>Ga0070708_100001289_pt1 | contig 19265 bp, 7 predicted proteins | sample KBSK5503metaG_FD_65469 | JGI IMG/M metagenome (GOLD analysis project Ga0070708, IMG submission 65469) | Corn, switchgrass and miscanthus rhizosphere microbial communities from Kellogg Biological Station, Michigan, USA - KBS K5-50-3 metaG | ecosystem: Host-associated > Plants > Roots >... | reverse complement strand
CGTCGGTACCATCGCCGACAGAGAATGTCAGGCCGCTGGTGCCGTTCAGGGTAAGCGTGCCGTCGGTGGCCTTCAGTGTCACTTGCACCGGATCGCTACCAGCATCCACATCAGAGATAGAGATCGCGTTGCCCGTGCCCACTGAAAAGACGAATGATGCGTTGAGCGGAATGTTCTGCGGACCGGGCACGTGATTGACCGGCGGGTCGTTGACCGCGATTACCGTGATGGTAAACGTCTGCGGAGCTGACGTGTCCACACCGCCGTTGGCGGTGCCGCCATTGTCTTTGAGCACAATAGTAATAGTTGCCGAGCCATTGGCATCCGGCGCCGACGTGTAAGTGAGCGTGCCAGCCGGGCTAACGGCCGGTCCTGCGGAGAACAAACCGGGATTGGTGTTGCCGGTTACCTGGAACGTAACCGTTTGGCTTGATTCATTGGGCGGTCCCGCCGAAATGTTTGTAGCCCAGTTAGCGACGCTCTGGGCACCCGCATCCTCGTTTACGGTCTGATCCGCGCCCTTGGTAAACGATGGCGCATCGTTGACCGCATTTACCGTGATAGTGAAGGTCTGCGGGGCTGACGTGTCCACCCCTCCGTTAGCAGTGCCGCCATTGTCTTTGAGCACAATGGTGATGATTGCCGAGCCGTTGATATTCGTCACCGGGGTATAAGTGAGTGTGCCGGTCGGACTGATGGCCGGCCCGGCCGAGAACAGACCGGGGTTGGTGTTGCCGGTGACCAGGAACGTCAGTGTCTGGCCGGCTTCATTCGCCGGTCCCACCGACAGGTTCGTGGCCCATCCGGCTACGCTCTGCGCGCCCGCGTCTTCGTTCACAGTCTGATCAGCGCCTTTGGTAAACGATGGTGCATCGTTGACCGAATTCACTGTCAGCACAAACGTGTCGGTCATGCTCTGACTGTTTGTGCCGTTGACCGTAATCGTGATCGTGGAGGTGCCAAACTGATCCGCCGCGGGATTAATCGTCAGAGTGCGCGTTGAACCGGCGCCCGACACCGCAATGTTCGCCACGTTGTTCGGCACCAGCGCGGTATTCGAGGATGTCGCCGTGATGCTGGTGATTGACCCCGCGCCACCGACATTGAAAGTGAACTGAAGCTGCGTGTCTTCGTTGGTGGTCTTATCCGTGATGTCTTCCACGGAAACCTGCGCCTCGAAAGCACCGATGTCCACCGTGTCGGTCGTATCCGCATCCGGACCGTCGACTATGCGACTAAAGCCCGGGCCGCGCTGGTCTGTATTGAGCTGCGCAATGTTGGGGTCGCCGCAATGAGCTGCTTGCGTGACACAGTTATCTCCGGCGTCAAGCGCTAATGAGCCAGCCAGAAGGGCACGAGTTTGGGTCAGGCCGCCGTTATTTTGCAAAGGCCCCAGCAACGGGTTAACAGGTAAGGCATTCGTGCCGACGAGGTCGCCGTTGACCCCGTTTGCAAAGCCGGTGCTGCCGTTATTCTTGCCGATTAGGTTATGGCCCTGGGTAACAAATGGACCGAAGAGATCAGGGCCATTTGGTGCTGCGTTGAGGGCGATAATGCTGTTTCTGATCTGAATTGTGGCTGCCCCGTTATTCAGGATGCCGCCACCACTGGACTGGGCGGTGTTATTGCTGATCGTGGCATTAATGAGGTTCAGCGGCCCGGACCCGCTGACGATGCCGCCGCCGTTATTCGTGGTAGCAGTATTATCACTGATCGTACTGTTAACAACATTGAGGGTGCCGGAGCCGTTGTAGATGCCGCCCCCGGTGCCCGCGGTGTTATTGCTGACTGTGCTGTTGGTGAGATTCATCGTGCCGGTGCTGCTGTTGGCCAGAGCCCCACCCAGGACAGCAAAGTTATTGCTGAGGGTGCTGTTGCTGATGTTAATGTTCGCGGCGTTCGGATTGTAGATAGCGCCGCCCACGTCCGCCGTGGCCCTTCCATTCGAAAGGGTCAAGTCCAGGAAGTTCACTATCGCCGGACTTGCCGCCGTCACGTTGAAGATGCGAACGCTGTTATTGCCGCTTATCGTCAAGAGGTTCGCTCCAGGTCCCTGAATCGTCAGACTCTTATCGATCAGCAACTGTCCGCTGGTCAGGTTAATCGGAGTGGTGACGTTGCCCGGCGTCATATTGAAAGTAATCGTGCTGCCCGGGCAGGCGCTGAAGATTGTCGCCCGCAGAGAGCCCGCACCGCTATCGTTGCTGTTAGTAACCACCGTACCGCCACAGTTGACCGTGATCGTCGCCGTCGCGGCCGGACTGAGACCGTCTCCGACCGCACTGGTCGCGCCGCGCACGTCAAAGCTGAAGGTCGTTCCCGGACTCGACAGATTGTTTGCGGGCGTGAACTTCAATCCCGCATTGCCCTCGGCAAAGGTGATGAACTGATCGTTGGCGATCGGGGTTACGCCATCGTTCTTGAACAGCGTGCCGTTAGTGATGTTCGAGATCTTGAAGTGAGTTACTTCCGCGCCGTCGACCGGATTGCGACTAATCACCAGACCTGAGGAGGTCTGAATGTTGACGCTGGTCGTGGCATTCGTCACCGACGGCGTGTCGGCCACCGGAGTGATGGTGAAGGTGACGGTAGCTGCCAACACGCTGTCCTTAGGATCAGGCGCTCCGTTGGTCGTCCCGTTGTCGCGGATCTTGTACTGGAAGCTGGCCGGGCCAAAGTAGTTCGCGGTCGGCGTAAACAGCACATTAGTGCCCAGGATGCTGACCGTGCCGCCGACCGGATTGCTCACCGAGATGACCGTCAAAGTTTGACCCGCCTCATCGGGAGGGCCGGGTGAATCATTCGCCAATAGATCGGCAAACGGAATCGTGCGCACGCCGGAATCCTCAGCTATGCTCGTGAGCGCGTCGGCGTTGGCTACCGGCGGATCGTTAACCGAGATCACGGTGATGTTGACATCAGCCTCGTCAGAGTCGAGTCCGCCGGCGCTGACTTTGAACTTGAAGGAATCCAGACCGTTGAAGTTCAGGGCCGGCGTGTAGCTCACGGTCGCGGTGCATTCCGTAAATGTGGTGAACGTACATGTGGTTCCGGCAGGCGTCAAAGACGAGCCATGCGCGGGCTGCTGCGTGATAGTGAACGTGAGCGGGAAGTTCTGCGAATAGGTTCCCTTCAGCGTGATCGTCACCTGCGTGTCTTCATTAGTCGAAGGCTGCGGGCTGGGTGGTACCGCCACTGGCTGGCAGCCGCCACCGGTTTGAACCTCAACCGCGCCAATGTCTGTGCCGTTGCCTGGAGAAGCAGCGTTCGGATAGATCGAGTCGGCCAGATCGAATGGGCGGACGCCGCCACGCTGGTCTGTAGTCAAGGTAAAGTTGAAGCCCTTATCAATGGCCGGACTGGTGCACTGCGGTGCGTGAGTCTTAGTCGGGCCCCCGTTATCGGCTAGCGCGAACAGTTGCGGATCCACGCCGGTGATGTTAGTGCCGGGATTCAGCGTCTCAGTGATGACGGCGCCTGAGGTGCTTTGAATCAGGCTGAACCCTTCCGAGTTGACCGCGCCGCTGATGTCTGGCGCCGTTGCCGCAGTGTTGCCGCCGCCAACGATGGTGTTCTTGAGGGTTACAGTACCTGATGAGCGAAAGATTCCACCTCCGGAACTTGAAGAGCCCGTCTGATTCAGAGTGATGGTGCTGCTATTAATTGTCAGGGTGTTGGTAAGGCTGAAAATGCCGCCGCCCTGACCAGAGGATCCCGTCAGGTTGCCGCTAATCGTGCTGTTGTTGATAGTCATCGTGCCGGGGTTGTAAATGCCGCCGCCACTGCCGGAGTTGCCAACTTGATTGCCGTTGATGGTGCTTCTGTTAATCGTAAGCGTGCCGTTATTATAAACACCGCCGCCGAGGCCGGAAACGCCAATCTGGTTGACGCTAATTGCGTCGTCGTTGAGAGTGAGCGTGCCGGCGTTGAAGACACCGCCACCCTGACCGCTACTTCCCAACAACCCCTTGGTTATCGTCAACCCGGAAATGATGACTGTGCCGGAGGTAATATTGAAGATACGGAAATTCGTACCGGCTCCACTGCTGCGCTCAACCGTCAACACGTTGGCACCCGGGCCTTGGATCGTCATGTCCGTAGTGATGTCAGGCAGCGCCGTTAAGAGACTGATGACGTGTGGACCCGGTATGGAGAACACCGTCGGATTGAAAGTGATCGTTTCAGGGCCCGCGTCCGCGTTAGCGGCATTGATGGCTTCGCGCAGCGTGCAACCGTTGCCGGTGCCGAGCGGCGTGCAAGCCCCGTCGTCCGCGTCCAAAGTCGTGTTGACTTCGAAGGTCGCGAAGTCGTCCTTGAAGAACGTCACGGTGTTGTCCGTGAAAGTCGCGACGGTGTTGCCGTTACCGGCGGCATCCTGCGCCGCTCCCGCCGGAATGTTGGCGATCACTGTTCCGCTCTGGGTCATGCCTTCGACCGCGACGTTAAAGTGGGTGCCGTCGTTCGGCGCGATCTCGGTGATGTTGACCACGGTCGCTCCTGCGGTCCCTGTGATTGCTACGTCAGTGTTCGTAAAGCTGCCCGCGACGATAGGCTCAGTGAAGATAGCCGTAAAGTTAATCACCGTGGTGGCGGTCGGTCCGGTAACCGGGTCTACCTGGGTGCTTGCCTGATTGATCGTTACATCCGGCGCCGTCGTGTCCATTACCCACGACTCAGTTGCATCTGACGTCAACGGGTTGTTCGCAGCGTCCTTGATGTTTGAGCCGGCAGCCGTCAGCTTCAGGACGTAAGTGCCCGCCGTTCCCGTCAGCCCGCTCAGGTTACCCAGCGTCCACGTTATGTTGTCACCACTCGTCAGCGTCTGCGCGCCGGTCAACAGGTTGGCGCCGCCGTTAAGCTTCAAGGTCAAGTCGGGAAGATCGAAACCAGTCACCGCTTTGTTGAATACGATTTGAATCGAGCTGACACTCGTGTTGCGCGGATCGGGTGAAACCGGCATGATCGTCACGCTCAGCGCCGAAGGATCAAACGTGCGATTAAATTGCGTCGCTGCCGTGTTGGGATTGCCGGCCAAATCGATCGCCGCGCCCCCGGCAATGTCGGCGGACACGGGGCCCGGGCTGGTGGGCGTCAGATCAAAGGTGTAGATCGCGGGGCCGCCGGCTAAGTTACCGACCGTGCCATTGCCGGGAACGATGTCGCCAATCGTGAAGCCGGTGACCGACTCGCTGAATGTGACCGTAACCGGGATCGGCGTGGTCGCGGTGGGATTGCCGACCGCTGAACTCATCGCTACCGTTGGCTTGGTCGTATCAATGACGATGGGCAGCGCCGCGGAGGCCACCGAAACATTCCCCGCCCGGTCAGTGGCCACCACGGTAATGTTGTAAGGGCCATCCGCCAGCGCACTGCTGGTAATACTCCAGTTGCCGCTGCCATCGGCGGTCGTCGAACCTTTCAAGACGCCGGTCGCAAACAACTGTACGCTGCTGTTGGCTTCGGCGGTGCCGGTAAACGTCGGCGTGGTCTTGCTGGTGACATTGTCATTATTAATGTTGGTGTCGTCGGCAGTAATCAAGTCCGGCGTGGATGGCTGAGCAATGCTGGTATCGATGGTTACATCGAGCCCGTCGGAATCCGGACTCAAGGTAATGCCGACAGTTTGGCGCGCTTTGTATGTATGCAGACCGTCTGCGGCACCGGGGTCCGTTAACTGAATGCTCGTCCCGGCCGCGGTGCCATTTGCTACCGAAGTGCCATCTCGCAGCAACTCCACATTGGCGCCATTAATGACCCCGGCGATCGTGAAGGTGGGCGTGTTGTCATTAGTGTAGTTGTCGGTGTTGCTCACGCCTGAATCGCTGGCGGCGTCAAGATCCGGCGCGCTCGGCTTGATCGTGATCGTGATGCTGGTGCCGGCCGAAGGATCGCTGGTGATAGCATTGAAAATCTGCTTGGCCGTATAAGTGAACGTGCCGTTGGGCGCTGACGGATCGGTCAGTTGGATCGTCGTGCCCGCGGCGGCGCCACTGGCAACCTCGACGCCGTCACGGAACAACTTGACGGTCGCGGTGTTTACCACGTTCGTGATGTTGAAGGTCGGACTGGTGTCGTTGGTGATGCCGTCGCCGAGCGTTCCTGAATCGCTTGCGGGATCAAGCACAGGCGCATCCGGAACGATGGTTATCAAAACGGGCAAAGCCGTAGATGCGACACTCGTGTCAGCCCCGAATGACTGCTTGGCAGTATAAGAATAGGTCGTGCCGCTGGCGGTGAAAGTCAACGGTCCCGGATCGGTTAGCTGAATGGTAATGCCCGACGCCACTCCGCTGGCCACCGGAGTGCCGTCGCGGAACAGTTGCACGGTCGCGCCCGAGAGGACGCCCGAAATGGTAAACGACAAGTTAGTCGTGACGTTTGTCTTATCGTCGGCGTTGTTCGCGCCCGAGTCACTCAGGGCATCGAGGTCCGGAGCACCCGGAGCGTTCGGTGCTATCTGTTTCTCAAACGCACCGATGTCCGTGTCGTCAAATGGTGGAATCGGCGCGGCCCCGTCAGAATTAACCGGTCGCGGGAAGCCGCGCTGATCGGTCGTCAGGCTAAAGGCGTTGCCCTTCTCCAGAGCAGGACTGCCGGTAACCAGGGCATGCGTCTTTGTTGGCCCGCCGTTGTCGGCGAGCGTGGTGTTGAGAACCGTGGTGATATCAATCGTGCCCACGCCCGCGTTGCCGACGATGTTGTGGTCAGTACCGTCGGTAAGACCGCCACTGCTGGCCGCGTCGCCAATTAAGTTATAAGAACTAGCACTGGCGGCTGTGTTAACCGTTCCGGTGATATCGTGGGCCGTCGGCGTGGTTGTGCCCTTCAGGTTCCCGGCCACGATCGTGTTCTTCAACGTGACTGTGCCCGAAGCGATATTGATGCCGCCGCCGGCGCCAAAAGTGTCATCGTCCTTGTCGGCCCTGTTGCCGGTGACGGTGACGCTGGTGAGCGTCGTCGTGCCGGTGGCGCTGCTGTTATAAATTCCGCCGCCATCGTTGTTGGCAGTGTTACCGCTAATCGTGCTGTTGGTAAGCGTCAGCGTCGCATTGCTTCCGGCCCCGGTGTTGAAGATGCCGCCGCCGTTGCCGCCCGCCGTGTTACCGCTGATCGTGCTGCCGGTGATTGTTGCGCTCGCAGCTCCGCTCGAGCCATCGTTGTAGATGCCGCCACCTAATGAAGAGCCATTAACGCCGGCAGCTCCAGTGCCCGACCCGGCAACGCCGCCATTGACGGTGTTGGAAGCCACGGTAGTATTCGTCAGTGTTAACGTGCCCGAGCTATAAATATCACCACCGAACGCCGTACCGCCGCTGCCGTTTGCCGTATCCGAGTCGCCGCCCTTGCCGCCGGTGGCTGTGTTATTACCGCTGATGGTTGTGTTTGTTAACGTCAGAGTGCCGGTGCTATAGACACCGCCGCCGCTCGCGTTACCGCCCACGCCTCCGCCTGATCCGGTAGCCGACCCGCCGTCGCCGCCAGTAGCGTTATTGCCACTCAGGATTACGTTTGACAGTGTGAGCGTGCCCGCGTTGAAGACGCCGCCGCCATTAGCGGCTCCACCGGTCGCTCCTGAGCCGGCCGCGCCGTTGCTGCCAGCCACCTTACCGCTCGTGATCGTCAGGCCCGAGATAGCGACCGTCTTGCCAACGGCGACGTTAAAGACCCGGCTCGCATTGTTGCCGCTGATTGTCAGCGTGGCTGCGCCCGGTCCGGTGATCGTCATGTTCTTGCTGATCGCCAACTCACCAGTAGTGAGCGTGATCGACGTCACTGAAGGATCGAAAGTGATCGTGCCGCCGGCACACACGCCGTTATTAATCGCGTCGCGCAAAGTATTGGCGCCGCTGTCGGCGTTGCTCGTAACTACGACCGAGGCCGAGCATGACTGGATCACTTCGGAAACGTGGTTGGAGGTGTTGCCGTTGAAAGTCGCATCGCCACCGTAGACGGCGGTGATGTCGTGCGGCGAACCGACCGCGTCCGGATAGGTGAACTTGCAGGTCGCCACGCCGCCCGTCAGCGCCTGGCTGCCTGCTTCGCAAACAATTGTGGTCACACCGTCCTTGAAAGTGACCGTGCCGGTCGGTGGTCCGGTTACCGCAGTCGAAGAACTCACCGTCGCCGTGTAGGTAACTTGTACCGTGGGTGCTACCGGGTTCGACGAAGAAGTGAGCAGTGTCGTGGTGTCGGACTTGTTCACTGCTTGCGGATCGCCCGTCAGGGTTCCGGTGCTGGTGGTGAAGTTAGTGTCACCAGGATAGACAGCAGTGATGCTGTGCGATCCGGCTGGGAGCGTCGCAATTTGACAGGTCGCCACGCCGCTGCCGTTGAGTGCCTGACCGCCAACGTTCGAGCAGGTAATCGGATTCACACCGTCCTTGAAAGTGACCGTGCCGGTGGGCGGTCCGGCAAATCCACTCGTCGAAGTGACCGTGGCCGTGAATGTCACATTCTGTGTGACCAGAGACGGATTGAGCGAAGACGTGACTGCGGTGGACGTACCCGACTGATTGACCGCGCCTTGTGATAGAGCACTCGACGTGCTCGGGTCAAAGTTCCCGTCGCCGCTGTAGACCGCGGTGACGCTGTGCGCTCCGGAGCCAAAGGTCGTCATGCATTGCGCCTGAGCCGAACTTAAGGCGACACCGTTGCATCCGGAAATCGCGGTTCCGTTGTCCTTGAAGATCACGCTCCCGGTAAGCGCGGTCGGATTCCCCGCCGGGTTCGAGGCAACGGTGGCCGTGAAGGTAACCGACTGTCCGACGTTCCATGAGCCGGCCGCCGGCACGGCGCCGAGTGTGGTCGTCGTATCGAATAGATCGACCAGCGTTACGGTCGCATCGTTCAAGGCTACGGTACCGGGATCGTCCGTAACGATCGGGTTGCCAACGAACGCGCCCGAGAGCGTGCCCTGGGCAGAGACTTGCGGTGTAGCGGGGGGAACTCCGGAAAGGTTCGGCGGATTGTTCAGCGTCACGCTGAACTTGATTGTGATCGTCTTACCGTTCGGCAGCGTGAATCCTGATCCGGTTCCATTGATCGGGAACGTTCCGCCGCTAACCGGCATGGGCGCAAACGATCTTGTCGCCGTAGCGCTGTGCGTCCTGACCTCTAATCTCTGACTTCTGACCTCTGCCTTACTGGTCCCTGACCTCTGACCCCTGACCCCTTTAAGCTGCGTCTTCTTACTTGCTCGTGCCTCATTCGCAGGACTTGAGAGCTTCAGGAAGTGCACACCCGGATTAGCGCTGGGAATGGCCCGTGCGGCCTGTCCTGCCGCAGGCAAGCGACGCTCGCCCACCGTCAGGTAACCATACATCAGATTGTCGCGATCCTTCTGGGCGTAAGAGTCATCAAGTCCCAGCTTGTGGCCCATCTCATGCTCGATCACCGTGAGCAGATCGATGTGGCCGGCCGGCGCGCTCATAGGATCGGTATAGCGGCGCGTGCCCGAACCTGCACCAAACTCTGAGTCGTCCTGAGGCGTAGAATCGATGAACCAGCCTTTACCCTGAGCATCGCGGTCAACGAGGATGTGGTTGCCATCGGCCTCACCGAGGTATGAGCCTGAAAGATCGGCCACGTCGAACTTGATGGCGCGCAAGGTAGCGATTTGGTTGACCGTCAGACCTGCGGATGTCCAGCGCGCGATCGCCGCCGTGACGATTGAGTCGAGTCGCTGCTGATCGAGTGAAGTCGAAACGGTGCTGGGCATCATTACTATCGAGCGCATCGGATCGCCGGCGCCATGGTCTGACGAAGTCGACGAAGTGAGCACAAAACTCTCCAACATCGACGGGGCGTCCAATGCCACCATCACGCCACCTTCGGCCAGCAACAACGGACATGACGTTGGATTGCCGCCGGTGTATGCGGTAGCTCCCACCGTCGCTGATACTGTATGGCCGGTGCTGTTAGGTCCGGAGTTAGCAGTGATGGTGTTGTGACTATTCACGAACGTTTCCGCGGAGACGTCGTGGCTGCTGTTTGTCACCCCACTCGTAGGCGACCAGCCAGCGATGCGGAAGGTGTCGATTGTGAAACGATTTCGCAGGAGGATCGGAGCGTCAAACGGATCGAATTGTCCTCCGCCCCAGTTGCCGGTGATGATGTTCTTATCACCCGGCACGGTGCCGGTGACGTCTCCAATCTTGGCGCAGACAACAGCTGCTGCTTGCGTGCTACTGGTGCCCGACTCGATAAAGATCGCGTTGACCGTGTTTACGTCCGGATTGTCGATAGTGTTGCCGGTGATGTTGACGTTGATCGTGTTCGTGTTTCCAGTTGCGATCTGGCCGGCGGTTGCGTTGATCGCATTGCTGCTCACGCGACTGATGTGATTGCCGGTGATGTTAGCGGTGATCGTAGAGTTGCTAATGGTGGTCAGGAAGATACCGCCGCAGCCACCTGTGCAGCCGGAGCCGGCCACGCCAGTGTTGCCGATCACGTTATTGCTGATGGTGCCGCTCATTGTTCCGCTCGACGGATTGCCCGAAGCGACATTGATCGCCTCGCCAAAGTTCGCCCCCGTCATCGGCGTGTTGTCATGGATATTGAACGCGACGGTCGCGCCATTAATCTTGGAGACGTCGATCTGGCTGTTGTTGTTGGTGAACGATGAAGTGCCGACGTTAAGCGAGGAGCTGCCGCTCGTCTGCTGGGTGTGGAAGAGCAACGCCGTCGCGCTCCCGCCGCTGAATGTTGCGCCGGTGACTGTGACAGTCATGTTGGCCGACGTGCCATAACCGTCGAACGACAGCAGGTTGCCGCCCACGCGCGTCGTCCCGCCCTGCAACGCGCAGGTGAACTGAGAACTGCCGGTGATATTGAAAGTCCCGGTCGAGGCCGTGCTGTTTGCCTCTACATAAACCTGATGATTAGCGCCCGGGTTGTCATGGATATTTATGCCTGACCAGTTGTTCGTTCCGGTCAGGTTATGGATGTTCATGCCGAACTCGTTCGGGTTGTTGCCTGCGCCGCTTACGTTCACGGCATTCATGGTCAGGTCGTTCGAGGCATTGATATTGATACCCATCTGCGAGCTGCCGCTGACAGTGACCGTATCAAGCGACCCGACGTTCACCCCGTTCATGAAAATCGGGGCATTACAACCAGTATTCGAACCGCCACTGTGAGCTACGCCGCACGTACCGCTCTGGACGGTAGGATCCGCGCCGTCCACACTAGTGGCGTTGGTGAAGTTCATGTACTTGAGCGTGACGTTAGCCGCCGTTGTGAACTCCGCACCCCTGGCGCTGACGTTTTGAATCGTTCCTCCCGTTCCGGCAGAGCCGGTGCCGAGGACGGTGAAACTTCCAGTGGTGCTGGTCAGCGAGATACCCTTGGCTGGTTTGTTTAGACTGGCGTCCTGATTCACGTTGACGCTCACTAACGAAAACACACCGCCCGCATTGTTCAGGCTCACTCCCATGGCGTTCGTTCCGCTTTGGCCGGTCGTGGTGACGGTAACGTCGCTCTTCGCCGCCGACACTCCGACCTGCATCCCGGTCATCGCCGCTCCGTTGGTCGCAGTCAAGCCCTGCGTGCCCGCGGGAGGTGCGATGGCAACGCCCTGAACGCGCGTATTGCTGGCGTTCATCTGAACTCTGCCTTGAATCGTCGGCTTGGTGCCGTTAACTGCCGGCCGGGCGATCGTATTCGCAGGCGGAGTGATCCCCATCAAGGTGTCGAAGTTTGTGGTGTTGCTACTGTCAGTCGCGCCCTGGCCAATCAACCACTGAGACGTAGTCAGCGTCACACCTACCGCAGACGTCGTTGTCCCGGTAAAGACAAAGATTCGCTGGCCGGCGTTAACGCCCATGGCCGTGTTCGCCGAAGCCAGGAGCTGGAACGGATTATTCAGAGTGCCCGTATGGGTGGTGTCTGGCCCGGCGCCAGGATTCACAAACCAGATCACGGGACCGCTGACTGTGACATGAACAGTTACCGGCGCACTGTCCGCGACGCCGGGGCAGCCATTGTCACTCACGATGTAGGTGAAGGTCACATCGCCGGTAACACCAGGTGGCGGCTCGAAATCAAATGTGCCGGTGCTCAAGTTCAAATTCGAAACAATGCCACCGGCCGGAGTCGTCGCACTGATGCTGCCGCTCTTTACGGTGAACGGAGTCGGATTGCACGGTGGCGAACCTGTGCCCGTATCAACGTCGGTAACGTTCGCCAATAGACCGGTCAGTCCCGTAACTTTCATATTGGCCTGCGCGGCATACGCCGCAGGCGCAACTACTACCGGCGGATCGTTCACGGCATTAACTGTGATCGTGAAAGTTTGATCGGCAGAGTTATCGACGCCGCCGTTGGCCGTGCCGCCGTTGTCGTGCGCGTGATAGGTAATCGTGGCCGTGCCGTTCTGATTTAAGGCCGAGGTATAAGTAAGCGTGGCCGTCTTCGGATAGCTGGCGCCTACCACATTGAGCGCCGGAGCGGAAGAGAAGAGACCGGGATTCGTGTTGTTGGTGATGACGAAACTTACCGTCTGTGTGTCCTCATTTGTCGTTCCAGGATTGCCCGGCCGGACGCCGGTGATGAAACTTGACACCGACTGTGCGCCGGCATCTTCGTTTACCGCGGTGGGATTGCCGGGGACCGTGAAGGTGGGCGCGTCGTTGACGGGGTTTACCGTGATCGACACGGTGCAGGTTTCGTTCGAGTTTCCATTGTTGCCTGCTCCGGAAGTCGTGCCGTCATTCACTCTAAATACAAAACTATCGGGGCCGTTATAGTCGGCAGCCGGCGTGTAGGTCAGATTGGGCGCGGTGGTTATTCCGAATCCTCCATGCGCCGGCGGGGTGACGATACTGAAGGTGATGGTGTCGCCATCCGGATCCTGCCCCGTCAGGGTAATGGCTTTGGCGATATCCTCGTTGGTGCTGACCGACTGATCGAAACAGATGGGCGTGCTCTTAATCGAACCGGGAACGAAGGTCGTGTGTGAATCGAGAGCCGGGTTAAAGGAAAGACCGGTCGCGTCCGAGCCGCTGGTGTTGCCGAGCTGCGCCGTGTAGTTGATCGTGTCGCCCGGATCAGCCTTACCATCGACGTTGTTGGCGGTTGCGGTCAGCGCCGCGGTCATGGTCGCGGTCACCGCTCCAACGATCGGCGGCGCGAAAGGTTCCGGAGCAGGTTCGGGTTTCGGACCAGGCAGGTTCGGCGCCGCTGTCTCTTTCAGCGGATTGACGAACAGTTCTTCGGCTGCCGACTTCGGCCTATTCGTCTTATCGGTCTTATCTGTTCTATTCGTCTGGTTCGCCACGGTCGCCCGCGCAATCGAAGACGCGGCCACGGCTGCAATCGGCGTTATGAAAATCGCGAAAGCGAGTAGACAGGCTACAAAGACCTGCAGTCTGCGGGGCGTGGGATCAGGGGATAATTGCTTCACAACCAGTTTATTTCTAACGAGCGGTATTGATTAAGGAGACTTTGGGCGGACGGGGAAGCGCAAAATCTCTTTCGATGCGGCATAAGACTATTACGGAATCGCAAAAGCGTCAACGGGAAATGCGCAAATCTCGAACTATTGTCGAAAGCGGTTGCGCCGGCTAATGGAGTCAGTACAACCTGCGTCAGCGGGTGGGTCGTTAACTCAACGTCATGATGCAGTCAGTACCACCCCCGTGAGCGGGTGGATCCAACACTCAAATCGCAGATTGACCGATGGGCCCACCTGCTAACGCAGGTGGTACTGACTTCATTGATCGCTGCTCACCGCTCACTGGCCCTGTGGCGTCGCCTTCGCTCTGGCCTTATCCCTACGCTCCTTAAGCTTCTTCTCGGCCTCCAGATCTTTCATCAGCACATAATTAAGATTGCCACCCTGGCCGCCAGCAAAAACGCGGATCTCAAAGTCGATGCACTTGAGAATCTTTAAACTGTTATCCATACCCACATAGGCTTCCCATTGATCCGCGGCCGGAAGACTTGTTCCCTCGATAAACTTCCCTACGAACTTATCAACGTGTGAATATTCCGGGCCGTTGTAACCGACCGAAAAATTGGAAACGCGGCCGTCCAGAAGTATAAACGTAATTTGATTGACGCCGGCAAATTTATCTTTCGATTCATATTTTTCGGGGCGGACGACAAAGCTGGACGTGCCAAGCTTGCTGGGCGGCGCGGCTAAGCTGGCGCGGACGTCTGCGTCATCCTTGCTACCGGGAAATAGCGCCAGCACTTCCTCAGTCGTCATCCCAAGCCTGAGACCTTTTATGTCAGGAGCCCCTGCCAAGGTGAGTTGGCATGTGGGTTTCTCTTGCCCGCTAGCGTTGCTTGTCTGGGCCGGAGATTGAACGACGGCAGGGTTGCTGTTGGCTAACGATGGCGAACCCGCCGACCTGGATGCGGTGCAAGCGACAGATACTGTGATCACCAAGAAAGATACGATCGCCAAAAATAGTTTCATGATCAGAATGATGCCATGATCGGGTGGTCAGTACCACCGGCGATGGCACGAACGATCATGTTCACACACTCTTTTCACTCGGCCGAGTAATCAGCATCGCCGACGTGGTCGAAGAAATCAAGACTGAATCATCGAAATGGATCAAGACGAAGGGCATTGAGTTCGAGAACTTTCATTGGCAGAAAGGCTATGGCGCCTTTTCAATTGGTCGGTCAAACGTAGCATCCTTGAAACGTTACATCCTTGGACAGAAGAAACACCACCGGCGCATTACGTTTCAGGATGAATACCGCAAATTCCTGGCCGCCTACGGCATCGACTACGACGAGCGCTATGTTTGGGATTGAGTTTGATTTCGCGCCTTCAGCGCTCAATTCGAATCGTTCTCATTTACCTGGGGCGTTGCCCCAGGCTCTCACATTTCGCGCCCTTTGGCGCTTTGACGCTGATCTGTGATCTCCGACCTCCGGCTATTTTTTTGCAACCCTCCGGGTTGCCATGCGGATTAATTGTAGTGACTTCATCCGTACCAACTCACAATCGCGTACCGATCGCCATGTGTTACCGGGAGCACTTCGTGGGTGGTCTCTGCACGGAAGGCGACCAGGGTGCCGGTCTCGCCGTCGAGGTGAAACTCGCGGCCCGCGCGCCAATCGGAAAACACCAGTGAGCCGCCGCAGTAGCTGTCAGTCTCAGGCGTCTCAGACTGACGATTCAGAAATATGCTGATCGAGATCCGGCGCGACCGATCAGTGTCGAGCCGCAGCAGTCCGGTATTCCCATCCTGGTGGGCGACAAAGAAATCGCCCACGCGATAGCGTAGGAATTGGGGTTCTTCGCAACCGCTGAGGCTAATTCCAAAATGCTTCCCAACCTTCTGGCGGTAATCGATCAAACGCCGCGTGACATGCTCCAGGGTCTCTCTTGCAGGCATGAGTCTTTGGACCTTACGTACCCTTTCGTTAACCGAGCCAGCGTCGTCCTGGCCATAGGTTACCGCGGCGTTTGCTGGGGAACGGCGCAGCTCGGCGATCAACTCCCGGCAGGTCTCGGGATCGAAGAATCCATTCACCAGGTGCAGGTCGAAAGCTGTATTGGTGTTTGTCATTCTCTGTTCGCTATCGGAGCCCCATGATACATGGAGTTCGTTCGCAAGAATTGTGGGATTGCCTAACGTGATAGCCTTTCTAACTGCGCGCCGATCTACGGTCACCCCGTCGTTGAGTCTTTGATCCACCCGCTCACGCAGGCGGTACTGACCGCTCACGCAGGTGGTACTGACTCAATGTCAGCGATGAGGTCAGTACCGTCCGCGTCAGCGGACGGATCCATCGGTCAACCTACCGATGAGTGTCTGATTGTTTCTATGTGGAACGATACCGATCTCCCTCTCGGATACTTGATCACCTTCAGGTGCTATGGGACTTGGCTGCACGGTGATGAGCGCGGCTCAATCGATCGGTTCCACAATCAATACAAGAAACCTTACCTTCCACGCAGCGACCGCCGGCGTGACCTCAGTACCGGCAAGCTCAAGTCGGACCCCGATACACTCGACGCCGGGCAACGTCAAAGCGTCGATGGTGCGATCCGTGAGGTCTGCGCCTATCGCAACTGGTTTCTGCACGCCCTCCACGTCCGAACCAACCATGTACACGTTGTCGTGTCTATAGGAGCGGAGAAACCTGAGCGTGCTGTCAATGCATTCAAGGCATACGCGACCAGGCGGATGAAGCACGATGGCAACTGGCAGGCACAACACAGCCCCTGGGCAGACAAAGGCAGCAAACGGTACCTTTGGAACGAGCGTAGCCTGACGCTCGCAATCGACTACGTCATCAATGGACAGGGCGGCGATCTCCCGGACCTTGACTGATGGTCCCACCCGCTCACGCAGGTGGTACTGACTCCATGTCAGCGATGAGGTCAGTGCCGTCCGCGTCAGCGGACGGATCCATCGGTCAACCTATCGATGAGTGTCTGATCCACCCGCTCACGCAGGTGGTACTGACTCCTTGTCAGCGATGAGGTCAGTACCGTCCGCGTCAGCGGATGGATCCATCGGTCAACCTATCGATGAGTGTCTGATCCACCCGCTCACGCAGGTGGTACTGACTCCATGTCAGCGATGAGGTCAGTACCGTCCGCGTCAGCGGATGGATCCATCGGTCAACCTATCGATGAGTGTCTGATCCACCCGCTCACGCAGGTGGTACTAACTCCATGTTAGCGATGAGGTCAGTACCGTCCGCGTCAGCGGACGGATCCATCGGTCAACCCGTCGTTGAGTCTTTGATCCACCCGCTCACGCAGGTGGTACTGACTCCATGTCAGCGATGAGGTCAGTACCGTCCGCGTCAGCGGACGGATCCATCGGTCAACCTATCGTCTGACTGACCCACCCGAACCGCAGGTGGTACTGACCTCATAAACAAAACCGCCAGCACTCACTCATTCCGAGTCAGTGCCGGCGGCTTTTCTTTTCTGCCTACTGCCTTGTGCCTACTGCCCTCTCTAGGGACGCGGCGGGAATACACCTTGCAGCGCGATATTAAAATAGAGAGTCAGGTACGGCATCATGTTGTTGTGCGGCAGGCTGCCACCCGCGAGAGACAGAGTACTGTTCGACATAAACGCGTTGCTTGCGCTAGACGAATATGCGTTGGTACCTGTCGACGCTGCAATCGAAAACGTCTGCAAAGGAGCGTTGGTGTCGGCAGGCGCCGTATTCGCCATTACGTTGTGCGTGTGCGCGGGCATCTCCGTCTGCAGGAGCGTCACCGTCTCGACGCCGCCCATCTGGCCGAGGTCGTAGAGTGATAGTCCCTGTCCCTGTCCTGCGTGTATTGGCGCATTTCCCTGCATGTCGGGCAGGGCAAATGTACTCTTCCCGTCACCGCCATAAGTCGTGCCGAGGAGAGAGAAGAGCGCGGTGTTCTGTGAGATAGGCATCAACTGACCGTTACACCAGGCCCAGCCTTTCGGAGCAAAGTTGAATGGAAAGATTCTGATTTCAGCTACAAATGGATCTGCCATGATGTTCTCCTTAGCTTGGCGACGGGAAAATCCCGAACAGCGAGATGATGAAGTTGATGGTCAAGTACGGCTGAATATTCGTGTGCGGCTGGGAACCGCCGAAGGGCCCGTTACCCTGGGTATTCATCGGCTGATTCGGAATATCCTCGATGTACATCTTTACCTGCGACGACTGCGAGATCTGCTGCCCCGATGGATCGGGCGCGTTCGCCAGATTGTTCGACGCCAGGAACGGGTGACTGTGCACCGGGATCTGTTGCACGGTTAGCGTTATGTCCTCTGCGCCGCCGGTTTCCGCCAGAATAAATCCGTTGCCTTGATGTATCGGCACTCGACTCTGTAGATCGGGAAGGGCAAAAGTTGATTGTCCATCGCCGCCGTACGTTGTGCCGATTAAGTTGAAGAGCGTCTCGAACTCCGAAATCGGAAGCAACTGTCCACTGCATAACATCCATCCCGCCGGAGCAAAGTTGCCCGCAAACATTCTGATTTCACCAACGTATGGTTGTGCCATTAGTTTCTCCTCTTAGTTTGGTGACGGGAAGATCCCCTGTAGAGCGATACAAAAAGTCAATGTCAAAAACGGCTGCATATTGAGATGTGCCTGACTTCCACCAACGTTTGTCACCGTCTGGGGAATGAGTGGTATGGGCGACCCGGTGTTGTAGAGATTGCCGTTGGGATGACCGAAGAGCTTGCCCGCGGGAATGTTAGTGTCTGTATTTGCCGCACCACCGCTGACACAGCCGACCGTGTGGGTGTGCGTCGTCATCTCCGTCATCGACAACGTATGCGCTTGCTCGCCACCCTTTTCGCCGAGGGTATGTCCGTTGCCTACGCCGATGGGAACGTTTCCCTGAAGATTGGGCAGCCCGAAGTTAACGCGCCCGTCGCCGCCAAACGTCGTTCCGAGCAAACTGAAGAGCGCCTGGTTCTGATTGATCGGCAACAACTGGCCGTTGCACATCGCCCAACCCTTCGGCGCAAAACTGAAACTCATGATTCTGATTTCAGAGAGAAATGGTTCTGCCATGATTTTCTACTCCATCAAGTAAAGTTCGATACTGATGACCGGGCCTTAGCCCGACCGTAAGGGAGGGCTCTTGCTCATCGCGGCGCTTTGAGCCCTCCCTTACGGTCGGGCTAAGGCCCCGCTTCGCGGTCGACTGAGACTGAGCCGCTCAGAAATTTGGAAAGATCGAACCCAAGAATGCAATACCGGTTGATTTCCGTCGCTGGATCTCTTTTATTTAAAGAGACTGAAGCCTTCGAAAGTCTGAAGCGGCGGGGATTCTAATCCCAACTCCAGGGGATTGCAAGCAAAATCTTTTACTAGGCAAGGGTTGTTCTTAACTTGAAATGTTTAACTCCATCTCATCAGCACCTCGTTGCAAACGAGGTGGCCGGCGTGTTGTGGAGTCAGAGGCCCGAAGGGCCGAGATGAAATAGCCACGACCGTGAGGTCGTGGATCAGACCCATTCAGATCAACGAGGCCCGAAGGGCCGACACTCCACTAATCGTACCGGCCCTTCGGGCCTACCGGTTTTCTATCGGATCCAGTTCCACGACCTTACGGTCGTGGCTATTACTTACCGGCCCTCCGGGCCTTCAATACACCCACCCGCTAACGCGGGTGGTACTGACTCAGTATTCTTCGTCATAGTTCGTCTTCCACGACGGCTTCCGCTTCTTTTTTACCGGCTTTGGCTGCTCTTTCGGTGTGACGGTCCCCGAAGACGGTGGTTGCGCTGGTGAGGTGGATGGCTTTGAAGCATTCGTCGGCGTTGTTGAGTTTTCCATCCAGGT
>Ga0070708_100001287_pt1 | contig 19279 bp, 19 predicted proteins | sample KBSK5503metaG_FD_65469 | JGI IMG/M metagenome (GOLD analysis project Ga0070708, IMG submission 65469) | Corn, switchgrass and miscanthus rhizosphere microbial communities from Kellogg Biological Station, Michigan, USA - KBS K5-50-3 metaG | ecosystem: Host-associated > Plants > Roots >... | reverse complement strand
CACGGTGGTGTTTTCCATCACGGAGCGTGAGTGGCCGGCCGCCAAGGTGCGACTCGAGCAACGCATCGAACGGCTTACTCCTCGGGGAACAGCGACATGATCGACGGGTTTTGCGAACGGATCGTACGCGCCGGCCGCCTCGCGCCGCCTGGGAGGACCAAGAGGGTCGGCTCGTCTTTGCGCCGCGCGCGGTAACCGCTGGCGACCCGGGCCGCCGCCGCCTGGACGGCCCCGATCATCTCCTGCGCCGCCACCTCGGGGCTGCGCAGCGATTGCTCTTCGAACGACACCAGCTCGCTGATGCAGATCTGACGCTGCGGGTCGACGATGACGACCGCGACAAAGGGCTCCTCGGACCTGATGCTGGGATGGATCTCTGACCACGGAATGACATTGCCCATGACGCGAGCCTAACCCTCCGTTTTGACAGCTGTCTGTCGCAACGGCAGGCCAATTTTCTAACGCTTTCTAGCCGGTCGTGACCTCTTCTTCTTCGGAGACCGGGAGCGACCCGTTGGCAGGCGTTTCCTCGGCGGACGCTGGAACGAGAGCTGGCCCCGGCAGCCGGATGATGGTCCAGTCGTGGTTCTTCTCGACGCGGTCGGCCAGCGCCTCATCCTTCGAAAACAAGATGACCTGGTGGTCGAGGCGGCCCAGTTCGTCCATGGCCGCTCGTAGCCGGCGGCGATCCGCGTGCACCAGCGCCTCGTCGAGCAGCAACGGTGGAGGCTCCGCGTTTCCGCCGATGATCCGCGCCAGCGCCAGGCGTTCGAGTAAATAGATCAGGGAGCGAGTTCCGAGGCTGAGGTCATCGACATCTTTATATGCCCGCTGATCCTGGGTCTTGACGGAGAGCGCGAGGTCTTCCCCGATTCTCACGTCGCGGTAGCGCCCGTTCGTGATCGGGGCCAGCTGGCCCTGCAGCTGCGATTTGAGCCGCGGGATCACCGCCCGTCGGACGGACCTGGCCGCCGCCTCGAGGGTGTCGATCGCGAGGTCGTAGGCGTGGGCCTCCGCCTCGAGCTCCTGCAGCTGCTCGCGGACCGTGGCGATCTCCTCCTCGAGTGCGGCCACATCGCCGATCTGGGTCAGCCGGTCGTTCAAGAGTTCCTCGGCCCGCGCCCGTTCCTCCTGGGCACGCTCCTTGACGCTGCGGTGTTGGTCGCGCTGCCGTTCGAGTTCGGCCAGGGGTAGCGCCGCGAACTCGGCCGCTCGCGTCGTGTCGACACTCGCGCTCACCTCGCCCAGCTGGCGGGTCAGGTCCTCGACCAGCTGGCGCAGCGAGCCTGCCTCGTCCGCCGTCACCCCGCCGCGTTGCGATTCCAGCTCGGCCAGCCGAACGCTTGACGTCCGGTAGGCCTCGGCGTGACTGACGCTGGCCTCCCAGGCCTCCGCGCCTGCCTCCATGTCGGGATCGGTGATGCCGGCGCGGGTATAGATCGCCGCCAGCTGGCGGGCGTACTCATCGGCCTTGGCGCGCTCCGCGGTGGAACGCTCGCCCGGAGCCCGAAGCTGGGCCAGCTGGGCGTCGAGCTGCTCGATCCGGGTGCGCATCTGCTGGGCGTGGCGCTCGGCCTCGCAGCTGGCGATAAAGTCGCGCGCGGCGCCCAACGCCTCCCGCCGGTCGAACCCGAGCCGGTCGAGCAGGCTGTGGACCTGCTGCCGCAGCGATTCCCGGCGTTGGTCCATGTCGATTTCGGCCCGGGTCGCGTCCTGCGAGCGCTGGCTGGCGGCGTTCCAGGCCTGGCTGTCGTGGGCCAGCGACTCCACGTCTCTGGCTGTCTCCTCGACCGCCTCCTCGGTGGGGGCCGGCTGGGGCAGTCCCCAGGATCCGACCAGCTCGCGCAGACTACGTCCGGCGGTTTGCGCGCGCTCTTCCAGCTCGGTCGCCTGGCGATCGAGCTCCAGGCGGGTCGCGTCATAGCGGACCTTCTGGAGGTGCTCGACAAGCGCCTGCTGCAGCTCGCCCGAGCTACGGACGCCCCAGGGCTGCAGAATCTCCCGGCGCTTGACGCGGGCCTCATCTTTGGACCGTAGGCGGCGATCGACCTCGCGGACGGCAGCGCCGCGGACCCAGATGCCGATGCCAGTCGATAACACTCCCATGCCGAGTAAGAAGAAGGCTGCGCCGGCGAGCGGCAGGGGCATTCCACCCTGGAGCGCGAGGAAGGCGACCAGGATCGCCATTGCGGTGAGCAGCAGGCCGCCGAGCATGGCGCCCAGGAAGGTTCGCTGCCGGCTGCGGGCGCGTTCCGCCATGGCCTCCTCACGCCGCATGGCTTCCTCGGCTTGCTGGCCGGCCTTGATGACGTCCGGAACTTCTTTGTAGCGCGCGATGTCGTGCTTGAGCTGCTCCAGCCGCGGGGGAAGCTCGGCCCCAGCGCGGCTCCGTGCCTCGGCGGCGACATTGTGGCGCTCGCGCCATTCCGAGTAGAAACGTTGGAACTCCATCTGGCGCGCGGGCCAATCGAGGTTCTGGCCGATCAGGCCAGGGTGACGCTCAGCGATCCGGCGCGCCTCTTCGGCGGCCGTCTGGGCCCGCAGATGGACGTCGGGGGCCTGGGCGTCGGCAACATTGAGGGTGGTCAGCAATTCGCGCACGACCGGTTCCTGTTCCAGCGCCGCTGCGTCGATTCCACGGGCTCGGGTTTCGTGACCTTGCGCCGCCAGCACGAACTTGGCACGCTCGGCCTCGAGCTGCTGCACCTGGTCGGCGTTCTCCGCGCCTCGACGCTCGAAGTCCTCCTGTGCCTCGCGGGTAGCGCGCAGGTGGCTGCGCAGCTCCTGGACTTCCGACTGGCGGTCGAGCGGAAACATGGCAAAGCGGGTGTGATCTTCCTGGCGCGCCCGCTCATCACTGATCGCCCGCTCCAGCGTCTCGACGCGCTCCAGCCGATGACGGGCCTCGTCCAGGCGCGAAGCCAGGACGGCGGCGTCGAGTAGCTGGACCACCGCCAGCTCCGCCTCGGTGAGCGCCGACACGGTCTCGCGCTTTTGGGCCAGTTCGTCGACGGCGCCACGCGCCTGGCGGGCGGCGTTGATTTGGCGCTCCAGATCGGCAAGCCGGCTTTCGAGGTCATGGAGGGGGCCGGTGCGCGCGCGCGGCTTGCCGATGCGCTGCGCTCGTTCCTGGCGTAGCCGGTCGAGCACGGCCTGTGCGGTCCGGTCCGGATGTGCGGAGTCGGCCAGCGCGACGATCGCTTCCTTGATACTGCCGGCGTCTTCGAGGCGCATCACTTCGCTGCGCGAGATGCAGGCCGTGTTGGTGTAGATGTCGCGGCTGATGCCGAGCAACTGGCGTCCAACCTGGAGCCCACCCCAGGGATCGCGCTCGAACCGGTCGTTGAGCTCTGCGCCGCTGGACAGGTCGAGCACTCGAACCGAATCGGCGTCAAGGTCGCGCTCGATCCGGAGCCGCGAGCGGTCGTCCAGCTCGAATTCGAGCGCGAGACCAAAGGCGCCGCCTTCCCATGGTCGCCAGCGATCGGTACGCTCGACGATCGCCGATCGACGGTCGCCGGTCTCGAGCCCGTACAGGCCCGTCACGATTGCTTCCTGCAGCGTCGACTTCCCGGCTTCGTTCGGACCCACGACGAGGTTCATCGTTGGACCGAAGCGCAGATCCATGGCGTGAAGGGCGCCAAAGCCTCCGACCTCGATGCGGGTCAGGCGCATGAGTGACTCACCATATACAGGCTAAAGGTCATTCGTCGAAGGCATCGAGCGCGAGCTGCAGCGCCCGACCAACCGTCTGTTCCTCCTGGCGGGATCCCTGCTGCTGATCGACGAGCTTGCGAACCATTTCTCCACGGCTGGTGAACTCCTGGGTTGCCGCTTCGAGGTCGTGCGAGAACCGAGACTGGTCGCGGAACTCGAGATAGGCGAATCCGTCACTGCACTCGGTCGCGAGCGCCTGGGGATCGATGGTCAGCGAACGGGCGCGTTCCCCCACGAGTGTTGCTCGGATCACGGCGCCCGCGAGGTGTTTGCCCTCACGGATCGCAAGCACGGCGTCGCGCACGTGCTCGGGGCTCGTCATCCCACTGATGTCGATCGTCTCCTGGGCGAACTGGCGCTGATTGACGTCCTCCAGCAACACATGCACCACGCCATCATCATCGATCGTGACGAGCGCGGTACAATGCCGCCCGATTTCGTTCCAGCCCAATGGTTCGGGACTGCCTGGATAGGTCATCGGCCCGATCGTGCTCGCCTCGTGATAGTGGCCGAGAAGCGCGTGGCGGAACCCAGCCTGCTCCACCTGGCTCGGCAGGATCGGCTTGTAGGGCGTCACACCGTCAGGCACGTGGCTCATGTCAGAGGCGTGCAGCAAAAGGACATGCGTGCCCTCGTCTTGCCGGGCGAAATCTCGCAGTGGCGCATCCGAAACGTCAGAACGCATGAACCCGGCCGCCCACAGCTGGACGCCGCCGTAGCGGTATGGACGCAAATCATCGTGGGCGGCGATCGTGACATTGTCCGGCCAGCGGAGGTATCGGTAGGGTGAGCTGGGCACGGCGGGATCCGCGTTGCCGGGGGCGATCAACACCGGCAGACCAGCGCTGCCCAGGGTTTGCGTGAGGAAGCTCGCCGTGTCACGGGTGACGTGATCCTGCTCGAAGAGATCGCCGGCGCAGGTGATCAGGTCGACCTGCGACTGGCTTGCGCGCTCCACGATCCGCTGGAGGGCGGCTCGCAGGTCGCCACGACGGCGTTGCGCGCCAACGCCGTAGAGGCGCTCGCTCGCGAAGGACCGGTCCAGATGCAGGTCAGCGAAGTGAAGAAGGCGAAGGGCCACAAATCCCCCGTAACCACGCGAATTGTGCCTGGCGCGATGGCATATGCGAGCGTGAAATCAGCGCCCATTATAGAGCGAGGGCTGAATTTATTCCGAATCAGCCGGCGCTGCGACGGCAGCGCCTAGACTGAGCGACGAAGTGGGCTCGTTCGAGAAGGGGGACCGGGGTGCGCGCATCCTCAAAATCCAGACGCTCCTGCAGGGCAATCCGCGCGGTCTGACCACGGGCGAGATCGCTCGTCGGACCGGCGTCAACCCGCGCACCACCTATCGCGACGTCAAGGCGCTGGAGGCGATGAACGTCCCGGTCTATGAGGAAGCCGGACGAATCGCCATCGACCCGAACTACTTCATCGCACCGGTCAAGTTCACGCTGCGCGAAGCTATGGCGCTGCTGATGGGCGTCCGCCTCATGTCCCGCCACAGCGATGAAGCCGACCCTGACGTTGGCGACGCCTTCACCAAGCTGGCCGCGGTGCTGCCCGCGCCGGTCGCTGAGTACGTGCATGCCACCGTGCGCCAGATGGCGGCGCGGCCGCCCAACCCCGTCTATTCCAGGGTGCTACAGACGGTGGCGCTCGGCTGGGCCGGCCGTAAGGTGGTGCGCATCTGGTATCCATCTTCCGATCACACGGCTGTCAAACCGCGGCTGATCGAGCCCTACTTTCTCGAGCCGTCGCTGCTTGGGCACGGGAGCTATGTCGTCGCGCGCGATCGCGGCGTGGGCGAGATGCGGACCTTCAAGCTGGAACGCATCACGCGGGCCGAGCCCATGACGGAGACCTACACGATTCCGGCCGACTTCGATATCAACCGCTACCTGTCGGGGGCCTGGGGGATCTATCACTCCGGCGATCCGGTCGAAGTCCGGCTGCGGTTTTTTCCGCCAGCGGCGGCCCGGGTGCGGGAGTCGACCTGGCATCCGTCGCAGAAGCTCAGCGACGGGCCCAGAGGCTCGGTGAACATGACCGTTACCGTCACCGGGACAGTCGAGATCACGCCCTGGATCCTGGGCTGGGGCGACGCGGTGGAGGTCATCGCACCGAAAGAGTTACGCAAGAAGATCGCCGACGCGGGTGCAAAAATGGGGGCGCGCAACACAGTGACAATTCCCTCCCGCTCGGGGGGAGGGGAGGGTGGGGGCCGCAGGGCCCGAGGAGGGTCGTGATGAGTGTCTTCGGAAACGTATCAGCGGTGAAGCCATCGAAGATTTGGGACGGAGTCCTCGCGCGCGCCGTGCACGCCGAAAGGGTCACGATCGGATTCGTCGACATCGATCCGGGCGTGCTCGTACCGGAGCACCGGCACGACAACGAGCAGGTCGGATTTGTGCAGCGTGGTTCGGTCACGATGACTGTCGCGGGTCAAGCGCGCGAGCTACGGGTGGGGGAGACGTACTCCATCGCCGGCGGCGTCCCTCACTCCGCGAAGGCAGGCGCCGATGGAGTGTCAGTGGTTGACGTCTTCGCGCCAGTTCGCGAAGACTGGAAGATGGTGCCGACCGTTGAGCCCTTTCCAGGGAAGTGGCCCGAGCCCGCGCGCTGAGCTAAAAGAGCCCGGCGTACTCCCCGCCGTCGACCGACAGCGTGGCGCCCGTGATGAAGCTCGCCGCGTCGCCGGCCAGAAAGACGACGGCCGCGGCGAGCTCATCGGGACGTCCGTGCCGGCCAAGCGGGATATTGCGGATGCTTCGTGCCGTGAACTCCTTGGGATCGACCCCAAGCCGGCTCGCCTGGTGACGGTTTTCTTCGACGATCCGATCGGTCTCGAAGCGGCCGGTCAGGATCGAGTTGACCCGGACCTCGGGCGCGGCCTCTTTCGCCAGTGTTTTTCCCATCGCGACCACCGCCGGGCGCAGCGCATTCGAGAGGACGAGATTGTCGACGGGCTGATGGGCGGCGATCGACGTGAGGTTCACGATGCTGCCGCGACCGCGCCGCAGTGCGGGAAGGGAAGCGCGCGTCAGGCGGACGGCGCTCATCAGCACCAGGTTGATCGCCTCGGCCCACGCGGCATCGTCTAGCTCGGCGACGCGGCCGAGGATCGGCCCGCGTGTGTTGTTGACGAGCACCTCGAGGCCGCCCAGGGTCGCGGTCGCCCACTCGACGAGGTCGCGGCACTGGTCAGCCTGCCTGAGGTCGGCCACCCGCGCGACGACATCGTGACCTTCCTTCCGCAGGGCGTCGGCGGCGGCCCGGATCCGCTGCTCGTTGCTCGAGGAGATCGCGACGCGATAGCCCTGGGCGGCGAGCGCCCGGGCCGACGCAAACCCGAGGCCACGGCTGGCAGCCGTCACGAGCGCGCGGCGTCCCCTGAGCCCCGTTTCCACGGGCCAAATACTAGGGCGGGGTGGCTAGGCGGCGGCGCGAGGTTGCTTGCCGCAGGCTGGGCACGGCGTGCCCGCCTTGAGCTCCGCTCTTTTGAACGCGTGCCCTCCGCAATGGGGGCAGAGTGCGCCCGGTCGAAGAGGCTGTGCCAGCGCGGCCTTCTGCATCCGCTCGCGCAGGTGACTGTCCTCTTCCTTTTCGATGAAGCGCGGGTCGGTGGGCGTCTGGGTGCTCATGCGGCCTTCAGCGCTCCCGGCTGAAATGCTCCGGGTCGAATGTGCTCAGCGAGCTTGATGCCGATGACTTCTGGATGCAGGTCGATGCCGCGCTGATACGGATGCACACTGAGAATGGCCGGCACGCGCCGATTGCCGATCTCGACATCGAGGACGTGACCGTGCAGGCTCGTCATGGACCCCCATCCATCCCAGGTCTTCACGGTCCGCCACCATAGGTGTCGGGCGACTGGTCCACCCATCGCAACGATCGCCTGTGGCGCGATCCTTGCCAGCAAGCTCTGCAGGTGGCGGTCGACGCACTGATTGAGCGCCGCATCGGTGACGCGGTCCGGGTTCTCGGTCGCGCAGCGAACCGCCCAGGTATGAAAGGCGGAGTCCAGGACGTCGTGCTTGTCGAGCTTCTGGCCCATCCGCCCGCGGGCGGCAAGCATCACCGCGCGGACGAACTGAAAGTAGGGGAGAGGAGTATCCGCCGTCATATGGTGCTCGAGCCGCCCCTCATGGTCGAGCCACTCGTTAAACGCTTCGTTACTGGCACTGGCCGCGTCGAGTGGGCTCGGGCTGATGAAGACGATCGGCGCCTCCGGGTTCCCAAATCCCACCTGGGGCCGGCGGAGCGGCTGCGCCAGCCGTTCGCACGGACTGTCCGCGCCCCGGTCGGACTCGGCGATCGCGCACCCGTGCAACCGCTTGAGAGCGTCCGAGCCGAAGAATTCCAGGTATTGCTGGCCCTTGCTCACGCTGTTGGAAACGACGCTGAGCGATGGCCGAAGCTTGCGCCCACCGGGGCCGCTTAAGATTTCCCCAGTGGCAACGATTCCCGCCATCGATGTCAAGGAGCTCCGACGCCGCCTCGACGCGGGCGGTGCCAAGCCCTACCTGCTCGATGTCCGCGAGCCGTGGGAGTATCTGGCCGGGCACGTGCCCGGGGCGCACCTGATCCCGCTCGGGGAGCTGGAACAACGGGTCGCCGAGGTGCCGCGAGATCGCGAGGTGCTCGCCATTTGCCACAGCGGTCAACGCAGCCTGGCCGCCGCCGGCTACCTGCAGCAGCTGGGCTATACCACCGTCAGCAATGTCGACGGCGGCACCGCCGCCTGGATCGAACGCGGCTACCCACTGGAGAAGTAACCCTCCCCCGCTCGCGGGGGAGGGCAGGGTGGGGGCTCTCCGACAGACAGCTGTCAAAACCCCCTGCTTGACTTTGGGAGTGAGCCAAACCACGATGATGTCGACCAACCGTCCCTTTCACGTCCTGGAGGAGTTGCTGTGAGCGTCCTTGAACTGGTCATCGTGATCCTGTTGCTGGCGGTTCTGCTGAGCCTTTTGGCTGTCGTGATCCGCCGGCCCTCCTCGACCGGGCCGTCTGATGCCGTGCTTGCCGCGCTGGCCGACCTCGGCTCGCTGAAGTCGCACGTCGAAACGGTGAGCACCCAGCAGGGCGCGCTGAGCCAGTCGCTGGGCATGCTGCAGGCGGCCGTCCAGGGGGTGGAGACCAAGGTCCTGGAGAGTTCGGCCGGGGTCCGGGAAGCGATCGGCAAGGACCTGTCCGACGCCCGGATCGTGGTCGAACGCCTCAAAGTCGACGGCGAGGAGCGGCGGCGCATGGAGGAGGACGTGCAAGCGTCGGCCCGCCGCATCGAGACGGTGCTCCTTGGCAGCCGCACCCGCGGCGCTGCTGGGGAAAACATCCTGCAGGACGCCTTCCGCCAATTCCCGGCGGAGATGATCGACATGAACTTCCGGGTCAATGGCAAGGTCGTCGAATACGCGCTCATTCTGGCCAACGGCAAGCGGCTGCCGATCGATAGCAAGTGGCCATCCCCCGAGCTGCTCGACCGGCTCGGCGAGGCGATGCAGGACCCGACCAAAGAAGCCGCGGTCGTCCAGGATATCGAGCGCATCCTGCGGCTCAAGGTCCGCGACGTCCGGCAGTACATCGACCCTGCCGCCACCATTGGCTTCGCCCTCGCTGCTGTTCCCGATCCCGTTTTCAACGCCTGCCGCCGCGCGCATCTCGAGGCTTACCGCGAAGGGGTGATCCTGATGCCGTACAGCATGACGATCCCTTACGTGTTGGCGCTCTTCCGGTTGCACTTGCAGTACGCGCGGTCGATCGATCTCGAGAATCTCGAGGGCTACTTGCAGCTCATCGACGACAACGTCACGGCCCTCGACCGCTTGCTCGAGAACAGCATTGCCCGAGGCAGCACGATGATTCAGAACGCCTTCAACGATGCCAAGCGCAACGTGGGCCAGATGCGGGGCGCGCTGGCGGCGCTGCGTGCCGTCCCCGAGGTGTCGGTCAGTCCAGCGCCAGAGGTCGAGGAAATCGATGAAGGGGACCTGGCGCTCCTGATGGCCCGGCGCTAAATCAGGCCAGGCCGGGCGTCCTGGCCAGGCGCATCATGAGCACGAGCAGCAGGAGGAGGCCGCCGCCGGTCATTAGCACGAGGTTGCTCGGACCGGAGCCGGGGTCATCGACGACCAGCTGGTCACTCGCCGTGGTGCTGCCGGCTTCATTCGTGACCTCGATCGAGTAGGACCCCTGGGCAAGGTTGTCTGGCAGCTTCACCAGCATGTGGTAGGTGTCAGACGCTTGCACCGTGGTGGCGGGCCGGCCGCCGACCTGCACCGTCGAGGTCGGAGTCAGGTGCTGGCCGAGGATCATGATGTTGGGCTGGATGATCGGGTTTACCCTGGCCGGGGTGACCTGGTAGATCTGCGGCGGCAGGACGGCCGCCCTGGCATGGATCGGCGCCGCTGGCTTGGGGGTGGGGGTGGGGAGCGGTCGTTTGGTCGCGGCATAGGCCGGCAGGCACGTCACGGCGAGGGCGAGCATGGTCGCGAGTCCGCCAGTCGCCATGCGCCGGACTGCTGTCATGGAATGGACCTCTACTACCGATAACGGCGGAGGGCCTAGGCGAAAGGTGGCGGTGCGGCCCATTCTGTCTGCGCAGATGGCCGTAGTTGTAACCCGGGCCGAAATAAAAAAGCCCCTGCCCGCGCTGGGCAGGGGCTTTGAAGTCGCGGGTTAGCGGTTGCCGCCTCCGGGCCAGGTCTGCTCCGGCGGACGCTCACCGATCTTGATCCGCTCCGAGCTGCCACCGGATTCATCGGACTCGCTGCCCGGGTCGCTGCTGAAGCCGCCGTAGGACGGCGTACTCGTCGGCTCGGCCGGCCTCGCCACCGGACGAGAGGGTCCACTAAACGGGCTGGCGGCTGGCTTGGGGGCCGCCACAGGCTTGACCGCAGCCTTCGGGGCTGCCTTCGGAGTGGCCTTCGCTGCCGTGCTTTTCTTCGCCGCGGGGCGCTTGGCCGACGCCTTCCTGGCGGCGGGGCGCTTGGCGGTCGACTTCTTGGCGGTCGCCCGCTTGGCGGTCCCCTTCTTGGCGCCGGGACGCTTGGCCGTCGACTTCTTCGCGGTAGACCGCTTCGGAGCCGACTTCTTGGCTTTTGATTTCTTCTTCGCTGGCATTTTTCCTCCCTCGGATGCGCAATGATGGCTCGCGCGTTGGTTCAGGCGGATGAGGACCCGCTGCTGTTACCTGCGATTTATAGCATCGGCTTCCCGCAAAGACAAGCATTTCCCTCGCGCCGGGGGCGCCTCAGTGCGCGTTCAGCCAGTTCAGCACGGTCGCGAACAGGAGGTCGTGCTCAAGGTCGACCGTGATCGCGTGTCCCGATCGCTCGAACCAGATCAGCTGCTTGTCGGTAGACCCAATTCGCTCCAGGATGTGCGGGGCATGGCCGACGTCGACCGTTCGGTCGCCGCGCCCGTGCATGATCAGCGCCGGGACCCGCACGTTCGGCAATTCCAGGTCGAGCACACGCAGCAACTGCATCAGGCTCTCGATGCACACGGTCGGCCGGCGTGCATAGCTATGCAGCAGGCGAACGGCGGCCGGATCGCCCAGGTCGGGCTCGTCGGAAGGGACGTGCCATGGCACCAGGTACTTGAGCCCGCGAATGAGCTTGATTCGCCAATCGCGGAAGTACGCGGGTGACCCCATCGCGCCCATGGTGATCACGCCCTTGACCTCGGGATGGGTCGCGGCCAGGTGTAGTGCCAGGGTGCCGCCCAGGGATTGGCCACAGACGAAGATCTCCGAACAGTCTCGACGAAGGGCCGCGAGCGCCTCTTCCGCCGTGCGGACCCAGTCAGGCCAGCGGGTTAAGGCCATGGCTTGCGGCGTCAGCCCGTGCCCCGCGAGTAACGGTCCCATGACGTCGTAGCCACCAGCGGCCAGGAAGTCGCCCAGTCCCCGCATCTCCGGCGGGGTCCCAGCGAATCCGTGAATCAGCAGGCATCCGCGGACTCCCCCGCGGATCCGGAAGGGCTGAAGTTGCTCCGGCTCGGCGGGGCTGCTCCAGACGGATTGCGTCACAACGGCCATCAGCTTCGCAGTCTATCGGCCCGCAAGTTCGTCACGGGACTCCCGGTTGTACGACTCGGGCGAGGTTTCGCCGTCGGTCTCCGAACGGGCGACTGAACCTTGGGGGTGAACTGACGCATGGCGATTGTTGGGTGGCTCGTCGCATTAGTGATCGGCATCGCGTTCGCCTTGTTTTCGGTCGGCAACCAGCAGTCGGCGAACATCAATCTGCTCGGCGCCACCTATCAGAACATTCCCACCTGGGTCGTGATGCTTGGGTCGGCCGCGATTGGCGCGCTGACCGTGATTGTCATCAGCACGGTCGAACGTGTGCGCTGGTTCATGGCAAGCCGCTTCACCAAGAAGGTGCTCGCCGAGCACAAGAAAATGATCGTGCAGCGGGACAACCGCATCAGCGAGCTCGAGCAAGAAGTGCTGCGGCTTCGAGGGGTCGCCTGAGCCGACCATGACCCTCAAGGCCTGCCCGCAGTGCGGGTACCGCTATAACGCGCCCGAGAACCAGACGTGCGGCAAGTGCAAGGGATGGCTTGGCGGCGTCGCGGCCGCCGCGGCGGTGGCGCCGCCGCCCCGGCGTTCTCTGATCCCGGCGTCCGTCCCCGAGTTTGCCTGCTACCTGGCCGTGCCGATTGGGGCGCTGCTGGGCTTTCCCAATCCGATCGGCGCCGCTTTCGGCCTGCTGATGGCCACCCTGCTTATCAAGGTCGTTCGGCTCGACATGGAGCGGTTCTCCAAGGGGCTCCTGATCGGGATCGTCATCGCGGGCGTGTTCTTCGTCTACCTGGTTTTCCTCTTGATCTTCGGCTTTATCTTCAACCTGCTTGAACCCGTCCTCCAGCCGTTCGTAGGGCGCATCTTCAAGCACTAGCGGGGTTGTCCGCTTTGAGGCGCCCGCTGGTCCACGCCGCGCTCGTCGTGCTGCTCATGGTCAGCGCCGTACCCGCAATCCTGGGATCGGGCCCAGCTCATCGGTCGATGGCAGTGGCCGTCGTGACGCCGTCTCAGGCACCGTCGGCGTCGCCGACTCCCGCGCCGACACCGACCCAGTTCGCGGACCCGCGGCCCGCGCCGCTGTCGCTTGACATGGCCGTCGGCCAGATGATGGCCGCCAGCTTCGGTGGGCCAAACGTGACCGACGGCCTGCGTCACCTGATCCTGAACCAGAAGGTCGGCACCATCCTGATCTTTGGCGACAACTTCACCGACGCCGCCTCGCTCGGCCGGCTCACCGCCGAGCTCCAAGCCATCGGACGGGAAGCCGGCCTGCCGGCGCCGCTGCTGGTCGCGGTTGACGAGGAGGGGGGTCGGGTGATGCGCGTCCACGAAGGGGTCGCACCGCTCCCCTCGCAGCTCGCGCTCGGCGCGGCGGGACCGGACGGCGTCCGGCACGCGGTGGCGGACACCGCCGCCGGCCTGCACGCACTGGGCATCGAGCTCGATCTCGCGCCGGTCGCGGACCTGCGCACCAACCCGGCCGACGGGGTCATCGGAGACCGCTCCTACGGAGGAGATCCAGCCGTTGTCGGCCCGTTGGTCGCTGCGGCAGTCACCGGGCTTCACGATGGCGGGGTTGGGGCGACCCTCAAGCACTTTCCCGGGCTTGGTGGCGCCGCCGGCGACCCGCATTCGGCGATACCGACCGACGGCGAGAGTCTGGGCCAGTGGAGCGCCAGCCAGGCGCGGAGTTTCCAGGCCGGCATCGATGCCGGCGCGGACGCCGTGATGACGACCGCTGTGGTGGTCCCGGGGCTCGACCCTACCCGAACCCCGGCCGTCTTCTCGCGAGCGGTCGTCACCGGGCTGCTCCGCGACCGCCTGAACTTCCAGGGGGTGATCGTCACCGACGGCCTCGGGATGGGCGGGATCACCGCGCTCTACGGGCTGCCGGATGCGACGGTCGCCGCCGTCCGCGCCGGCAACGACCTGGTGCTGCTCAACAGCGCCGATGCAGGCTATCAGGCGTCGGCGATCGAGGCGGTCAAGCAACAGGTTCGCGCCGGGGTGATCTCGATGGACCAGGTGCAGGCGTCCGCAGCTCGTGTGATCGCGCTACGCGCTCGCTGGCCGAGCTGGGCGCCCTCGCTGATGGATGTGTCGGTATCCGCGCCGGTGGTCGATCTCGCCTTAAGCCCCCGCTAAGCCTCAGCGGCGCAGGCGGTGGATGACCTTTCCCAGGTTCTCGAGATCTTTTTCGAAGACCGTGATATAGCTGAGGCCGAAGCGTTCGCGCCGCTGCTCGAGGGCTTCGGCAATCTGGCCGACCGACCCGATCAGCACCAACGGCGTCTCGAACACCTGGTCGACCTCCACGGCGTACTCCTTGGCGAGTGGCGCCGCCGCCTCCCGCGGGCGGTCGGTGATCACGACCGTTTGGACGAGCGTGTTCAGCTCGATGGCTGAAAACCGATTGCCGGCCGCATCTCGAATCCAGGCCAGCTTGCGGGTGAACGCCTCCGGGCTGGCGTCGGCGTCTTCGAGGCCGGAGCCGTCCCGACGGGACCGGGGCATGATGCTGATGATGTCGGCCTCCTGCGCGGCCAGCGTGAGGAGCCGCCGTCCACCGCCGCCGATCAGCAGCGGCGGATGAGGGGCCTGCTTTGGTTTCGCGCTTCCAGTCAATCCCGTCAGCGTGTAGAAGCGACCCTCGTGTGTGACGGACGTCGCGCTGAAGAGCGCCTTGACGACATGCAGCGCCTCCGCCATCCGCTCCACCCGCGTCGCGCCGTCATCGAACGGAAGGCCGGAAGCGTCGTACTCGCTCTTCAGCCAACCGGCGCCCAGCCCGAACTCGAAGCGGCCGTCGGCGAGCAGGTCGATCGATGCGACTTCCTGCGCCAGCAACGCGGGATGGCGGAAGTCGTTGTCGTAGACGAGGCTGCCGACCCTCAGCCGCGAGGTGGCTTCGGCGGCCAGCACGAGCGCCGGGGCGAGGGCGAACCTCGCCCCGAAGTGGTCCGGCATGACGAGCGTGTGATAGCCGAGGGCTTCGATCTGCCGCGCCAACGCCATCCACTCCGTCTTCGGTCGCGGCCGGCTTGCGCTCAGGCCGAATCGAAACGGTCGTTGCGTCAGTGCTCGCTCCGGTTGATGCCTCCCCCGCTGGGGGACGGCATGGTGGGGGCCGACTTCGGCCGTACCAACCAGTTCAAGGCGTTGACATAGGCGTTGGCGGCCGCCTCGACAACGTCCAGGGCGGCGGCTCGCCCGACCACGACCTGCGAACCCTGGCTGAGGGTCACGACCGCCTCGCCCAGCGCGTCGCTCCCCTGGGTGGCCGCCGCCAGGCTGAAGTCCTCGAGCTCCGCCGGCACGCCCGTGACCTGCTGGATGGCGCGGAAGACCGCATCGAGCGTTCCGTTGCCGCTGGCACGACCGGACTTCACGGCTCCCTCGTCACTCAGGGCAACCTCGGCGGTGGCCGAGACGCCGCTCTGCGCGTTGACCTGCACATCCTTCAGGGCGAACCGACCCGGCGTCGCCCGACCGAGGGCCTCCTCGACGGCCAGCTTCAGGTCCTCGGGATAGAGAACGCGTTTGCGCTCGGCCAGGCTGAGGACGAGGGAGTACACCGGGCCGAGCTGTTGCTCGTCCAGCTGCATACCCATCGCGGCCAGCTCCTCGGCGAGACGACGCCGGCCCGAAGTGGTACCGACCTGGCCGAGCTGCGGCGCGTAGCCGATGTCGGCCCGATCGACAAAAGCCGGAACCAGGGACTTGGGCCGTCGCGGCGGGCTTAACACCGTGGTGGGGAAGGCCGCACGAACCTCGTCGATCCAGCGCTCCCAACCGGAGTAGTCCATGGTCGCCAGCATCGCGACATAGGCATCGAACCGAACCAGCAGCGCCGCAGGTTGGTCGTGATGTTTGATGATGAGCGTCGTGCCGCTTTCCTCCAACGCCCTGAGGATCGGGTCGAGGTTGCGGGCAAGTTCGGGAGCGGAAATAACTTTGAGCACGACGCCATGGTAGACCGGCGTTTCACGATGGTCAAACCAGATCAAGGAGAGGTTTGACGATTTCGGCGACGGCAAAAGGCGCGGCTATCGGGCTGATGTTGATCACGGCGGCGGCCTGTCAGCAGGGGCCCATCGCGCCACGGGTCACGGCCACCGTGTCGCCTAGTCCGAAGGCATCACCGCTGGCTGCCTGTCCCGCGGTTGCGGCCTCGCCCGGCCCGCAGGTGCTGCTGCAAAAGCAGCCGGCGCCCGATGACCTCGCCTTCGACAACACCGGGCGCCTGCTGTTCAGCGATATCAAGACGGGGACCGTCTCGATACTGAACGTGGACGGGTCGGTGGAGCAGGTCGCCGGCGGGATGTCAGCGCCGGAAGGAATCGTTGTGCAAGCCGACGGGCGCATCCTGGTGGGCGAGCAAGGACGCAACCGCGTTGTCGCCATCGATCCGCAAAGCCACGCCGTCACCCAGTGGCACGCGTTTCCAAACCGAACCGGGCGCGACGGCCTCGACGGCATCGGGCCCATCCTGCCCAGCAAAGACGTCCAGGGCAACCTCCTTCCGACGGCGGACAACGTCATCGTGCCGGATAGTCCCAATGGGGTCGTGTGGCGTGTCACCGCCGATGGCAAGACCGCGACGCAGATCGCGAGCGGGATGGTGCGTCCAGTTGGGGCCGCCGTCGATTCGTCGGGTCGGATCTTCGTCGCCGACGAGGGTGGCGCGCTCTGGGTGCTCGATCCGGCACGTCATCGCTTCGCCACCCTGCCGACCCCCGATGACGTGCTCGTCGGTCGAGCCGGGCACATCTTCGTCAACACGCTGGGGGACAACGCCATCCACGAGCTCGATAGCCAGGGGCACCAGGTCAGCGTCATCACCGGCATTCAGCAGCCGCAAGGAATCGCACTCGATTACGCCGACAACCTTTACTACACCGAGTTCAACACTGGTCGGATCGACCGCGTGATCCGGACCTTCGTACTCGATCCGCCGAAGGTGACGCGGACGACCCGCGGCACATTCATCATCTGTCCTGATATCCGGCGCGCCTCCGGCTTCAACGAGAAGCTGGGGCTCCAGGCCGGATCGAGCCTGACGACATCGATTCTCCAACTCGTGCAGCCCGGCACGGATTCATCGGGAGCGCTCGAGGTTCAGACCTCTGAGCTTTCGATCGGCATCGCTGTCAGCGACGGTCTTCTATCGCAAACGCAGACGGTTTCGCTGGCGTCCTGACTTATTCATTTCCCTTGATCGACGCCAGTGGCACGAGCTCGTGCTCAATCGTCGCCAGACCCGCTCGGGTCACCGCCTCGACGACCTCACGTGATGACTTGTAGGCGTCCTTCGATTCGTCGATGGGCACGACCCCGTCGGTGTTCACGACGATGCCCGCCGCGCGGTAGGCGGCATTCACCTCGTCCTGCTTGAGGCTCTTCCTTGCGGCGTTGCGTGACATGCGCCGGCCCGATCCGTGATTGACGCTGTAGCCGCTCAGATGGGCATGGTCTGCCGCGCGCAGGATGAAGCTCGAATCGCGATTACTGCCCGGGATCAGGATCGGATGACCGGCTTGGGGATCGTCGTAGCCGGCCGGGAACGCCCGCGTGGCCCCCTTTCGGTGGACGTGCACCCAGCCGAACTCGGGATGGTGTTCCCGCTGGACCAGGTTGTGGCTGATCTCGTAGACGAGCGATAGCGGCTGGCCAAACACGTCCTCAAATGCAGTGGAGATTTGCTCGAACATCGCGAGCCGGTTCACGATGGCGAAGTTGCCGCCGGCCGCAACCGCGTTGAGATAGTCGCGATAGTGCGGCGACTCGGGCGTGAAGTAGCCAAGGTCGAGCGCCTTGATCGCTGGGTTCTCTTCTTTGGCGAGACGAAAATAGTTCGTCGCCAGTCCATGCCCAAAGCCGCGGCTACCGGAGTGCATCTGCACGTACAGCGAGTCGGTGCCGAGGTTTCCCTGGAGCTCGATGAAGTGATTGCCGCCGCCCAGCGTGCCGAGCTGCGGCACACCGCGCTCCGGTCGCCCGGGACCTCCCCACGGCGGCTGCCAGGCGTCATCGACCGGGATGCGATCACGCTCGGCATGCGTCCGGTCTAGTCGCTCGCCATAGTGCTGGGCGTAATAGGCGGCGCCACCGCGGATGATGGCCTCGAATTCCGTTGGCGTCAGGTTCTTGAGCCGCGTGCGGCTGACCTTGCCTGGCCCGAGGGCGACGCGCCGCGTGACCTCTCGGTTGAAGCGAAGGCGATTCTCCGGCGTCGCCGCGCTGACCGGCACATTGCTCGAGGCGGACATCATCCCGCAGTTATGAACGAAGATGCCGGCTTCTAGAGCGAAGTTCCCATAATCCGGCACCGTCAGGCAATAGACATCCTCACGACGGGCGAGAACCTCGACCGAAGCGACCTTGTGGTTAAAACCGTGTCGCCAACGTCTGTGGTTGTTGATTCCAAATCCACCCACGACCGACTCACCGCAGGTCTCGCAGACGTGTCTGAGATGTGCCACCTCCGACGACTTTGCTCGACCTCGTGCGCTCTGGTTGTAGGCAATGAGGAACGCTTTTCCGCGTGCGCCATTGCCCGCAACCGACTGCTTGAAATGTTCCGGTCGCTCGCGCATGTAGCGCTCGATGTTGGCAGTGCCCCGAAGTGCGAAGTAGATACGGCCCTCCGGCGTTTGGGCCTTTCTCGCGATCGCTGCCAGTCGGGCCGGTTCCAATTTGTCTCGGTGACGGGCGATGTTGTACCGCCCGTTCTGATAGTGATAGCTGATGTGGTCGCGGTCGCCCATGAACTCCAGGTTCTCCGGACGGCAGTCGCCAGGCGTGAAGTTCCTGTGATGGATGACCGTGCGCTGTCCGGGAAACGACGGAATCGGTCCTAGTAATCCTTGGCGGGCCATGATCCAGTGGACCGTCTGCCAGGTACCGGTCGCTGGGTGTTTGACTATGCGGTAACCGCCTCGTGCGTGGCGGTTGTAAAAAGGCATGAGGGAGGTGGCAGCTGAGAGCGATGCTGCTGCACGCCAACTGCCGTCGCGAAGCATGAATTGGTGGTCGGGCGTGCAATCAATCGTCGCACCATCGTCGAGGATCACACGAACGAGTGCAGCCGCACGACGGGTCAGGTGAGCGGTGGCCTTGGCTGCGACAATGCGCTGGTCTGCCGTGAGGGAAAAGATCCAGTGCTCACCACCGGTGACGGCCAACTCCCGGAGAGTCTTTGGCCCACCAAGGGTCGGAACACGTGTGTCTCCAGCGAAGCAGCCAATGTCGAAGCCGACGGGACCCATGGCCACGGCGCCCGCCTCAGCATCCGTAACGAGCACGGTGCCGATGGGCACGCCATAGCCGTGGTGAACGTCGGGCGTGATCGCCACCAGCTTGACGCCGGGAAAGCTGGCCGCGTTCACGATCTGTGGATAGATCGACTCCTCGACTTGGTCGAGGAGGTTGGGCGTCAGGAACAGCCGAACCGGCACCGACCCAATCTCCTGGGTGTGCAAGGTGTAGTAGCCGTGGCTAGAATCTTTAGCCGCCAGCTTCCAGCTC
>Ga0070708_100001282_pt1 | contig 19346 bp, 19 predicted proteins | sample KBSK5503metaG_FD_65469 | JGI IMG/M metagenome (GOLD analysis project Ga0070708, IMG submission 65469) | Corn, switchgrass and miscanthus rhizosphere microbial communities from Kellogg Biological Station, Michigan, USA - KBS K5-50-3 metaG | ecosystem: Host-associated > Plants > Roots >... | reverse complement strand
CCAGGTCGAGATGGTCGACATGACGCCGGAGGCGCTGCGCCGCCGGATGGCGCACGGGAACATCTACCCGCCGGAGAAGATCGACGCGGCCCTGACCAACTACTTCCGCGGCGGGAACCTCGCCGCGCTGCGCGAGCTCGCGCTGCTGTGGCTGGCCGACAAGGTCGACGAGGGCCTGCAGCGCTACCGCACCGAGCACAAGATCCAGGGCGCCTGGGAGGCCAGGGAACGGGTGGTGGTGGCGCTCACCGGCGGCCCAGAAGGCAATACGCTGGTCAGGCGGGCCGCCCGGATCGCCGCCCGGTCTTCCGGCGGCGACCTGCTGGCCGTGCACGTGACCAAGTCCGACGGCCTGACCGGCGCCGATCCGGCCGCGCTGGCCGTCCAGCGGCGGCTGGTCGAATCGGTCGGCGGCACCTATCACCAGGTCGTCGGCGACAACATCGCCGAGGCCCTGCTCACCTTCGCCCGGGCGGAGAACGCGACCCAGCTGGTGCTCGGCGCGAGCCGCCGGTCCTGGCTGGCCGCGATGCTCACCGGCCCCGGCATCGGCTCCCGGACCATCCGCGGGTCCGGCGACATCGACGTGCACATCGTCACCCACGCGCAGATGGGCCGCGGCCGCGGCCTGCCGCGGCCGCGCGGCGCGATCACGCTGCGCCGCCAGCTGACCGGATACGTGCTGGCCGCGGGGTTGTCACTGGTGCTCACCGTGGCGCTGGCCGACCTGCGCAGCTCCCTGAACCTCACCAGCGACGTGCTGATGTTCCTGGTCGCGGTGATCCTGGTCGCGCTGGTCGGCGGGTTCGCGCCCGCCGTGCTGGCCGCCATCGTCGGCTCGCTGCTGCTCAACTACTACTTCATCCCGCCGATCCACAAGCTGACGATCGCGGAGCGCAACAACGCGCTGGCGCTGGGCGTGTTCGTCGGCGTCGCGCTGCTGGTCAGCCGGGTGGTGGACATCGCGGCCCGGCGCACCACGCAGGCGGCCCGGGCCAACGCGGAGTCGGAGCTGCTGACCACCACCGCGGGCAGCGTGCTGCGCGGCCAGCAGGGACTCAGCGCGCTGCTCGACCGGGTCAGGGAAGCATTCGGCATGGATTCGGTCACGCTGCTCGAGTGCACGTCACCCGACGGCCAGCAGTCCGCCGACGTCTCGGCGGGCCGGATCCGGAGCACGCCCGGCGGCTGGCACATCGTCGCCAGCCGCGGCGAGCCCGCCGTCACACGGCCGGACGAGGCGGATGTCGAGGTGCCGGTGGGCGACAGCCTGTCCCTGGCGCTGCGCGGTCGGCCGCTGCCGGCCGCGGACCGCCGGGTGCTCGGCGCCTTCGCCTCCTACGCGGCCGTCGCGCTCGACCAGCAGAGGCTGGCCGCCGAGGCGCAGGCGGCCAAGCCGATCGCGGCGGCCGACCGGATGCGGACCGCGCTGCTCGCCGCGGTCAGCCACGACCTGCGCACCCCGCTGGCGTCGGCCAAGGCGGCGGTGACCAGCCTGCGGTCGCCGGACGTGAACTGGGCGGCCGAAGACCACGACGAGCTGCTCGCGACGGCGGACGAATCGCTGGACCGGCTGTCTCACCTGGTCGACAACCTGCTGGACATGAGCAGGCTGCAGGCCGGCGCGCTGTCCCTGTTCCCGCGCCCGGCCGGGCTCGAGGAGATCGTCTCCCGCGCGCTGGACACCCTGGAGCCCGCGGCCCAGGGCATCACGGTCGACATACCGGAATCGCTGCCCGAGATCAACGTGGACCCGGCCATACTCGAGCGCGTCATCGTGAACCTGACCGAGAACGCGCTGCGCTACTCGCCGGCGGGCAAGCCGCCGCTGCTGACCGCCAGCGCCCTCGGCGACCGGGTCGAGCTGCGGGTGGTCGACCGCGGCCCGGGCATACCCGAGAAGGACAGGGACCGGATGTTCGTGCCGTTCCAGCGGCTCGGCGACACCGACAACACCACCGGGGTGGGGCTCGGCCTGGCGTTGTCGCGGGGGCTGACCGAGGCCATGGGCGGTACGCTCACCGCGGACGACACGCCGGGCGGCGGGCTGACCATGACCGTGTCGGTCCCGGCCGTGACCGGACCGGGTTACGAGCCCGAGCCCGGCCAGCGCGAGCGAGCGGGGGAAAGATGACGAGGGTGCTTGTCGTCGACGACGAGCCGCAGATCCTGCGGGCGCTGCGGATCAACCTGCGGGTCCGCGAGTACGAGGTGCACGTCGCGGCCACCGGCGCCGAGGCATTGGAGGTGGCCGGGCGGTATCCGCCCGACCTGGTGATCCTCGACCTCGGCCTGCCCGACCTGGACGGCGTGGAGGTGATCCAGGGCCTGCGCGGCTGGACCAAGGCGCCGATCATCGTGCTGTCCGGACGAGCCGACAGTGTCGACAAGGTAGAAGCGCTCGACGCCGGCGCCGATGACTATGTGACCAAACCGTTCGGCGTAGAAGAGCTGCTGGCCCGCATGCGTGCCGCGGTCCGGCGCACCGGAACCGCCGAGGACCTGCCCAGGATCCGGCTCGGCTCCCTGGTCGTCGACCTGGCCGCCAAGCGCGTCACCCGGCAGGCACCGGTCCCGGCCGCGGGCGGGGCCGCGCCGGGCACCGCGGCGCCGCCGGAGGACATCAGGCTCACCCCGACCGAATGGCACCTGCTCGAGGTACTGCTCCGCAACCCGGGCAAGCTGCTCAGCCGTAACCAGCTGCTGACCGAGGTGTGGGGGCCCGGCTACGCCGACGCCACCGGCAACCTGCGGCTCTACATGGCCCAGCTGCGCCGCAAGCTCGAGCCGGACCCGGCCCGGCCGCGCTGGCTGATCACCGAACCTGGCATGGGGTACCGCTACCAGCCGGGCTCAGCGGACGACGCGTCCTGACTGCCTGACTACCTGACTACCTGACTACCAGGGGAACGGCTGGCCGTCGCGGGTGAGGGTGCCGGTGGGGCCGCCGTTGGGGATGGTGACCGCCCAGATGACGCTGGCCGCCGCCTGGCTGAGGGAGCGGCCGTCCGGGTGGCTCTCGCTGGCGGGCCAGCCCGGGCAGACCGCGTTGACCAGGATGCCGTCCCTGGCCAGTTCCGCGGCGAGCAGCCGGGTGAGCGCGTTGAGGCTGGCCTTGGACACGCCGTAGGCGGGTGAGCCGCCGGTCATCACGGCGATCGAGCCGCCCTCGCTGCTCACGTTCACGATCCTGGGCCGCGTGCTGGAACGCAGCATCGGCAGCAGCGCGTGGATCACCCGCCACGGGCCGAACAGGTTGACGTCGATCGCCTCGGCGACCGCGCCCAGGTCGGCGTTGCTCGCCGTCGCCCACCGGTCGTACATGGTCGACGCGTTGTTCACGAGCACGTCGGTGCGGCCGAACCTGCCTTTCACCCACTCGGCCATCGAGGCGACGCTGATGGAGTTGTCCACCTCGAGCTGGCAGGCGACGATCCGGCTCCCCTCCGGATCGAGCTCCTTGGCGACCAGTTCCCCTTTCCGCAGGTCACGCGACCCGAGCACGACCGCGAAGCCGAGCAGGGCCAGCTGCCGGCACACCTCACGGCCCACGCCGCGGTTGCCGCCAGTCACCACCGCCACCGGCAGGTCAGCGTACACGCGCATCACCAGCGATCGGCCGGGCCGCGACGTTTCTCATGGCTGTCATCTTGCCACCCGCCGATCACCGCCCTGACCCCCAATGAGCCAAATCGTCATCTAGGACAGGGCAAAGAGAGCCGGTTTCTTACCCCGGAGGCGGGGAACTGGCATCTAGGCCATGGCCACGATGATGATCACGACGGCGACGACCAGAACGCTCACGACGATCAGCACGGCGGGAGACACCGGCGCGCGCCGCGACCGCGAGGAGTCCTCGTCGCCGCGTTCGACAAAGGCACGGAACCGTCCGGTATTGGCACTCGGATCCTGCTCAAACTCCGACATGGGCACGACTTTAGCTGGTCAGCGGGCGCCTATATATCAGATTCAGCGCAACGGCGCCAATGCGTCCGCCCGGTCGACCAGCCGGGAGAGCACGATCACGCTCTTGGTCCGCACCACGAAGGGCTCCGCGCGGATGCGCTCCATCACGTCCTCGAAGTGCCGGACGTCGGCCGCCCTGATGTGCACCAGGGCGTCCGCCTCGCCGGTGACCGTGCACGCGTCCACCACCTCGGGGTAGCGCCGGACCGCCACGCCGATCTCCTCCGGCGAGGTGCGACCGCCGCAGAACAGTTCCACGTACGCCTCGGTCGTCCAGCCCATGGCGGCCGGGTCCACCCGGGCGGAGAAGCCAGTGATCGCCCCGGCCGCCCTGAGCCGGTCCACCCGCCGCTTGACCGCGGGAGCGGACAGCCCGACCTCGCTGCCGACCAGGGCGTAGCTGGCCCGGGCGTCCCGGATCAGGGCGGCCACGATGCGCGCGTCGATGTCGTCCATGCCCGGTTCCCGCCCCTCCGCGAGGGTTGCCGCCCCTCCGCCAGTCAGCCCACGCCGTCGTACAGGCCGGGGATGCGCGGCGGCTTCACCTGGGCGAGGTTATCCTGCGCCGGGTGGGCGTGGCCGGCGGGCCCGGCCGCGAAGGCCCGGAGCAGGTTCTCCGTGGTCCGGTCGACGAACCGCTCGGCGGCCAGGTTCGCCCCGTGCCCGCAGGCCGGGCCGTGGATCACGCACACCCAGCGCATCGTGCCCGACGCGAAGACCCCGGCCCCGCTCGCGACCGTGTAGTACGCGGAGTCGGAGAAGGTGGAGAAGCCGTCGCAGGTCAGCGGGGAATGCGCGAGCACCTGCACCGGCCGGGGGAACGGCACGGACGGGTTGAGCCGGTCATACTCGGGGCCGACCATGCCGGGGAAGCTCTCGCCTTTGCGGGCGCCGGTGCCGGCGAAGATCCAACTGGCCGGGTCGTAGACGACGTACGGGGCGCTCACCGGGTTGCACTCGTAGAACACCCCGGTGAGCACGCTCTCCGGCCGCGGGTCGGGCGCGTCCCGCCACTGCTGCGTCGTCTGCGCGTCGTCCTTGCCGTATAGCGGGTCGAGGGCGGCGGCCTTGTAGCAGATGACGACGCGGTCCCCGTCGGCGAACCTGATGTGCCGGTAGATCGCGTTGGCGCCGAGGAAGGCCAGGTTCGTCCCGGCGTCCCTGGCGTTCATGAGCGCGTTCCGCATGGCCTGGGAGTAGTACTCGTCGTGGCCCAGGGAGATGACCGCGCGGGCGCCTTGCAGGATCGCCGGGTCCTGGTCGATGTCGACGTCGGTCTCGTAGGCGAGCGGGACCCCGGTGCGTTCGGCCAGCGCGATGGCGGCCTGGTCGAAGAACAGGAACCGGCCGGCGCCGTTCTGGTCGTAGGGGCGGTCGAAGCTCACCGCATAGCCGCGGTCGGACGGCAGCCCGTCCGGCCCCTGGTAGAGGCTGTAGCCGCCCCAGGCGTTGTACGCCTGCCAGGTGGTGTTGTCGTTGAGGATGACCACCGCCCCGGCCGTGCTCGCGGACCGGACCGTGATCGGCACGTACCGTTCGGCCCCACTGGAGGCGTCCAGCCGCAGCAGGTACGAGCCGGCCGGCCAGCCCTTCGTCGTGATCGTCATCGACGGGTGCCACGGGGCGGTCACCATGTGGGTGCCGGGCGCTATGGTGAGTGCGGTCTGCCGTCGCCCGGGGACCTGCGCCGAGGTCCAGACCAGGCGCGCCTGGTGGCCGGAGTACCAGCCGAAGCGGAACGCCTGCACCCGGAAGGATTTCGCGGTGGTCGACACGAACAGGCGGAAGCTCTGGCCGGGCAGGACGCTCTGCTGGTCGGCGTAGCCCTCGATCGCGTCGTCGGCGCCGAGGTGGCTGAGGCCGATCCGCCACGCAGACGTGCCCGGCCGCTTGTTCTCAGCTACCGGGAACGGCTTGGCGGGCACCGCTGCCCTGGACGGCGGCGAGGCACCCGGGCTGGGCCCGGCCAGGCTCGAGTTTCCGGTGCACGCCGCGGCCGGCAATGTCAGCGCGAAGGCTGCCACGATGCCGAGGGCATGACAAAACCGCTTGACCGTGACCGGGCTCACGGAAACCCATCATGGCACTGTGCTGCCCCGGAGGGCAGCAAACGAGGCTCGGCGTCCCGCTTTCGCCGAGCCTCACTAGGTGAGACGCGGAGCCTGCCGTCCTGGTTGACGCGATCGCCGTAAACGTCCCAATTCGATCAGGCCGGTCGAGCCGGCCACCGCTCCGGCCGAGGTTCGCTGAGGCACCGAACGGGCCTGGCTCTCGCCCCTGTATGGTGCGAGAGCCAGGTCTGGTTTCAGGAGGGAGCGGCCATGGCGGGCGACGCCGGTGACGACGAGGTCATCTTGCGCGGGATGTACGGCCCCGACGTCACGTTCCTCGGAGTGCCGCGGGCCGAACTCGACGCGCTGGACTCCTACGACGTGGTGTTCCTTGGCGCGCCGTTCGACGGCGGCACCTCGCACCGGCCGGGCGCCAGGTTCGGCCCGGAGCGGATCCGGGCCACCGACTACCTGCCGCATGACGCCTCGCGGCCGCACCTCGCGCTCGGTGTGGACCCGCTGGTCGACCTGCGCGTGGGCGACGCCGGCGACGTGGTCATGCCCTCGGGCGAGACCGAGAAGTCGCTGAAGCGGCTGGAGGACGCCGTGCACGCGGTGGCGGCGGCCGGCGCGATCCCGGTGATCCTGGGCGGCGACCACACGGTCACCTTTCCCGACGCCACCGGGGTGGCCAGGCACGTGGGCTGGGGCCGGGTGTCGCTGATCCACTTCGACGCGCACGCCGACACCGGCGACACCCAGTTCGGGTCGCTGTACGGGCACGGCACGCCGATGCGGCGGCTGATCGAGTCGGGCGCGGTGCGCGGCGACAGGTTCCTGCAGATCGGCCTGCGCGGGTACTGGCCGGAGCCGCCCACGCTGGCCTGGATGGCCGAGCAGCGGATGCGCTCGTTCGAGATGAGCGAGATCGTGTCCCGGGGCCTGGACGCGTGCCTGTCCGAGGCGTTCGAGATCGCGGTGGACGAGTGCGACGGCGTCTTCTTGTCCGTGGACGTCGACGTGGTCGACCCGGGCATGGCCCCGGGCACCGGCACGCCGGAACCGGGCGGGCTCACCGGCAGGCAACTGCTCGACGCGGTGCGGCGGATCGCCATGTCGGTGCCGCTGGCCGGGATCGACGTGGTGGAGGTCTCGCCGCCGTACGACCACGCTGAGGTGACCGCGTTCCTGGGCAACCGGGTGGTGCTCGAGGCGCTGTCCGGCATCACCTGGCGGCGCCGGCAGCTGGCCGGGTCGCCGGTGCGCCGCCCGGACGCGCCGCTCCTCGAGGGGCGATAGCCCTCCCCCGCGAGCCGAAGGGCCGCGGCGGCGACTGGACTGTGTTTGTCCCCCCGGACCCACCCTAGGGGCGACGAAGGAGCGACGAGGGAAGGAGCCGCCGGTGAAGGGGGATGGGGAGGTGGGTGGGGGCCCGGAGGCGAGCGGGAAAACAGAGCGAGCGGGAAGATACTGTCCTGGCCTGGGCGGATTAATCCCGGTCTAGCACTCTGGGCGAACCGATCGGCACGATCTATAGTCGGTGCATGTTGGACGTGACCAGGCTGCGGGTGCTGGTCGCCGTGGCCCGGTACGGTTCGGTCACCGCCGCGGCGCGGGCGCTCAACTACGCGCAGCCTTCGGTGAGCCATCACCTGGCCCGGCTGGAAGCCGAGACCGGGACCAAGCTGATCCAGCGGGCCGGCCGCGGCATCAGGCTTACCGACGCGGGACGGCTGCTCGCCGAGCGCGCCGCCGAGGTGATCGGCCGGCTGGACGCGGCGGAGAACGAACTGGCCGCCTACACCGGGCTGCGCGCCGGGCGGCTGCGGCTGGCGGCGTTCCCCTCCGCGCTCGGCACGATCGTCCCGGCCGCCGCGTCGGCGCTGCGCGAGCACCAGCCCAGCGTGGACCTGCGGCTGACCGAGGCCGAACCGCCGGAGGCGCTGCGCATGCTGCGCGCCGGGTACGTGGACGTGGCGCTGGTGTTCCGGTACTCAGCGGAGGCATCCAGTGCCTCCAGTGCCTCCGGTGCGTCCAGCGTGGATGGCCCGGGCGGCCGGGACGCCGCCCCGGTCGCGGGGAGTGACGCGGCCAGGCACGGCGGCGGGAGCCTGCCCGACGACGAGGACGGGGGCATCGACCTCACCGAGGGCCTGCGCGAGCGGCTGCTGCTCGAGGAGGAGGTGCACCTGGTGACCTCCGCCCAGGGCGCCGCGGAACCGTCGGCCGACCTGGCCGGCTACGCCCGCCACCGCTGGATCGCGGGCTGCGATCGGTGCCGGGCCAACCTGCTCAGGCAGTGCGCGCTGGCCGGCTTCACCCCGCGGATCGCGTTCACCACCGACGACTACATCGCCGTCCAGGCGCTGGTGGCCGCCGACCTCGGCGTATCGACCCTGCCGGCGCTGTGCCTGCGCGCCGCGCGGCATCCAGGGATCAGGACCGTGCCGCTGCCCGGCGCGCACCGGTTCGTGCTGGCGGTGCGGTACGGCGACCCGCCGGACCCGCCCGCGGTGAACCTGCTCATGGAGGTGCTCCGCGCGGCCGCCGCGCCGCCGCCGCGGGCCGTGCCGACAGCGGGCGGTAGCTGACCCCGCGGCGCAGGTCAGGGCGCATCCGACTAGGCCGAAACGCTTGCATTGCCAACCGGGAACCGGAATCGTATGCCTTGTCCGCAAACGCAGTCGCCGACGCAATTGCGAAAGGGGGGCCGGCCGGAATACGGGCGGCGGTCAGGTGCCGCGCCGCGGGACGGGATATCGCGAAATCGGAGAAGGAATATGAGGGGCTTCAAGAATTTCCTAATGCGCGGTGACGTGATCGTTGTCGCGGTCGGGCTCGTCGTAGCCCTCGCGTTCAGCGCTCTTATCACGGCATTCACCGCCGACATCATCAACCCGCTCGTGCAGAGCTTCACCGGCAGCAAGCACGGCTTCGGCGTGCAAATCCGCAGCAACAACCCGAAGACGCTCGTAGACTTCGGCTCGTTCATTTCCGGGGTTATCAACTTCGTCATTTTCATGGCCGTGGTGTACTTCCTCATCGTCGTCCCCTACAAGGCGGTCCAGGCCCGGCGCGGGCAAGTGGTGTTCGGCGATCCGCCCCCGGTCAAGACCTGCCCCGCCTGCCTGTCCACGGATCTGCCTGCCGCCGCGTCTAAGTGCAAGTACTGCGGCACCGACCAGCCCGCCACCGCGGCCTGACGGCGGCTACGCCGCTATCAGCTGACGCCCGGCCCGCTGCCGCCCAGCGGCGGGGGATCTGGTCAGATGGCTGACATGGCGAACGGTGCGCGGCACGCCGGGCGGTGGACGCTGGAGGACCGGTTCGAGTCGCCCTGGCACTACCTGCCGGTGGAGGTGCCGCCCGGCGCGGGCGCGCTGTGGGTCGAGCTCGACTTCGACCGCGCCGCGGGCACGGTGCTCGACCTCGGCTGCCTCGGCCCGCACGGGTTCCGCGGCTGGTCGGGCGGCGCCCGCGACTCGTTCGTCATCACCCGCGACGCGGCCACGCCCGGCTACCTGCCCGGCGAGATCGAGGCCGGGACCTGGCAGGTGATGATCGGCCTGCACCGGGTCCCGCCGGAGGGCGTGCGCTACCGGCTGACGGCCGAGTCCGGGCCGCCCGGCGCGGGCCCGCGGCCGCCGCAGGCGCCGCCCGCGCCGCCCGCGCCCCGGGAGCGCCCGCCGCGCCGCGTCCTGCCGGCCCGGCCGGGGCACCGCTGGCTGGCCGGCGACCTGCACGCGCACACCGTGCACTCCGACGGCGTGCTCACCGTCGACGAGCTGGCCGTCCTCGCGGCCGGGCGCGGCCTGGACTTCCTCGCGGTCACCGACCACAACACGGTCAGCCACCACGGCGAGCTGGCCGCCGCGTCCCGCCGGTACGGGATCACCCTGCTGCCCGGCCAGGAGGTGACCACCGACGGCGGGCACGCCGGAGCGCTGGGCGACGTCGGCTGGATCGACTTCCGCCGCGAGCCGGACGACTGGCTGGACGCCACCGAGGCGGCGGGCGGCCTGCTGTCGGTCAACCACCCGTACGCCGGGCCGGTCAGCTGGACCCGGCCGATGCGCCGCCGGCCGCCGCTCATCGAGGTCTGGCACTGGAGCTGGCTCGACCCGCGCTGGACCCTTCCGCTGTCCTGGTGGCTGGCCTGGGACGCCACGGCGATCCCCGTCGGCGGCAGCGACTGGCACCAGCCGGGCGCCGACGCCCCGCCCGGCCGCCCGACCACCTGGGTCGAGTGTGCCGGGGACGACCCGGCTGACGTGCTCGACGGGCTGCGGGCCGGACGAGTGGCCATTTCAGCCGAACGCGCCGGGCCGGTGCTGATCCGCCAGGACGACGCCCTGGTCGCGGTCGGCGCGGACGGGCTGACGCTGGCCGGGCCGGAGGGACCGTCCGCCCGGGTCCGCGGCGACCCGGCCGTGCTGCCAGGCGCGCCCGGGCCGCAGCGGCTCCTGGACGGCGGCTGGGCGACGCTGGCTCTGTGTGGTTAGCAGGGTGGGGGTTAGCGGCTGGCCAGCAGGCGCTGGCGGGCGATCTCGTACAGCACGGCCGTGGCGGCGCTGGCCGCGTTGAGCGAGCTGGCGGCGCCGGTCATCGGGATCCTGACGGTCAGGTCGCACCGCTCGCGCCAGGCGCTGGCCAGCCCGGTGGCCTCGTTCCCGACCAGAACAAGGACGGGCTGGGTGAGGTCGGCGTCGAAGGAGTCCACGTCGCCGTGCTCGTCGGTGCCTATCAGCAGGATCGGGAGACCTTCGGCGCGCCGGGCCGCCAGCCAGGCGGCCACCTCGCGGTGCGAGGGGGAGCGGACCACGGGCCGGGCGAACAGCGAGCCTGTGCTGGCGCGCACGGCCCTGGGGTCGTAGATGTCGGCCGCGTGGCCGGTGACGATGACCCCGTCCGCGCCGAAGGCATCCGCCGACCTGACGATGGTGCCGATGTTGCCCGGGCTGGCCGGCCGGTCCAGCACGACGCCGAGGAAGCGCGGTCCGGCCGCGATCCGGTCCAGGTCGTCCGCGGGCATCGCGACCACCGCGACCAGTTCCGGCGGGCCCGCGTCCCTCTCGCCGAGTTCGGCCAGCAGGGCGGGCGACATCGCGACCCGGACCGCGTCCGTGTCGCGCAGCATGGCCTGCGCCCAGCCGGACAGCGGGCGCTCGGCGTCGAACAGCAGCGCGCGGAACGGCCAGCCGAACCGCGCCGCCAGCGTGATCGGCCGCACCCCCTGGACCAGGAACTCCCCTGCCCGCTGGCGCTTGGCGCGGTTGCCGAGCAGCGCCTCCCACTGCTGGAAGCGAGCGTTCCGCGACGAGACCCGCAGCACTAGGTCAGGGCGGTCAGCAGGTCGAGGCGGGCGCGCAGCAGCGCGCGGTGCGCCACCACGCCGTCGACCTGGTCGGGCTGCTCGGGACATTCGCCTGCGCCGATGGCCCGCTCCAGGCGGCGCCGGGCGCCGGCCGCGTCGATCAGCTCGAACACCAGCAGCGGGTCGCGGCCTGCCTCGCGCTCGGCGTCGGCCCGCAGCCCGGCGCCCTTGGCGACCCAGGTGTCCCTGATCTTGCCGCCGCGGCCGTGGTCGATGAGCACGCAGACGGCGTGCTGCCGCTCACCGTAGCCGAAAGTCATGGTCAGCGACTCCTGGCGGCCGCCGACGTCGGCGTAGTGCCAGCAGGACAGGACCTGCGGGGCGCCGATGGTCCTGGCCCACGGCGGATCGCCCACGCCGTGCGCGGACAGCCGCGCGGCCGCCTCCCCGGCGGCGGCGCGCAGCGGCGGCGCGCCGACCGCCGCGAGCACGCGCAACAGGGCCAGGGCCTCCGGGGTGGCCGCCGCCTCGGCCGCGGGCACCAGCGACCCGGCCAGCGTGTTGGTCAGCGAGGCCTGGCCCGCGGCCGACGACGCCAGCGCGCCGATCAGGTCGGATCCCCACAGTTCGGCGTCCACCGGGTCGTCGAGCCCGCCCAGCACCTGACCGGCCTCGGTCAGCACCCCGGCGAAGGTGTCCTCGACGGCGACCGGCGCGAACAGGCGCGCGACGTCGGGCTCGCCGGGATGGTCGGCATTCATGCCGTGCAGGATAAGCCAAGGACCCCGCCCGAGGACGGGGTCCTTCGCGGTCAGCAGGTGCCTAGTGGCCCTGGCCTGACGTGCTGGTGGTGGAACTGCCGCCGGAGAGGCTGCCGGTGACGTTGTTCAGCGTGCCGGTGACCGAGCCCAGGCCCGTCGTGCCGGTGACCGAGCCCAGGCCGCCGGTGCCGTTGCTGCTGCTGCTGCTGGCGCTGCTGCCGGGAACGGAGCCCCAGTTGTTCACCGTGGTGGGCTGGCTGGCGCCGGAGACCGAGCCGACCTGGGGCAGGGTGCCGGTCTTGTTGGACACCTGGGGCAGCGCGGTGGTGGTGGAGCCGAGGTCGGGGATGGCGCCGGAGACCGAGTTGAGGCCGGTCAGGGCGTTGCTCGCGCTGCCGGAGTCGCTGGCCGGCATCATGCCGTTGGTGGTGCCCGTATCCGCGGAGCCGTCCGAGGAGCCGCAGGACCCGCCGAGGAAGGCGGCCAAGGCCGAGATGCCAGAGATGGGCAGACTGGCCAGGCCGCAGAGGATCCCGCTGGCGCCCGATCCCCCGCTGGCGCCCGATCCCCCGCTGGCGCCCGATCCGCTGAGGTCCTGCGTGACGCTGCTCAGCGACGCCGTGGGCGAGGACGCCGTGGGCGAGCCGGCGCGCGAGGCCGACTGCGCGAACGCGGGCGCGGCGATACCGACCGTCAGGATGGCCGCCGTGGCGGTACCCCCGAGCAAAATTCGCCAGTTATTCACGAAACACTCCATTTCGATTGGGTAATGGAAAACGGCCGCTATCTGGGAATTCACACGGCCTGGGAGAATTAGCCTCGAAACCCGGCAATCAGAAGCCTGGTCACAGGATTTACGGCAGGCCGGTTGAAATACCGGCCGACGCCCGATATGGGGGACACAGGCAGCCCGATCGCTCAGGCCGTCCTGCGACGCCGATGGCCGGAAGAACCCAGCCGGGCATTACGGTGATGTTCGCGGTTAATTCGCCACATGTACGATCGCTCCATTCCAGCTTGGGGTCTGGAAATTGACGTGGGCCGAGATTTGGCGGACTGTTCTGAGCCGAGTCCACACCTTAGCACACTCTGAGTGATTGATAAGTGACTCTATGAAGTATCCGCTCGTCACCGCGCGTGTTGGTCGACCCGCACCGCGTCGAGCAGCCGCTCGTAGGCGGCCAGGTCCACGTGATCCCGGTCCTCCGCGCCGCCCGGCGCCCTGGTCCACGCGCCGGCGCCGCCGGCGGCCAGGGCCAGCGCGTGCCGCAGCCGGTCCGGCCAGGACCAGCCGAGGAGCTGCCCGGGCACAAGACCCGCCACCAGCGCGCCGCGGGCCGGCGGGCGCTCGGAGGCCGTCCCCGCGGCGTCCGCGGCCTCGACCCGCGCCGTCCACGTCCCGGCCGCGGTGACCGCGCGGACCAGGCCGCCGGCCGCGACGGCGGCCGCGCCCGCGCCCATCCGGATCAGCGCGGCGCCGAACTCCTCAGCACCGGGCGCCCCGCCGTCCGGGCCGGCCTCCGCGACCACCAGGTCCGGGCCGTGCCCGACGGCGTGCTCGAGTTCCTCGCCGCCCGCGTCCAGGATTACCGGCACGCCCGCCTCGGCGGCGTAGGTCACCAGCGAGCCGTAGGTGTCGGCGGGCAGGCCGTCGGGCAGGCTGCCGCAGAGCACGACGGCCGCGGCGCCCGTCATCAGCCGCCGGTAGTCCGCCGCGAACCGGCCGAGTTCCTCGGTGGTGATATACGGGCCTGGTTCGGCGAACCGCCTGGCCGGCCCGTCCTGTTCCGGACCCGCGAAGCGGAAGAAGCGCCGGGATTCACCGCGGATCAGCGTGAACGCCGTCGGCACGCCCGACTTGGCCAGGTCCTCCTTGATCACCTCGCCGGACGCGCCGCCCACCAGGCCGGCGGCGAGCACGTCGTGCCCGAACGCCCGCAGCACCCTGGCTACCGTCACCCCGCGGCCGCCTGCCCGGTAGCTGGGCCGGGACACCGGGATAATGCCCTCGGGGGGGCTCGGGGGGGTTGTCCCCCCCGGAGCCAGCAGAGCCTCGGCGGCCGGGGCACCGGCCGTGTAGGCCACGTGCAGCGCGGCGTTCAGCGTGACCGTCACGATCACGTCGCCGCTCATCTGGCTAGGGGTTCCGGCAGAAGCAGGCGGCCAGGTGGTCGTTGACGATGCCGCAGGCCTGCATGGTGGCGTAGGCGGTCACCGGGCCGGTGAACCTGAAGCCGTGCCGCTTGAGCTCGGCGCTGAGCGCCTTGGACGCGGGCGTGGACGCCGGCAGGTCGGCCAGCGTCCGCGGCGCCGGGCCCGGCTCCCCGGCGTACTTCCACACCACCGCGCTCAGCCCGTCGGGCAGGTCGAGCGCGGCCCGGGCGTTGGCGATCACCGCGTTGATCTTGGCCCGGTTCCTGACGATGCCCGTGTTGGCCATCAGCCGGGCCACGTCCTGCTCGCCGAAGGCCGCGATGGCCGCGGCGTCGAACCCGGCGAAGGCCGCGCGGAAGTTCTCCCGCTTGCGCAAGATCGTCAGCCAGGACAGCCCGGACTGGAAACCTTCCAGGCAGAGCCGCTCGAAGATGACCGTGTCGCCCCGGACCGGACGGCCCCACTCCTCGTCGTGGTAGGCGAGGTACTCCGGGGCGCTGAGTCCCCAGGGGCAGCGCAACTTGCCGTCGGGACCTTCGGCCGCACCCTGCTCCGGCTCGTCGCTCACCAGCCCTGCTCCTCGGCCGCGGCCAGCGGGTCGTCCTCCTGGCCCTGGCGCTGGCCGGCGCCGGGCCGAGCCGCCTCCTCGCGCGCGGCCGCCTCCTGCTCGGCCCACCAGCCGTAGGTGTCGAACGCCCCCTGCGGGCCTTGCGTGTCTTCGTTGCCTGCGGGGTCCTTGAGGGCTTCGTTGGGCTGGGTAGCCTCGTGCGGTTCGGGGGCCGGCGGAGCCTTGGCGGCCGCCGAGGCCTTGAGGACTAGCGGGGTCTGCGGCGGCCTGGCGGCCTGGGTGGTCACGTCCGCGGGGTGGGTCTGGACCGCCGGGACGGCGGGTGTTTCAGGGATCACGGGTATTTCCGGGTCCGTGGGGGTCTCCGCGGCGGCCGAGGTCTCCGGGGCGGCTGGGTACTCCGGGGTCGCTGAGTACTCCGGGGTCGCTGGGTACTCCGGGGTCGCTGAGTACTCCGGGGCGGCTGAGTACTCGGGGGCCGCGACCGCGGCCGCCTCGAAGGGCTCGGTGTCCCGGGGAGCCGGGAGCGACTCGGTGTCCTGGGCAGGCGGGAGCGTATCGGTCGGCTGGGCGGGCTCCGGGGCGCTCGTGTTCTCTGTGGCCCAGCTGGCCCCCGAGTACGGCAGGATTTCCTGGGCTTCCGGGGCCAGCGGGCTGCCGGGGTCCAGCCGGGCGTGCGTATCCCGGGGTTCGGCGTAGGAGCCGCCGCGGGCCAGGCTCACGATCTGCTCTTGCAGGTAGGCGATCGTGACGTCGCGCTCGCGCATCGCGCGGGAGATCTGGTCCAGGGCCGCGTCGGTGACCTGCATGTTGTAGCCCCACAGGGCGGTGGGCGGGCGCAGCAGCGCGATGTCCGCGGCGGAGACGGGGCCGAGGTCGAGCGGAGCGTGATCGGCGGGCTCGTAGGCCAGCTGGCCGCCCCGTCCGGTCGCGGCGAAGAAGATGCCGACGAGCACGACGACGATCGCGATCAGGAAAAGAACAGGCACATACGAATCGTGCCATGCCCGGTCGGTGATGTCGCTTCCACAAGGCGGCTCGGCGGGAATCGTGACAAGGGCGTTTCCGCGGAAACGTGGCGGGGTGGCGGGGGCGGGGTGCTAGTCGCCCAGGCCTTGGCCGCCGTGGGCCTTGCGAATGATGCGGACCACCTCGTCGGGGTCGTCGGCCACGCTGATCAGGGAGAGCTCGGCCGGGCCGATGTTAGCCTTGGCGAGCATCGTGTCCTCCAGCCAGGCGAGCAGCCCGGACCAGTACTCCTGGCCGACCAGGACGATCGGGAACTTGGTGATCTTGCCGGTGGCGACCAGGGTGAGCGCCTCGAACAGCTCGTCCATGGTGCCGAACCCGCCGGGCAGCACCACGAAGGCCTGGGAGTACTTGATGAAGCAGGTCTTCCTGACGAAGAAGTAGCGGAACTCCAGGCCCACGTCGACGTATTCGTTCAGGCCCATCTCCTTGGGCAGCTCGATGCCCAGGCCCACGGAGACGCCGTCGCCCTGGTCGGCGCCCTTGTTGGCCGCCTCCATGATGCCGGGGCCGCCGCCGGTGATCACGGCGTAGCCCGCCCGGACCAGGCCGGCGGCGATGCGCTCGGCGGTCTCGTACTCGAGGGTGCCCCGCGCGGTGCGCGCCGAGCCGAAGATCGAGACCGCCGGGCCGAGCTCGGCCAGCAGGCCGAACCCCTCCACGAATTCGGCCTGGATCCGCAGCACCCGCCAGGGATCGGTATGCACCCAGTCGGACGGTCCCCGCCGGTCGAGCAGCCGCTGATCGGTGGTGGTCGCCGGTATCTGCTCGCCGCGCAGCGTGACGGGTCCCTGGCGACGGATCCGCCGGCGCGGCTCGGAATTAACGCTCATCGTGCTACCAAGGTAATCACCCCGGCCGGCTACTGCGTGCAGGCACGCGGCCTGCGGTTTACGCGTCGACGCCGTGGTCGCGCAGGATGGCGTTCAGGGCGGATTTGTCGTGCCGGGAGCCTTCGGGCAGGCGCTTGAGCACCAGCAGGCACGGCATGCCGAACTCGCCGCCGGGGAACGTGCGCGGCCGGGTCCCGCCGACGCACACCGACCAGGCCGGCGCCTCGCCGCGGGGCAGCTCGTCCCCGGTCTCGACGTCGATGACGTGCGTGGTCGGGGTGAGGATGGCGCCGGCCCCGAGGGTGGCGCCGCGGCGCACCCGGGCTCCCCCCACGACCATGCAGCGCGAGCCGATCATCGCCTCGTCCTCGACCACGACCGGGACCGCGTTCGGCGGCTCGAGCACGCCGCCGATCCCCACCCCGCCGGACAGGTGGACGTTCTTGCCGATCTGGGCGGCCGACCCGACGGTCGCCCAGGTGTCGACCATGGTGCCCTCGTCCACGTAGGCACCGATGTTGACGAACGAGGGCATCAGCACCGCCCCCGGCGCCACATAGGAGCCCCAGCGGGCGATCGCGCCCGGCAGCACGCGCACCCCGTCCAGGCGGGTCGTCAGCGGGACCCTGTCGTCGTAGCGGAAGTCGCCTACCTGGGACCTGGCCATCGGCAGCACCCGGAACGCCAGCAGGATGGCCCGCTTGGCCCGCTCGTCCACCACCACCTCGTCGGTCGCGGGGTCGACGTGCGCCACCCTGGCCTCCCCGGCGTCCACCGCGTCCACCGCGCTGACCACCGCAGAACGCGCCTGGGTGTCAGCCGGCGACAGCTCGGCCCGCCGCTCCCACAGCTCGTCGATGACCTCGGGCAGCGCAGACTGGTCCATGCTGCGCGAGCTTAGCGGTACCTTCTGATTCTGTGCCGGCCAATCCCCCTCGGTTCCAGGCCCGAGCCGTCGTCGGGATCACGCTCGTGCTGGTGCTGGCCGCGGCCGGGTACGCCGTCTACCAAAGCTTCCGGAACGTCACCTCCGCTCCCCCGCCGCCCGGCTGCCAGGCGGGCACCGGCGAGCAGGCCATCACGCTCGACACCGACCAGGCGGCGATCGCGGCCACCATCGCCGGGGTGGCGGCCAGGCACGGGCTACCCCGGCAGGCCGTCACCATCGCCTACGCCGCCGCGCTGCAGGAATCCAAGCTGCACAACCTGGGCTACGGCGACCGCGACTCGGTCGGGATCTTCCAGCAGCGCCCCTCGGAGGGCTGGGGCACCACCACCCAGCTCGAGGACCCGGTGTACGCCACGACCAAGTTCTTCGCCGCCCTCACCCAGGTGCGCGGCTACGTCAGCATGCCCGTCTACCAGGCGGCGCAGGACGTGCAGCACAGCGCGGACGGATCCGCCTACGCGCAGTGGGAGGAGATGGCGAGCATGCTGGCCGGCTACTTCACCGGGCAGTCGCCGCACGGCGTGTCCTGCTGGTACACCCCGGCCGGGAAGGCCGACCTGACGGGCGCGGTGCGGCGGATGGCGGAGGCGTTCGGGCCGCAGGGGCGGGATGCCGTTGTGGTGAGGATCACCCTGGACCGTTCGGCCCCAAAAAAACAGGGAAGCGTCGCGGTCCTGCACGTCCAGCGGAGCGCGGCCTGGACGGTAGCCAGCTGGCTGGTGGCGCACGCGCAGGCCTACGGCCTGCACGAAGTACGGTATGCCGGATATGCCTGGAACGCCGCGAACGGGAGCACCGGCTGGCGGCGCGGCCCCAACCCGACGTCCTCGTCAGGAATTAGCGTTCCGCAGGGCGGTATTGTCGCTGGCTGAGGCGGCACCCGCCATACTGTGATAGCAGCAGGACGACGACAGGAGTTCACCCGTGACCTACATCATCGCGCAGCCCTGCGTTGATGTGCTTGACAAGGCGTGCATCGAGGAATGCCCCGTTGACTGCATCTACGAAGGCGACCGCATGCTGTATATCCACCCCGACGAGTGCGTGGACTGCGGCGCTTGCGAGCCCGTCTGCCCGGTCGAGGCGATCTACTACGAAGACGACGTGCCCGACCAGTGGAAGGAATACTACAAGGTCAACGTCGACTTCTTCGAAGACCTCGGCTCCCCCGGTGGCGCCTCCAAGACCGGCCGGACCGGCAAGGACCACCCGCTGGTCGCGGCGCTGCCGCCGCAAGCCGCGGAGGAATGACACTCGCGAGCCGGCTTCCCGCCTACACCTGGGACCGGATCGCGCCGCTGTGGGAGAAGGCCGGGCTCCATCCGGACGGCCCCGTGGACCTGTCCATGGGGACGCCCGTCGACCCGGTGCCCGACCCGATCCGCGCCGCCTTGGCGCGGGCATCGAACGCGCCAGGTTACCCGGCGACGCGGGGCACGCCGCGGCTGCGGGCCGCGGCTGCCGGGTGGCTGGCCCGCGCGCAAGGGGTTCGGGTGGCGCCGGACGACGTGCTGCCGGTGGTGGGCACCAAGGAGTTCATCGCCTGGCTCCCGGTCATGCTCGGGCTCGGTCCCGGCGACGTGGTGCTGCAGCCGGAACTGGCCTACCCCACCTACGACATCGGCGCGCGGCTCGCCGGGGCGACGGTGCTGGCCGCCGACAGCCTGCTGGCCGCGGGACCGTGCCTGCCGCCGGGGGGGACGACCCCCCCGAACCCCCCC
>Ga0070708_100001281_pt1 | contig 19353 bp, 17 predicted proteins | sample KBSK5503metaG_FD_65469 | JGI IMG/M metagenome (GOLD analysis project Ga0070708, IMG submission 65469) | Corn, switchgrass and miscanthus rhizosphere microbial communities from Kellogg Biological Station, Michigan, USA - KBS K5-50-3 metaG | ecosystem: Host-associated > Plants > Roots >... | reverse complement strand
CGTACGCGCGATCCATGGCGTCGCGGGCGCGCAGCAGGCGCCGGTTGAAATCCTCGACTTCCCGGCTCACGGTGCAACGCTACGCCATCAGAGCCGTGTGCTCACGGCGACCGACGACGCGTTGACGACTCTGCGTTTCGCGAGTCGAGCTGCGTGGAGCGGCTCCGGAGGTCGCCCGACAGCGATTGCTGCGCAGCTTGGCGTCGTTGACTACCCTCGTGTTTTGGGAGGTTCGGATGGCCAACGCATGCGCAGCGGACGGGACCAAGATCGCCTACCGCGTGCGCGGGCAAGGGGCCCAGACCGTCCTCCTGCTCCACGCGTGGGGTGCCTCGGGGCGGTACTTCGACGAGACGATCGACAACCTCGACCTCTCTGGCGATCGGGCGATCGCGATCGACATCCGTGGACACGGCGACTCGGGCAAGCCTGACAGTCCTCTTTCCTGGGAGCTCCTCGCATGTGACGTTCTCGCGGTTGCGGACGCGGTCGGCGCCGAACGCTTCGTCGCCGTCGGGCACAGCATGGGCGGGAAGCTGGCCCAGTACCTACCGCTGGTCGCGCCAGACCGGGTCCAGGGCCCACCGCCGCGGCCTGGCCGGCAGCGTACGCGGCATGCCGTGCTGCCCCGCCGAGGGCGGATCAGTTCACGAGTGGCTCCGGCGGGTCGGAGCCGGCCACTGACTGCGTTCCCGAGGTCGAGCCGCCACAGAGCTCTCGCTCCCCCCACGTCGGCCGCCCACGGGAGTGGCTCAAGGTGCCGCTCTTCGAGTGTCTCCAATGCCAGCATCACCTGTCCAGCGCTATTGCTCCGGCTGTTCGGCGGCTCTCGCTCGCGAGCGCAGCCGTGTCCTGTTACTCTCCGGCGAAAGCTCCGCGGGCCATAGTCGTAACTGCCCGGCGCGCCGAGGTTCGCTCGGCCCAAATCAGCCCGCGTGGCTTCTGGTGACCTGTGCGCCGCATAGAGCACCGGGATCCGAATGCGACGCGCCTCTTCGACGAGCAGCCTGCAGCCGGGCTCCGATCTCCGGGCGGCGGTTCCACGTCGGCAGCGCCCGACGAAGATCCCGCGGTCCCGTGACGGTGACCCCGCCGGACCGCAGTGCACTCGCCCAGTCGATATGCCCCAGATGCCAGCGGGCGAAGGTGAGAGGGTCGTTGATCGAGACGACGAGATCGTCCCCGAACTCCGGATCGAAGGCGCAGAGCTCGGCTTCGCCTCGCTCGATGAGGAGCCACGCCGTGTCGGGCCGCCCGCGGTACTCGAATTCGAAGCGTACGACGACGCGCCGCTCCGGCAGGCGCTCTCGACGCAGGTAGACCTGGCACCAGGACCAGAGGGCCACCGCTGGGTCGGAGTGCTCGGGCCGCACGTCCATCCACTGATCACCCCAGACCCCGAGCGCCGTCAGCACGGGCTCGAGCGCTCGCCCCGCCTCGGTGGGCTCGTAGAGCGATCCATGGCCATCGGGCTTGGAACGGATCTCGATGACGCCGGCGTGCTCGAGTTCCCGAAGTCGCCGGATCAGGAGAGCTCGGGACAGCCCCGGAGCTCCGGCCGCGATCTCGTTGAAGGTGCGGCAGCCGTAGAGGATGTTGCGCATGATGATCGGCGTCCACCGCTCGGCGAAGATCTCCGCTCCTCGGGCGACCGGACAGTACTGGCCGTACGTGCGCATGCACCGATTGTCGCTGCCCACGCCATGCTTCGCCAGTTCTGTTTTTGTACCGCTATCGTCACCAGTTCACAAACTGTCCTAGACACTCGGAGGGTTCGTCAGGACGCTTGGCGTGGAACGGATCACCAGTTCCGCATGATCGCCGAGGAGGCTACCGATGACCGGACAGCAGGGAGTGGCAATCAGGGATTCGGCGGGAGGCGTCGCGCATCCTGACGTGGTCGTCGCTGCGCATCGCCAGGTGCTCGCTGGATCGTCAGCGCAGAGCCGGTACGTCGAAATGGCATCCGGTCGACGAGTCCACGCCATCGAGGCCGGCGACGGGCAGCCACTCGTGCTGCTCCATGGGAGCGGACCGACGGCGTTACTGTTTCTGCCGCTCCTCGAGCGGCTCAAGGGTGTGCGGGCGATCGCCGTGGACCGCCCCGGATTCGGACTCAGCGACCCAAGCGACCTACCGCCCGAGGCCTATCGCGAGGCTGCGATCGACAGCCTGAACATGATCCTCGACGGCCTGGAGCTGGCCGAGACTGCGCTCTTGGGAAACTCGATGGGTGGGACCTGGGCGTTGTGGTACGCGCTCGCCCACCCCAATCGGGTGACGAGCCTCGTTGTGCTCGGAGCGCCGCCCCTGCTGCCCGGAACGCGCGTGCCGCCTCCGATGCTGGCAGTCGCCACGCCCACCGTCCGGCAGCCGCCCCAGATGCCGCCTCCATCTAGGGAGACCGTCGTGCAGAGCATGGGCGTTATGGGCGAGGCGGACACCATCGTCAACTACCCGGAGCACATCGAGGCAATGGTCGTTGCCGGGAACGACACGCTTGCCTCCGGCACCAGTCTTGCCGAACTGCGTGCCGCGATCTCTCCGACTGGGTGGCAACCGACGCTGGCGCTGCGGCCCGAGGAGTTGCAAGAGCTCACCGTTCCGACCCTACTGATCTGGGGTGAGCACGATCCCCTGGGCGGAGCAGACGTCGCGCGCACGACGGCGGCCATGATCCCGGACGCCCAGCTCGAGGTGGTGTCAGCGGGTCATGCGCCCTGGCTGGGTCACCCCGATCGGGTGGCCGCGCTGGTAAACAACTTCGTGGGTTGAACGCCGCACAAGCCCGCGCGATAGAGCTCGCCGGTCTGCGTACAGCGGTTCGAACCTGCAAACGATCGGGACCAGTCGCGAGTGCAAACAGAGCCGATTCGTGTTGGGAATCGGCGCCAGAAACATGCTACCCGAAGGTAACTGGATCCCGGCGGGCCGGAGCCGGCGTGTACTGCATTCGCTCGGCTCGGTCAAGAGCGGCATACCGCTTGGATGCGAAGGAGAAACGCCGCTGACGCACGGTCTAGCCTCGACGCGCGCACGCCTAGCGTCCATGGGCCGCATACAATCGACGGACCTAATCATGGACGAGGCACTGACCCGGCTCGGCATGCCCGTTCCGGATTCCGCGCTCGCGCGGCGAGCCCGCGAGCATTGGCCTGGTTCCGGCGTACGACCTCGGCGGCTGCTTCGAGGTCGACGGCGTGATCGCGTCAGAGCGTCTCGTGGGCGAGGCCGGAGAACCGGAGGCGCGCGCCCGAGCGATCTACGACGTGATCGGGCAGGCGCCGTTCGATAGCTAGCGCCGCGCGTGCGGCCGCTCGGCTCAGGGTGGAGCTTCATGATCGACAAACGAAGGAGAACATCATGACCGAGTACGCCGTCGTGAATCCGGCCACCGGAGACAGTGTGGCCCGCTACGACAGCTTCACCGACGCCCAGGTCGAGCAGGCACTCGGTACGGCCGAGGCGGGGTTCGAGACCTGGCGGAAGGTCCCGGTTGCCGAGCGGGCCGGGATCGTCCGCCGGGCGGCCGAACTGCATCGGGAGCGTCGGGAGGAACTGGCCGCCATCATCGTCCGGGAGATGGGCAAGGTGAAGGCTGGTGCGCTCGCCGAGGTCGACTTCGCCGCCGACATCACCGAGTACTACGCGGATCAGGCGGGAGTGATCACCGCCGATCAGCCGCTCACCATTCGTGGCGACGGCACCGCCGTGATCCGGCGCAGCCCTCTGGGTGTGCTTTTCGGGATCATGCCCTGGAACTTTCCCTACTACCAGGTCGCGAGGTTCGCGGTGCCGAACCTGGTACTCGGCAATGCGATCGTCTTGAAGCACGCGTCGCAGTGCCCGGAGTCGGCCGCGGCCATCGAGGCGATCTATCGCGACGCCGGGCTGCCGGAGGGCGCCTACCTCAACGTCTACGTCAGCGCCGAGCAGGCCGCGGCGATCATTGCCGATCCGCGGATCCAGGGCGTATCGGTGACCGGCTCGCAGCGGGCCGGGGCGGCGGTCGCCGAGGTGGCCGGGCGGCACCTGAAGAAGGTGGCCCTGGAGCTCGGCGGCTCGGATCCATTCCTGGTGCTGTCCACCGATGACCTTGATCCGGTGGTGGCGGCGGCGACCGCGGCGCGGCTGGACAACACCGGCCAGTCCTGCAATGGCGCCAAGCGATTCATCGTGGTGGACGAGTTGTACGAGGCATTCCTGACCAAGTTCACCGCAGCGATGGCCGCGGCGACGGTGGGTGACCCGCTGGTCGAGGAGACGGTGCTCGGGCCGCTGTCGTCGGTGGCCGCGGCGACCCGGTTGCAGGACCAAGTCGATCGGGCGGTGGCGCACGGCGCGACCGTGGTCACCGGCGGCTCACGGGAGGGTGCGTACTATCCGCCGACCGTACTGACCGGCGTGACGCCCGACATGGAGGCCTATCGGGAGGAGTTCTTCGGACCAGTCGGAGTGGTCTACCGGGTGGCCGACGAGGACGCGGCGGTCACGCTGGCGAATGACACCAACTTTGGGCTGGGTTCGTACGTGTTCACCAACGATCCCGAGCAGGCGGCACGGGTCGCCGATCGGATCGAGGCGGGCATGGTCTACATCAACCTGGTGCTGGCCGACAGTCCCGAACTGCCGTTCGGCGGCATCAAGAGCAGCGGTACGGCCCGTGAGCTGGGTCTGCTGGCGGCCGAGGAGTTCGTGAACAAGAAACTCATCCGTACCGCCGGCTGGCCCTCCGCCGACATTCTCAGAACTAGGATCCCCTTGGTGCGAGGTGCTCGGCGGCGAGCCGTCGGAAGGCCGCTGCGCGACCGACCTCTTCGTCCGCCCCGGCCACGGGCGTGCTCGCCATCAGATTCTCGCTCTTTGGGCACTGCCCGAGCGGTGATCCAGCCGGCCTGATCTTGGTCGCGACGGCATTACGATCCCGTCGTGCCCACCCGTCGAGTGCCCCAAGTGACCCTCGGCGCCGCCACCGCCATGCTCTGCTATGAGCGTCGTCGGGCCCGACGGCGCCCGGGATCCGGCGGTTACGACGCGGTGGCTGGCGACTCTCGGCCGCGGCTGGTCCCACGAACCTAACCAAACACCCGACCCCTACACTCGGGATATGACACTTCTGCGGATGGACAACGTCCTCCTCGTTGTCGACGACCTCAAGGCGGCGATCGCGTTCTTTGTTGAGCTTGGTCTGGAGCTTGAAAGCGAGACGACCGTCGAGGGCCAGTGGGTGGACCGCGTCGTTGGGCTCGACGGCGTCAGAAGCGACATCGCCATGATGCGCACCCCGGACGGCCACGGGCGGCTCGAGCTGGACAAGTTCCTCACGCCACCGGCGGTCAGGGCCGAGCCAGAAGACGCGCCGGTGAACACGCTGGGCATCCGTCGCATCATGTTCGCCGTCGACGACATCGACGAGGTCCTTGCCCGCCTGCAGACCCACGGCGCCGAGCTCGTTGGCGAGGTGGTGCAGTACGAGGACCAATATCGGCTCTGTTACGTCCGCGGCCCCGAGGGCATCATCGTCGCGTTGGCCGAGCCGCTCAGCTGAAGCCTTCATAGATGGTCGTGACGACGACACAGTGCCCTGGCCTGGAGTGATCGCCTCGACCCACGTAGCCACTCCCGGTCACATCGACCGTAACGAATTCGGCTTAGCCCCAAGTCTGACTCCACCGCATGAAGGAGAACTCCGATGCCGATGATCGATGTGTACGCTACTGAAGGGACCTTCGCGGATCCCCATGCCTTGGCCCGGAACCTCGCAACCGAGCTGATGACGATCGAGCAGGTCCCCAACATCCCGATGTTCCGCAAGAACACCGCCGCCTTCGTCCACGCACTACCGGCGTCTGCCCTCGCGAACGTCGATGGCGACAGCAGTTACGTCCGCGTCCAGGTGCTGACCAACAACGGCGCGCTCGACCGCGCCAAGCAGATCGCGGTCGTCTCGCGACTGACGGCCCTCGTGGCAGAGGCCGGCGGCGACCCTTCCCTGGCAGACCGTACCTGGGTCCTCCTCACCGAGGCACCGGACGGCGGCTGGGGCCTAGCCGGCCACGCGAACACGAACGAAGAGCTGATCGCCGCGGCGCGGGCCCAGCTCGCCGAACTCAGGGCGAGCACGCCGCCTGGCTGACAGGTCCCTCGCTCGCTATCGCAACCTCTTCGCGAGCTGCGTTCGCGAGGTCACATCCAGCTTTCGAAACGCCTTACGCAGGTGGTATTCGACGGTGCTCGTGCTGATGAACAGTTGCGCGGCGATGTCGCGGTTCGTGTTGCCATCGGCCGCGAGGCGTGAGATCTGCGCCTCCTGCGCCGTGAGCTGGTCGAGCGTGAGGGAGGTGCGTTTGCGCGCGTGCTCACCGGTGGCCTCGAGCTCGATCCGTGAGCGCTCGGCGAAGGCCTCCATCCCGAAATCCGTGAAGAGCTCGTACGCCGCGCGGAGCTCGTTCCGCGCGTCGACCCGGCGGGCTTCGCGCCGGAGCCACTCCCCGTAGACCAGATGCCCGCGCGCCAGGTCGAGCCGAAGGCGGGAGGGCTGCAGCCGCTCGATCGCCTCGCGGTAGAGCTGCTCCGCGGCGTCGCCCTCAGCGAGGAGGGCGCGGGATCTGGCCTCGACTCCAACGGCCCATGGCGTTCCGCTGGCGCTCGTCGATGCGCTCAGGGATTCGAGGGCTTCGAGGCCTCGCTCCCGACGACCACTCCGGCATGCCGCTTCGACCAGTTCGGCCAGCGCGAACGTCGAGAACCAGATCTCGCCCGGGATCCTGGCGGCCTCCGAGGCTGCCGCGAGCGCTTCCTCGTAGCGCCCGAGGCCGTTGTACAAGAGGGCGGTCATCCAGTTCGCGGCAGTCAGGCCGAGGCCCTCGCCCCGAGCCAGGAAGTCAGCGGTGCCCATCCGGACAAGCCTCGTGACCTCTTCCTCCTGTCCGCGGTAGGCGGCGAGCCCCAGCGAGCCGTAGCGAGGGGCGATGCCATCGCCCATGGCCCGCGTGAGAGCGTCGGCCTCGTCGACCAGGGCAGTCGCTGCCTTCGTCTCGCCTGCCAGGAGGTGGACGCCGACGCGCGTGTCGAGGGCGAGCGGCAATTCCGCCAGCATCCCTGCCTCCCGCGCGGCTCGAATGTGGTGAGCCGTCAACAGGTCCCAGGCCTCGTGCTCCCAGATGGATTGGGCTGCCCGACCGGCCAGCCACCGCCAGCGCAGCGCCACTGACGACTCGAGGCCGCTGCGCGCGAAGGCATCGAGCGCGTCTCGCACGCGCTTCGTTCCGGCCACGGGCCCGTGAGCGATCAGCGTCGCGAGCGCGTCGAGGAGCAGATCCACCGGACGGGGAGCGGCTGCCGACGGTGCGGCAAGCGCCGCGTTGGCCACCTGCCGGCTGTCGACGGCGCCTGCGAGGCGACCCGTGTACAGCGCCGCTGTCAGCGCGTCGAGGTATGTCTCGCGCGCCAGCGGCACGTCAAGCGAAACGAGCCGGCCAGCCGCCGCGAGCAGGAGCGGTGGCGCGTCGCTTCCGCGCTTCATGGCGAACGCGATCCGCGCCCGGAGGACCTCCACCTGGGCTCGCTGGTACTCTTCGAGCGGGCCGACCTCGGCACTCTCGACAAGCGCGACTGCCTCGTCGACCGCGCCCGCCTGGAGCTTCGCCTGTGCGGCCGCCAGCGCCCTGCCGGCGCGTCTCGCGGGGTCAGCGGTCAACGCGGCCGAACGTTCGAGGAAGGCGGCCGCCGCTGCGAACCCGCCGCGTGCCTGGGCACGTGCCGCCGAACCTTCCAGATCCGCGGCGACATCGTCGTCCGGCCTGACCGCTGCTTGCGCTCGGTGCCAGGCGCGGCGATCCGGGTCGGTATCCGGATCCGTCGCTTCGGCGAGAGCCCGATGGACCTCAGTCCGCTCGACGGCGCCGGCGGCCCGATACACCGCGGAACGAACTAGCGGATGCCGGAAGGCCACGCGTGGCCGGAAGGCAATCAACCCGTCCGACTCGGCCGCGAGGGCCGCCGACTCCGGGATCCCGAGACGCTCAGCGGCGCGCCACACGAGCGATGCGTCGCCGGTCGGGTCGCTCGCGGCGATGAGGACCAGGAGGCGTGAGTCGCGCGGCAGGGCAGCCACTCGCCGGTGGAAGCTCTCCTCGATGCCGGCATGCAGAGGCGCTGCCGCCGGCACGCCGAAGCCGCCCGCGAGCTGTGACGATGTCAGGCCGCGTGGCAGCTCCACCAGGGCCAGGGGATTGCCGCGCGTCTCCACGATCAACCGTTCGAGCACCTGGTCGTCGAGCGGGGCCGGCAGGACCGACTCGAGGAGCGCACGGGCGTCGCGATGACCGAGTGGCTCGACATGGACCTCGGGCAGTCTCGTGAGCGCCTCGCTCACCTCCCGCGCGGCAAGCACCATGGCGATCCGCTCGACCGCCAACCGGCGAGCCGCGAACCCAAGGGCCTGCGCCGACGCACGATCGAGCCAGTGGGCGTCGTCGATCACGCAGAGGAGGCCGCGCTCCCGGGCGGCCTCCGACAACAGCCCGAGAACCGCGAGCGCGACGAGGAACGGATTCGGGGCCGGCCCCAGACTGAGCCCAAACGCGACATCGAGCGCGTCGCGCTGCGGACGCGGCAGGCGCTCAGCCAGCCCAAGGATCGGCGCGCAGAGTTGCTGGACCGCAGCGAACGGAAGCTCCATCTCGCCCTCAACGCCAGCGCTGCGCACGATCCGCGGCGTCGTGGCCCTCTCGACCGCGTCGTCCAGGAGCGCCGTCTTGCCGACGCCGGGCTCGCCATGGACGACGAGCGCGCCCCCGGATCCGTCGCGGGCAGACTCGACCAGCCCGTCAAGGGCGGCTCGCTCGCGTTCCCGGCCCAGCAACTGCACCCCATCAGCATGCCACTGAGGTCGCGAACTACGGAAATCCGGGATGCGAACGCCGACGAGGCTCGGTCACGATGGCCGGCAACCAGCGCAATCACATGGAAGGAAATGACGTGATCGAGACGACTACGACGGAGAAGCGGGTGGCGGTTGCGCGCGAGTATGTGGAGCGGGTGTTCAACGGGCACGACGGGGAGCGCGCCCGCGAGTATTTCACTCCGGATGTCACCTTCCACGCCCTGACGGTCGGCACGCTCGCCGGGGTCGACACTGTCGTCCCAGTCCTGGTCGGCCTCATCGACGCGCTCTCCGACATCCACGCGGAGGTCCAGGACGTCATCGCGAGCAACGACCTCGTCGCTCTGCGCCAGGTCGTCAAGGCGCGCCACACGGGCACCCTGCTCGGCATGCCGGCAACCGGAGGTCCCCTGCAGTGGGACGCCGTGGACATCTATCGGATCAACGATGCCGGGAAGATCAGCGAGCAGTGGGCCTTCGAGGACTTCGCCGCGATCCTCACCCAGTCCGGCGGGGTCAAGCTGCCCTGGGCATGGTGATGGGTGCCGGACTCATGGCCGCGGAACCAGCCAGGAATAAGAAGACATCAGCGATCAACTCCGTCAGGATTGAGCTATGCCGACGAGGACGAGGGAGCCTGCGCTCGCCGACCCCGACGCCCGGGAGTTCCTGCGTGAGGCCGACCCCGTCCTCGCGCGGATCATCGACGCGCGGCCGGACTTCCGGCCGCGCGCCTGGACAACCGACCTCCCCGCGCTCGACGCCTTCTCCACGCTGATCTTTCAGGTCATCGGGCAGCAGCTATCCGTGCGCGCGACTCGAACGATCCTCGGCCGTCTCGAGCAGATTTTCGGGGGCCGACTGCCGACACCCGCAGAGATGCTGGCGGCGGATCCCGAGGCCGTTCGATCGAGCGGCATGTCAACGCGCAAGACGGCAACCATGCGGGAGGTCGCACAACGCTTTGTCGATGGCCGCCTGCGCGACGAAGCGTTGACAGCCATGTCGGACGAGGACGTCGTCGCTGCCCTGACCAGCATTCCGGGGATCGGACCGTGGACGGCGCACGGCTTCCTGCTCGTCGCCCTCGACCGGCCCGACGTGTTGCTGACAGGCGATCTCGCGCTCCGGCGGGCAATGGAGGGCGCCTACGGCTTCGACCATCTCCCATCGGACGACGAGATGCTCCAGCTAGCAGAGCGCTGGCGACCGTATCGGAGCCTGGCAGTCAGCTACCTGTTCGCCTCCGAATACGACGAACCCACAAGTGCCCAAGCCTGAGCTGCGTGCCAACCCCGACCCCGAGGCCAAATGGCCGTCGTTCGTACCGACGGCCGCCCTCGCGCAAACCAACCCTGGCTTGACGGGCCGTATGAGGGTCCTCCTCGCCCTCGTCCTCACCGGCCAGTTCATGGCCGTACTCGACGCATCCATCGTGAACGTCGCGATCCCCACCATCCGCGTTGATCTCAGGGCGACCGGTTCCGACCTCCAGCTCATCGTCGCGGGCTATGTCATCGCCTACGCCGTTCTGCTGATCACGGGAGCGCGAATAGGCATGCGCTTCGGCTTCCGAACGGCATTCCTATGGGGGTTGGCGCTATTCAGTGCGGCGTCCTTGGCGTGTGGAGTCGCCCCAACCAGCCAGGCTCTGATTGGCGTTCGTGCCATTCAGGGTGCAGGCGCCGCGCTGATGGTTCCGCAGGTCTTCAGCCTGATCCAGCGCAACTTCACAGGACCAGCCCGCGCTCAGGCCCTCAGCGCGTGGGCGGCGTCCCTGGCGCTCGGCGGCCTCGTCGGCCAGGTCTTGGGCGGAGTTCTGGTCAGCGCGGACTTGCTTGGGACAGGCTGGCGGCCGGTCTTCCTCGTCAACGTCCCGATCGGATTCGTCCTGCTCGTTGCCTCCTTCCGGTTCCTCCCGCTCGATCGACGGGCGCCTGCCCGGTCACTCGATCTCGGCGGCCTCATCTCGCTCGCCGCAGCGGTGTTACTCCTCGTCGTCCCGCTCGTGCTTGGCCACGAGCAAGGCTGGCCGGCCTGGACGTTCGGCTCACTCGCCCTGAGCGTCGTCGCGATCATCGTCTTCGCGCTGATCGAGCGGTCCGTCGAGCGCCGCGGCGGCGCGCCGCTGATCTCGGAGCGCGTCCTCCGCGCGCCGGGAATGCCGGCAGCCCTGATTGCCATCGTCCTCGCTCTGGCCGCGTACGGGGGCTTCCTATTCACATTCACACAGCACCTCCAGGGCGGCCTCCGCGATACCGCGCTCCAGGCAGGCCTCACCTTCGTGCCCCTGGCCGCCGGGTTTGCGCTGTCGAGCCTGAACTGGCGACGCCTTCCGGCCCGATGGCACCAGCTGGTCATCCCCGCCGGGTGCGTGATCGCCGCGATCGGCTATCTGCTCGTCGGGCTCACGGTGGCCGGCGGCGGAACTGGTGGCTTTCTGTTGCCGTTGGCGCTCTTTATCGCCGGGTTCGGGCAGGGCATGGCGGCGAGTCCGATCCTGACTGTCGCTCTGTCGAAGGTTGCCCCGCAGGACGCGCCCGACGCGAGCGGCGTCCTGACGACGATCATCCAGCTCGGTTTGGTGATCGGCGTCGCGACGTTTGGAAGCATCTTCTTAACAGAGGCCGTGGTACCAGGAGTCCACCCGACGGCGAGCGCGATCGCGCTGACACTCTGGTTGATCGTGGCCGACCTCGTGGCGTGTGCCGTAGCGTCGCTGGTGATGGTCAGGGCACAGCCGGCGACAGCCTTGGTGGCCGTCGACGCTGAGGCTCGCGAAATCGAGGGCGCCGGGGACGCCGCCTAACTTCTACGGTGCGCCAGGGAGCAACAGAGTGGCTCCGGCGGGCCGGAGGCGCCACTTACTGCGTTCGCGAGGACAGGCCGCTGACGAGATCTCACTCCCCCGCCCGAGGCGCTCGCGGGACTGGCTCGAGGCGGCGCTCGTCGAGTGCCAGCGGTGCCATCAGGTTGTCGAACGCCGTTCTCCGGTCCAGCGCCATTGTCCCGAATGCACGTCTGCCCTCAGACGCATGCGGCGTCGGCGGGCGATGGCCCGCTCAAGGGAAGCGACCGGCGATACAAGACCCAGCTAGCTCAATTAGGGTCGTGGCCCAGTGGGGCGGCAACCACCATAAGGAACTGGGCGGCACACTCGCGTCCGCGACACCGGAGCGGCAGCGGCGACATCGCGAACCGGACGTCCTCGGTGAGCAGGAGACGATGCCCTGCAGAACGCCGACCGCAAACCCGCGCGCGAGTCTGTAGTCCAGCGACCATCCCGCTCATTTGTGAGATGAGCAACGACCTGAGCAGATCGGCGACGCCATCTTCGTCGTTCGAGACGACCGTCTCCGACACGGCTGCAAGGACGTCGGGGTGAGCGTTCGCGACCGCAACGCCGCGACCGGCCCAGGCCAGCATCGGCAGATCGATCGGCATGTCACCGATGGCGACGACTGCATTTCGACCAATGCCGAGGTCCTCGCACAGCCGCGCCAGGGCGGATCCCTTGTCGATGCCTGGCGCGGTGATCTCGACGAACGAATCGGAGGAGTAGTGCGCCGTGGCCAGCGTCCCGCAGATGGCCGTCACTCGCTCGAACAGCTCGATGATCGTCAGGTCGCGGTGCTGGATGAGCAGCCTGGTCGGACCTCGGCTGGCGAGTGCCAGCGCATCCTCGACGAGCGCGTCGGCCGGAACTTCGTGCATCGGAACGTAGGCGATCTCGTGCCCGAACCCGTCCATGACCTCGACCGCGAACGCGCATCCTGGCAATCGTTGGCGCATACGGCGCACTCGGTCCATGGCCAGGTCAGCGGCCAGCGGGAACGTCCGGACCAGCCGGCCCGTAGCCAGCTCCACGAGCAGCGATCCATTGCCGCAGATCGCCATGCCATCGAGGTCCGAGCATCGTCGAGGTAATTCGAGCAGGCTGGAGAAGCGGATTGCGGGCCGAATCGCGAGGGTCTGAGTCGATACATCGAGTCAGTGAGCACCATCACACCGCTCCGGCAGCGCGTCGAGTGAAAGGACGAACGGACATGAGCGACACGAAGACATCCACGAAGCGAAGCAGCTCGGCGAAGACGTCCCGCAACGTCTTTAGCGAGGAAGAGCGCGCCGCGATGCAGGAGACCATCCGAGAGCGAAAGAAGGCGGCGAAACTCAGTCCGGACGAGGAGCGTGCCGCGGGCGAGGGTGAGGTGCAGGTCAAGATCGCCGAGATGCCCGACGACGATCGGGCGATGGCGGCGCGCATCCACGAGCTCGTCCTCGCGAGCACGCCGGACCTCGTGCCCCGGACGTTTTACGGCATGCCGGCCTACACCAAGGACGGCAAGATGATCTGCTTCTTCCAGGCGAAGTCGAAGTTCAAGGTCCGCTACGCGACATTTGGCTTCCAGCCCGACGCGTGGCTCGACGAAGAGGAGATGTGGCCGATCGCCTTCGCCCTCACGAGCCTGACGGCGGCGGGCGAGAAGCGGATCGCCGCGCTAGTCAAGAAGGCCGCGCTCAGACCACGGGAATCCGCTTCCGAGGGCAACAACGTCGATGCGCGATCTGACCGCTGATCTCTTCATCAGCCTCGACGGCTATGCGAAGGGAGAGCATGCCGGGCCGTACTTCGACATGTACGGCCCGGAGCTCGGGCGGTGGACCGACGAGCACCTCGCAGAGCCGCAGGTCCTCGTCATGGGCCGGGTGACGTACGAGGTGCTCTCGCCGATGGCGCGGTCGTCATCGGAGGCAGACGCGCAGCCGAGCCGGATGGACGAGCTGCCGAAGATCGTCCTGTCGCGGACGCTGCGCGAGCCCCTGGGCTGGCCCACAGCGCGCGTTCTGGCGGGCGATCTGGCGACGGTCATCGACGACCTCAAGCAGGCCGATGGCGATCCGCTGCGCACGATCGGCAGCGTTCGCTGGTCCGCGACCTCATCAGTCTGCGGCTCGTCGACCGGCTGCGGCTGGTCGTTTTCCCGATCGTGCTGGGTCCGGACGGTCGTGAGCCGATGTTCGCCGATTGCCGGGGACGGCGTTCGAGCTCGCGTCCAGCTCCGTGCTAGATGAACGACTCCTCCTGCTCGAGTACCGGCCGCCGCCCCGTTGATCCGCACCCTACCGGAACGTTCTTCCCAGGGCTCGGCGGACAAGCCGGCTAGCGCGCCACGCGGTAGCTGAGGTAGACGACTCTCGAGCTGAAGGTGCGGGTCTCGACGAGTTCGAGATCCACCCGGCGTTCGTGCTGGGGAAAGAACGGAATGCCACCGCCAACCAGCACCGGGTGGACCATCGCCCGGTATTCGTCAATCAGATCCAAGGCGGCCGCCTCGGCGGCGAGCGTCGCGCCACCGATCGCGATTTCGCCCTCCCCCGGCTCGGCTCGCAACCGCTCGATCTCCTCCGCCACGCCGCCGGAGGCGAGGCGGGCATTGCCCTGCACCGCCGACAGGGTGGTGGAGAACACCACCTTTGGGAGCGGCTTCCAGATCGCGGCCCACTCGAGCTCAGAGTCGTCGAGCGATCGATTCTGGTCGGCCGTCTCCCAGTACAGCATCGTCTCGTACAGCCGTCGTCCCAACAGGTGGACGCTGACCTCTCGTATCTCGTCGATCCAGAAGCGGAAGACCTCCTCGTCCGGCACCGTCCAGTCGAAGTCGCCGTCCGGCCCGACGATGTAGCCGTCAAGCGAGACGCCCATCGAATAGGTCACGCTACGCATCAGAGTCCTCCTCGGTAGCGGGTGCGACAGTACGAGGCCCGAGCCGGCCGGACGGCACGAACCCCTCGCCATTGCGACGCACGAGCCGCAGCCAAAGGACGAGAGGGGTCGCCGACGCCAGACCGATGAGCAGCTTGGCATTCACGTCGCTATCGCACACGTGCTCGGCCTTGAGATGGAACGGCGCGAAAACTGGCTGACAGAGTTCTACCGCCGAGCGACTGATCTCCACACCTTGCACCAACGTGCATATCGACTAGCTGACAACAAGGACCGTCGGGCCCCAGATCCGGCAGCCGCGTAGGCCCAACTCGACGCCTGGGCTGACTCCCCGAATGTGACTACCCCATCCGGTCAGCAGGCCCTAGCCGCCGAAAACGCTTCGGAAAGAGAAGACAGTAGGCCGCTCGCCCGAGGGTTCCGCCTTATGCGGGTGAGCGCAGGTAGCCGCCGATGGATCTTGGCAGGAGGGTTAGTTCGGCCCCTGGCACCGCGGCGACCTCGCGTTCCAGTTGGTCGACCGCGGCGGCAGGGGCGGCTCCGTAAACCTCGAAGCTGATGAGCTCGATCAACTCCTGGACCGATGCGCTGCGCTCGTCTGAACCCTCGAAATGGTCGGTCATGGCTGCCGCATCCGGGACGGCGTGCACGATCCGCAGCTCCTGGCCTGCCTCGTCCAGGTAGGCGGCAAAGAGCGCGGTTCTCGGCTTGCTGGAGCCGATGAACCCCACCGCGCGGGCGTACATCGCTTCAAGCTCCGCACGCTTACCCGCCCGGATCCGCCATCGGCTGATGAAGACGATCGGCTCGGTCATTGGGCGTTCTCCTGGCTTGGGTTGACGAGTCTAAGTGGACTCAGGGCTCCGAGGCCGCTCGGGCCTTCAGGCGGTCTAGAGCGAGCCAGAACTGACTCGATTGAGCGTGAAGTTGGCTCCGGCGGGCCGGAGCCGGCCACCTACTGCGTTCGCGAGGCGAGACGGCCACCGAGATCTCGCTCCCCCGCGCCACGCGCTCGCGCGAATGGCTGGCGCTCGCCCTCGTAGAGTGTGAAGTTTGCCACCAGGTCGTCGAGCGAACATCGCCGATCCAGCGGCACTGCGTCGAATGCCGACGTGCGATCAAGCACGCGCGGAGTTGCGCGGCCGTACGGCGATCCCGGGCCCGATCCTGAGGGGCAACCGTGATCCCGCGCGTCGTACACGGGTCCAGCAGCAGCCTCATGCGGTCGAGGCGAGTGGAGGGTGGTCCAGCACGCGGGGCCGGTACTCGACTAGCTGGATGCGGCCATCGAAGGTGCGGCTTTCGATCATGTCGAGGGCGACGTCGGGATAGCCGTCGTAGATCCGTTCTGCTCCCGTGGCGCCGGTGATCACCGGAAACATGCCGACCCGGAATCGATCAACGAGTCCGGCTCGCAATAGCGATCGGCACAGGCTGACGCTTCCGAGCGTGCTCATGAGACCGGAGCCCTCCTCCTTCATCGCCCGGACCGCTTCGACCGCGTCGCCGCGCACGAGCGTGGCGTTGGCCCATTTCAGAGGCTCCTCGAGCGACAACGAGAACACCGCCTTCTCGGCGCTCGTCAATGAATCGACCGAGGCCTGCTCCTCCTCCCTGAACTCCTCCACTCCCTCCGGCATCACGCCGGCGGCGAAGCCCGACATCAGCCGATAGGTGTTCGCTCCCATCAGGTAGGTGACCTCGGGTTGTTTCCCGAGCCAGGCGAGGTACTCGGGCCCCTCGAGACCCCAGAAACCCGGCCAGCTCTCCGCCGACGCGTAGCCGTCGAGGGACGTGATGAAATCGACCAAGAGTTCTCGCATTGTGATCCTCCTCAGGCGAGGGAGTGGATGGAAAGCCAGCCTACCGCTGGATAAGCCGCGCCGGAATGCGGCCCACGGCGCGGCCAGTGCGCACTAGTTGGCCTCCTCGCCGATCATCAGCCGCCACCTGATTGCAACTCAGCGACCGTCCTGCTTATCAATTCGGCGTAGGCATAGGCCCCGAAGCGAAAACCCCTGGCTTGCGTAGCGTGGGTGATACCCGACGACCCAAACCCGGCCGCCAACGAGGCCTGCTGCGATCAACGGCCCCTCACGGCGAGGCAACACGTCGAGCCCCGCAGGCTTTGCGGCGGAATGCCAGTACCAGGGGCCACAGATGATCACGACGGTGGCAGGAGCAAGCAACTCGACCTCGGCGCGCAGAAGGTCGCCGACGAACGGGTCCTGCGCCTCCTTCAGCGCACCCCAAGGGCTGTCGCCCGGTTTGTCCCATCCGACTGGATACAGGTTGCCCCACGCGTAGCGGGATACCCATCGCGATCCAAAGTCAGGGACGAGGGTCTCGACCAACGTTCGGGAGAACAGCCAGAACGTCGATCGTGCTCGCTTCTGCACGTCTAGGACGGTCGCGATTGGCTCAATAGCGTCCGTATGCCAGGCGCGGGTGCCATCGAGGATGCGGCTTCGTCCCGCGACCGTCGTGGCATCCGCAGCCTGCCAGCGTGCGCTGCACTCGTGGGGATCCCAGCCCTGAAGCGCTTTGCCGAGTAGGAACATCCCACCTGGCTGATTGCTGTCGACGGCGATGGCTGAGGCTCGAGCCCAGGGAGCAGACCGCTTCTACCTCGGTGCGACGCCAGCCGGCCATCCCCTGTACGAGAGCCTTGGCTTCACGACCCGCACCACAGCGAAGGTTTGGGCGTCGGGCTAGACGCACCAGGCCTGACCCGTTCGGGGAACGTGGGCGCCCGTTCCCACGAGAGCGGCTCGGACGAGGTTGCACCACTGCACTGACAGCGAACTCTCGGCACCGCCCGCAAGACCGCTGCCGGCATCCACCTAGCGCGCCCGACAGAGGGTTCGCCTTAGCGGCGAATCTGCGGTTATCGCGAGGACACCGTTCCCTCCGAGGAAACAGTCGGTGGCGTCCAGGATGCCGAGGCGCTGGTTGCTCTGTACCGGCCTCGGCCGTGCCCGCGCGGACTCTATGCTTCGGGAGCCGCCCGTTCAGCGCGGTGAGGCAGCGTGGTTCGGCGCTAGGAGGACTCTGGCATGACACAGCGCGCGCGCTCGTCCGAATGACATCCACTGGCGGATCCGCAGCCGACAGCGCGGGCTACGACGTCCGCGAGCACTACACGAAGTACGAGTACCGCATCCCGATGCGCGACGGTGTGCGGCTCTTCACCTCGGTGCTCGTGCCCAAGGACACCTCGACGACCTATCCGATCCTGCTTACCCGGACGCCGTTCGGGGTCAGCCCATACGGCGTCGACGAGCAGGGCGCCTTCAGCCTCCAGACCGAGGCGCTCCTGCGGGCCGGCTACATCTTCGTGCGCCAGGATGTCCGCGGCCGGCTGATGTCGGAAGGCACGTTCACCCACGTGACCCCGCATCGGCCAGAGAAGCACGCGCCGACCGACGTCGATGAGCAATCCGACACGTGGGACACCGTGGAGTGGCTGCTTGGACACCTGCCGAACCACAACGGCCGGGTGGGCCTCTTCGGCATCTCGTACGGGGGGTTCTTCACGGCGGCGGGGATGATCGACACGCATCCGGCCATTCGGGCAGCTTCGCCGCAGGCGCCGGTCGCCGACCTGTTCCTGGATGACGATTGGTATCACGGCGGCGCGTTCATGCTCGCGCATGCCTTCAACTCGGTATCCGTCTACCAACCGCAATCGGAGCCGACGCCGCCCGCCAGGGTGACGGTCCCCTTCGATTACGGCACCGAGGACGGCTACGAGTTCTACCTCCGGGCCGGCCCGATCGCCAACCTGGCGGCCAAGCTTGGAACCGGAAGTCCCACTTGGGACGAGCTCCTCGCCCACCCGACCTACGACGAGTTCTGGCAGTCGCGTGCGATCTGGCGGCACCTCAAAGACATCCGCTGCCCGGTCCTCACGGTCGGCGCCTGGTTCGACGCAGAGGACCTGATGGGCCCGTTCCGCGTCCACCGGGCGATCAGGAGCGAGAACCCCGGCCTTGCCACCAGCCTCATCGTGGGGCCGTGGGTGCACGGCGGCTGGGCGTACACGGACGGCCGACACCTCGGGAGCGTCGACTTCGCGTCGGACACCGCAGCCTTCTACCGCGAGCACATCCTGCTCCCGTTCTTCGACTTCCACCTCAAGGACGGGCCCGACCCGGCGTTGCCGGAGGCCTACGTCTTCGAGACCGGGACGCACACCTGGCGCCAATACTTAGCGTGGCCGCCCCCGACGGCGGAACCCCGGATCCTCTATTTCCGGGAAGCTGGCAGGCTGTCGTTCGAGCCGCCGGACGACGCGGACGCGAGCGATTCCTACGTGAGCGATCCGGCCAAGCCCGTGCCGTGGGTTGGCTACACGTCCCAGACGATGCCCGAGGAATACATGGTCTCCGACCAGCGGTTCGCCGCGACGCGGCCGGATGTGGTCGTGTACGTGACGGAGCCGCTCGAGGAGGACCTCACGCTGGCCGGGCCGGTGTCGCCGAAGCTGTTCGTGGCGACAACCGGGACCGATTCCGACTGGATCGTGAAGCTGATCGACGTCTATCCGCCGAACCGCAGCACGCCGGCGGCCAAGAGCGGAGCGGACGATCGGGACGTTGGGCCGCCGACGGTGACGCTTGCGGGGTACCAGCAGCTCGTGCGGGGCGAACCGTTCCGCGGCAAGTTCCGTCGGAGCTTCGAGCAGCCCGAGCCGTTCGTCCCCGGCGTCGTCGAGGCCGTGACCTTCACGATGCCCGAC
>Ga0070708_100001280_pt1 | contig 19354 bp, 19 predicted proteins | sample KBSK5503metaG_FD_65469 | JGI IMG/M metagenome (GOLD analysis project Ga0070708, IMG submission 65469) | Corn, switchgrass and miscanthus rhizosphere microbial communities from Kellogg Biological Station, Michigan, USA - KBS K5-50-3 metaG | ecosystem: Host-associated > Plants > Roots >... | reverse complement strand
CGAAGAGTGGGATCAGCACGCGGTGGTGGAGCGCACCGGACTCGACATGGAGACGACGACGATTCTTGATGTCGAGCTGCCAAAAGTCACCGTATTCCTGAACCCCGGTAAGAACATCACGGTGGTGGCGGAGGTGATCGCGATGAACCATCTCCTTCGTTACTCCGGAATCAACGCCGCCGAAGCCTTCAACGAGCGCCTGGTCCGTCGCATGAAAACGGCAGCCGCAAACAATATTCGCGAGTACCTCCAGGAAGATCATGAATGACCACACGGGCGGCGGCCCGGAAAAACCGCGCGCCATCGTCGTCGGCCACGGCGAGTTTGCCGGCGGATTGGTCTCGGCGGTCGGTCAGATCTGCGGCATGGCAGACAAACTCGTCGTCCTCTCAATGATGGGCATGACCCCCGAGGACATTGAGGGAACCATTCGCGACCAGCTCTCCCGAACCGGTGCCCGTGTGATCTTTACCGATCTGCCGGCGGGCAGCGCCACCATCGCCGCCAGGCGAATCGTGAAGGACGATCCGGAAATCGTGCTGGTGAGCGGTGTGAATCTGGCCACCCTCCTCGATTTCGTCTTCAACACCAGCGTATCGCCAACCGATGCCGCTCGCGCGGCAGCTGAAAGAGGAAAAGCATCGCTGATTGTGGTCGGACGCTGATGGCGATCCACCTCTATCGAATTGATGACCGCCTGATACACGGCCAGGTCGTCGTCGGTTGGGGCCAGCCACTCAACATCCGCGTGCTCATCCTGGTCGACGATGCCGTCGCCGCGAGCGATTGGGAAAAAGAGCTGTACCGTATGGCAGTGCCTCCGGAGATGGAGGTCTACTTCGCCGACGTCGCCACTGCCATCCGCGAGCACGCCAAATACGCCGGCGATCCACGTCCCGGACTACTGATCACGGGCGACATCGAGAGTATGTACCGCCTGGTCAGGGGTGTGAAGGCGATTGGGAACGTAAACCTCGGTGGAATCCATCACCGTGCCGGACGATCCGAGAAGCTCCGTTACATCTTCCTGACGCCGGACGAGGAGCAGCAGCTCAAGCAGCTCGAGGCCGCCGGAGTGGAAGTGACAGCGCAGGATGTACCGTCAGCGCGTGCCGTTCCACTGCCGGAAGTCCTCGAAGGCGCGGCGCGATGAGTTTCCTCGAAGCACTGCCGATCGCGCTGCTCGGAGCGCTGTTCGGGCTCGACGTCGTGAGCTTTCCGCAAGCGATGATCTCGCGGCCGATCGTCGCCGCCACTGCGGCAGGCGCGTTCATCGGAAACCCGCCCGGAGGGCTGCTGATCGGCGTCGTGCTGGAGATGATCGCGCTCGACACTCTTCCCTTCGGTGCCTCGCGCTACCCCGAGTGGGGCTCGGCCGGTGTCGTTGGTGGCGCTCTTTTCGCCGCTCAGCCCAGCGGCATGCCAGGCGCGCTCCCATCGTGTCTGCTCGCAGCGTTACTCACGGCGAGCATCAGCGGTTGGAGCATGGTGATGCTGCGTCGCATGATCGCCCGCCGACTTGCCCGGACGCGGGATCAACTCGAAGCCGGATCGCGCGACGCGCTTCTTTCGCTGCACCTCTCGGGAATGTCGCTCGATCTTCTGCGCGGCGCGCTGGTGACAATCGTGGCGATGGCGGTCTTTGCCCCGCTGGTCAAGGCAATCGTCGCAGTGTGGGGAAGCGAGTCTGCCGCGTCGCACGCGGTCGTCGTGGTGATCGCCGCCATCGTTGCCGGTGGGGCGCTGTGGAAGGTGTTCCACTCGGTGCGCCACGTCCTCTGGTTCTTCGCGGCAGGACTCCTGGTGTGGTCGGCTTTGCTGATGACGAGATGACCACGGTCTCGCCCGCCCGCGATTTGCCGCCTCGCGTCAAGCTCGCGATGTACTTTCGCTTGTTCGCGCTGCAGGGATCCTGGAATTACGAGACTTTGAACGGCACCGGAGTTGGGTTTGCGATGGAGCCGGCGCTCCGGTTGCTCCCTGGCGGCCTAAATGGACAACAGTATCGCGCGGCGCTGGCTCGCGAATCGCGCTACTTCAATACGCATCCGTATCTCGCCGGCGTCGCAGTCGGCGCGCTCGCGCGGGCCGAGCTGGATGGCGTTGAGGCCTCGAGAATAGAGCGCTTCCGTACCGCGCTGGCTGGTCCGCTCGGAAGTGTCGGCGACAGGCTGGTCTGGGCGAGCTGGCTGCCGTTCTGCTCGCTGGTGGCGATCGGCGTTTTTGGCGCCGGCGGGTCGGCCCTGGCAGTGGTTGGTACATTTCTCTTGCTGTACAACGCCGGACACTTTCTTCTCCGAGCATGGGGACTTCGGATTGGTCTCTCGCGCGGTCTCAACGTCGCTTCAGCACTGGGCAATCCGGTGCTGCGGCAGGGACCCGACTACATCGGTCGCGCGGCAGCGCTGGTCGGAGGAATCGCACTGCCGCTGGCGCTGCAGCGGATCGTAGGTCCGGGCCGCGCGCTGGTCGGTGGCATCATTGCGGCGGCGTTCGTTGGAATTGTTCTCCTCGCTCTTCTTCGCGAGCGGGCAGAGGGTTGGCGGATCGCTCTCGGTGTGCTCGCGGTGTTCGTTCTCTACTCGGTCCTGACTTGATGCCGGAGCGCGAAGTACAGATCGTCAACAAGCTGGGGATACATGCTCGTCCCGCCGCCGAGATCGTGAAGACGGCCGGGAAATTCAGGAGCAATATTACCATTATGCGCGACGATCTCGAGGTGAACGCCAAGAGCATCATGGGCGTGATGATGCTGGCCGCCGAATGCGGTGCCACGATCGTCCTGCGCGCGATCGGTGAGGACGCCGACGCCGCGCTCGACGCGCTGGCGACTGTGATCGGCAACAAGTTCGGGGAGCGTTGATGGCCAAAGGCATCGCCGGAATGCCAGCCTCGCCCGGAATCGTTGATGGGCCCGTCCACCTGCTGCGGTGGGAAGTGCCGGACGTGCGCCATCGTATCATCCACGATGAGGCGATCCCCGGCGAGCTTAAGCGCTTCCACGCCGCGCTGGAACAGGCCAGGAAGCGTCTGCATCAGGTGCGCGCCCGCGCCGAAAAACACGCAGGTCCGGAGGAAGCGGCAATCTTCGACGTGCAGCTGTCAATCCTCGAGGACGCCGAGTTGCTGCGGCAGGTTGAGGAGCTAATTCAGCAAAACCTCGGCGCCGAAAAGGCGTTCGATCTGGTTTTGTTCGAGTGGCGTCAGCAGTTCGCCAGTCACGTACGTCCTCTGCTTCGCGAGAGAGTTGGAGATCTGATCGACGTCCACATTCGAGTGCTTACCATTCTGCTCGGACTTCCCGATCACGACCCCGTCGACTTGCCGAAAGGATCGAACAAAATTCTCGTCACGCACGATCTCACGCCGAGTCTCACCGTCCAGCTCGATCGCGAGGCGATCATCGGCATCGCGACGGATGCGGGGACGCGTACGTCTCACGTCGCCATTCTGGCGAGGTCCCTCGGTTTACCCGCGGTGGTGGGACTCCGCGATGCAACGGAGCAGTTGAACGGAAACGAGCACGTGATCCTCGACGGCACCTCGGGGGTGCTCATTATCAATCCGACGCCCGGTCAAATAAAGGCGTATCGCGATCGGAGAGCGGTGGAGGCCCTCGAGGACAAAGAGCTGCAGGCTCTTGCCGCCGCCGAATCAGTGACTCTGGACGGTCACTGGGTCACGCTGCGCGCGAACGTCGATCTGCCGGAGGAAGCCCAGTACGCGGCGCACAGCGGAGCGGAAGGCGTTGGACTAATGCGCACTGAGTTCCTCGTTGTCGGTCGCGCGACCATGCCGGACGAGGAAGAGCAGTATCGCGCCTACCGGCACGTGGTGGAAGCGTTTAGTGGACGTCCGGTCGTGATTCGCACGTTCGACGTTGGCGGTGACAAGCTGCCTGTCGGTGGCTATCCGACCGATCCGAACCCATTCCTCGGCTGGCGCGCGATCAGGATGTGCCTCGACGAGCCGGAATTGTTCAAGACGCAACTGCGCGCGCTGCTCAGAGCGGCGATGCACGGCGACGTGCGGATAATGTTCCCCCTCATCATCACGCTCGACGAAGTCAAGCAAGCCAAGCACCTGCTGAATGAAGCCGCGGCCGAGCTCGATGCCCGGGGCGTACCGTATCGCCATGATCTTCCGATCGGCGTAATGGTGGAGACGCCGGCTGCGGCACTGTCGGTCCACACGTTGGTTGATGACGTCTCGTTTTTCAGCATCGGCACCAACGACCTGGTGCAGTACACTTTGGCCGTCGACCGCGGCAGTGCCAACCTCGCTTCGCGGTTCACCCCGCTTCATCCGGCGGTGCTCACACTGATCAAGCGAATAGTCGATGTCGGTGTGGCACATCGCCTCGAGGTATCCGTCTGTGGTGAGATGGCATCGCAGCCGCTAATGGCGTTCGCTCTGATTGGTCTCGGTGTCCGGTCGCTGAGCGTCGCGGGGAGGGCGGTGCCACTCGTTAAGAGAATCGTGCGGGGGGTCAGCGTGGCCGTGGCCGCTGAAGCGGCAAACGCGGCACTCGAATCTCGGACCGCCCGGGAAGCCGAAGGCGAGCTCAGACGGCGACTGATGACAGCGTTCGGCGACGCTCCATTCCTGCGCGACGGGTTGCCGGACTTCGCCGATGGAAATATCTTCGAGGGCTCCGGTGGGCTGAAAACATCCTCGGCGCGCGAATAGTACGGCGCGCGACCGTTGCCACCGCTCATCCTCATATAGGTTAGAGGAATTTCGTGCTCGATCGACATCTGTTCACATCCGAATCCGTCACCGAGGGTCACCCCGACAAGGTTGCGGACGCGATCTCGGACGCCATCCTCGACGCAATACTCAAAGACGACCCGCCGGCGCGCGTAGCGTGTGAGACGCTCGTTACGACCGGCCTTGCCTGCGTCGCCGGCGAAATCACCACCAAGACCTACGTCAACGTTCCGGAGATCGTGCGCGCCACGATCGACCGCATCGGTTATAACGACACCGCGTACGGCTTCGACTCGAAGACATGCGCTGTCATCAGTACCATCGACAAGCAGTCACCCGACATCGCGCAAGGCGTCGACACCGGCGGTGCCGGCGATCAGGGAATGATGTTCGGCTACGCAACGGATGAGACGGAAGAGCTGATGCCGATGCCGATTCAGCTCGCCCACCGGCTCACCGAGAGATTGGCGGCGTTCCGCCGCTCGAAGGACGGATCCTGGGTGCGGCCGGATGGAAAAGCGCAGGTCACCGTTCTCTACGAGGACGCCCTGCCCGTAGGCGTCGAGACCGTCGTCGTCTCGACCCAGCACTCGGATGAGATTTCCACGAAGAAATTACGCGAAGCCGTGATTTCAGAAGTCATCGAGCCAGTGATCCCGCAACACCTCCGCGACAAGGGCATCAAGTTCCACATCAATCCTACGGGTCGGTTCGTCATCGGCGGCCCGCAGGGCGATGCCGGCCTCACCGGTCGCAAAATCATTGTCGACACCTACGGCGGCATGGGACGCCACGGCGGCGGCGCCTTCAGCGGTAAGGATCCGTCAAAGGTGGATCGCTCGGCTTGCTACGCGGCGCGTTGGGTCGCCAAGAACATCATCGGTGCCAAGCTCGCTCGCCGCTGCGAAGTCCAGCTCGCTTACGCGATCGGAGTCGCCGAGCCGGTCTCGGTGAATGTCGACACGTTCGGCACCAATACCGTGCCGGAGACTTCGATCATGAAGGCCATCGCGAAAGTTTTTGACCTGACGCCCAAGGGCATCATCAACGCGCTCGACCTCAGGAAACCCATCTACAGCGCGACCTCAGCCTACGGACATTTCGGGCGAGCTCCCAAGAAGAATGGGAAGGGCACTCTTTTCACATGGGAGCGGCTGGACCGCATCGCCGAGCTGAGGAAAGCCGTCGACGGACGTTAGCGCGGTTCGTTAATTTGTTTTCATGCAGCTTGTCGAAGTCGAGGTGATGCGGCTGGGACTGGACCGTTCCACCAACTCCTATGTGGTGATTCTCCAGGAGAAGGGCGGGGCACGGCTCCTCCCGATCTGGATCGGCCAGCCAGAGGCTGAATCGATCGTGATCGAGATGAACAAGCTCAAACGCGAGCGGCCGCTCACCCACGACCTGTGCAAGAATCTCATTATCGGCATGGGCGGCACGCTGCGGCGCGTCAATATCACCAAGGTCGAGAACCGGACCTTCTACGCAGAGCTCCACATCGCGCGCAATTCGGGGGCAGTGCACATCGACGCGCGTCCGTCGGACAGCATTGCCATCGCGCTGCGCTTTGAGGCACCGATCTTCGCGCAGGAGAACCTTCTCACCGCGCTCCTGCTGGAAGAAGGCCAGACACCCCCGGAGACTCTGGCCGAGCCGTCAGAAGAAATGTCGGCCGAGCAGCTGAAGGAATACCTGGAGAATCTCCGGCCCGAAGATTTTGGGAAGTTCAACATGTAGTCTCGCGGTCCTGCTGTTGCTGCAGGCCGCTCTTCCATCATCGCCACAACAAGTATCGGGACGTATCGTTCGGCCCGGCGTGCGCAGGATGGATGCGGTTCCCGGTGCATGGGTTGTTCTCCACCGCGTCGGTCCTGACCGCGCGGGACCGATCGACTCCGTGTTGTCGGATTCCCGCGGTCGCTACTCGTTCAAGTACACTCGCACCGGCAGCGACGCCGCGATCTATTTCGTTTCAGCGTCCCACGACGGCATCGCCTACTTCACGCCGCCGCTCCCCGAGGGGAAAGTCAGTGGCGATGACGGCGAGATCACCGTATTTGACACTACGTCGAGTCGCGTGCCGCTGAGCCTACGGGGCCACCACGTCGTGATATCCTCGGCCGACGCGAACGCGCGCCGTTCGATTGTGGAAGTCTACGATCTCTCCAACGACAGCTCCGTCACCAGAGTGGCAGCTGGTGAATCGCCGGATGCAGCGACCTGGCAGACACACATCTCTCCCAGCGCGAGTGATTTCAAGGTAGGTCAGGGCGACGTCTCGGCGGCGGCAGTTTCACTGGCGAACGGAGTCGTGAGCGTCTTCGCGCCGCTGGCGCCGGGAATCAAGCAGCTGTCCTTCTCCTACTCGTTGCCAGCAAAGTCCTTCCCTCTCAAGCTGCCGCTGGAGAAAGAGACCGGCATCTACGAGATCATGATCGAGGAGAAAGCCGGCAGCGTCACCGGGCCGCACCTGAGCGAGGTCGATCCTGTTACAGTCGACGATCGGAATTTCCGACGCTTCCTCGCCTCCGACATGCCGGAGAATTCGGTGGCGATCATCGATCTTCCGGCGCCACCGGCGTCGCGATCAATCGATCCGCGATACCTCGTTGCCATTACGCTGGCGATCGGCGGCTCGATGGTGCTCGCGCTTGCGCAGGCGCTGCGACGTAGATAGCTTCGCCGAACAATCGATCGCGGACGGGAGCCACGGAAACCGGTTCAACGCCGGTGCGGCCCCGCCACTGTATCGGGCAATAAACGCCGACTCGTAACGCCACTGGCTGCAGGAGCAGCCGGGAAGGTGAGTCGGACGGCCCGGAGCCAGGAGACGACTCTCGTCCGCGCCACTTTCGCAGAACCTCGGGGGAGGTCCTGGTGGCGGTCAGGCGCTTTGGCGCGTGCTCGTTGCGGGCATTCCTCTGGGAGGAGTGTCCGTTTTGTTTTCTCGTTCGGTCGCGCTCGTAGCGGCCGTCGGTTTCTCGCTGGGGCTGATCGCGTGCGATCAGACTTCACACCAGGCGCCCGCCGTCCGCGACGATTTTGGCGATCCGATCCGCATCGGCGCTGCGCCGACTCGGATCGTCTCCCTGAATCCCGCCACCACGGAGATCCTTTTCACCCTCGGTGCCGGATCGAAGGTGATTGGCCGGACGCAGTACGACATGTGGCCGGACTCCGCACGGCTGGTTCCCGCCATGGGCGGCGGGATCAGCGTCAACGTCGAGGCGGTGCTTGGCGCGCATCCCGACCTCGTGCTTCTCTACGCCAGCCAGGACAACAGATCAGCGGCGGATCGGTTGCGCGCCGCAGGCATCAACACGCTGTCGCTCAAGGTCGATCACATCTCGGATTTTCGCCGCACGACTCAGCTCCTTGGCGCGGTCATCCACGATTCCACGCGCGCGCGAGTCGTGATCGATTCGGTGCAGCACACCCTCGACAGCGTGCGCCTCGCGACCAGGGACGCCCCCAAACCGAAGGTTTTCTGGCACATCTGGGATGCACCCCTCATCACGATTGGCTCAGGCAGCTTCATGAGCGAGCTGGTCGACATCGCCGGTGCGAAAAACGTCTACGCCGATATCACTGGACCGTCGGGACCGATCAATCTCGAGGACGTCGCGCGGCGCGATCCCGACTTCATTCTCGCCGGCCCCATCGGCGCGCGGCAGATCGAAACCGATCCGCGCTGGCGAATTGTTCGCGCCGCGCGGGAAGGGAAGGTCCTCATAGTCGACACGGTACTGGTCGCGCGGCCGGCAGTGCGGCTCGGAGAAGCGGCGGTGTCGCTCGCCAGACTCCTGCACCCAGCACAATTCCGATGAGGCAGTTCAAGGGCTGGTACTGGATGGCTCTTGTCGCGGCGATGCTGCTGATCGCGATTGTTGCGATCGCCCGTGGTGCCGTCTCCGTTTCCCTCGCTGCGGTCGTCGACGCGCTGCGTGGCCGCGGAGATCCAACCGCCGTCGCGATCGTGCGCGACCTCAGGCTGCCTCGCATTGTATTGGGCGCGTTAGTTGGCGCTGGACTCGGTGCCAGTGGTGCGGCGCTTCAAGGCGCGCTCCGGAATCCGCTGGCCGAGCCGTACCTGCTCGGAGTATCCGGTGGGGCGGCGGTGGGAGCGGTGATCGCCTTCGCTCTCGGGGCCACCAGCGACGCGCTGATCACGTTGGCCGCTTTTGGAGGCGCCATCGCGGCGGTGTTTGTTGCGCTCGGCGTCGCGCGCGTCGGCGGAAGAAGTGCGCGGGCAGACCTGCGCACTCTGCTCATTGCCGGTGTGATTGTCGGCGCGTTTGCTAACGCGGCCATCATGGTCGCGCTGGCGAATACTTCGCCCAACAACATCCGGGGCGCGCTGTGGTGGATGATGGGCTCTGCTGTCGACGCAAACTGGCAGCGGGTCGCGTGGCTGGCGGTGAGTGTCCTCGTGGCAGGCGGCTCACTCGTGTATTGGGCGCGGGAAATCGATGTCCTCTCACTAGGCGAAGACACCGCCGCGTCACTGGGTGTGGACGTCGAGCGCGCCGGGCGGCGAGCGTTCCTCCTCGCCGCGCTTTTGGCCGCCGCCACAGTCTCGGCCGCAGGACTCATCGGATTCATCGGACTGGTCGTTCCTCATATCGCGAGAGGAATGGGGCTGCGCACCAACCGCCCGCTGATAATCGCTGCCGGACTGATCGGTGCGACGCTGGTGGTTGCCGCCGATCTCGCCGCGCGAACGGTCGCTGCGCCAACCGAGCTGCCGCTCGGCGCGATCACCGCACTACTCGGCGTCCCGTTTTTCCTCATCCAACTTCGGCGAATCTCGTGATTGAGATCAAGGACCTTGTCGTCGCGTATCCCGGCAGACGGACAAACGCCGTCGATGGCGTGAGCTTCGTCAGCGCGCGAGGCAGGCTCACCGCTCTCGCCGGACCCAACGGCTCCGGGAAAAGCTCGATCGTAAAGGCAGTGCTCAGACGGGCCGACATCCCCCGCGGCTCGGTCTCGGTCGACGGGCGCGACGTGCGGCTGTTGTCGTACGGCGAGCTGGCGAGGAAAGTCGCGGTAGTTCCACAAAGAGAGGACGCGGCGTTTCCGGTGCAGGTCCGCGAATATGTGGCGCTGGGGCGCTATCCGCATCTCGGGTTGTGGAGGGCGCCCTCGCGCGAAGACGAGCTGGCGGTGAGCGAAGCGTTGACGCAGGCCGGCGTCGATGATCTCGCGGATCGCGACACAGACGCGCTCTCCGGCGGAGAATGGCAGCGAGTCCGCATAGCGCGCGCTCTGGCGCAAAAGACTCCCGCGCTCGTCCTCGACGAGCCGACGACCTTTCTCGATGTGGCGCACGAGATGGCGATCTTCGAGCTCCTATCGTCGCTGGCGCGATCAGGATTGGCGGTGTTGCTCGTGAGTCACCAGCTCAATCTCGTCGCGCGGTTCGCCGACACGATCGTGCTGCTTGACCAGGGCAAAGTCGCGACGAGTGGCTCGCCCACCGAAGTCATGCGCGCCGACCGACTCGAATCGATCTACCGATGGCCGGTCGTTGTCACTCGCGACCCCGCTGTCGGTGCACCGTCGCTCGTACCACTCCGCCGTCCAATGCAGCTATGAACAACTCCTCACCAGGTCCACCATGAAAAATTCATCAATTCTTCTCGCCCTGAGTTGCATCTCTCTCGCCGTCGTCGATCACGCCGACGCACAGTCGCCGGATACAGCCCAGCTCGGCACAGTCGTTGTCTCGGGCTCTAAGGTCCCGCGTTCGGCGGACGTGCTGACCCAGGCAGTGACCGTGATCTCCGGCGACGATCTACGCGCCCGCGGCGTGTCTCGCGTCTCCGATGCATTGCGCGAAGTGCCCGGCACCGCACTGGTTCAGAGTGGGTCCTACGGCGCGCTCACTTCGCTTTTTCTGCGCGGCGGTGAGAGCCGCTACACGAAAGTGCTCATCGACGGCGTCCCGGTGAACTCTCCCGGAGGCTATTTCGATTTCAGTCACCTGACCACCGATAACATCGACCGTATAGAGATCGTGCGCGGACCCGCCAGCGTTCTCTACGGCGCCGATGCCGTGACAGGAATCGTGCAGATCTTTACGCGCCGAGCGGGGGCTCAGACGCGGGCATCACTCGGTGCTCGCGGTGGGACTTATCACTCACTCGATGTCGACGGCGATGCATCCGGGTCGAGCGGGATAGGCGGCTTCTCGCTGGGCGGCGCGCATCACTCTACTGATGGCATTTTGCCTTTCAACAATCAGTATAAGAATGGGACCCTCAGCTCGAGCGTCTCGTTGGCGCACAGCGCCCTCGGGGATGCCAGAATTTCAGCTCGTTACACAGCTGCAGAATTCCACTATCCCACCGACTTCACGGGACAACCAGTGGATAGCAATTCATACCGCACCCAGCATCGGCTTACCGTCGGCCTGGACGCGGGGCGAAACCTGAGCGCCAACGTCCAGGCAAGGGTACTGGCCGGAAGCAATGATGTATCGGACCTGACAGAGGACATCGCCGTGCCGTTTGGCTCGACGACGCCGCAGCATTCAGCGTTCAAATCGCGCGACTATCGGAGGAACGTCGAGGGAAGGCTCGCGTTCTTCCTCCCGTCCAACGCTACGGTCACCTTCGGCGGAGCCTATGAGAAAGAGCACGAGAACAATGCGACAGGGTCGGGAGACGTCGGCTCCCCAACGACACAGACGGACGCGTTCAGTGCTTCGCGCCACAACGTTGCGTACTACACAGAGATACTTGGCGCGCCAGTCGACAGGCTTTCTTATACGCTAAGCGGGCGTGTTGACGACAACTCTGACTACGATCGATTTGCGACCTACAGAGTTGGCGCGAACCTGGGACTCCTTCCCGGGCTCAAGTTGCGCGCGTCGATCAGCACCGCGTTCAACGCGCCGGCGTTCAACCAGACGCGACCTACCCTCTACACCGTTGGTAGTCCCGATCTACGCCCCGAGAGAATTCGCTCGGCGGAAATCGGCATCGCCTCCAATTTTCGCCCCGATTTGATTCGGTTGAGTGCTAGCTACTTCGCACAGCGTTTTGCTGATCTCATTCAGTACGTGAATGGGCCGCCACCCTCATTCAAAGGAAGCTTTGCAAACCTGACGGCTGCCACGTCGAATGGCTTCGAGGCGGAGCTACACCTCACGCCGGTCGCCAGCTGGCGGACGACGGCAAGCTACACCCTCGTCGCGCCGCGGGTCTCGGAGGTCGCTCCTGGGTATCTGGGTGGCGATCGGGTTGGCGACGCGCTGCTTCGCCGCCCGAGCCATTCGGGAAGCTTCACTGTGTCATACATCCGACCATCGGGGCTCAGCGTCGGTACGGTGGTGACATACGTCGGAAAAAGACCGGACCTCGACTTCGCGCAGTTCCCATCGCCGCGGGTCGCACTCCCCGACTATACGAAAGTCGATCTGTCCGTAGAACTGCCGTTGCCACAACTTGGCCGCGGCGGTTTCGCTCTGACGGCGCGGCTCGACAACGTTTTTGACAAGAGATACGAGGAGGTTTTGAATTTCACCGCGCCGGGACGAACCATCCTGATCGGCGGTCGCGCGTCGGCATTGTTCTAATGTGCGGCGGCCGTGCGCCGCGTGTTACATTCTCAGAGTGCCGCTGCTCCTCACCGAAGCGATCGTTCTCCACACGTTCGACTATCTCGAGAGCTCACGCATCATTCGTCTCTTGACGAGAGAGGCGGGCGTGCAGTCCGCGCTCGCCAGAGGCGCTAGAAAGTCACGCGCCCGATACGGATCTGCGCTCGACCTTTTCGCAGAGGGATCGGCGCAGCTCTATGTCAAACCGAACCGCGAGCTGCATAACCTCGCCAGTTTCGAGATCACCCGCTCGCGCAGCGAGCTGGCGGAGGAGGTCGGGCGGTTTACGGCGGCTTCGACGATCGCCGAGCTGGCACTTCGCTTCGCCGGCGAAGAAGGAAATCCTCAACTATATGATACTGTGTCCGATGTGCTCGACCGAATCGCGCGCGCGGCACCTGAACAAACCATCAGCGTTGGGCTGGCGGGCTGCTGGCGCATCGTCTCCGTAGTTGGATTCACTCCGGAGCTATCCAACTGCGCGCTGTGCCACACGCCGCTGCGCGACGCGGAGGACACGGTCTTCTCGCCGGCGGCCGGCGGCGCCGTCTGCCCAACGTGCGGTAAGACCGCTCGCGGTGGTCGTCGCATTCCAGCGTCAGCGCGCGCAGCGATGGCAGCATGGCTAGCCGGCGAAGACTCAGTGACGCTCTCTGACGCTGAAGGCAGATCGCATCAGCGGTTGCTGCGCGAGTTCCTCGACGCCCACATGCCGGACGACCGTCCGCTCCGCGCATTCGCCGTCTGGGAGCACGAGCGCTGGAGCGCGGCGTGATCATCGGCACCGCCGGTCACATCGATCATGGCAAAACCGAGCTGGTGAAGGCGCTAACCGGTTTCGACACCGATCGGCTGCCCGAGGAAAAGCGGCGCGGGATCACCATCGATCTTGGCTTCGCCCCGCTCATTCTCGATGGCATCGGTACCGTCGGTGTGATTGACGTTCCCGGGCACGAGGACTTCGTGCGGAGCATGGTCGTGGGGGCGAGTGGGATCGACCTGGCGCTGCTGGTCGTTGCCGCCGACGAAGGCGTGATGCCGCAGACCCGTGAGCATTTGTCGATTCTCCAGCTATTGCAGATCCCGCGACTGGTCGTGGCCCTGACAAAATGTGACCTCGTCGATGACGAGTGGCTCGCTCTCGCTCGCAACGACGTATTCGATCTCGTCGACGACCACTGGACAAATCAAAGAATAGTTGCGTGCTCGAGTCGAACGGGCGCCGGCCTCGACGAATTGCGCCGCGCCCTTATCGAGAGCCTTTCAAGGGGAAACTCGCGCAATCAGGACGACGTGTTTCGCCTCCCTGTGGACCGCGCTTTTTCGGTGCGGGGGACTGGGACGGTCGTAACCGGAACCGTGTGGAGCGGAGGCCTCGCGGTCGACGAGGGCATTCGGATTCTTCCCTCAGGCCGAGCTACGAGGGTGCGAAGAATCGAACAGCACGGACTGCCAGTAGGACAAGCGCGCGCCGGCAACCGCGCTGCGATCGCGCTCACGGGTACGGAGCTGAGTGATGTTGCTCGTGGTGCTGTTCTCGTGCGCGACGGGCACTGGCAGCCGACAGCGCTCTTCGAGGCGGTCGTCGTCCTCGATTCCGAATCAGCCGCAGGGCTGACTCCGCGCAGCTGGCTTCGGCTGCATGCCGGCGCTTCGGAAGTCGGCGCGCGCATCGTCACCGCTGATCCCGCTGACGATGCGAACGTCAAACTGCTGGCGCGAGTAACGACGGATTCACCATTGGTGCTACGCGGTGGCGATCGTTTCGTCCTCCGACTTCCGGCGCCGCTGAGGACAGTCGGCGGCGGAGTCGTCATCGATCCGTATGCCCGTCGCCGCCCGCTGCCTCGCTGCTCCGTCGCCGAGCTCGATCGACTCTCGTCAAGTTCCGCTGAGCGGCTGAGATTTGTGTTGGCGGCACAATCGAGTCGCGGCGTTCGCATCGCGGACATCCCGGTTCGGATCGGCTGCGCACCGGCCGCAGTCGATGACATCGTAGAGCAGACAGGCGCCTACACCGGAAGGCACAACCTTTTCGCGCCCGAAGCTGTCGAACAGGTAATGGCAAGCGTAAGAAGAATCGTCGCAGAGTATGAGATAAAATCTCCCCTCGCCCTCGGCGTCCCCGCGCAGACGGTGCGGGAAGGCGTGCGGGCCAGCGAAGAGTTGGCGGACATCTCGATTCGAGAGATGGAGCGCGGTGGTGAGATCGAGTCTCAAGGCCCGATCCTCCGTAGGTGGGGATGGACGCCGTCGCCGACCGACCGGGACCTGGAGGCGAGTAACCATCTGGCGCATGATATTTGCGCTGGCGAGCAAGAGCCGCCGAGTGTTGGAGAGTTGGTTTCGCGTTACGGCAGCTCGGTTCCAGCTTTGCTTCGATTTCTGGAGCGGCAGGGGCGAATCGTCCAAGTGGAGGCCGATCGCTTTTACGACCGAAAAGCGCTAGACCAGATGATCGCGCAACTCAAAGGGAAGCTGGTGCCGGGACGGGTCTATGTCCCGGCCCAGCTTCGAGATGTGCTCGGATTCTCGAGAAAATATCTCATCCCGTTTCTGGAGTTTTGCGATCGAAGCGGAGTTACGGAAAGGCGGGGGGACGGCCGGATTTTGAGGGAAACACCTGGGATTCTGCTTGACACTTCTCAAGCTCATTCGTAAGTTCGCGGCAGAGAACACATGTCTACCTTGGTAGGAGTTAGCGTCTAGAGACCCTCTTTCGTCAGCATTTGGAGACAACATGAAGCACCTGTGGCGGGCGCTGTTTGTAGTGCTCGTGCTCGGCGCGCTCATGCCAAGTCGTTCGGCGGCTCAGGGGGCGACCACCCAGACCGGCGGAGGACAAGGCGCCGGTTTACAAGTTCTGGGACAGAACTTTCCCAACCCGGTCAATCTGGACACCCGGATTCCGTTTAACGTCGGTGATGCGCAGGGATGTACGGATGCGGGACGCCAGCACCGCGTAAGTCTGAAGATCTATAACCTCCTGGCGCAGTTGGTAGCCGTTCCTGTACTGCAGGGCGGGGTCGGGAACGCGGCGGGAGGCGAACCGCTGGATGGTCAGTTATTGACGTGCGGCGCGTACGTGGCGTACTGGGACGGCAAGAATTCGCAGAGCGGAGACGATGTGGCGTCGGGCATTTACCTCTATCGACTCGAAGTCGATGGCAAGCCCTTCGTCAAGAAAATGATCGTCAGAAAATAGAGTCTGACATTACTGAGACCCGACTGGCAAATTGCCAGTCGGGTCTCTTTCATTTCGTCTATAATGCGTGCCAGGTTGGCGGACTTTATGCGGCACTCCCGCTGCACCCGTATGAGCCCTCTTGAATCCGCCTAGCCAAGCACCCACTCCATGATCAATCCCGATCGACTCACTGTAAAAGCGACCGAAGCTCTCAATGAGGCCGTCGATCTCGCGCGACGCGCCGGCAATCCGCTCGTCTACGATCTCCATCTCCTGATGGCACTCCTGACGCAGGACGAAGGGATCGTCGTGCCCATTTTGCAGAAGCTGGGCATCAGCGTGGCCCAGCTTCGTGAGTCGGTCGGACGGGAGATGGCCCGCTTCCCGAAGCAATCGAGCGCGCAGCCCACGCTCTCGCGGGAGCTCAATCAAGTCTTCGATAAAGCGGAAGCAGACGCGCGCGAGCTGGGCGACGAGTTCGTCTCCACCGAGCACTTTCTGCTCGCTCTGTCGAACGTCAAAGGCACGGAGAGCAGAAACCTTCTCAACGGCGTCGGCGCAACGCACGAGGCTCTTCTCGAAGCCCTGCAGCAGGTGCGCGGCTCGCATCGCGTTACCGATCAGACTCCGGAGAATCAGTACCAGGCATTGCAGCGTTATACCCGCGACCTTACGGACGCCGCTCGCAAAGGCAAGCTCGATCCCGTAATCGGGCGCGACGAGGAAATACGTCGTGTCATTCAGGTTCTTTCGCGCCGCACCAAAAACAATCCGGTGCTCATCGGCGAGCCAGGAGTCGGTAAGACAGCGATCGCTGAAGGGCTCGCGCAGCGCATCACCAACGGCGACGTGCCTGAAGGCCTTAAGAACAAGCGGCTCGTGGCTCTCGACCTCGGAGCGCTAATCGCGGGTGCAAAATTCCGCGGCGAATTCGAGGAGCGGCTCAAGGCAGTACTAAAAGAAATCACGGAAGGTGAGGGCCGGTTCATCGTCTTCATCGACGAGCTCCATACCATCGTCGGAGCCGGCAAAGCCGAAGGCTCGATGGATGCCGGCAACATGTTGAAGCCAATGCTCGCTAGAGGAGAGCTGCGCGTCGTTGGGGCGACCACCCTCGATGAGTATCGCAAGAACGTCGAGAAGGACGCCGCGCTCGAGCGCCGCTTCCAGCCTGTATACGTCGGCGAGCCCAGCGTCGAAAGCACGATCGCGATTTTGCGCGGACTCAAGGAGCGCTACGAGTCGCATCACGGCGTAAGGATTACGGACGGCGCTATTGTCGCTGCTGCCACCCTTTCCAATCGTTACATCGGCGATCGGTTTCTGCCTGACAAGGCGATCGACCTCATCGACGAGGCAGCGTCGCGGTTGCGCATCGAGATTGACTCCATGCCTCAGGAGATCGACGAAGTCGAGCGGCGCATCACTCAGCTGGAGATCGAGCGCCAGGCGCTGCAGAAGGAAAAGGACAAGGCATCGCGGGATCGTCTTAAGGCGCTCGAACGCGATCTCGCCGAGCTACGTGAACAGTCCGCCGGCATGAAGGCGCAGTGGCAGCAGGAGAAAGAAACGCTGGGCGCTGTCGGCAAGATCAAGCAGCAAATCGAGCAGGCTCGCACCGACGCCGAGCGCGCGACCCGCGCCGGCGATCTGCAGAAAGCGGCCGAGATTACTTACGGACAGATTCCCCAGCTCGAGCGCCAGATGCGTGAAGCCGAGCAGAAGCTCGCCAGCAAGCAGGGCGGTGGAGCGCGGTTCCTCAAAGAAGAAGTCACTGCCGAGGACGTCGCCGAGATTGTTTCCAAGTGGACGGGAATTCCAGTCGCGAAAATGATGGAGGGTGAGCGCGAGCGTCTCACGAAGCTCGAAAAGGAGCTGTCGCGGCGGGTGATTGGCCAGGACGAAGCGGTGGAGGCCGTCTCCAATGCTGTCCGTCGGTCACGCGCCGGACTGCAGGATCCAAATCGGCCGATTGGCTCATTCATTTTCCTGGGACCGACCGGCGTCGGTAAGACGGAGACGGCGCGTGCCCTCGCCGAGTTCCTTTTCGACAACGAGCAGGCGATGGTGCGCATCGACATGTCCGAGTATATGGAGAAGCACGCTGTCGCTCGGTTAATCGGCGCGCCGCCAGGCTATGTCGGCTTCGAGGAAGGCGGGCAGCTCACCGAGGCTATTCGTCGCCGTCCCTATTCCGTCGTTCTGTTCGACGAGATCGAGAAGGCCCATCCGGATGTGTTCAACATCCTGCTGCAGATCCTCGATGATGGCCGACTTACCGATTCGCAGGGACGGACAGTCGACTTTCGCAACACCGTCATCATCATGACGTCGAATATCGGCAGCAGCTATATCCTCGAGCACACCGGAGAAGACCAGGCCGTCATCGAAGCGCAGGTCACGAACGCGCTGCGTCAACACTTCCGGCCGGAGTTCCTCAATCGCGTTGACGACATCATCATTTTCCGTCCGCTCGGCAGGGAGCAGATCCAGCACATCATCGACCTGCAGCTGAAGAGACTCGAGAGCCTCCTGGGCGATCGGAAGCTCACATTCGAGCTGACGCCGGCGGCGCGAGAAGTTCTCGCGATCGAAGGCTACGATCCAGCATTTGGCGCCCGCCCGCTCAAGCGTGCTATCCAGCGTCTGCTGCAGAATCCATTGGCGCTGGCAGTGCTCGAAGGCAAGTTCAGCGAAGGCGATCACATCGTCGTCGATCGCGATGCCAAGGGCGAGCTCACTTTCCGGAAGGCGGCTGAGCCCGCACTTGCCAGTAGATAGCGATCCGAAAGTCGCATCGCTCGGTGGTGCCGACGCTCTGACGGTCGACGAGCAGTACATCCGCAACGCGCTCGATCTTGCGCGCGAAGCGATGAAGAGAAACGAAGTCCCGATCGGTGCGGTGATCGTTCGCGACGGTGCGATCATCGCCGGCGCCGCCAATCGCACTGTGCGTGATCAGGACGCCACCGCTCACGCCGAGCTGCTGGCGATTCGCGAAGCGTCCTCGAAGCTCGATCGTTGGCGCCTCGACGACTGCACGCTGTACGTGACGCTCGAACCCTGCGCGATGTGTGCAGGCGCAATGGTGCTCTCGCGAATGAAGCGAGTCGTCTTCGGGGCGTGGGACGACAAAGCCGGCATGGCTGGTTCGGTCGGCGATCTGCTCCGCCACCCGCGACTCAACCATCGACCCGAGGTGCGTGGCGGCGTGCTGGCGGAGGAATGCGGCCGCATTGTAGAGGATTTCTTCGCGGCACAGCGGAATTCGCGTTAGCAGTTCTGCTTCTCAGAGGCGTGGCTGAACTCGCACTCGGTTACGACACGGGCGACATACCAGGCGCAGGGTTGATTGGGTTGAAGTAGTTCCGGTGCCCCAATAACTTGCGACCCTGTTGGACAGGTGGCCGAGTGGTTGAAGGCACCGGTCTCGAAAACCGGCATACCGGTGAACCCGGTATCGAGAGTTCGAATCTCTCCCTGTCCGTCCAGTTCTTTCGATGGCTCGCGCCGGAACGTGATATCGGGACGGGTGGCCGAGTGGTTTAAGGCGCACGCCTGGAAAGTGTGTGTACGTTAATAGCGTACCGTGGGTTCGAATCCCACCCCGTCCGTAAGGAACTCGAGCGCGCAAGCGCTTCTGCCGCCCCCACTTATCCGAGTAGGGGCGGTTTCGTTTTGGACAGCTTTCGCCTGGATTCCCCAACCATGTTCTGCCAGGCGCCGCCAAACAGGCAGACAGTGCGAAAAAACCGTGACGGGGCTCAGCCGTTTCCAGTCCATTTATCAATGGAGAAGATCCTCAAAACAGCCAAAGAAAGAGCGGAGTGGATCAAGCACACGGCGAAGAT
>Ga0070708_100001279_pt1 | contig 19358 bp, 13 predicted proteins | sample KBSK5503metaG_FD_65469 | JGI IMG/M metagenome (GOLD analysis project Ga0070708, IMG submission 65469) | Corn, switchgrass and miscanthus rhizosphere microbial communities from Kellogg Biological Station, Michigan, USA - KBS K5-50-3 metaG | ecosystem: Host-associated > Plants > Roots >... | reverse complement strand
GGCCCGAGCAGCGGCACAAGCACGTGCCAGAACATGCGGCCGGTGCTTGCGCCGAAAACGCGCGCCGCGGACTCGAGGTTGGGATCGATCTGCTCGATGAACGGCGTCATGACCAAAATCACGAACGGCGCGGCGGGAATCAGGTTGGCGATGATCACCCCGTAGATCGTGCCGGCAAGCTGGGCCTTGTACAGCACGGTCGCCAGCGGAATGCCGTAGGTGATCGGCGGCACCATCAGCGGCAGCAGGAAGAGCAGCATCAGAAGGCGCTTGCCGGGAAAATTGCGGCGCGCAAGCGTGTATGCGGCCGGAACGCCGATCAGCAGCGCCAGGAACACGACGGCGAATACGACCTGCACGGTGACCCAAAGGATGGCGTCGAGCTGGAATTCCTTCCACGCCGACGTATACCAGTTCGTAGTCCAGCCATCGGGCAGCCACGTGCCGAGCCAGCGCCTCGCGAACGAGTTGGTCGCGACCGCGGCGATCATGAGGCCGATGTTGACGAGGAAGAGCGCCATCAGCCCCCAAAGCAACCCGGTCCATGCGCGGTCGAGCCAGCGGTGGTCGCGGGAGACGGCCACCGCGCTCATCCCTTGCCTCCAGTGACCGGGCCGCGGTACATGACATTGCGCAGGCCCAGCACGGCGGCGACGATGATGAGCTGCACGAAGCCCATGATCATCGCGATCGCCGACGCGAGCGAGTAATCATATTGTTCGAACGCCGCCTCGTACGCCGCGATCGAGATCACGCGCGTCGGTCCCGCGGGAGAACCCAGCAGCACCGCCGATGGAAATACCGAGAATGCCTGCACGAACGCAAGACAGAAGCACATCGCGAGTCCCGGCGCCAGCAACGGCAGGTAGATCGTCCGGAACTGCGCGCGCGGATTGGCGCCGAGCGTCGATGCGGCGCGCGCCAGCACCGGATCGATGCCGGTGATGTACGAGAGGATCAGCAGGAACGCAAACGGAAAACCCGAGATCACGAGCGAGATCAGCACGCCCCAGTAGTTGTGCGTGAGCCGGATCGATCCGTTGTACAGATGAAAGAATTGCAGGAACTGCGCGAGCCATCCCTTCGGCCCAAAGTAGGTCAGCATGCCCTCGGCGATCAGCACGGTGCCGAGCGTGATCGGTATAACCAGGATCGTCGTCGCCCAGCGCTGGTACGGCGATTTCACGCGCATCTTGAACGCGATGGGCAACGCCAGGCCTACGTTGATCAGCGTGGCGGGCAACGCCAGGCGCAACGTGGTCCAGATCGTCGGGAGCAGGTTATCGGTTTCCCAAAAGTGCACATAGTTCCACAGCGCGCCGCCCTCTTTCGGGTTGAACGACAGCGCGAGGCCGTACAGGAACGGATAGACGAAGAGCAGCAGCATGAACGCGGCAGCCGGCACGACCAAGAGCAGTGCACGGTCGAACGTCGCGTGCGGCGTGGTCACCGCCGTCGTTGCGTTACTCATGCGGATAGACCAGCGTGCGCTCGATTGGGACGTGGACCTGCACCATGTCACCGGTCCTCGGCGTGCCCGTCGCGCGTACGTGCAGCAATGTGCCGGAGGCGGTCACCACGTCCACGAGCGAATCGCGCCCGCAGTATTCGACGTTGTCGACCGTTCCGGAAATCGTGTTGGCGCCATCGGCGCTCGCGCCCAGCGCAAGTTCCTCCGGACGCATTGCGACGACGGCGCGGCCGCCCGCCAGCGGCTGCTTGCGCACGCCGGTCAGCCGGAGGTCGGGCCCGGTGAGCGTCACGCGGTCACCGGCCTCGCTTTCGACGGCGAGCTCGACGACGTTGCGATAGCCCATGAAGCGGGCGACGTGCAGATTGGCGGGCTGCGCGTAGACATCGTGCGGCGCGGCGATCTGCTGCACGACACCATCCTTCATGACGACGATGCGGTCGGCCAGCGACAGCGCCTCGTCCTGGTCGTGCGTGACGTAGATCGTCGAGCGGCCGAGCTCCTTGTGGATGCGGCGGATCTCGGCGCGCGTTTCGATGCGCAGCTTCGCGTCCAGGTTGGACAACGGCTCGTCCATCAGCACGAGCGGCGGCTCGATCACGATCGCCCGGGCGATGGCGACGCGTTGTTGCTGTCCGCCGGAGAGTTGCCCGGGCAGCTTGTGCTCCTGTCCCGTCAACTGGACCAGCTTCAGCGCATGCGCCACGCGCGGCGAAACTTCGGCGTCGGGCAGGCCGCGCATCTTGAGGCCGAAACCGATGTTCTTCGCCACCGTCATGTGCGGGAACAGCGCGTAGTTCTGGAAGACCATGCCGAAGCCGCGCTTCTCCGGGGGCAATGTGTCGATGCGCGTCTCGTCGAGCCAGATGCTGCCGCCCGACAACTGCATCAGCCCTGCAATGCAATTGAGCGCGGTCGACTTGCCGCATCCCGACGGCCCGAGCAGCGCGATGAATTCGCCGCGCTGGATCGTCAGCGTCAATTCGTTCAGCGCCGCGAACGCATGGCCTCCCGCGCCCGCAAAGCGGCGCGTGACGCGGTCAAGCTTGAGTTCGGTGAAATCGTGGTCCATCGAATATCCCAAGAGAACCGATCATTTTGTTTTCTGCGCGCCCACTTCCGAATCCCAGCGCCGGAACGCCTCGACCACTGCCTTGGCGTCGAGCGTCGGAACATGCGGATACTGCTTCAGCCAGACCTCGTATTCGGGCCGGCCGAATTCCTTCAGCGCGTCCTGGCTCTCCTTCGGCGCCATCGACAGCGGGACATTCTTCACTGCGGGACCGGGGTAGAAGTAGCCCTTGTCGTAGGTAAGCGCCTGCTGCGCGGGCTGCAGCAGGAACGCCATGAGATCGAGCACGACCGCCAGTTTCTCGGGCGGCAGGCCCTTCGGAATCGCCATGTAATGCGCGTCGTTCACCCACGTCATGTTCTTGAACGGCGTCACTTGATAGTTCTTGGGAACGATGCCGAGAATGCGCGGATTCAAATCCCAGCCGGTCATCGTCACCGTCATGTCGCGCGAACCTTCGCCCAACTCCTTCATGATCGCCGCCGTGCCGGTCGTGTAGTACTCGATGCAGCCGTTCAGCTCCTTCAAGTACGCCCAGGTCTTGTCCCAGCCTTTGACGGGGTCGCGAGGGTCCTTGTCACCGAGGAGATATGGCAGGCCCATCAGGAACGTGAAGCCGGGACCGGAATTGGCGGGCCGCGCGTAGCCGAAACGGTTGGGGTTCGCCTTGCACCACGCCAGGAGTTCCGCGGGTGTCGTCGGAGGCTGCTTGACCTTGTCCGGATTGAATTCGAGCAGAGGTCCCGCAGGCATGAACGTCACGACGAGCGCTTCGCCCTGCGCCAGCTCCTGCATCTTCAACGCAGGCGGCTGGTAGTTGTCCATCAAGCCGGGAAATTTCGCCGCGTAGTCGGGAAGCACTTTGACCCACAATCCCTGGTCGATGCCCGCCGATAGCGCCACCACGCCGGTCAGCACGAGGTCGATGTCGCTGCGACCGGCGGCCTGCATCGCCTTCAGCTTGGCCGGAAGCTCCGGGGCCGGCGCCTTCGTGAACGTGATCTTGGCAACGAGATTGGGATTCTTCGCCTGGTATGCCTCGATCGCCGACTGGGTCAGCGCAAGATCCCCCGCGACGTCGACGACGTTGAGCGTCAGCGGGCTCTTCGGCATCGGCAAGCCCTGCGCCGACACGTCCAGCACGCCTACGCACACGCAGGCCATCGCGCCGATGATTCCTCCGACCATTCGCTTGATCACGATGCTTCCCCCAATGAGTGGTGAATTCGTGCTGAACAGAAGAGTCCCCGGCGCGCCTTCTCGCTGCGGCGCGTCCGGGGATGCTGTGACGCCATGCTCCGCCCGTGTTGAGTGCGGGCGCCTCTTGCCTACTTCGTCTTTTGCGCCCCGACCTGCTGATCCCAGATCTTGAAGGCCTCGACTTGCGCCGCAGGCGGAAGCGATTGCGTGTGCGGGAACTCGGTGAGCCATTTGTCGTATTCGGGCCGGCCGAATTCCTTGATCGCGTCCTGGCTTTCCTTCGGCGCCATCGCTAATGGAACGTTCTTGACCGCGGGACCCGGATAGAAATAACCCTTATCGTACGTATAGGCCTGCGCCTCCGGCGTCAGCAGATACGCCATCAGGTCGACCACCGCTGCAACCTTGTCCGCCGAAACACCCTTCGGGATCGTCATGTAGTGCGCATCGTTGACCCACGTCATGCCCTTGAACGGCGCAACCTTGTAGTCCTTGGGCACGATGCCCAGCACGCGCGGATTGATGTCCCAGCCCGTCATCGTGATCGTGATGTCGCGCGATCCCTCGCCCAGTTCCTTCATCACGGCACCCGTGCCTGTGGGGTAGTACTCGATGCAGCTGTTGAGGTCCTTGAGATAGGCCCACGTCTTGTCCCAGCCCTTCACCGGATCCTTGGGATTGCTGTCGCCCAGGATGTAGGGCAGTCCCATGATGAATGTGCGTCCCGGACCCGAATTGGCGGGGCGCGCATAGATCAGCCGGTTCGGATTGGCCTTGCACCACGCCAGCAATTCGGCCGGTGTCGTCGGCGGCTGTTTCACCTTCGCCGGGTTGTATTCGACGAGCGGACCGGCGGGCATGAACACGACGGCCACGCCATAGTCCTGCGCCAGCTCCTGCATCTTCGCTGCGGCGGGTTGGTAGTTCGCCGTGAGATTCGGGAACTTCGCCGCGTGGTCCGGCAGGATCTTCATGAGCACGCCTTGGTCGATGCCGGCCGCGAGAAAATCGGTACCGGTCAGCACCAAGTCGATGTCGCTTCGACCCGCACCTTGCATCGCTTTCAGCTTGCCGGGCAATTCCGGCGACGGCGCTTTGGTGTAGGTGACCTTGGAAATCGCCTCGGGATGCTTCTTTACATAGGCATCGATCGCGTCCTGCGTCAGCGCGAGATCCCCCGCAACGTCGACGATGTTGATGGCCACCGGCGCCGCCTCTGCCGGCATGACGCCGACGCACACCAGGCCTGCCGCGCCCAGAGTCGCCACCGCCGACCGCAATACGAAGCGGCGCCCGATCGCGAAAAATCCTCGTGTTGCACTCCTCATCTGAATCATGTCGCTCCTCCTTCGTGGTTCAACTTTCGATTCGCCGCGGATTTGCGGCCACCCTGTGGATGTTCGAGTTCGAAGACACTATCCCCGAGCCAGCGCCTGCAGGCCGCGCTTGCGCGCCACCGCCACCCGCTTGTCTGCCGTGACCGGCTTGTCGTTCACGCCGCGCTGGAATTCGCGCACGACGCGCGCCAGGTGGCGATGCATTGCGGCGCGAGCGCCATCGGCGTCCTTCGCCACAAGCGCCGACAGAATGGCCGCGTGGTCGTGAATCGTCCTGCGTGCGAGCGCCTCGGTGTGAAAATGGTCCTGCATCCGGCCCCAGAGCTCCGCGCGCTGATTCCACAGTCCCTCGACGACCAGCTCCAGCGATCCGTTCCCCGTAGCCTTGGCAACGCCGAGATGGAACTCGCGGTCGGACTCCTCGCGAATCGCGAAGTCGTCGACGTGCGTGGTCATGCGCGCAATCGCTTGTCGCAGCGGTTCAAGATCCTCGGGCTTCGCGGTGACGGCGGCAACGGCCGCGACCTCGCCTTCGATCAACTTGCGCGCGGCGAGCAATTCGAAGGGCCCCGGGCCCTTGTCGCCGGCCATCGACGTCGACGCCGGACCGGCGGTCACGAAGACACCAGCACCGACCTTGACCTCGACCAAGCCACCGATTTCCAGCGAGATCAGCGCCTCGCGCACGGAGGTGCGCGAAACGCCGAGCAGCGTCGCCAGTTCGCGCTCCGCGGGCAGGCGCGAGCCGTGCGCGAATTCGCCGTTCTCGATGAGTCCGGCGATCTGCTCGGCGATCTGGCGATAGAGCCTTCGCGGCTCGACGGTCTGCAGCGGCAAGGAATTCCCCCGAGGCTGCCGGGTTTTGTCCCGGTCATTGGTGACCCCCGGCCTATAAAGCGCGCCGGGGATGTACAGCATGGTAGGCCCACGCCTACAATCTGGTCAAGTGGTCCAACCACCGGGCCAAAAAAACATGCGCTCCAAATGGTTGGCGCAGACCTCCCTCATTTTCCCTTCGTTTCCGGATACCGCCATGCAGATCACCGCCGCACGCGTCATCGTCAGTTGCCCCGGCCGCAATTTCGTCACGCTGAAAATCGAAACCGACGAGGGACTGACCGGCTTGGGCGACGCCACACTCAACGGCCGCGAACTCGCGGTCGCCTCGTATCTCACCGATCACGTCATTCCGACGCTCATCGGTCGCGACGCGCACCGGATCGAGGACACGTGGCAATACCTCTACCGCGGCGCCTACTGGCGGCGCGGTCCGGTCACGATGACGGCGATCGCCGCCGTGGACACCGCGCTGTGGGACCTGAAGGCCAAGGCCGCAAACCTGCCGCTCTACCAGTTGCTGGGCGGGCGCAGCCGCGACGGCGTGATGGTCTACGGCCACGCCAACGGCAACGACATCGCAGAAACGCTCGACGAAGTCGCGCGCTACATCGACCTGGGCTACAAGGCGATCCGAGCGCAATGCGGCGTCCCGGGATTGCCGTCGACGTACGGCGTCGCGAAGGACAAGCTCTACTACGAGCCGGCCGACTCGGCGATTCCCACCGAGAACGTGTGGTCGACGCCCAAATACCTGGACCACGTCCCGAAACTCTTCGAGGCGCTTCGCACGCGGTTCGGCTTCGGCCCTCACCTGCTGCACGACGTGCATCACCGATTGACGCCCATCGAAGCGGCGCGGCTCGGCAAGTCGCTGGAGCCTTTTCGCCTCTTCTGGATGGAAGACCCGACACCCGCCGAAAATCAGGCAGGCTTCCGGCTGATTCGCGAACACACGGTCACGCCCATCGCCGTCGGCGAGATTTTCAACACGATCTTCGATTGCCAGCAATTGATCAGCGAACAACTGATCGACTACATCCGGACCACGGTCGTCCATGCCGGGGGCATTTCGCACCTGCGGCGCATCGCCCAGCTGGCGGAACTCCACCACGTACGCACCGGAAGCCACGGCGCGACCGACCTCTCGCCGGTCTGCATGGGAGCTGCGCTGCACTTCGACACGTGGGTTCCGAATTTCGGCATCCAGGAATACATGCGGCACACGGCGGAGACCGACGCCGTGTTTCCGCACGCCTACTCGTTTCGCGACGGCTATCTGCATCCGGGCGAGACACCGGGACACGGCGTCGAGATCGACGAGAAGGTGGCTGCGCGCTATCCGTACAAGCCGAGCGCGCTGCCGGTCAATCGCCTCGAGGACGGCAGCATGTGGAACTGGTAGCGGGGACTATTCCGCCGCAACGAAATGTCCGGACTTGCCGCCGGATTTTTCGAGCAACCGGACATTCTCGATCCGCATCGCGCGGTCGGTCGCCTTGCACATGTCGTAGATCGTCAGCAGGCCGACAGCAGCTGCGGTCAGCGCCTCCATTTCGACGCCGGTGCGCGCGAGTGTCTCGGCGGTCACCTCGATGCGCACCGAGTCGGCGGCAAACGTGAATTCCACCGCCACGCGCGTCAAAGGCAGCGGATGGCACAGCGGAATGAGATCGGCGGTCCGCTTGGCGGCCTGGATAGCCGCGACGCGCGCAACACCAAGGACGTCGCCCTTTTTCACGCTGCCGCCGCGGATCAGCGCCAGCGTGGCCGGCCGCATCACGATGGAACCTGCGGCGCGCGCGACACGTTTGGTTACGCCCTTGGCGGCGACGTCGACCATGTGCGCCTGACCACGCTCGTCGAAGTGGGTAAAATGGGCGTCAGGCGCCGAATCCACGGTCCGCACCGTCCGGCGCGCGGCCGCCTTCGGCTTCACTGTTGCGGCTCGGGCCGCCGTTGCCGTGCGTGAACGTGCCACTTAAAAGACGCGCCCTTCGTTGAACCAAGGATGTGCGGCGGAATCTTAGCATCAACTTATGTCGCCCTACTTCACCAAGGCGCTGCATCGAACCGGCCCGTGCTTAGGGTCGCAGCGTAAACCACGGCAACGCGCGCGGGCGTGGACGGCCACGCTCGTCGCGTTTGCGCTTGCGATCACACCGGTCGCGCCGCCGTTGCGCGCGCAGTCCGCAACGGCGCCGGCGCCACAGGATTCCGGCGAGCTTCGCAAATACGGGCCTATTCCGCCGCCGCCGGCCACTGCACCGACCGTTCCTGATCCGTCCGACCTCCAGAAATATGGCTCCATCGGCGGAGCATCCGCGCCCGGGCTCACGCCGGCCATGAAGCTGCCCGAGCTTGGAGACTCGTCGCAGTCGATGATGTCGCCGGCACAGGAGCGCAAACTGGGCGAGTTCATCATGCGCCAGATTCGCGCGGGCGGCGGCTATCTCGACGATCCCGAGGTCAACGATTATCTGAACGAGCTCGGCAATCGGCTGGTCACGGCGACACGCGATGTGCGGCAGGACTTCGTGTTCTTTGCGGTTCCCGATCCGCAGATCAACGCATTTGCGCTGCCCGGAGGATTTGTCGGCGTCAACACGGGGCTCATCCTGTTGGCGCAAGACGAATCGCAGTTGGCCAGCGTCCTGGCGCATGAAATTTCCCACGTCACCCAGCACCATCTGACGCGGATGCTCGCCAATCAGCAGAACGTGCTCATCACGACACTCGCGGGTCTCGCGCTGGCCATCCTGGCTGCGAAGGTCGGCGGGGGCGGTGGCGGCGGCCAGGGCACCCAGGCAGCGATTGCCGGGTCGCAGGCGCTGGCCGCGCAGCAGCAATTGAATTTCACGCGCGAGAACGAGTACGAAGCCGACCGCGTCGGGTTCCTGCGGCTCGTGGCCGCGGGCTTCGACCCCAATGCCATGGGCACGTTCTTCGACCGCTTGCAGCGCGCGAGCCGCTTTGTCGAAGGCAACGCCCCGTCCTATCTGCGCACTCACCCGATCACGTTCGATCGCATTGCCGAGGCGAAGGCCCGCGCGCAGGACCTGCCGTACAAGCAGGTCCCGGATTCGCTGGATTTCCACATGGTGCGCGCATTGCTGCAAAGCTATCAGGGCGATCCGCGCGAGCAGGTCGCCAATTTCGACCGCGCCATTGCGGACAGGAAATACAACAACGAAGTCGCCGAGCATTACGGCCTGGTCGCGTCGCTGCTGCGGGCCGACAACATTCCGCGCGCGAAGGCCGAATTGGCCAAGCTCGAAAAAATCGCGCCGCCGCACCCGATGATCGAAGCGATGGCCGGCAATGTGCTGATGTCGGCGCACGAATACAAGGCCGCCGTGGCGCGCTTCGAGTCCGCGTTGACCCGGTATCCGAACAAGATGCAGCTGATCCACGATTATCCCGAAGCATTGATCAAGGCCGGCCGTCCCGCGGAAGCCGCCGCATTCGCCGAGCGCGAGCTTGCGCGATATCCGAACGAGGGCCCGTTGCACGAAATCGCGGCGCGCGCCTACGCGGCGCAGGACAAGCACCTGAAGCAGCACGAGCACCAAGGTGAGTTCTACGCGTGGATCGGCAACCTGCCGCTGGCCGTCGACCAGTTCCAGCTTGCCGCCAAGGCGGGCGATGGCGACTTCTATCAGTTGTCGGTCGTCGAGACGCGGCTGCGCGTGCTGCGCCAGGAGATGGCCGAGCAGCAGCGCGTGGGATTCAGCCGGTCGGGGTAGACTCGCTTGCACCGCGGCGAATTTGCGTGATTCGCCAGACCCGCTCATTCATGTGCGAACTTCGATCGCTGAATGCATTCGGCGTTCTAGATCGCTATTGGGGTGCGCACATGACGACGAGATCTGGGCCGTCACCTTCCGCCAGCCAGCCCCTTGTCACCATGTAATTGCGGCGAGCCTGGTCAGTCATATAGCGGTGATTGGCGTCGGCACGGTTGCTGAACACGCGATAGATCGGTGCCGTATTCGCCGGACAGACGCCCTCAGTTGGCAGATACATCTGCATGAACTGCGGATCCTCCAGATGGAATGATGGGTTCTTCTGGCCCGTAGCGTCGCACTCTTCGGGGCCGCGGCCAAAGAAATGCGAGTCACCCTGGCCCGGAGGAATGTAGTAGCGACAAATCGGCGTTGTTCCGGGCCGTGCAGCCGGATAGGTGAAAAACGTCACACCGGTGCGGGTCCAACCTTTGATCTCAGTTCCCGCGTCGAGTTTCGCGATTTCGTCAGGCACCCAAGTGATGAAATAGTGATCAAGTGCCGAATGGTAGAACTCGACGACGGTCGACGCGAACGGTGGCGTAACGAGATTGATGCGCCCGATCCGATTGCCATAGTAGTCCGTAAACCACAGGTTGCCATCCGGACCGGGAGTGATGATGGAAGGGCTCTTCCCGCCAATTCCAGCGTCGAATTCGTAAACCACTCCAGTGTGGGTAATCCGGCCGATTCGGTTGACGCCACCGCCGTTTTCGGTGAACCAAAGATTACCGTCCGGGCCCAGGCGGATGCTGTAGGGCCAGGATCCCGGAGTTATTCCGGCGCTGAACTCCACGATCTCCCCGGCCGTGCTGATTCGGCCAATCCGGCCTTCCCCTTCGGTGAACCACAGATTTCCGTCGCCGCCAGCAGTAATCTCGTTCAAGCTCGCGTTGGCGCTAATTCCTGCGCTGAATTCCGTTGCCACTCCGGAGGGCGTCATGCGCCCGACCTTATGGCCGAACCCGTCTGCAAACCATAGATTTCCATCCGGACCCAGGGCAATATTGCCTGGGCTACCAGTGATTCCATTGGTGAATTCCGTGATGATTCCGGTGGGCGTGATTCTACCGATCCCGCCGGATATCTCTGCGAACCAGAGATTCCCGTCCGGGCCGGCTGTAATGCCGGCGAGGTTCGCGGAACCCCTGATTCCAACACCGAACTCGGTAATTACGCCGGCCGTAGTAATTCGACCAATCTTGTTGCCATAGAATTCTGTGAACCAGAGGCTGCCATCGGGCCCGGCCGCAATGCTCAAAGGCCCTGCTTCGGGACTCATTCCGACGCTGAATTCGGTGACGACGCCAGACGGTGTGATTCGACCTATGCGGTTGCCCACAAATTCGGTAAACCAAAGGTTTCCATCTGGACCTGCCGTAATGCTAGATGGATACGCAAGCTGAGTGATCCCGTTGCTGAATCCCGTTACGGTCTGAGTGTGCCCCTCCGTCGCGGCCCATGCCGTGAAAATGAGCGCTAGCGACAGCCTCCGGGACGTGCGGAACAAACTTTCCACGAGCTTCAATTGCGGCTCCTAACCACTAAGAACTTGAAACTTCAACACATTTCCGTAAGGATACACCGCGACGACCAAACATTCGCGGAATGATCGCCGCTCACGTTCGTCGTCGGCTGAATCGATTCGCGTGCATCGGTGCGCGACCAAATCGTACCTGTCGGAAATGACAGTTTCGCGCACCCCTTTCCGCGACTAATGTGGTGTCCTGGCGCCCGGGACTTTCGTGCGCGCCACCACGGAAGGGGGCCGTCGTGAAGATCCTGATCGTCGATGATCACCCGCTGGTCCTGCACGCCCTGCAGCAGGTCTTGCCGCAACTCGACCGCAGGCTCGACGTGTACGGTGCGGCCAATCGGACTGAGACGCTGACGCTGCTGGCCCGGCATCCCGATTGCTCGCTGGTGCTGCTCGACCTGACACTTCCCGGCGCGCATGGCCTGGATCTCCTGGCGGAACTGCGCCGCGACAGGCCGCTGTTGCCGATCGTCGTGCTGTCGGCGACGCACGATCGCGCGACGGTGGGCGCCGCCATCGCTGCGGGCGCGCGCGGGTTCATCGCCAAGACGGCAAGTCCCGTCGAGCTTCTCGACGCCATCGAGACCGTGCTCTCCGGTGGCCGGCACGTTACGAAGGACCTTCGTTCCGCGCCGCGCGCGATCAAGGGCGTGGCCATCGATACGCTTGGACTCACCCAGCGGCAGTCGGACGTCCTGCAACTGCTGGTGCAGGGCAAGCCCAACAAGCTCATCTGTCGCGACCTGTCGCTTTCCGAGGGCACGGTCAAAGTGCACGTCAGCGCAATCCTGAAGGCGCTGAACGTGCATTCGCGTTCGCAGGCGATCGTCGAGCTCGCGCGCCGGGGCATCAGCGTCGAGAAGCAGCGAACGCGCTGACGCAAAGCCTGCCAACATCGCGGCCGTTGATCGTGTCCCCGCTTGCCGGCATTCCCTCCGCACTGATCGCGCGCGCTCGCGCCGACCAGGTTGCCGAACTCTACGCAGGCTGGCACCGCACGTCGCTGTCGATGCTCTTCGGTGCGGCTTTGCTGTGCACGGCAATGTGGGGGCAGGCGCCCCCGTGGCTGATGGCGCTCTGGCTGCTGCTGATCGTCGCCAATCAGATCTGGCGCGGCATGCTCGTCGCGGCATGGAATCGCGCGCAGCCCGGATTGGCAGCCGCGCCGCGCTGGGGCCGCTATTGGGTCGTCGGATCGACGCTGGGGGGAATGCTCTGGGGCATTGCAGCCGTGGCGATGTATCCGGACTCCCCGTCGCACCAGGCGCTGCTGATCGTGTGCCTCTTCGGCGTCGTTCTGGGCGGCCTCAATCTCACCGCCGTCTACAAGCCGTCGTTCTATGGCTTTGTCGTTCCCGCATTGGTTCCGTTAATCCTGCGCGAAGCGCTGGTCGCCGATCCGGTGCACGCGTTCACGGCGCTGGTGATGACCGTCGTCCTGGGATTCGTGCTCGCCTTCGGGCACCACCTCAACAACGTGCTGACGCGCTCGCTCGCCATCCGCTATGAAAACACCGACCTCATCGCGGGCCTGACGAGCCAGACGCGCGCCGCGCACGAAGCGCGGGCGGCGGCCGAGGCGGCCAACCGCGCCAAGAGCCAACTGCTCGCGGCGGCAAGCCACGACCTGCGGCAGCCGCTGCACGCGCTCGGGCTGTATACGGCGGCCCTTGCGGCGCGCGCGCGTGACGTTCCGTGGCGATCGCTGATCGGCAACGTCCAGAACGCCGTCGATGCGCTCGAGGCGCAGTTCGCCCAGCTGCTCGATCTGTCGCGGCTCGAGGCCGGCGCGCTGACGCCCGAACGCTCGCGTGTCGCGCTGGCGCCGCTTTTCGCGCGCGTCGCCGCGGAACTCAGGCCGCAAGCGGCCGCGAAGGGGCTCGTCCTGCGCTGCGCCTCCACGCGCCTCGCCGTCGACAGCGACGCGGCACTCCTCGAACGGATGGTTCGCAATCTCGTCGCAAACGCGGTGCGCTACACGTCTCGCGGCGGCATCGTGATCGGCGCAAGGCGGCGCGGCGCAAACGTTTCGGTCCAGGTTGTCGATACGGGCGTCGGCATTGCGCCCGAGCATTGCGACCGGATATTCGAGGAGTTCTATCAAGTGCAATGCGGGCGCAACTCGGCCGGGACGCCCAGCGGCATGGGCCTCGGCCTGGCGATCGTCCGCCGGCTGGCGAATCTGCTCGGGCACGACGTCGCGCTCTCGTCGCGGCTCGGAACGGGATCGTGCTTCAGGATCGACGTGCCGCGGGCGGCCGATGCCCTGCACGCGTTTGCCGGTCATGCGCTCGAGTGGGGGCCTGTCGGACACGCAACGCTCGACGGGACGCTCGTTGCGGTCGTCGACGATGATCCCACCGCGATCGACGCCATGGCCGAATTGTTCTCGATCTGGGGTGCTACGGTCGTCGGCGGGCGCGATGCGCGGACGCTGCTCGAAGCGCTCGGGCGACGGGCGCGCTATCCCGATCTCGTCGTGGCGGATCTGCGGCTGGGCGACGGGGCAAGTGGCGTCATCACCGTTCGCGCACTTCGCGACGAATTAGGATTCGCAGTTCCCGCGTTGATTGTGTCCGGCGACACCAGCGCTGCCGCCGAACGCGCGGCGCGCTCCGCGGGTTTGACGCTGCTTCCCAAGCCGGTCGTGGCCACGGTTCTCGAAGCCGTGGCGACGGCGTTGATCGCACGGGCCATCCCACGCGCGGCGTAGCGCAAAAAAAGAAGCGCCGGCGAAGGGTCGCGGCGCATGCGACCCAAAGCCGGCGTCGGAGGAGAGGGGTGGCGGTCCCGCGCCGGCGCCACGGGGGGATGCAGCGCCGGATTCGTTTAACGCAGGACCGTCGAAGTCTTTGTCTGTCGCTGTGGGGGAACTCCGGTAAGCGTCAGCCCATGAATCCCAAGTCGGCGGTCGCGAAGTTGCTCAAGTTCGGGAACACCTGCGCAATGTCGGTGCCGGGCATGCCGAACCACTTCGCGAGCGTGCCTCCGACCTGATCGACCGAGGTCGTCGGGATCCAGGCGCCATTGTTGCCCGAGTCGTCCGGACCTTTGACGGTCAGGTCCGGGAAAGTGCCGTACGTGAGGCCGCCCTGGACCGCGCCGCCAAGCACGAGATGGTGACCGCCCCATGCGTGGTCCACGCCAGCGTTGCCGTTGCCGACGAACGTGCGGTTGAAGTCCGAACTCGTGAACTGAGTGACCATCGTGCTGACGCCATCGGCGACCGTGTAGTCGTAGAACGCTTTCATCGCGGGCGCAAGCTGGTTGAACAGCGTGGTCTGGCTGTTGACGGTCGTCGAATGGGTGTCGTAGCCCCCCATGCTGACGAAGAAGAACTGGCGCTGGGCGCCCGTCGCCGCCCTGGCGTTGATGAGACGCGCGACCTGCTTCAACTGCTGCGCGATGCCGGTATTGAGCTGCGCGCCGCCAACAGTGAACGCCGTCTGGATGACCGCGGGCAGCGTCGCCTGCAAGATCGGATTGGCGGTGGCGTTGGCCACGAGTGCCTGATTCATGATGGCCGACGCGCCGGCAACGACAGTGTTGCTCTTGCCGGTGTTGAGCAATGCCTGCAACGCAGCGAAGCGCGCCGCACCATCCGTTGCGGTCTGCCCCGACACGGCGACGCCACCGGTTTGCGGAACGACCAGCGGCGCGGTCTTGGCGCCGATGGTGAACAGTTGCTTGCCGGAGACCGAAATCGTTACCGGGATCAGCGATCCTGCATTCGCGCCGGCGACACTTGCGGCGTCGGCCGACCGGCCGCCCCAACCCGTCAGCACCGATGCACCGGGCAACCGGCCCATCCACGCATTTTGCTGGTCCGAATGCGAGAACAGGTTTTGCGGCCGATTCTGGCCCGCCTTGTACTGCGCCTGCGTCAGCGGTGCGAGCAGCGTTCCGGCATTCACGATCACGGCGAGATCGCCGCTCGCGTAGGCCGGGGCGATGGGCGCCAACGAGGGATGGAATCCGTACTGCTTGTTGAGCCCGCTGAACGGCAGCAGCTGCGCCTGCGTGATGGCCACGTTCGACGCCGCGGTACGCGTCAGCGCGTACTGCGCGTAGTCCGTGATCGGAACGATCATGTTGTTCGAGTCGTTGCCGCCGAACAGGAACACGCAGACGAGGGCCTTGTAGCCGCCCATCGCCTGCGCTTCGGCGCTCTCGACACCCCAGCGAAGCATGCTGGACGCGGCCGCGCTCGCGGTGAGCGCGGTAGTCGACGTCAGGAATTTTCGGCGATTAGTGTTCATGTCAGCGCTGCACCTGGAAGTGAAAGGACGAAAGCATGAGATAGGCGGCCATTTGCGCGCGCGCCAATCGTTCCGCCGCCGTGGGCGTCGCGCTGATCGGCACGGCGGTGACCGCGGTCACCACGATCGCCTGCGCCGCGGGGTCGAACTGTCCGCCGGTCAGCACATCGCTGAACCTGGTGACCATCGCTGCGGGCGTCGTCGCAAGAGCCGCAAACTGCGACAGGTCGAGCCGGGTGCCCGTCGAGTTCGGGATCGTCGGGTCCGGCGCATAGCCGTTGTAGACCAACGTATAGAACGTGTTCGCACGCGTGACCGCGGTGGCCGTCGTGTGGATCGCGAATTCCGGCGCGCGCGTGGCCGTTCCCGGAATCGTCGCGTCCGGCGGGAAGTAATTGAACACCGTGGGCGGGACCAAGGGATTCTGGCCCAGATTGCTGGCTGCGCCCGGCAAACGATTGCCGTCGGTGATGCCGTTCAGTGCGCGGATTGCCGCGGTCAGCGCGATCACCGGCTCGCGCAAACTGCCGAACGCCGGGTCGGGATTTCCCGGGCCGCGCGCTTCCGGATCCATCAGGATGGCCTTGACCACGGCCTTCAGGTCGCCGCGCACGCCACTTCCGTTGTTCTTGAACACGGCGGAGATGCGCGACATGTAGGCCTGCGACGGATTCCCCGTGACCAGCCGCTGGATCAACTGCCGGCTGATGTACGCGGGCGTGTTCGGGTGCATGAACACGTTCTGTACGGCCGAGTCGAGATCCTGCTGCGGCGTCTGGTTGGCGGAGACGACGGCGCCGTTCAGAAGCGTCTTCGCCGAAGTTTCATGTCCCGAAGTCGCGGTGATCGGATACGTCACCATGTTCGCGTTGTAGAACGGCGCATTCTTCTTCGTCGCCGGGGCCGTGGGATTGAGCGGATCGGCGTACGTATAACCGGTGAACACCTTGGCGAATTCCTTGATCGTGTTCTGGTCGTACGTCGGCACCGGAACGCCCTGTGCGTCGTTGATCGTCGTGCCGTCGTCGTTCAATTCCTCGAGTCCGACCGAGAAGAGCTGCATGATTTCCCGGGCGTAGTTCTCGTTCGGCACGCGCGCGCCGCTCGCCCGGTCGTTGTTGACCATGGTCAGGTAGTAACCCATGGCCGGGCTGATCGTGATGTCCTGCAGGAGCTTCTGGTAGTTGCCGAACGCGTTGTTGAACAACAGCATCTGGTAGCGCGACATCGGATACGCGATCCCGAGGTCCGGGTCGTTGCCCGACGTCACGGTGATCTGCGACAGCGCCCAGGCCACGCGCTGCCGGAGCTGGTCCGGCGCGGTCAGCGCATTGGTGAAGAGGTCGCGCTGCATTCCCGCCAGCGTCAACTGGTCGCGGTAGCAAACTGCCTGCGGCGAGTCCGCAGGATAATTCTTGTTGTTGGGGTCGGTCTGCGTGCAGGTCGGGATCGACTTCAGCGAAATCACGTTGTACTTCGACGCCGGGTAGCCCGACGCCGGCTGCAGGAACTGGTTGTCGATCCAGCCGGAGATCCCCATGGCCAGCACGTTCGCCGCTTCGGCCTGCGACGCGCCGAACGTCGCCTGGTTCAGCAAACGCCAGACGTCGGCGCTTTGCGTGACCACGGGCGGCGGCGCAGTGATCGCCTTCACGTTCTGCGTCAGCGTCGACGTCGTCGTTCCCAATATGTCCGTGGCCGTTGCGTAAATCACGTGCGTGCCCGCCGGAAGTGCGGCGGTGGTGAACGTATAGGGCGACGTCGTCAGGGTCGCAACCTTTCCGCCATTTACATACAGCGACACGTTGGCGATCGTGCCGTTGGCTTCGGTGGCCGTAGCGGTGATCGTCACGGTTTGCGGCGCAATGATCAGCGTGTTGGACAGCGTGAACGAAACCTTCGGCACCACCGGTGCGGGAGTACCGGTGATCGTTTCGGGCAATATCGCGCTCGTCGACGTGGTGTTGGTGGCATCGCCCGAATATTTCGCCGTGATGTTGTGCGTGCCCACGGCCAATGTCGCCGTCGTGCAGGAAGCGGTGCGCGAGTTGCCGCTGCCGGCCGCGAACGCCACGACCGCGCAATTGTTGATGTTGTTGGCGCCGTCCTTGAACGCGACGCTTCCGGTCGGCGCCGTACCCGTGACCGTGGCGGTAAACGTGACGCCCGCGCCGCTGGCGGCAGGATTGGACGAGCTGACGAGAGTCGTCGTCGTGACGCCGGCACCGCCGCCCCCGGTGATGATGACCTCGATCAGCGTTCCGCTCGACATCATGTTGGCGGCGTCGCCGCTGTAGCTCGCGACGATGTTGTGCGTCCCTTGAGCGAGCGACGATGTCGAACATGTCGCGGTATCGCCCGCGAGAGGAACCGCGGCGCAACCGATCGACACGCCGGCGTCGGTAAATCCCACCGTTCCCGTCGGCGAGCTGCCCGTCACGGTGGCCGTGAAGGTCACGCTGCTGCCTACCTGCGCCGGATTGGCGGAGCTCTGCAATGCCGTTGTCGTTGCCCCGGCGCCGCCGCCACCGTTGATCGTCTGGACCAGGGAATTGCTCGAAGCCGCATTGCCGGCGTCACCGCTGTAGCTCGCGACGACCGTGTGGCTGCCCGCTGCGAGTGCCGCCGTCATGCAGGCGGCGGTTCCCGTGCTCCCGCTCACCGCAAGCGCGATTCCCGTACACGTTGCAATTGCCGCGCCGTTGTCGGTGAAGCTGACGCTGCCGGTCAGCGCAGTGCCGGTGACGCTGGCCATGAATGTCACGCTGGAGCCGACCATGGCCGGATTGGACGAGCTGACGATCGTCGTCGTCGTGGCCGCAGGCCCGCCGCCACCGCCGCCGCCGCCGGGCGCCGGGTCGGCGAAGACTTGGTAGGCCACCCCTTCATACGTAAACCACGGCCACGTGACTTGGACGTGGTCGCGCTCGGAGGCGCTGGTCGTGTAGAAGTGCGCGCCGGTCCTCGTGTTATAGAAGCGATAGAGGTCCTCGCTACCCGTCATCGCCGAAGGCATCGCGTAGTACACCGGGCCTTCGTAGGCGAAGACCGGGTAGTTCTGGATGACGAAATCCTTTTCCGCAGTGACGATCGTGTAGAAATGCGTGCCGGTCCTCGTGTTGAAGAAGCGATAGACAGGCTGCGAGCCGGAGACCTGCGTCTTGTAGGCGTAGAACTGCACGCCTTCGTAGTCGAACCACGGGTACAGGTTCAGGACCTTGTCCCGCTCTATGCCGTCGATTGTGTAGAAGTGGGTGCCCGTTCTCTCGTTGTAGAAACGGACGACCGGGTAGGCCTGCTCAGCGCAAGCGACTTGTGCCGCGAGCCCCAACCCCAGTGCCAGAACCGCCGCGAAGCCCTTGAGCCAGCCAGCGTTGCGCGGCGCCACATTCTTGGATTTGCTGAATTCGCCCTGCATCACCCGCCTCCGGACTTTGGACGATGGATCTCGTGGTGGGCTCGTTCGTCCGGCCTGCACGCGCCGCGTTTTGGGCCGGTATGGACGTCCGAACGCTCCCCTGTGGCGGGATTATTGACCGGCAATATACATATTTCAAGTCTTTTTTTGATTTGGCGACAAACGGCATTACTGAGAATTGTTTTATGCGGATGCCATGTTAAGAAGCTCACCTAATACATTGATTACTATTATCTTCAAATATTTCATATGACGATGTATTACCGTCCGTTCGGCATCTTAATGACATCCGGATGGTCCGGCCGACTGGGAGAGTTACGAAGATCGCGGTATCCCCCATGATGTTGCAACGTCTTTTCCTGCCGGGCCGATCGAGGGCCTCCCAATGGGGTCTTTTATGACGTGGGAATGGGCGTGCCCGATGTCCGGCGGCGATCGCGCT
>Ga0070708_100001274_pt1 | contig 19397 bp, 10 predicted proteins | sample KBSK5503metaG_FD_65469 | JGI IMG/M metagenome (GOLD analysis project Ga0070708, IMG submission 65469) | Corn, switchgrass and miscanthus rhizosphere microbial communities from Kellogg Biological Station, Michigan, USA - KBS K5-50-3 metaG | ecosystem: Host-associated > Plants > Roots >... | reverse complement strand
CAGTGTAATTGGTGTAAACGAGAAAAACGCTCAAAAGCTGAGCAAAATAGAAAAGACCGCAATTAGCTCGGTCTTTCGTATCCTGTGTTGGTGCCGAAAGCGGGAACTGACTTCCCCGGTGATAGTCCCGCCAACGTTAGAGTGAACTGCTGTTCAATCAATGAGGGTCAGCTCGCAGGTCCGCCCCGCGTTTTTGAACCCGTTCCAAATCAGTAAATTCATGCCGCGCGTCGCGTCGCCGCGATCGTTATTCGAGTCGTACGTCCCGTCCGTGAAGATACAAGTGCTCCAGGCGTCTATCACGTGCTGCGTTACGTTATTCCCATCCACGCCTTCAACATCGCCAAGATTGGTACGCCAGTGACCGTCACTTATCGAGTAATAGAAGATGCCAGTCCTCGACGCAGTCTGCGTGCTCTTGTCGCTGTCCCACTTGGTCATTCCCAATCGAAACTCGCAACCATCCTGATCGCCACAGAGGTCGTTGATGACTTCTTGTGGAATCTGCCTGGTTCGCCCGGCATATGCGGCCGCGGTTAGCGAGAGGTGATAACGCTGTGAAACCTGATAAGTCGCTTCCGAGTTGTCATCCTTTTGGTAGCGACCGGTAGAGAGAAGATTTCCGGTAACATTCGCGTCGCCGGAAACGGCAAAGTTTGTGCGGCTGCCTCCACCGATCATCACCGTATTGGAACTGGTGCCGGTCCCCCACGGAAATATGTATGCGTTGCTAGCATCTTTTCGTAACACCACATTGTTAGTGTTATCACTTGAACCATTGGCGAATAAAAAACTCAAGCCGTCTGCCCTTAATGCGTTGGTTGCATTCAATGTTCCCAGGCTAAGGCTTCCCGAAATATCCGCATTCCCAGCGACCGACAATTTATTAGTCGGGGTCGCGCCAATGCCGACCCGGCCCTGGTTATCAAACGTCAGCGGGGTTTGGGTTCCCCCGACAGTGCTCTTTGTTTGGAACTGATAACCAACCATGGAATTGCCGATGGTGAATGGATTGATTCTTAAGACGTATTGCTCCGGATTGTTACTATCGCTTGCGTCCAGAGCCAACCCGCCGGCGCCAGTATTTTGGTAGTCTCCGTGAATGTGTAACCTGCTAACCGGAGCAATGGTTCCGATGCCCACCTTTCCGTCTTTGCTGATAAACAATGAATCGACGGCGGCCTGGCCGAAGACAATGGTTGCGCCCACGAGAACAAGGCCGACGACCAGCAGCAGAAGCATTTTCCGGCTTATTCCCCGGCGAGGTTTCCGATTTGTTTGCTGGCCCTGCCGCACCCTTGCTTCGAGCTCGGCTAGTCTCTGCCTTAGTTCATGTAATTCAACATGCAAGTCCGCACCGTCTGCATTTAAGTTAGAGATCGTTTCGTGATTCTCGTATGTGGGCTCATTCATCGTTCACTCCTTGGTTGGTCGGGTCGTTGTAATTAAAGGTGATCCGCTGGGACGAAATCATAGTATTGGCGGTCCCGCCGAAATCACTCCACCTTCCTCAGCGATGACGCGCGCGTCGCTGAGTTGTTGCCGGAAAGCAGCCTTGCTTCGATCGCAGCGAGTTTCTCGTCGCGCACTTTGTCCTTCGCTTCGAGTTCGGCCAGGCGCTTCTCCTGCTCGGCGAGTTGTCTCCGTAATTCAGTGTTCTCGTCCTGCAGGGTTTTCACTTCCTCGTCCTTCTCCTTTTTAATCTGCTGCGTGGCTGAGACGTTGAGCATTGAAATAGCTTCATAATCCACGGTGAGGAAGTCCTTGACTTCACGGCCGTAAACAAAGACCCTGTTCCCTTCAGGCTTGAAGTCGGTGCGGAAACTGTCCCGCGCCACTTCGAGCACTTCGTAAAGGCCTTCGCCCTGCTCCGTGATCAGCTTCACGCGTTCGCCTCTTTTCAGATCAGTGGCCAGGGCCACCCAACCGTCCTGAATCGACGCCGGTTGGTAAATGTCAGGCACCACGTCGGTGTGCTTGCTGACCGCTTGGGGAAAGACTTTCTCGACCTGCTGGCCGATGACCTTCTTGTAAGTGCCATTGCCTTTGCCGATCACGTCCTTGTTGCGGTAGTCGGTGATCTCGATGCCGAGCAACGTGCGCAGGTCCTTCGCGCCGTCGGAACGGCCTTGGATGTTCTTGAGGCGTCCATCCGAGACGGCGTTAAATTCTTCTGCAGCGATGCGCCTCTCGGCCCAGATCGAATAAGCAATGTCTTTGGCATCTACGGGGGGCACGTCGTGCCTACCCGTCGAGCCACTCGAATTCAGCCACCCGTACTGACGCACTTTCTGGTTGACGAACCCGCTAACCACCAGCTTCGCCTGCGTCGGGCTATTCGTGCCGATGCCGACGTTGCCATTGTCCTTCACGGCAAACCGTCCGCCGGGGACTCCCGGAGCATCCACGAGCAGCTCACCCGTTCCACCAATGCTAATTGCGGCCACACCTGAATTGGCGTCAAGCCGCAACGCCGGGGTTGCGCCGCCCGCGATTTGCAGTTTGCCGAACTGCGGATTCGTCGTGCCGATGCCGACGTGTCCGCTATCACCCTTAACAATCATTTCTTTGCCCAACAGGCCAATGAAGACATCCGAATTCGAAGCAGAGTCGCGGTTGAGATACAGATTCTTACCGGATGTTTTGGAGTTGATGTTCCAGCCGTTCGCCCAGCCAACAAACTCGAACTCGCCCCCACCCGTTGCATCGAAACGGAAATGAGCGAAGTCCGTCGACGAACTCGGATTCGCTATCCTGAATCGGGATGTCCCCAGAGTGTTCGTCCCAATGCCGACTGTGCCGGAGATATTCGCGTTACCAGATAACGAAAGGTTGCCGGAGAAATCAGCATTGCCGGCCACTGAGAGTTTGTTCGCCGGCGCCGTTGTGCCGATGCCGACATTGCCGTCTTTCGTGATCGTCAGCGGATCAGTTTGTTGAGCCTGCGCCACGCCGACAATGCCGCCAACCAGGATGAGTGCAAACAAGGTAAATCTGAATGCCGGCGCATTGAAGCCTAAGCAGCGAAGTCTGTGTGAGTGTTGTTTCCCCGCCCGCCAAAGTAGTTGACAGAAATCGATGATCTCTTTCATAGGTGGTCCTTTCGTGTGTTTGAATGCTCCATCGGCTGTTGTAATCAGGTTGAGTTACTGCTTCGGCAGTTCGATCGTCGCAACGATTTCTTCAGTCAGCAATCAAGACATCCGAATTCGCATTAGCGTCACGGTTGAGCTACAGGTTCTTACCGGACGTTTTGGAGTTGATATTCCAGCCCTTGTCCCAGCCAACAAACTCGAACTCGCCCGCGCCCTCAGCACCGAAACGGAAATGAGCAAAGTCTGTTTTCGAATTCGCGATCTTGAATTTGGACTCGCCCAGGCTACTGGTGCCGATTCCGACCGCGCCGTTGAAATCAGCGTTGCCGGCCACCGAAAGTTTGTTTGTCGGCGATGACGTCCCGATGCCAACATTGCCTGACACATCGGCGTTGCCTGCTACCGAGAGTTTGTTTACCGGCGTGGTTGTCCCAATACCAACGTTGCCTGAGACATCAGCGTTGCCGGTCACCGAGAGTTTGTTCGCCGGCGCCGTGGTGCCGATGCCGACGTTGCCGGTGTTTGTGATTGTCAGCGGATCAACTTTTTGCTGTGCCCGAATGACGCCAACGCCTGCAAGCATGCCCAACATCATCAGCACGCACCTAATTACCGCCGTCATGCCGTTGGCGTGAGTAAAGCTGCGCCAATTTCTCGTCCGAGCCAGCGAAAAGATTGGTTTCAAGTGGGTGATGACGGTGTTCATTGATTCGGATCCTTTCTCTTATTGAGTTTGGTTTCAGTTGTGTTGACTGAGCCTGTTGCAATCTCTCTCGATGATTCACGGCTTAGGTTGTTTCACGGTCAGAGTGACGCCTTGCTTGACGGTAAAACCATCGCGCAGAAACACGCTGCCGGGCGCCGCGAGCTCAGTGTTCTTGTCCACGGTCCCGTCAACACGGAGGTGTGTCGGGCTGAAGATGGTTGCGCTTGAACTATTAACCAGCGTGTACTGTGGCACGACGGCCCGTAGCGTCCGATTGGCGGCATTACTGGCATCGGCCAGGTACAACGTACCGTCGGATCCGAACGCCAGCCGCGATCCGACTGTGAAGCCGCTTGAGACCGCGAGCGGAAGTGCTGCGACGGAGCCTTGAGGCGTGAACACGTAGAGCTTCACGCCATTCCCATCCCAGACGAAGACAGTCCCATCTTTATCGACGCCGAGGACTCCGCCGTTACTGCCAAGGTTGAGGAGATCCGGAGAAGCAGCTACAGGAAACGACGGCGTCTGGGGCTGCGCTGAGCCGCTCAACCAATCAATCGCCGTCAGTGTCCCCTGACCGTTGTTCACGCTCACCGCGTAGATCCGTTTTGTTTTACTTGGCTCGTTGTTAGTCCCGGGGGACAAGAGATCGGGCAGCGGTTGGCTCCACAAACCGGGCAGCGCGTCCCAATCCGCGGTTATCGGCCCGGGATTTCTTTGACTGGGCTTTGTCCTGGGATTATCAAAGTCCGCAAGCAGGCCGCCATCGACGGAATTCACGGCCACATAAATTTTCTCAGTGCCATCCGGATGTTGAATCACCACGGGTGCGTGGAACGTGATGAATTTGTCATCGGCCAATTTTGATTGACTGTCATTAGCCTTAACAACCACTCTCTCTCCCGTTTGCGCGTCGATGGCTAGCAGTCCCTCATCTTTAGCTGTCAAGTAAACGAACCGGCCGCTCGGACCGACAGTCAATCGACTGGTCGCGGTATTAGTCAGCGTCACCTTCCAAAGCTCTTGAAGATCAGGATTCTGGCCATAGACCTCCCGGCCATTAACAAAATAAAGACTACCGTCCGCGCCTACTGCCGGCGCCTGCAAGGGATTCAGATTTGTCACCGACTTTGGACTGAGAGGTTGACCGCCTGAGGTCGTGACTTGCGTGGCTGGCGCCTTTGGATCCGTCTGCAACTGATAAACGAGGATTTTTCCAGCGCCCACGATGTAGAGTCGACCGCTCCTGGAAAGCAGCAAGTGCTGTCCCGGTTTGTCCAACAGCAACGACCAGACAGGCGGCGCGCCGAGAGCGGTTAGCGCCTGTAACTGGTTCTCGCGGATCAGGTAAACGAAGCCGTTGTGAAAAGCCGGCGTGAATGACCAGATGCCGCTCACTTCCCGGGAACCGAACTGGGCCGCAGTAGCTGGTTTGGGCAAGAAAGTCGTGGGACTCCTGGTCGCCGGCACACCCTCAGACTGAACTATCTGCTCACGTCCCGCGACCGTGTATTCAAGGGTCACGCGGGGTCGCGAGCCACTTACGTCCATATCGTTTTTCCATTCGCTCGCCAAACCACCGCTCGTGGTCTGCAAAATGAGCGAAAACGATGCCGCCGGCGCGGCGTTTATCTTGTCGCGAAACTTTTGCGTCCCCACCCAGTCAGCGCGCTTATTTGCCGGAAATTTCTCGTTGGCAATGGGAGTGATTTCGCCAAAAACCAAGTCGTTGTCATTCACATACACGGTGATGGTTTGAGTCGCTTTCATTCCTCCGACCATCATCAGATGAGCTGCGTTAACCTGAGCTCCAGCAGGAATCGAATCGGTTTGGAAGCGCTGAATAATTTTGCACTTGGGCTGGTTGTTCTGACCTTGAATTGTCATAGACTTACAGCCCTCGCCTTCCGTCCGAACCTCGATTGGCAGAAGCGTGATAATCCCCTGCTCCTGCGCGGACAGGGCTGCGGGAGTTGCGAAGACAGCCAGCGCCAGGAACAGCAGTCGGATTATCCTGCCAACGTTGAGCTGCCTGGTGAGCGTCGAGAATGTGAATTGAATCTTCATGATGAACCTCGTCTTTGTTACTACGAAACCAGAATGTTGAGTTTGAGTGTTTGGCTAATGCGAGGCTGGAGCGACCATACAAATAGAAAACCATTGAAGGAAACGGCCTGCATGTAGAAATTCTCGCCCCGAAACTGCTGCCAGCCGTTAAAAACCGGGCGCTCTTCCCAAACCAGATTCAGACCATGCCACTCTAACAGAGAAGACGAAATGCGGTTGCCCCGCGGGCCGGGCCCACCCGCAGCCCACTCGAGAAACGAGCCGATTAGAAAAAGGCGATCGCCTACATTACTTGGCGATGAGCCCAACTTTGGATAGACCACCAGCGTGGCGCCGAGCGGAATCCCCGGATCGGGAAGAATCGGACTGGATAGTTTGGACCAATCTTTCCCATTCTTCGTCGACCATAAATCATAGAGGCCATCCGATTGTGGTTTAGCGCTGCCGCCGTAGATCCAAACTTCCTCTTCGTCATCAACATTGGTGAAATTGGCAGCGGCTGGATTGATGCGGGCGTTCCATCCGCAGGCTGGCGAGACTTGTTGCCAGCTAAGGTTTCCCTTTTGATCGTCGTTAAGCTGCCACAGGTCTCTTAATGCATTCGGACTAGCGTAGCCTCCAAGGACCCAGAGTCTTCCCTGCGAAACGATACAGGCGTGGCCCATGCGCTTGGGAAAATTGCCCGTGACCGTCTTCTTATTCCAACGCCTGACTTCAGAATCGGTACTCAATTCATAGCACCACACATCCGAGCCGGGGTCGTCCGGCTTTACACAACTCCCGCCAATCAGCCAGAGCTTGTCGTGATAAGCCACACCCGGGCTCATCGCCATGTCCTGGGGAACGTCGCCAGGCTCGAGACGCCAGTCGTCGACGCCCGTCGCCGAAGAATAGAGCGCGGCGTGGTCCTCGCTGTCGATGAAAATGCCGTAGAGTCTGTTGGAAGGCGCCTTGCTTTCAGTAGGTGTGAAGTCCGCGCTCACGAAGAGCCGCGCCGGGTATCCCTGCGGAAGCGATACCTGATTCCATCCGGGAGAAATGACCTGGACGCTTCGATACTTAACTTTCGGGAGCTTCTCGCCCTCAGCCTTCGATTTCCCCTCGAGGCGGTAAGCCGTGGTGATCGACGGTTTATCGGTAAAGGTGCCGGCGATACTTCCGTCATTGTTCTTCGGATGTTCGTTGTTGGGCCAATTCTCGACCTCCTGGTTGTTTCGAAAGAGAGTCAGGGTATCGAATCCCGTTGCGTAGAAACCTAACTGAACCGGCGTCTGGCCCGCGTGGAGAATGTAGTCCGGATTCACCGTGAAGTAGTGAATCGTCGGCGCCGGCTTTTGCTCCGCCTTCTTTTCCACCGTGAGCTGCCTGTCTTGCAGCGCAATAGTGCCCAGGGGCGGAGCCCAAACGTCGTCCTTAAAAGTCTGCACTTGAACATCTACGACCGCTTTGCCGGGAGGAGTGTTCGACTCAAACGAGGACAACTTGATCGTCACCGTTTGCCCGGCGTCTACAGCCTCTCCCCTCGAAGATGTCTGCCATGATCGCGCATCGGCTGAGGATGCGTTCGGTGACAAAATAACTTGCTGTCTTCCCGTAACAGCATAAGTCGCGTTTACTGTGACGAAACTTGCACTCAACAATGCCTCCGGCGTGTTGCCGCATTTGACGCCAATTGTTATTCGCGTCCTGAGCTGCGCCGCGGCGTTATTCTTTATGGTGATCAAGATTTGATTGCCGGAACTGTGTCCTTCCCCAATGGTGACCGTCCCCGTCCCGTCGATGATGAATTGTCCCTGGTTGATCGACATGTTGTCCTCTCTGATGGCCTGCGCTTACCTATTAACCAGCTGCCGCGATGTTGATGGTCAGGTCTTTGGTATCGCTTTTCCCGCCTTCCGCGCGTGCAATTAAGCGATAGGTGGTCTTCGCATCTACGATGACGCCGTATTCATTGGGAAATGGCTGAGCGTCCCACCCCTCGACAGGCTCGATGGTTTTTCCGTGCTCTTTCACTTTCACAAGCTCGAGAGACTCCGCTCCCTGGAGCGACCAAGCAAGATGGACCCGTGCTCCCGCGGTCACCGTTTCGGTTGGTTCGCGCAGCCAGAAGCTGAGGACCTTGACGGGCGCGATCGCCAGCTTCAGCCACCCTTCGGCAATCGTCGGCCATGCGCCGTTAAAACCACCGCGGTCAGTTGCCTCGACAAGGTTCGGGTCGAGCTTCCACTGGGTAACATCCGGGCGATAGGCCCAGGACCATTCTCCGTAATCGTCCGAAGGTCTCGGCATCGCCGGAGTTGGAGTAAAACCAAGCACCGGCGCAGTCTGGAAGACAACTTCGCGCGCCCGCTTCGCGCCGGCCTGTGTTTCATGAGGCAATTCAAAAAAACCACGCGGCAGGACTCCGGTAGTCGCGTGTACGCGAGCCTGAGGATCCATCAACATCGTCACTGCAAGAGGTTGGACACAGTCGATTGAAAAGTCCTGCGCGGCAAAAACTTTCACGTCATCCTGGAACAGTTCTCTGTCACGCCCCCACGAAGCGTAGAACGGGCCAGTAGTGACGTCGTCTCCCGAGCATTTGAACAGTCCAATCAACCCGTCGTTGCGTGCGCCGAGGTTGCCAAGCCGCAAAGGCCACTTCACTTTTTCAAATCCATTCGTCTCGATCAGGTCCCGCACGTTCGTTCCGGTGTCGGCCCGCAGTTCGAGCTGATGGGCCGGCAGGCCGGCAATTTCCAATTGAAAGCTGGCGCGCATGAGTACCAGCGGCCGGCCGACGAGCACAGAGACACCCGGATCTTCATCGGGCACTCGCTGATCCGTGGAGGCGATGGCCTCGTTCAGTACGGAATAAAAAGTCGCTCCGATATCCGGATTGAGACTCAGCACCCACGAACAGAAGTAAAAGAGGTGCGTGTTTTTAATGATCTTCGGCAGTCGTTCCGCCACGTTCGTCGAGGCCGCGTCGCCGTTGTGCGCTCCCGGAACATCCACCCAGAAAAACGCCGCCTTGTCCCCGCTACCGGAAGTCTGGCCGAGTTTTTTCTGCAGCGCGCCCAGAGGCTGGCCATTTGAGTCGTAGATCGTGAGGCTCTTCTCCAGGTAGTTCGGAACAATCCAGCCGCAAACGGGCCCGCCGTTTCCGCTCACATTTCTCGCGGCATTCACCGATTGAAGCTGCAAGCGTGTGGGTTGCACGAACCTAGGCTTAAAAGGAATCACACTTCCGACGGTCGGCGGCTCTCCATCCAGACAATTGTGCGCCCGGTGTAGCATCGATGGCCGCGTGCTCGCCGATTCATTTATCCGGGCGACCGGCAGCAACAACGTCTGACCGAAGACATCAACGATAGAGAGTTTCGCAATCTGTAGTCGTCCGGACCGGATCGGCAGAAAAGGACTACCGGTAGTATCCGGCTCGGTGCGAAAGTTGTTTCGTCCGCCAGAACGGGCGAAGTCCTCCTTGAGGAAAGCACGAATCTGGTCGACAAAGTAGATCGAAGTGTCGGTCCTCTCGGACCATCGTCCGTAGTCGAGCGGCGGGATTTGCATCCCGGCCTGTTGACGAATCAAGGCGTCGTGGAAACCTGCTAGCCGTTGCAACTGTGCGTTCTGGTTCTTCAACTTATCTATGAGCGGATGCGACGGGTTTAACTCCTCCAGACTCTTCGCCAGGCTTCTCGAGGCACTCTGAGTCAGGATTGAATAGCCCTGGTAGGTTGCTTTATTGACGGCGCTCGGCTCGCGATCGCGCACCAGGTCACCGCTCATCCGATCCAGGCGCCACCGGCCGTTAACCAGGTCTTCCGGCAGTGGCTGGCCGGCGGGAGCTTCGTAGTCCGACTGCCACGAAACCTCCCAAGCCAGCAAGAGGGGAATCCAGGGATTTCGCGGCCAATTAAATATTGCGATCCGATCCGGCAGGCGACCTAGCAGTGCATTCGGAGGAGGGGGCGGGTTCTTCTGTGCCTCGGTACTCTCGGGGTCCTGGAGGGCCTCCACAATTTTCGTCAGCGCGTCGCGGTGTTGTTGTGAAGCGTGACCGGCAATGTTGGAAGCTTGCCGGCCGTCGAGCAAGAGGGCCTCAGCAAGCAAAGACCTATGGGCGGCTCCTATTAGTTGAAGCGCCGGTTCACGCGGGAATAGATCGTCGAGAATCGTTTCGCCCTGGACTGTAACGTTTTTTCCGCCTGGAACTTGAAGAAGGATCCCCTTAACCAACTGGCGAGAGAGCCGGCAAACCAGTGCCCGGCTTGATGGATCCGCGGTATTCAGCCGAGCGGTGGCAGGGCCGGCTACGGCGATCACTGGCTCGCCGGGCCCATAAAATGGCCGCGCCGTCGATACCACCAGACGATACCTCAATTCAGGGTTCCCGGCATTAAACCGGGGTGACCCGTCTGGCTGGGTCCTGGGATACTTCGCCAACTCTTCGATAATTTTTCCGGTACTGGGTTCGGGGGCGGGCTTAGCCGTAAATAGTTCGTCACGGGCGGCGCGCGCGCGATCCAATTCGACTCTCTTCTTATCGAGGACATCTTTGAAAGTGTCCAGCTGCGACTTAAGTTTCTTTATCCTCGCTGGATCTTCTCCTCTCTTACGCTCGCCAGTCCACAGATGCCACAGCGCATAGACCTGCCAGCGAGAGTCTGCAAACTTCCGGGCGAGTCGATCATACTTCCGCTGTTTCTCATTTAGCTGCTGCAACAGATCGCTGAGCGGGCCGGGAAGGATGGTAGATTGACCGCGCGAGCTCTGGTTCAAAGCGTGAGCATCTTTGACCTCTGAGTAGTCGGGTTCTGGTTGAATGGCAAAGGTGGTGCCTCCCTGAATGCCATCGAAGCGACGGCTATGCAATTCGTATTGCAGATCAGCAGCCGTCACCGGTTGGCCCAATAAACCCTCGTGCAATGCGGCGAGCAGATCCTGATCCACGTTTCCATCCGCGAGCAGCGCGGCCAGGGCCTCTCCTCCTGTGTTGCCAACCGCTACCTGGTAAGCCTTCTCGTGATTCTCTTCGTTCCGCGGAAAGACTTCCGGCTGGCTGAGCGACGCTCCCTGATCGGAAGGCTGCATATAATTCCAATCGCCACCGTGCCAGGTGATGCCCCTCACCAGTCCGTGACAGAGAAGGCGCGAAGGCGCATCGGCCGACCCGTCAAGATCACATGTCCATTGACGCTCACGGAGCCAGGCGTCCCACAAAAGCTTCGCCCACTGGTCCGGGGTCAGAGGAGTGCCTTCGGGAATCTTGTTCTTCGCCCGAAAATCCCGTTCGGCTTGCGGCGTGATTGTGCCGCGCTGCCATTCGGCCGTGTGCAACGGATCGTCAGCCGCGCTAGAAAACCAGCCCGTGATCAAATAGGACAAGCGAGCGCCGGAAGAAACTTTAGTCAGTGGGTCATAAAAACCAAGCACGCTACGACAGGCGGGATAGTGCGCACTGAACAACGGATTGCCCTGGCCCATGGCTGTCAGATTAACGCTCGCGGGCTCGTCTTCTTGTGGCAACGAAGCGGTCAGTTTCGAATACGTTCCGATGAGGTTGAACTGTGCCGGTGTCTGCTCGTCGTCAGGAAACTTTGGCCATGGAGTTGCCGATGATTCATTTGTCCGCGCGTCGCTCTTGATGAGCCATGCTGTATACGTTGCTGGATCTCCACCAAGGCGCTGCACCAGCCAGCGGTTCGGGATTGCGGGAAACGAGAGAGCGTTTTCACCCTGCTGAATGCCGTGGGAAAAGGCCCGCGGCAGCCGAAAGTGAAGATGGATTCCGGTCTCCAAACCGATCGCCGCGTCGAACGGACTGCCGGTGCCGCCGGGATCACCGATCAACTGAGAGGCGAACTGGTAATCGTTTGCCAGCTTCAAAAAATTAGGGGTCAGGTTCGTCCATTGAAACATCGAGCCAGGCGGCAACCAACCCTTGTTTCCCACAGCCAGCGCATCGACGTGGATCGGAATCAACAGCAATGGTTCGTCGAGGAAACTCACTTGGCCCCTTCCTTGTTGATGACGTCAAAGATCACGCGGCCAGGGCTCTCGACCATCTGCACGCCAAAGTCCGCGGAAGTGAAATCCGTTGTGACGACTCTGGCCTTCAGGCTCTCGAGCTTTGTCTTGAGGGCTTGAGCCAGCTTTGACACATCCACGACGCGTTTCAGATCTTGCACTCTGAGTGGGACATCAGTCCTGGAGATATCCTTGAGCTGATGTGCCCACCCGGGCTCAATTCCATCGTTTTCATCGTTCTGGTCGCTCGCATCGTTGAGACGCCGCAGACGAAGTCTCGTGAAGCCGTTCTCGTTGACGGATGCCCCGAAGTGCATGCCTTCGGGCGGTTGCTTCACCTCGATGCGGTCCACCTTCCCGTTGTAAATACAGAGCATAATATCCGGCGCCAGCCGATCGATTCGCAGCGGATCGAGCGGTTGGGTCATGCCGGTGTCCTTCCACGCACGCATCTCAAGCCCTTGCCAACCTTCGACGACTTGCGAGCGAAGCAAAAAACCGGTGAGCGGCCAGTTAGGAAGCTTCGCCGGTGACTGTTCGACGTTTATCGAATCGGTCCTGGCGCTCGCTTCCGGCGTTCTGGTACGGACTTCGAGAGATTGTTCCAGGGCAAAGTCCAGGAATTTGTCGCGTAGGTGTTCGTCCACCAATTCGTCGCGTGAGCTGTTCCTTCCGACGCTGCACGCGCCTTCGAGGAGACATTTGAGCCAGTTCGGATCAAGGAAGAAGAAGCGGATGCTATCCTGCGGCAGCATTCGCTCATCAGCCACCAAATTCGAAAAGGGCACCCGGTAGAGCAGGACCAGCCGGGCCAACCACCGGGCGACCACCTGCGGGATGGCCAGGTCAAAATCAGTGGTAAGTTTCAACTGATTGGGATTCGGATCGTTTACGTCGCTGGAAATAGTAGGCTGAACCACGGACCACCCATGAGGTGTCGTGTGGACGCCCGCTTCCGATCCGACGCTCTTCAGGTAAGCGGTCATGACCTCGTTTTCGCTTCCACCAGTTGCTCCACCGAAGAGTGACTCGATCGCTCTCCTCTCCAGAACTTCATTGATCTGTCTGCGCACCCCAACGCGATATCTGTAAAGCGCGGTGGCGAAGTGCCGATCCTGCAGGGCCAGCAGGCGGCCAAGCTGGTAAGCCGCGGCATACGACACATCCATCATTCCATCCAGTGGGCTGTACCGAAGCGCCGCGTCGGCTGCCGGCCGGAAAATGAATTTGGTTTGTTTTGAGAGATAGAGAGGCACCAGCGGGCCGCGATACCAGGACACCGCCTTTTCTCCCAACCGCGTGCTGTGATTCAAGGCCGTGAAGCCCACGTTCCAGGCGTCGTTGACTTGTTTCTCGGCATCGGTCTGAGCGGGAACGCCCAGACCTGGGAGCCTGAGCAACCTGACCTGTAGTCTTTCCATTAAAGCTTTGAATGCGAATGCCGCGCGACAGTGAAAACTCCAGCTTGAGAGCACTGCCAGTCGAACCGGTTTGTTCGCCGTCGAACCGGAACCGGGAAGATAGTCCCTCAATCCCTCGAGCGAGACGAGATAGGCCCGGTTTTCGACGGCCCTTGGTGGATCAGTTCCTTTGCGCTCCGGCTCCGGAAAACGATTTGCCAAAACCACCGAGAACCAACCGTCGGCGAGAAACGAAAGCGTCTCCTTGTTTCCCGTGTTGACTTCACGTACGTGTGCAAGGTATGCGAGATCCTCTTTCGTGGGCGCGATATTCTGAAAGTTGGCCCACGAGAGTTCGATGGTGTTGCAAAGGTCTTCCTTCTTCTCATAACCCGCCAGGGCGAGCTTCGGGCCGACGAATGAGTCCTCCGGCTTCGGGTTAATCAGATTGCCGACGGTCAACGGCTTGATTTGCGGAAACTCATTGTCCGGAAAATCGGCGGCGCTAAAAACAAAGAGCGCCATCCAGGGAAGTTTGTCCCCCGGTTTGCGCGGGCCGGGCTCCACACTTCTCTCCCACGGCAGCGTCCGCCGCGTGAACACGATGTGCGGCAATGAGTTTGCGAAATCGCCGACTTGGCCCCTGGGAGGATAAACGGAATAGACCTCCGATGGATTCAACGAGAAACGCGGACCAGCCACAGAGAATGAAAACCTGCTAACGGATGAAAACTTCTTATCGGAAGTATCCAATTCGGCGACGGCTTGGGTACCGTTGACCTGGTAATCGCCCGGCTCAATTGGTGGCTCACACCACTGGTGGAACTGAATCTTGCCCGGCTCGAGTTTTGTTTGGTGCTCGTCCATCTAAACAATGCTCTCGTTAAGCGAACCCAACCGAGCGATCGTCGGATCGGCTTGAAAGTAAGATTCACGATGTTTCACTAACTGACTGAGATCGACTTTGTTCAGAACAAAAGGCGACTGCCGCGTGAGAACATCGAGAACGGCATTCCGTAGCTGAATGGTCGCGTCTGACATTACCGTGTCCAGACCTTGACTCTGCTCGCCCGCAGAAAGGGGTGGAGCAGGTTTCAGATTGGCATCCCAGGGAATCGGTTTGTTAAAAGTCTCGTAAGCGAACTTCTCAATGTCCATCGCCGGCAGCGCGCCCTGGGGATGAATCGGAGCGAACGCGATCCGAATCCCGATGGTGACGGGGATGGTCTTGGCTTCGGGAGTGGCGGCTGGAACTACACCCTCCGTCTTGCTCTTGCCCCATACCGCCTCCGGAACACCGTTTTCAATCGTAGTCACGCGCAAGTTGGGTCGTTCGCCAGGGTTTTTGTTAGGATCGAGGATGTTTCGGATTCCGACCGAAAATTCCGACCGCAACGTTGTTTTACCCATCGCTCGGGCGCCGAGAAGATCCAACGATTTGATTGAAGCATTACCGTCACTTGGAGCCAGCCCGCTAAACTTCGTCACCGGAATCATCGACTGAACCGACAAAGCTAGAGCGTGCCCGTTGACAATCCGCAGTGGCTGGTTGTCGTCGCCGGTTTCCTGCCGTATCAGACCGCTGTTGATCTGAGTGGCAATTACTTCCGGAGTGGCGGATGTGATCGCTTCGCTGGCTGTCAGCGGAGCGGGCGCCGCTTTGCGCTGTTGGGCGCGCGGGAGAGGTTTTGGCGGTGGCGCGGGTGGCAGAAAAGCCGTCACGAACTCTTTGGCAGTGAGCGGACCGGGAGGCGCTTTGTCCGGACCGAACCGGATCGTGAAGCTGATCACCGAAAGATCGACGTCGATCTGGCCCGCGAACTCCGGCCCCCAAATGTGCAGACCCACACTGAGATGAACACGGATCGAAAAGAGACCCAAATCGGCTTCGACGCCGATACTTATTCCCATGTCGATCGTGTAATAGAAAGGTTGCCAGCTCAGGAGAAAGTCAGCGTAGGCGCAAAACCATGCCTTGATCGCGCCGGCGTTATAGACAACGCTCATTTTGCCGCCCGCCATCAGGCAAGATGGCGTTAGGGCAAAATACATTTCGGCGGTCACCCTCAGTTGGCTCGAGACCTGCCAGTTGACTCCCAAACGCGGCACGATGGGGTAGTGCTCCGGCCGATTAAACCGCGGATGATAGCCGCCCAGAGTGATTACGAAATCACCCGAGTGAGTTCCTGCGAACCAAATATAAAAAGCAAAGCCACCGGTCAGCCGGCAGTTGTGCGAAAAGACATAGGAGTTATCCGTAAGCCGGCCTTCGACCGCGATGGAGCCTTCGTCGGGTTTGATAACTGCTCTCAGTGCCAACTCGGCGTAGGCGATGGCGTTGCCTGGTTCTGCTCCCTTGGGCAGACTCATCCGCGACATCCCGAGCAATCCAATCTGCACTTCATGACCGAAGGAAACTGAGATCATCGCGAACGACTGGATCATCTCGAACGAGTTGAACCGAATCCCAACGGCGAACCAATATTCACCACCAGACGGCGGAATATAGTTACGCAACTTTTCCAGGGCCCCCGACATCTGTCTCGCCCCGGATCCACTGAAATACTTTTCGTCAAGCGCGCCTCGCACGAGTGGGAAGTTTTGCACTTCGTCTATCGGCGGAAGGCGCAGCGCCCGATTGAATCCGAACCCGGCGGCCAGGCCAGTGACATAAAAGAATGACGGCCCGCCTAAATCCGCATGCAGAACGGCAAAGATAAATAGGGAGTGATCGCCACCGATCTTTGAGTAAGATCCCAAACCCGCGATCGTGAAGTTGGAGGCCTTGATCATGGCCATACCGTCAAAGCTTTCGACGCCGTTGACGATGCTTCGGATCAGCGCGCCACTAATCGCGATCGGAGGAGAGTTCAGACTGATGCCAAGACCGTCAAGGTTGAAGCTCGGTGTCTTGGGCGGCCACGCCAACTTCAAGCCACCGCCGAGCCCCTCGACGAAAAAGGTTAGGCCCGACATCTGCACGCTGGCGCTCACCCGGAACTGCACCGCCCCGTTGCTGAATCCGACGCCAACCTTGTCCAAATACGCCGGGCCCAGGGTTCGGTTGACCTTGATCCATTTGATCATCTGGTCACCTGCGTTGGTGGTGGGACTCGTGGTGTCGGCCGTTTCCTTCTTATCGTCAGTGTCCGCGCCAACAGGAACGCTGAACAGGAAAGGCTTGCCGGCCATCTGCAGCGCTGCCGCGACATGCAAACCGTTAAACTCCGCGCCCTCGTCCGTCGCGAGCTGCAGATTGCTATTGAGGACTGAATTGACTTCAGCGATTGCCGCCGCTGCGAAAGGCGCCGAGGCGTACTGGACGCCGAGGTTTATCGTTGCCGGGCCCTGGGTTTTGATTACTTCACCGACAAACGGAAGATCGCCGAAGTCCACGTCCATTCGCAGGCTCACGGCCAGCAACGCCTTCGTGGTTGATTTCTCTTTGACCAGAACCAGCGCTGGATTCTCGACCGTGAGACTGAAACTTTCGGGGATGGGGAGCTGTGAGCCGAACATTGGCCGGAGTAGTTCATCAACCAGGTTGACCTCGCCCTCGTACGCCATCATCAGGCTCTTGGAGTCTTTGTCTGTGGCAATCCTGATTATGAAGATCAGCGGCGGTCGCGGTGTCCCGTCTTTCGCAAAGCGCGCAACAAAAAACTCTCCGCCGAAGGTCCATTTCTCCGTCGCTTTTGCCAGAGCCAGGCGGACAAGCGAACGCATCGGCTGATCGAGTTCGAACTCGAGCACAAGGCCTTTGAACTGATCTCTGAAGACCAGGAAACCTTTGCGGACGCGCACGTGGCCCAAAAAGCCAGCCACGGCCGGAGGCAATTCCGCGCCGGCTAGTTTTTGGATCACATCTCTGAGTGTGCTCCCTTCACTCACGCCCGTCGGGAACCCTCCGACCGGGAGCAGATACTGACCCGTAAGGGCGAACTCTGGATCCGTTTTAGGCTGCGGTAAGTCAGTAGCTGGGGGCAGTTCCGGGATTTCGACGACTGGCGGTTCTGAACTCGGAGGAATGAGCGGTGAGTCCAGAGTTTCTGATTCCGGGAGCGCCGATCCTGCGATTTCAGGCTGAGTCGCTTCGGGAAGCAGAACGTTCTCGGCCTGATCCGCGCTCTCCGGAAGCAATACTGCGGCCTCAGGCTGAGTCGCTTCGGGAAGCGCAACGTTCTCGTCCTGATCCACACTCTCCATCGTTGGCGTGGGACTCGCAGGATCACTCGGGAGAGCCACATCTGCGGGGAGTTCCGCAGCGTTAGGCAACGTAACGATCTCCGTCTCTGTGACCGACAACGGCACTGGGTTGGCCGCAGTTTCCAATGCGGGAAGCTCCGCAACTGCGATTGCAGTCTCAGTCGCTTCAGGAAGCGCAATGATCTCGGCCGGTGGCCCACTTGGCAACTCGACTTTCGTAACTGAACTAGCCGGCTCGAAGAACACCGTCTGGACGATGGTTGGGAGCACTACGCCGGGTGGAGCGACTACGTTCGATTCGGCCACGCTCGGTAACGAGGGTGAGATGGTTAAGGTCGAAAGCAAAGTTACCGGCAGCGCGACCTTTGGGAGTGTAATGTTCGAGGGAGTGCTCGGGAGGGGTGGCCGATCGCCCGCTTTCTCTACTTGCTGGGGCAGCGAGATTATCAGTGGAAAAAAAGACGGTGCGTTGGCCAAGACCAACACATATACCTGTTCGAGCAGGCGGTCGCCCGTGGTAGAAACGATCAGCGGACTGACTTCGGCTGGTCCGTTGTACTTGAAGACCAGCGCGCGGTCCGCTTCCGCTATCGTACTCTGGGAAACGTCGAGGACGACAGAGTCCTCGCCGGCCACGCCGCCCGCACTTTGGATCGCGAGGCGCCAAGTGTCCCACTGCTTCTGGAAAGCCGTGTGGTGATCCGCGAGCCACTGCCCCAGCGCGAAGGACCCGCCGATCACCTCGACCGCATTCTCAGCCAACGGATTGCCCTCCGTTATTGATCGGCTATCGCTGCAATCGCCTTGAAACGATTATTTCGACGGATAGTTGTGTACTTGAATAACAATTTCGCGCAGTCTTAGCGGAAAGTCCGTCATGAAATCCTTCGGCACCTGGAATCCAATCACCAACTCTCCGTACATCTTGTTTTTCGTCGCGGGGACCTTGGTATCACCCGTATAGAACAGCGCCGCGGAATAGATAACTAGATCGGTGTTCGTGAGCGCCTTAAGGCCGGTCTTGAATGGGTCGGGCAATGTTGCTATTGACGCGGAGAGATCAAACTGTCCCCCGGCCATCGTTTTGGAGATCCAGTTAGCAAAGTCGTTCGCCGAACCCAGAATTACCGGGCTCATCCCTTCCGGGGTCTCCAACGCGAACCCATTTGTTAAGTCCGCGTCCTTAAGGGCGGTTATTTTCGCGATTGCATCCCTGAGAGACTTCGCCGCGTCTTCAAGCGCTTTCCGATCCACCAACACGGGTTTTCCGTTGATTTCGACCAACGCGTATTTGAAATTAACTGACATTCATCTTTCTCCTTCCTGTGGTTGCAGGCAGACTGCTTATCGTTTTCCAACGATGTGCAGCTTGGGTCGGGCACTGAGCCAAACCGCTTACACCAGAAAGCTCTTCGTATTTGCTCCGCCGCCCCCGCGCGTGGTAGTTGCGCTTTGGACTAAAGAAAATTCTCCGAAGGAGGGGGGCAACCTCTAGCTCAAATATGCGCGAGAGAATACCCATGACCCGTAAAGATGTAAAGCTTTATCTATATCTGCAACATTTCTCTGAGAGCGAGAGATTTCATCTTGCCATGATTTGGCAGAGCCGTGGCTGGATTCTAGACGTTATCCAGTTCACGAGAGCCATGAGCAGCACGCTTAGGTTCCGCCAGTTCAGATTCTCGTGTCACAACGAAGTCACAACTGGGTGCTAACCGAGTACACAGTGTAATTGGTGTAAACGAGAAAAACGCTCAAAAGCTGAGCAAAATAGAAAAGACCGCAATTAGCTCGGTCTTTCGTATCCTGTGTTGGTGCCGAAGGGGGGACTCGAACCCCCACGAGTTACCTCACACGCCCCTCAAACGTGCGCGTCTACCAGTTCCGCCACTTCGGCTCATTCGGGAA
>Ga0070708_100001271_pt1 | contig 19407 bp, 22 predicted proteins | sample KBSK5503metaG_FD_65469 | JGI IMG/M metagenome (GOLD analysis project Ga0070708, IMG submission 65469) | Corn, switchgrass and miscanthus rhizosphere microbial communities from Kellogg Biological Station, Michigan, USA - KBS K5-50-3 metaG | ecosystem: Host-associated > Plants > Roots >... | reverse complement strand
GCCTCCTTCTTGGGCAGCCGATCGAGGTCGCCGGCCTGCTGGCGCGCCTCGAGCTGGTCCATCAGGCCGATCCGCTTCTTGATCGTCACGAAGTTGGTGAGCATGCCGCCGAGCCAGCGCTTGTTGACATAGGGCATGCCGGCCCGCGTCGCTTCGGTCGCGAGCGGCTCCTGGGCCTGCTTCTTGGTGCCCACGAAGAGCACGACCTCGCCGCGCGCGACCGTCTCACGAACGTAGTCGAGCGCGACCTCCAGTCGCTTCGCGGTCTGGGCGAGGTCGATGATGTGGATCCCGTTGCGCTCCGCGAAAATGAACGGGCGCATCTTGGGATTCCAGCGGCGAGTCTGGTGGCCGAAGTGAACTCCGGCCTCGAGCAGCTGCCGCATCGAGATGGACGGCACGGTCCGGTGACCTCCTGTTTCGGTTGTTTCCGCCGCGGACCCTCGTCGGGAGCCGGGCCTTCGAGAGGCCTCGGCACCGCCCCGATCGGAACGGTCCGCGTGAGTGCTCCGGCGCGACCTCGCGGCGCTACCGGGCGGGTTGGCGCCGTGGGTCGGTCCCGCGGCGGGCGGATAGTAGCACGGGTTCGAGGCGGAACCCTTCACTCACGCCGCGTGACGATGGTGTCGAAGGCGGTCGCCTGGCTCGACGACGATGAGGTCGAATCGAAGGGGCAGCGGCGGCAGCGCCGTGCCGTCCGGGAGCTCCCCGAGCTCACGAATTGCAAACGCGGCACGACGGAGCCGCGCCCGTTTCCGGCCGTCCACGGTCTCCTCGGCGAGGCCGAAGTCACGGCGCGACCGCCACCGCACCTCGACGACGACGAGCGCCGGTGGCAGGCCGGGATCGATGGCGAGCAGATCGATCTCCGAACGACCCACGCGCAGCTGGCGCGCCAGGATTCGCCAGCCGCGATCCGTAAGGTGCGCGGCGACGCGCGCTTCCGCCTCGTCGCCGGCGAGCTGTGCGGTGGTCCGCATTGCCGCCGAGTGTGCCGGCCCCGGCTTATGCCGGACTCACCTGGCGTCCATCGGAGGCTTAGGCGCCGGCGTCCGCTCCGGACGTCGTGGCCGGCGCCTCCGCGCCTTCTCGCAGGATCTGCTCTGCCTCGGCGATGGCCGCCGCGCCGGCGGCGTCGGGGGTCCCGGCAAGGACATCGGGCAGCGCGACGCCGCCCAGGACGTCGAGCCGGTCCAGCTCGCCCAGCGCGTCCGCCTGCTCGAAGGTCTCGACCGCCTCGTCGAACAGGTCGAGGCTGATCTGGTCGCCGGCGAGCGTGCGTTGGAGTGCGAGGAAGCTTCGCCGGTGGAACGGCGTGAGCCCGAGCCGCCGGATGGCGTCGCGGTGCTCCTGCGTGGCGTAGCCCTGGTTGCGCTCCCAGCCGTAGCCCGGGTAGCGAGCCGCGAGGAGGGACATCATCCGGTCGCGGATGACCTTCGCAACGACCGACGCGCACGCGATCGTGTAGCTCTTCGCGTCGCCGTCGACGATCGCCGAGTACGGCCCGACCGCGGCCTCGAAGCCCGCGATGCGGTTGCCATCGACGAGCACGTGATCGTGCCCGCCCAGCCGTGCGATCGCGCGACGCATCGCGAGGTGCGTCGCGTGGTAGATGTTGATCGTGTCGATCTCGCGGACGGAGGCGGCACCGACGCCCACGGCGACGGCTCGGCGCCGGATCACCGGCGCGAGGCGGTCCCGTTGCTGGGCGGACAGGGTCTTCGAGTCGCGGACGCCCGGAATCCGCTGTGCGTGGGGCTTCATGATCACGGCCGCGGCCACCACCGCGCCGCATGTCGGTGCCACGCCGACCTCGTCGACGCCCGCGACGCGCACGGCTCCGGTACGCCAGAGATCCCGTTCGAAGCGATAGGTGGGAACGCGCGCCGCCATCGGGGGCTCAGGGTAGCCCGCTGGGCGGGCCGGCGACGTCGCTGGCCGGACGGTCGGCCCCCTGCGGGTCCGGCTACGCCCGGGTGCGGCGCTCGCGCAGGGTCGCGGCCTTGCCGACGCGCTTGCGCAGGAAGTACAGCTGGGCGCGGCGCACCTGGCCGTGGCGCACGACCTCGATCTTCTCGATGCGCGGGCTGTTGACCATGAACGTGCGCTCGACGCCGACGCCGCTCGCGATCTTCCGAACCGTGATCGAGCGCGCGATGCCGCCCCCGCGCATGCGCATGACCGTGCCCTCGAAGACCTGGATGCGCTCCTTGCCGCCCTCGACCACCTTGGCCGACACCTTGACCGTGTCGCCCGAGGCGAGCTCGGGCAGGTCGGTGCGGATCTGATCGGCGACGATCTCGTCGAGGACGTTCACAGTCGTTCGTTTCCCTGCAGGTTCGCGGCGCGCAAGGGCGCACGGAGGTTCGGTATGGGGCTCGGCTGGGCAGCCGAAGGCGCCGAAGGATAGCACGAGCTGCCGAGCGGGCAGGGTCCGGCCGCCGTTCGGAGGCGCGCCGCGAGGCACACCAGTCCCAGGAGCGCCTCAGCCCTCCGGCGGCAGGAGGTCCGGGCGGTGCGCCTTCGTCCGCGCAACGGCGGCGTCGTGCCGCCAGCGCCGGACCGCCTCGTGATCGCCGCTCACCAGCACCTCGGGTATGCCCACGCCCCGGAACTCTGCCGGGCGCGTGTACTGGGGGTATTCGAGGAGTCCGGCGCTGAACGACTCCTCGACCGTCGACGCGTCGTCGATCGCGCCGGGCAGCAGCCGGGTGACGGCGTCGATGACGACCAGCGCCGCGAGCTCGCCGCCCGCGAGCACGTAGTCGCCGATCGAGAGCTCGAGGTCCACCAGGTCGCGGATCCGCTCGTCGATGCCCTCGTAGCGGGGACAGACGAGGATCAGGTGCTCGCGCGTCGCGAGCTCGGCGGCGCGGGCCTGACGGAACACCTCCCCGCCCGGATCGAGCAGGATGGCCGTCGAATTCGGCCGGCGGAGCGCGTCGAGCGCGGCTGCCACGGGCTCGGGCCGGAGGACCATCCCGGCGCCCCCACCGTACGGCGCATCGTCGACGCTTCGGTGCCGTCCGAGGCCCCACTCGCGCAGGTCATGGATGCGGATGTCCACGAGGCCGCGCTCGCGAGTCCGCGCCGGGATGCTCTCCGAGAGCGGCGCCTCGAGCATGCCCGGGAACAGGGAGACGATGTCGATCTCGAGGGTCATGGCGTCGCCGGCCTGCCCTTGCCGTGGCGCGACCAGCGGGGCCGGCGTCGCGCTGGTGCTGCGCCGGCCTGGGGTGCGTCCACGGCGGGCGCCGCGAGATCGAGCACGCTCTCGTCGACGACCAGCTCGCGCCGTTCGGGCGCGAACGTGGTGATGATGTCGCGGACCGCCGGCACGTCGAACTCGCCGGCCGGCCCGCCGCGGACGACGTAGACCTCGGTCTCGCCGGCGCGATAGATGTCGGCGACAGTTCCCAGCACCGCGCCATGGGAGTCCTTCACCGCCGACCCGATCACCTCGTGCCAGTAGGCGGCGCCGGTGACGACGTCGGCCGCGCGATCCACCGCGACCTCGAGATACGCGTCGCGCAGCCGCTCCGCGGCGAGCCGATTCGGCACGTCTCGGAAGCGCAGTCGCCAGCCCGGGCCGTCCGCGATCGGCTCCGCGCTGGCCACCGTGAGCGGCCGCGAATCACCCTCGAGGTGGAGCACGGCGCCCGCGGCGAAGCGAGCCTCCGGGTAGTCGGTCAGAACCTCGACGCGGACAGCGCCATGCAGGCCGTGCAGCCCGCGCACACGGCCGACGACGAGGCGCGTGGTCTCACCCAGGCGGCGTTCCCTCCGATTAGTTGACGATCTCGAGCTGGACCGACGTGCCCTCGCGCGCGCCGGTCACCTTGAGCAGGGTCCGCAGCGCCTTGGCGACGCTGCCGTTGCGCCCGATGACCTTGCCCATGTCGTCCTCGGCGACGCGCAGCTCGATGACGGTGCCCTCGTCGTCCTCGACCTCGGTGACCTTGACGGCCTCCGGATCGTCGACGAGGGACCGCGCGACATATTCGACGAGCTCCTTCGCACTCATCTCGGGTCCCCTACTTCTCTGCCGGGAGCACGCCGGCAGCCCGGAAGAGGCGTGCCACCGTGTCCGATGGGAGCGCGCCCTTGGCGAGCCACGCCCTGGCCTTGTCGGCGTCGATGTTCAGCTCGATCGGATCGGTCCGGGGGTTGTAGTGCCCGAGCGTCTCGATCGACCGGCTGTCTCGCGCGCTGCGCGAGTCCGCGACCACCACGCGGTAGCTAGGCTGCTTCTTCGCGCCGACCCGGGTGAGTCGAATTCGTACTGCCATGCTTCCTCCTGAAACCTGGGGCTAAGGGTTGCTGACGGTGATCGTGAGCCGCTGGCGGCTCCCCGACGCGTCGGTCGAGGCGGTGATGGACAGCGCCTCGAACGGTGCGATGTAGGGCTTGATGTCGCTCTCCCAGCGGGATTTCGCATCAGCCGGCATGAGCGCCTCGGCGAGCCCGACGATGTCGCGGATGCCGACGTAGACCGTGACCTGCGGGTTCGAGACAGCGCGCGACATGGCCTTCTTGTAGAACGCCTGGTCCGGGAGGCTCGCGCCGGCCTGGACGTTCAGGACCGCGGTCATGAAGCCCTCACCGGTCCCGATAAGCACGACCTTGCCCTTCGCGGCGATCGAGAACTCGAAGCTCGCGTTCGCCGGAAGGGTCTCGCCCGCTGGGAGCGAGCCGGGCGGGATCAGCGAGCCCAGGTCCGAGATGGTGACCGTCGTGACCGTCACTCCGGCGATGGTCGATTCGTGCGTCTTGATGCCCTCGGCGCCGCTGACAGCGAGCAGCCCGATGAGGCTGTTGAGCGTCGCGACCCGTTGCGTGGCCGACGCCTCGTCCTTCGCGACGAGCGCGATCCCGCCGCTCGGCTTGCCCGAGTCGTCGATGACGATGACGCCGGCATCGTCGACCCAGCCAACGAGCTGGGCGGCGCCGCCCGCGCCGTCGAGCATCTGGAGCCCGGTCGCAAGCTCCGGGACGGCCTTCAACCGTGTGAGCAGGTTCTGCAGGTTCACGCCCGCCCCCTGCACCTCGACGAAGGCGATCGAGCTCGGGGGCGCCATCGGAGCGATGACGCTGGGATGCCCAGCCGGTACCGGCAGCAGCGACGGCCCGGCGGTCGCGCCGGCGGGCGGCTCGGGCGGGGCGCTCGTCACGGTGTCGATCACGAGCGCGTCGTCCTCGGCCCGGACACCCGCGATCGCCCAATCGGGGAAAGCGCCGACGAGGGACAGCAGGTCGGATCCTGGCGTCGCCCCGAGGCTCGAGCCCGCGAAGCTCCTGAGGAACGTCGAGTACGAGCTGCCGTTCAGGTAGAAGGCCGCGAGCTGGTCGCCAACCAGCGAGGCGCGGGCCGCGCGATAGGCATCGCTCCGATCCACGCCCGAGCCGTCGCCATGGGCGTCCAGTCCGGCCTTGATCGATGTGACGTCACCGAGCAGCGCCTGCCGGCCGTCGGTGACACAGGCTTCCGCACCGGGCCCGAGGAAGAGATCGAGCCCGCGGTACTTCTCATGGGTGACGGCCTGGTCCTTGAATGGCGCCGTGCACGAGACGGTACCGGTCGTGGTGGCCGAGACGAGGAAGCGCGGGGGATCGGTCATGTCGGACGCCGACGCACCGGCGGGCAGCCACACGGCCGCGAACGCCGGGCCACTCAGCCAGGGCTTGATGTCGGTCCGATAGTCGAGCCCGGCGGCGTTCCCCTGCTGGACGAGCCGCGACAGTGACTCATCGATCTTGTCCGGGAGCGTCGACTGATCGGCGAAGCCCGGGAAGTGCGCGAGGAGGGTCCCAAGCTTCTGCAGCTGGTCGCCGGGCAGGTCCATGCGGATCTCCGCGACCAGCGACGCGTCGGCGGGGATGTACTTGAGCGCCTCGGGAGCCGGTCTGCTGCCGAGGACGATGAAGGCGCCGATGGCGACGGCGACCGCGAGCGCGGCAACGCCGATGCCGATCGCCCAGCGCATCCGGTTCGGGCCGGGCGCGCCTGTCGTCACGACGGGCTGGGTGCCCGCGGGTGCCGTCTCGGAAGGCGCGGGCGTCGGCTCGTCCGCGGGCGTTGCCGCGATCGAATCCTGTGGCGGGATGGCCGGTTCGGTCCCCGGTGGCGTTTCGTTCGGGCGCGTCAGGTCGTCGGTCATGTCCCCCAGTACCCCCTCATCGTCGCCCGACCGGCAGGCCGCCGAGCATGCCGCGTCCGCGACCGCCCCCGAGCTGCTTCATCAGGCGCTGGATCTCCGTGAACTGCTTGAGCAACCGGTTCACCTCGGGCAGCGACGTGCCCGAGCCCGCTGCGATCCGCCGGCGGCGGGACCCGTTGATGACGGCGGGCTCGCGGCGTTCGTTGCGTGTCATGGACCGGATGATCGCCTCGGTCTTCCGGAGCTCGCCGCGATCCACCGCCGCCTGGGCGTCCTTGGCGATCCCGCCCATGCCCGGGACCATCGACACGAGCTGGCCGATCGGGCCCATCTTCTGGACCTGTTGGAGCTGTTCCAGGAAGTCGTCGAGGTTGAACTCCGCCTTGCGCAGCTTCTCCTCGAGGCGCTTCGCCCCGGCGGCATCGACGGTCTCCTGTGCGCGCTCGACGAGCGTCAGCACGTCGCCCATGCCGAGGATCCGGCCCGCGAGCCGGTCGGGATGGAAGACCTCGAGGGCGTCGGTCTTCTCGCCCGTGCCGAGGAACTTCACGCCGATACCGGTGACCGTGGCGATCGACAGCGCGGCGCCGCCCCGGGCGTCGCCGTCGATCTTGGTCAGGATCAGTCCGGTGACGGGCACGGCGGCTCCGAAGGCTTCGGCGACGGTCACCGCCTCCTGCCCGGTCATCGCATCGACGACGAGCAACGTTTCCACGGGGTGGACGGCCGTCTCGATCTGGGCGATCTCGGCCATGAGCGCCGCATCGAGGGTGAGCCGGCCGGCGGTGTCGAGGATGATCGTATCCCGGGTGAGTCGCCGTGCCTCGTCCAGCGCGCCGCGGACGATGTCCAGGGTCGGCGTACCGTCGGGCGCGCGGTGGACCGGGACGTCGATGGCCTTGCCGAGCGTCGCCAGCTGCTCCGCGGCAGCGGGACGGTACGGGTCGGCGGCGACGAGCAGTGGCCGGCGACCCAGCTTGACGACGTGCCGCGCGAGCTTTGCCGCGGTCGTGGTCTTGCCCGAGCCCTGCAGGCCAACGAGCGAGATCACGGCCGGATTGCCCTGGAGCGCGAACGTCCGATTGCCGGCCGACAAGAGCTCGACGAGCTCGTCGTGGACGATCTTCACGACCTGCTGGCCGGCGGTCAGGCTGCCGAGGATCTCGGCGCCGACCGCCCGTTCCCGGATCCGCGCGACGACGTCCTTCACGACCTTGAAGTTGACGTCGGCCTCGAGCAGCGCGAGCCGGATCTCGCGCGCGGCGACATCGACGTCCGCCTCGCTGATCCGGCCGCGGCCGGTCAGGTTGGCAAGCGTCCTGCGCAGCCGATCGCTGAGGTTGTCGAACACGAGCGCGAGCGGACTCCGATCCGGAACCGGTGGGGGCAGGCGCGACGACGTGCCGCGGGCGAGGCACACGGGTTCTGGTGCGCCGTCGCGCGGCAGTGTAGCCCGATCAGCCCTTGAGCACGAAGGTGATCGCTTTCGACCCAGCGTCGGTCACGACGATCAGCGCGAACTTCCCGGTGAGGCCGGCCGGGATGTCGAAGCGCGAGAACAGGCCCTTCTTGGACTTGCCGGCCCCGATCAGCTCGATCGACTGGCTGTGGCCGTCGCGGCGAGGGGCGACGCGCGCGCCGTTGGGGAGGCGGAGCCGGACGTTGTCGGCGGTGAACGCGTAGCCGCCAGCGAAGTTGCCGAGGTAGGTCGCGTCGTAGGTCAGCGTGAGCGCCTCCACGCTGGAGGGCAGCTCCTCCGACCAGTCCGGCAGGTCCCAGCGAAGGAGGCCGCCGTGCAGCGCCAGGCGGAGGTCACCGCTCGTCGCTGCGCCTGACAGTGTCAACTCGACCGGCTCGAACACGCGAGCCTCCCCGCCCGCCGCGGTGAGCGGGATCCGGGCGACGTGCAGCGGGGCTTCGCCGATGAGCACGGCGGCAGTCTCGACCGACGCGATGCCCTGGAGGTCGTAGGTCAGCACGGTGCCGGCCGAGCCGTGTGCCGGGACCGTCGGGACCTTCGAATCGCGATTGGGGGCGATCGGCGCAACGCTCGCGCCCGGGTCCAGCTGGAGCAGGATTCGGGCCGTCAGGTCGGTATCGTCCTCGCCCGGGTTCTCCAGCCGGATCCGGACCGAGACCGGGCCGCCCCGTTCGTCCAGGGTCGCAACAGCGCCGTCGACGTGGATCAACAGGCCCTCGTACCACACGGTCTGGCCGAGTTCGTAGGTCGTGGTGACCGGGGTCGGCTCTGGCGTGGGACCCGCCGTCGGCGAGCTCGAGGGAACAGGCGCATCGAGACACCCCGCGAGGAGCGCCGCCGCGAGCCCGAGCGAGCCCGTGCGCCGGAGCCCATGGGGAAGGGTCACGGGGCCGCCTCGAAGAGCGCCGCGATGAATGCTTCAGGATCGAAGTCGATCAGATCGCCCGGCCGCTCCCCCACCCCGACGAAGCGCACGGGCACGCCGAGGAGCTGCTCGATCGCGAACACGATCCCGCCGCGGGCCGTCGAGTCGAGCTTCGTCAGCACGATGCCGGTGAGACTGACGGCCTCGTGGAACGCCGCAGCCTGCGCGAGCCCGTTCTGACCCGTCGTGGCGTCGAGGACGAGCAGCGTCTCGGGCTCGGCACCGGGCAGGCGCCGGTCGATGACCCGGCGGATCTTGGCGAGCTCGTCCATCAGGTTCGACTTCGTGTGCAGCCTGCCTGCGGTGTCGATCAGGACGACGTCGGCGCGCCGCGCCACCGCCGCGTCCAGGGCATCGAAGACGACCGCGGCCGGATCCGCGCCCGCCGCGTGGCTCACGATCTCGGCTTCCGCCCGATCGGCCCAGATGCGCAGCTGCTCCGAGGCCGCGGCACGGAAGGTATCCGCGGCCGCGAGGATCACGCGCCGGCCGGCTCCCGTCTCGCGCGCCGCGAGCTTGCCGATCGTCGTGGTCTTGCCCGTCCCGTTCACCCCGACGACAAGGGCGACGGCCGGTGACGCACCGGGCCGTGCCAACCTCCAGTCCGAATCGCGCGGGAGCAACAGCTCGGCCAGCTCCTCGCGGACCGCACCCTCCGCCGACGCGCCGTCGCGCCGCGCTCGGGCACGCTCCACGACCTCCATCGCGAGCGCGGCCCCGACATCGCCGGCGATGAGCGTCTCCTCGACGTCCGACCACGCCTCCGGCGAGACCGATTCGCCGGCGAGCAATCCGCGCAGCCGGGACATGAACCCACCCCGGCTGCGCCGCAGGCCGTCCTCGAGCTCGCCCTGACGCGCCGCCTCGTCGACCACTACCCGCCGGCGCGGACCCCCACGGGCACCGACGCGTGCTCGGCGAGCGCCGTCGCCTCGTCGAGACGGAGGCTGATCACGCGGCTCACCGAATCGTCCCCCACGGTCACGCCATAGAGTGCGTCCGCGCTCTCGATCGTGCCGCGGTTGTGGGTGATGACGATGCATTGGGTCGTTCGAGCGAGCTCGCGCAGTGCCTCCGTGAACCGCCCGATGTTCGCCTCGTCGAGGGCGGCATCAACCTCGTCGAGGACGCAGAACGGGACCGGCCGAACCTCGAGCATCGCGAAGAGCAGTGCCACCGCCGTGAGGGCTCGCTCACCGCCCGAGAGCATCGCGAGCGCCTGCGCCTTCTTGCCCGGCGGTCGCGCCGTGATCTCGACGCCGGTCGCAGCGAGGTCGTCGGGATCGGTCAGCGCGAGGCGGGCGAAACCACCGCCGAAGAGCTGCTGGAAGCGCGCATCGAACGCGCGCTCGAGCGCGGCGAACGTTCGCCGGAACTGCTCGCCGATCATCGCGTCGAGCTCGCGGATCAGGTCGCGGGTGTGGTCGATCGCGGCCTGCAGGTCCGTCCGCTGGCCGTCGAGCGTTTCGAGGCGGGTGCGCACCTCGGCGTACTCCTCGGCGGCGAAGGGGTTCACGGCACCGAGGTCGTGGAAGCGCCGGCGGAGGGTGGCCAGCCGGGCAGCCGCGGGAGCCTCGGCGGCGGGTGCGGCTGCGCGCCATCGTGCCGTTGCGGCGGTGAGGGCCGGTTCGAGCGCCTCCAGGTCGAGGTCGGCGACCGCGCCAGCGCCGACCGCCTCGTCGAGGGCAGTGACGACGGCCGGGCCGGAAGGGCCGGCGCCATCGAGGTGGCGGAGTGCCGTCTCCCCGAGCCCGGCCAGCTCGACGAGGAGCTGCTCGCGAAGGCCCTCGAGCGCGAGCCTGGCCTCGACTTCCTCGTGCTCGACGAGGCGCGCACGCTCCTGGGCGATTCGGAGCTTCTCGCGCGCGGTCGTGGCGCTCGCCTCCGCGGCGCGCAGGCGTTCGCGGTCCGCCGCGGATGCGGCGACGATCGTCGCCAGCGCGGCCTCCGCGGCAGTCACGGCATGCTCGGCGCCGGCAAGGAGGCCGACGATGTCCTCCCGATCGAGGGCCAGCCGTGCCTCGCGCTCCGCGAGGTCCGCGGTGCCGCGCTCGGTCGCGACGAGCTGGCGCTCGGCGAGCGTGGCCGCGGCGTCCGCCTGGGCGCGACGTCGCTCCGCGTCGTTCCTGGCGACTCTCGCGGCCTCGACCTCGCCAGCGAGCTCTCCTCGACGCCGGCGCAGGTCCTCGATGCGCTCCTCGGCCGCGACAGGGCGGGCTCGTGCGGAGCTCGAGGCGGGTGCTTCGTCGCGTGGGAGGGCCGCCCGCAGGCGGGACGCTTCACCCTCGAGTCGGCTGACCTGCGCATCGATCCAGGCCATGTCGCGGGCCGCGCTCTCGGCCGCGGCCACGGCTGCGCGGTCGATTTCCTCGGCGCGCCGGCGTGCGGCAACGGCGCCCGACTCCGCCTCGCGCGCACCGGCGAGTCGGCTGCGCGCGGCGCCCTCCGCGGCAACGGCGGTCGCGTGGGCCCGGGCGGCCGCGGCGAGCGCCGACGCGGCGGCCTCCGCGTCCGCAGCCAGCCGATCTGCATCGCCCTGGAGGTGGAGGCCGCGGCCCTCCGGCCGGAGGCGGATCGCGACTTCGTCGACGACGACGCTCCCATCCCGGGCGACTGCGGTCCAACCCGGCGGGAGCGAGGGCTGCAGCTCGAGGCATGCAGCCCGATCGGGCAGCCAGGCCACGCGCTCGAGCAGCCGGGTCGTCGCACCTGGATCATCGCGCCGGACCGCCTCGCTGAGCCGGCCGCCACCGCGGCTCCGGACCCCCTCGAGGAAGGCCGCCGCGGAATCGGCATCTCCGCGGGACCGACCGCCCAGCGCCTCGGATGCGATCGCCGCGCCACGCTCGTCGGTGATCGCCGCGATCGCGGCTCGAGGCAGAACCTGCGCGCGGGACAGTCCGGCGAGCGCGGCGTCGACGGCGGCCTGGAAGGTCGGGTCGACGATGAGCCCATCGCCGATCGAGCGGCCACCACGAGCTCGCGCCGCTCGACTGAACGCAGCGCCGTCTGCCGTTTCGAGGGCCCGTTGTGCATCCTCCAGCCGGGCCGTGACCGCGGCGGACGTCGAACGGGCGGCTGCAGCTCGATCGGCCGCGGCTCGGGTGGCAGCCTCCGCATCCGCGAGGACGCGACCGGCGGCCTCGCGATCCGCGATCGCCGTCCCTTCGGCGACCATCTTTGATTCGAGCTCCCGGGCCGTACCGGCACGCGCCACTGTGGCCGCTTCGCCGCGCGCTCGGGCGGTCGCCGCGCGGGCCCGTTCCTCGCCTGCCTGTTGTTCGGCGTCCGCGGCGCGTCGGCGGGCAGCCGCGACGTCCTGCGCCCGCGCCGCCTCCAGCCGGCGCACGGCAGCGGCATCGACCGCAGAGAGGCCGGCCCCGACAGCCGTCGCGCCCGCGGGCAGTCCCGTGGCATCGGCCGCGATCTCCGCGTCCAGCGACGCCAGCTCCGCCTCGAGCGAGGCCGGCGAGGACGGCAATGGCACTGCGAGCGAGTCGCGGGCCGCGGTGAGCTCCGCCTCGACGGCGCGACGAGTGTCCGCGAGCCGCTGGCGATCGCGCACAGCGGCGTCGACCTCCGACGCGTGCCGCGCCTCACGCAGCTGGAGCGTCGACTTCTCGGCCCGCCGGCGGTCCAGCTCCGATCGTGCCCCCGCCTCGGCGGTCGCGCCGCCCGACAGCGAGGCGCTCGCGGCGGACATCGCGCCCTCGTGCCCCAGCAACTCCGTCATCGCTTCGTCGACGATGTGGCGCGTCGCGGTCACCGAGGCGGCTGCCGCGGCTGCCCGTCCGTCCGCCTCGTACCAGCGCGCATGCGCGGAGAGCAGGATCGCCGCGGCCAGCTCATCTGCCGCGGTCAATCGATTCGCCTGCTGCTCGGCCTGCTGCGCGAGCCGGCGTGCCTGGGGCCGCAGCTCGGCAAGGATGTCGTCGACCCGGGCGAGATTCGATTCGGACTCGCCGAGCTGCTCTTCCGCGCGGCGCCGGCGCCGCTCGTGCCGGCGCACACCGGCGACCTCCTCGAACAACGGCCGCCGCTCCTCGGGCCGCAGCGCGAGCGCCTGGTCGACCATGCCCTGGCCGATGAACAGGAATGCATTCTCGGCGAGGTGCCCGGCATCGAGCAGGTCGACGAGGTCCTTGAGCCGCACCCGCTGGCGGTTGAGCAGGTAGTCGTTCTCACCGGATCGATACAGCCGCCGCCCGAGCTCCACGACCCCGTACTCGACTGGGAGCAGCGCATCGCCGTTGTCGAGCGTCAGCTGCACGTCGGCGAGGCCGACGGCCGGCCGCTTGTCCGAGCCCGCCCAGATGACGTCCTCGGCCTTCCTCGAGCGGAGGGCGCGGCCCTGCTCGCCCAGGGCCCAACGCAGCGCGTCCGCGAGGTTGCTCTTGCCCGAGCCGTTCGGGCCGACGATCGCGCTGATGCCCGCGCCGAACGCCACGTGCGTGCGGTCGGCGAAGGACTTGAAGCCCTGCAAGCGCACCGTCAGCAGCCGGGCCGGCGCGCTCACCCAGTCGCCTCCGCCCCGCTCACCGCGGCCGCATCTGCGGCAGCCTCCGCCGCTCGGGCGGTGAGGACCGCGACCGCCTCGGCGGCGGCAGCCGTCTCGGCCACGCGGCGCGACCGGCCGACGCCCATGCCCAGCACCTCGCCCGCGACCGACACCTCGACCCGGAAGACCTTGTCGTGGTCCGGCCCAGCGGCGTCGAGCACCCGGTACGCGGGCCGGCCGCCGGTCGTGCGCTGCGTCTCCTCCTGGAGGCGGCTCTTGGGGCTCTTGAGCGAGGCGGGCGGCAGTCCGGCGTCGATCTCCGCCGACGCCGTGCGGATGACCCAATCGCGCGTCGCCTCCCAGCCGACGTCCAGCAGGAGCGCCCCGACGAGCGCCTCGAACGCCGAGGCGACGATCGACGGCGTGCCCGGTCCGACCCGGCCGGCCTCGCCCTCGCCGAGGGACAGGAAGGCGCCGAGGTCGATGCGCGAGGCGAGGATCGCGAGGCCCGTCGCGCTCACGATGGCGGCACGGCGCGCAGAGAGGATGCCCTCGTCGTCATCGGGATGGCGTGCATACAGCGCCTCGGAGACGGCCAGGTTCACCACCGCGTCGCCCAGGAATTCGAGCCGCTCGTTGTGCCCGGCGGCCTCGCCGGGATGCTCGTGGAGCCAGGAGGTGTGGGTCAGCGCCTGGGCCAGGAGGCGCCGGTCCCGGATCGGCAGGCCGAGCTGCTCGGCCAGGAGGTCGGCCCGGTCCACGATCCCGTTTGTGCGGGTCTAGGTGTTGCGCTCGTCGATGTATTCGACGGCGTCGCCGACGGTCCGGATCTTCTCGGCGTCCTCGTCGGAGATCTCGGTCCCGAACTCTTCCTCGAGGCTCATGATCAGCTCGACCAGGTCGAGCGAGTCGGCGTTCAGGTCATCAACGAACGATGCTTCGGGCTTGACCTCGTCCTCATCGACGCCGAGCTGCTCGACCACGATCTTCTTGAGTCGGTCGTAGGTGCTGGCCACTGACTCCCTCCTCGGAGCTGGGGGTGTTTTGGAGTTCCGTCTCGCGTGCGATCCGCCCGAGGACGCCGTTCATGAGACGTCGCATCGGGTCGCCACTGTAGATCCGGGCCAGTTCGACCCACTCGGCGATGGCCACCCGGGCCGGCGTCGAGGAATATAGCACCTCACCGATCGCGCAACGGAGCAGCGAACGGTCCATCCGGGCCAGCTGGACGACCGGATACTGGGGCGCTGCGGCCTCGATTCGGGCGTCGATGTCGACCCGATTCGCGACGACGGAATCGACGATTCCGCGGGCCAGATCGCCCGCCCCCGGGTCCGCCTCGACCTCCGCGAGGTCTCGTTCCAGGACCGCGGTCGCGGTCCGTTGTCCGAAGTCGGCCTCGAACACCGCCGACAGCGCGACGCGACGGCCGGCCCGGCGCGATCGGATCCGGTCAGTCGACCGGGACTCAGCTCCCGACACCGTCGACGAGTACGGTGACCGAGCGCACCTCCAGGCCGAGCAGGCGCTCGACCGCGAGACCCACCGCCTCACGAACGCGTCGGCCTGCCGCGACAAGGTCCGTGCCGGGCCTGGCAATGATGCGCAGCTCGACCTCGACGCCCCCGGGGCGGACGTGGACGACCACGGCCGGCCCGGCGAGCGCTGCGCGCCAGCGTGGGCCCCGCCGCGCGACCTGCAACACCTCCGGGATCTCCAGCGCAGCCTGGCGAACGACCTCGACGATCACGCCACGCCCGACCGACAGCTCGATCGGTGCCGTGGAGGGCGGCCCCTCCGGGCTCTCGTCGACGACGATCGCGTCGTGCTCCGCCGCGGCGACGAGATCCGGCCGGGGCTCGAGGTCAGTCGTCACGTGCCGGCTCCGCCGTCTGCCGCGACTGCCGCCGAGCTCGCCTCTGCTGTTGCAGTCGTGCCCCCCGCGCTCCCCGCGCCCGACGCTGCCGGGACGCGCATGGCGTCCTCGCGCAACCACTCCTCAATCAGCCGCGGGACGCCGGTCCGTGCGGTATCGGCGGCGACGGCACAGGCGTAGCCGATCATCCGCCGACGAGCGCGACCGTGGGTGATGATCACGGCGCCCTTGACGCCGAGCAGCGGCGAGCCGCCCGCGGTCTCGTAGTCGAAGACCTTCCGGATACGCCCGATGCCGGGCCCCAGCAGGAGGGCCGCAAGCTTCCCCCGCAGCGACCCGCGGAACTCGCCGCGCCACAGGTCGAAGATGAACGTCGAGAGGCCCTCGAAGAACTTGACGACCACGTTCCCGGTAACGGCATCCGTGACCACGACGTCGGCCATGTCGGCGACGAGGTCCTTGCCCTCGACGTTGCCCACGAAGCGCATGTCCGAGGCGTCGAGGAGCTCCGTCGCGCGCTGGATGCGCAGGTCACCCTTGCCCTTCTCCTCGCCGATCGAGAGGAGGGCGACCCGCGGCTCCCCGATGCCGACGACGCGCTCCGCGAAAATGGTGCCCATCCGCGCGTACTGGAACAGGTTCTCCGGCGACGAGTCCGGGTTGGCGCCGATGTCGAGCAGCACGAAAGGCCGACCTGCGCGGACCATCTGCACCGCCAGGGCAGGCCGGTCGACGCCGGGCAGCCGGCCGATGCGCAGGATCGCCGCGGCCATCGCCGCGCCGGTGTGCCCGGCGGTCACGATCGCGTCCGCGCGACCGCTGCGAACCAGATCGCAGCCGACGGTGATGGAGGCGTCGCGCTTCTCGCGGAGCGCGAGCGCGGGGTGCTCGTCCATCTCGATGACCTGGCTCGCGGGCACGACCACGACGTTCGCCGGAAGTGTCGGGGCGACAGCGGCGATTCGCGCGGGATCGCCGACGAGTAGGACCTGATCCTCGGGATGTGCCGCGGCGTGATCGAGGGCACCGGGCACGACCTCCGACGGGCCGTGATCGCCACCCATCGCGTCGACCGCGAGACGAACGCCCTTCGCCGCACCCTCACGCATGTGGCGCGATCATGGCACGGGGATCAGGTGGAAGGAGCCTCTTCCTTCGGGGCCTTGATCTCGAACACCGGCCGCCCGGCGTAGTAGCCGCAGTTCGGGCAGGCGTGGTGGCTGCGCTTCGGCTGGTGGCAGTGCGGGCACTCCTCGAGCTGTGGCAGCGAGAGCGCGAGGTGCGCGCGTCGATCGCCTTGCCGAGCGTGGGAGACCCTGCGCTTGGGCACGCCCATGAGAGTTGCTGCTCCTTTCGAACCCGATCGCAGGTGGCGGCCAAGCCGCGCGTGCGTCGGCGCGAGGATGTCTTCGGGATTCGATTCGAGACGCGTTGCCACGCCGGCGAACCGAGGGCGGAGTCTACCCGGTCTCCCCGTCTCCGTCGACCCGAAACGCCTTGAGCACCGCGAGGCGAGGGTCGACGTCGTCCTCCGGATGCGCGGGGTGGCCGGGTCCCAGGCGCTCGCCGCAGGTTGCACACAGGCCCGGGCAGTCCGGTTCGCACAGGGGCGCGATCGGCTGCGCCAGCGAGATTGCGTCGGCGACGAGCGCCGCGAGGTCGAGCTCGTGGTGATCGGTCAGGCGGGCGATGTCCGGTTCCACGCTCGTTTCGAGTCGATGGCCGCTTACCGGGTCCAGTGTCGGCAGGACCTCTTCGTGAATCTCAACCACCGTCGGAATCTCGATGTCGCGCAGGCAGCGCGAGCACAGTCCGTCGACCGCCGTCGACAGCTTCGAATCAACGTACACGCCGCGGTTGGTGCGAGCGACGCGAAGCGTGCCATCGATTGGCTCCGCCAGGTGGAGGTCGTCCGGGAGGCCGATGGTCGCGCCATGGATCTCGTAACGACGCTCGGTCCCGGCCGGCTCGGCAAGCAGGCCCGCGAGCGGGTAGACCAGGGGTGCGGGAACGGTCATCGCGGGACGACTTGGCCCGCGTCCTCCTCCGCATATGCCGGCACTTGATCGCCGGCCTCCGGCCACTCCTCGAGGTCCTTCGCGCCGGCATCCCCGGCGGCCTGCGCCGCAAGCGGCTCGGGCTCCCCACGGAGCTCCGCCTGCCGCACGTGGAGTACGTCGATGCCCTTCTCGATCCCGGCCAGGGACCTTCGGATCTCGGCCTCCAGCGATTCCAGGACCTGGGCCGCGTAGTCGTCAGCCCCGAGGCGGACCCCGTCGGCGGCCTCATTGGCCTCGGCGACGATCCGCCGGCCCTCTGCCTGGGCGACCTCGGTCAGCCCCCGCTCGCCGATGAGGTACGTCGCCTGTTCCTGAGCGCGCGCCGTGATCCGCCCGGCCTCGTCGTTCGCCTTCTCGATGATCCGCTCGCCCTCGGCGTTGATGCGCTTCGCCGCGTGGATCTCCTCGGGCACCGCGACGCGAAGCTGGTCGATGAGCTCCAGCACGTCGTCCTTGTCGACGAGCACCTTGCGGGTCGCCGGCACGCCGGTCCCCGTCGCGACCAGCGATTCGAGGCGCTCCAGCAGGAACATGATGTCCATCGGCCGGATTATCGCACGCGGTTCGGGGTCAACGACCGCGGTCCGGCGTCACCGGCGCTGCCGCGGGTCCCGGGCGACCGTCCGGAGCGCCGTCACCGCAGCAGGCGGGATCATGGTCGTGACGTCGCCGCCGAAGAGGGCGATCTCCTTGACGAGGCTCGAGCTCACATACCCGTGGTCGACCGAGGTCATGAAGAAGACGGTGTCCACGTCGGGTGCGAGCACGCGGTTGTTGTGGGCGAGCTGGCCCTCGGCCTCGAAATCGGAGATGGCCCGCAGACCGCGGACGATCCAGCGCGCGTCATGCGCAGCCGCCGCCCCCACCGTCAGCCCGTCGAACGTCGTCACCGTCGCGTGGTCGAGGTTGATGCCCGCGTCGCGGATCGCCGTCTCGAGGACGACGACGCGCGTCTCGGTCGGGAGCAACGGGGTCTTGCGCGGGTTCTCGATGACCGCCACGACCACGTGATCGAACACGGCCAGCGCGCGCGTGAGCACGTCGAGGTGGCCATACGTGACTGGATCGAACGAGCCGGGATAGAGCGCGACTCTCATCTGTCCTCCGCCCACCGCAGGAATGTCAGATTCGTCTCGCCGAATCGGCGTTCGCGGACGGATCGTAGCAGTCCGACCTGTGGCGACACCGTTGTCTTCCCGAAGTGCTTCGCGACGACCACGCCGTCCGTGGCGAGGATCGCGCCTGGACCGGCGTGCGCAATCACGTCCATCGTCTGTTCGAGCAACGTCGTGCTGTCATAGGGCGGATCGACCAACGCCGCTGCGAACGGTCCTGCCCCTCCTCCGCTCGACGCGAGCCAGGACAACACGTCCGCACGGATGACCTCCGCCCGGTCGAACAGTCCAGTCGCGTCGAGATTGGCCTTGATGCTCGTCACGGCTGCGGCGTCCCGCTCGACGAACACCGCCCGCGCCGCGCCGCGCGACAGGGCCTCGATGCCGGCGGCGCCGCTGCCGGCGAACAGGTCGAGAAATGCCCGGTCTCGGATCTCCGGCTCGAGGATCGCGAACAGTGCCTCCTTCAGCCGGTCCCCCAGCGGCCGTGTTCCCTCCCCCGGCGCCGCGAGCTGCCGACCCCGCGCCGAACCGGCGACGACTCGACCCGCACCGCCCGATCGCGGCCGTGGCGACATCGAACGCCGGCTCAGGCCGCGCTCGCGGGCTCGGCCTCGGCGACCCGAGCGAGCCAGCCCCGTTTGAGCTCGCCTGCAAGCCGCTCCAGGCCCGGTCGGAGTGCGCCGTCGTCGTCGAGCGCCGCTTCTGCAACGGCTCGGGCGCGCACCGCCAGCTCGCGGTGGTCGTCGCGCTGGAGCGAGGCCACTCGGAGGCGCGGCAGGCCGCTCTGGATGAGACCGAGGACGTCCCCCTCGCGCCGCAGCTCCCAGTCCCGCTCGGCGAGCTCGAAGCCGTCGTGGATCTCGGCGGCCGCCTTGAGCCGGGCCCTGGCCGTCTCGTCGACGGAGTCGGACACGAGAACGCAGAAGGACGGGGCGTCGCCGCGCCCGACCCGACCGCGGAGCTGGTGGAGCTGCGCCAGCCCGAACCGATCCGCGCCCTCGACGATCATCATCGTCGCCTCGGGCACGTCGACGCCGACCTCGACCACGGTCGTGCCGACCAGGACATCGAGCTCACCGTCGCGGAAGCGCGCCATCTCCGCGTCGCGATCCACGGCCTTCATCCGCCCGTGCACCATGCCCACCTTGAGCGGCGCGAGCAGGTCGCGCAGGCGCAGCGCCTCGGCCTCCGCCGCGGGCGCGGAGGCGTCCCAGAACCCTGCGGGCGCGCCGTCACCGGCAGTCGCGGGACCCGTGTCGTCGGCTGCATCCGCCTCGTCGATGAGTGGTACG
>Ga0070708_100001269_pt1 | contig 19425 bp, 15 predicted proteins | sample KBSK5503metaG_FD_65469 | JGI IMG/M metagenome (GOLD analysis project Ga0070708, IMG submission 65469) | Corn, switchgrass and miscanthus rhizosphere microbial communities from Kellogg Biological Station, Michigan, USA - KBS K5-50-3 metaG | ecosystem: Host-associated > Plants > Roots >... | reverse complement strand
CTCACGATCGGGCCCAGGAAGAGCAGGGCAACGATCACGATGATGGCAATAAGGGCGAGGAGCAGACCGTACTCAACGAGAGTCTGGCCTTCCTCATCCCCGCGCCTCAAATGCGCCAGAAGATTGCTGAGGACCTGAGGCATAGACAAGCCACCTCCTCTTCTGAAGGATGGGGGCGCCAGCCTATCGCTGCAGGTTCCTACCTACGTTCTGGAAGATCTGGCTCACGATCGGGCCCAGGAAGAGCAGGGCAACGATCACGATGATGGCAATAAGGGCGAGGAGCAGACCGTACTCAACGAGAGTCTGGCCTTCCTCATCCTTGCGCCGAAGCTGTGAGAGAAGATTGCTGATGAGTTGAAGCATGTGCGTGCGGGACCTCCTTTCCTGAAGGATTGGTGACGGCAGCCTATTCACCTCGGACGCATGATTACATGGCCCGATGGTCCCAGACGGACGTCGCCGGAGCCGTACCTTGGACCACGCCGTGCGTAGTGTCAATGGTCCATGCAGCGCGGGACGGCGCCGGCCTCCCTCAATTTGGTTCGTCCACGCACCACCCCCCGTAACATTTGATGCCCGCTATCGTTCGCGCGTTTCCATTTGCCCGATAGGCTCGTTGCGTGGTTCGCGCCGCTGGCGGCAAGCATCGCCACAAAGAAAAGGGGAGCCACGCCTGCTGCTGCGTGGCTCCCCGCACCGGAGGAGGAGACCCGACGGCCCGCCGGAGGGGACGGGTCGTCGCGGATGAAGGTCGCCGGTGGATACCCGCCGGACGACGTGCCCGCAGGGTAGGCGGGGGGCGCCGCGCTGGGCCATGGCACTCCCGTACTGGCGCCGGATGGACTTCCGGCGTGAGGTTCGAGCGGCCGCAACGGCGGCCGCTATCGGCCTCAGTCCTCCGGGATCTTGATCCAGCCCTGGCGCATGGCGTAGACCACCGCCTGGGTTCGGTCGTTCACCGAGAGCTTGCGCAGGATGGAGCTCATGTGGTTCTTCACGGTCTGCTCGCTGATCGACAGCGCGTAGGCGACCTGCTTGTTCGTCATCCCCTGGGCGATGTTGTCCAGGATCTCGACCTCGCGTGGCGAGAGCGGCGCGAAGATTGGCTGGGCGTCAGACCCGTAGACCGCCAACTCTCGGAATTCCTTGAGGACGCGGCTCGCGACGGCGGGCTTGGAAAATACCTTGTCATTGATGAGGTATTCGCCGCTGCGCACGCGACGGATGATCGCGATGAGGTCGGTCGGATCGATGTCCTTCAGGACGTACGCAGCTGCGCCCGCCTTGATGGCGTCGAAGAGCTGGTCTTCGTCATCCGATGATGCGAGGACGATCACGCCAGTGTGCGGCAGCTCGCGCTTTAGGCGCTGCGTCGTCTCGATCCCGTTCGGCGCGGGCAGTCCGACGTCCATCAGGACCACGTCGGGCGTCAGCTCTTGGACAGTGGCGATCGCCTCGCGGCCACTGCCGGCCTCGCCGACGACCTCCATGTCCGGCTCGAGCTCGAGGATGTTGCGGACACCCCGCCGAAACAGCGTGTGTCCGTCGACGATCACGATGCGGGTCTTCACCCCCTCGTTTCGACGGTCACCGCCGCGCCGCCGTTCCTGCGTCGTTTCCACGTTCTTCTCCTTTTTCATGGCTTGCTGTCCGGGAGACGGATCAGGATCCGCGTCCCCTCTCCCTGGCGCGACTCGACTTGAAGAGACGCGCCCATCAGCTCAGCGCGCTCGCGCATGAACTGCAGTCCAAAGCTTTGGGTGACGCCAGACGCGAGACGCATGACGTCGAACCCGCGCCCGTTGTCGGCGATGGTCAATGTGTCGCCCTCCAGACCGATGACGACCTGGCTCGCTTCCGCATGCTTGCGCACGTTCTGGAGCGCCTCGCCCGCGATGCGCAGGACCGAGGCCTTCGCCCCCGGCGTCAGGTGAGCGTCGATGCCATTGACGGCCACGTCGACCTGGATACCGTGACGATCGGCGAAATCTGCCGCCTTGTCCGTGAGGGCGCGCGCCAGCCCGACGTCCACGGCTGGCGGCCGAAGCTCGGTGATGAAGGCGCGCACATCGTCGAGACCGTCCCGCAACATGGTCCGCAGAAATCCCAGCTCGGCGTGTGCCGCCCGCGGCGAATCGTCCATGACGCGGTCGAGGTACTCGACCTGGAAGATCGCGTTGGTCAGGATCTGGGCCGGTCCGTCGTGAACGTCCTCCGCCAACCGCTGGCGCTCCCCCTCCTGCGCTTGGATGATGCGGAGCGGCATGGCCGCTTCGCTGTTGTCAGCGAGCGACGGTTCGGGTGCCTGCGGATCGGTGCTGAGCAGGTAGTTGCAGACCAGGTCGAGCTGTCGAGCGGCAGCATCAAGCCGCTTCAACCGAGCCTGGAGGACCGCCAGCTCGCGCCCAAGGCTCTCGTGTTCTGCCCGCAACGCATCGGCCTCTGGATCTGGGGTGCGCGCGCGCCGCTCCAGGCGAGCACGTTGGTGAAGCCAGGACTCCAGGCGCCGCCGGTACTGGGTCCGGAACCGTTCGGCGAGCAGATGCGTGCTGTATGCCTGGCGCTGGAGCTGTTCCGACGCCTGGGTGTACGTACGATTGAGGCTGTTCTGCGACGTTGCGGCCGCGGTCCGATTCGGCACGAGGAGCCCAATAGCGGGATTCCTAATGGCGCTCGGCTAGTACCGAGGCCGGACGTCATGGTCGACGGCCAAGGTGCGCCCGGTCAACAGTACTTCGGACCCCGGAAGTACTACCGCGATCGCCGGTCGGCGATTCGGTGAGGGGCCCTCGGGGCCTAGACTCCGCCGCGATGTCGAGCCAGACGCGGGATTCCGCCCCCGGACCATTCGCACGGGTCGCACTCGGGAGGGTCGTGCCGTCAGCACTCATCGGCCTGGCCAGTTCGGGGTCCGCCGCAGCGCTGATGCTGCCGGGCCTCGTCATCGGCCCCTCTCTTGACGCCGGCGTCTTCGCCCTGGTGGGTGCGCGGCTGCGAAGCGGCGCATTTCCTTACGTGGGTACGTGGGACCACAAGCCACCCGGCATCTACCTCGCCGATGCGGCGGCCGGGGCCATCTTCCCGGGCCACCCTTGGCTTGCGGCCTGGCTCGTCACGGTCGTCGCGCTCGGCGCCACTGGGGTCGTGCTGGCCGCGAGCCTGCACCGGCTCGGATACACGTGGGAAGCCCCAGTGGTGGCGATCGCCGCAGTTGGAGGGATGGCCCAGTTCATCGTGTCCCTGGGTGGGGGCCTGACGGAGCAGCTCGCCGTCGTTCCCGCTGCTGCTGCATTCGCTTTGGCTATCCGCCAGCCCCACGCCCGCGGGTGGCTTGTTGTTGGAATCTTGGCAGCCGCCGCGGTGGGAACCAGCCTGCCGGCCATCTCGCTGATCGCGGCCCTTGCGGTGCTGGCGGTGGACGGGCCGCGCACAACGCGAAACCTGCTGAACATGCTTCTGGGAGGCATGATGGTCGTCGTGGCTGCTGCCCTGCTGCTCGGTGTGGCGGGCGCGCTTCCCGCAACCGCCGATGCCCTGATCCACTACAACCTTGTGTTTCGCGCCGCCACGTTCATCAACGCTGGGGGTGGGACCGCCGGCGTATCCGGCGCCACGCTCAGCTTGGTCTATCTCGTCGTCCCCGCGGCGTTGGGCGCGCTTGCGGCGCGCAGGTCTCGTGACGGGCTGGTGCGGCGCGTCGCTCTGGCAGCCGTTGGCTGGGCTTCGGCAGCGGTCGTCCTATATTTCGTACAGGGACGTTTCGAATCGCACTATGCAGCCCTGCTCCCGGTCCCCCTGGCATACCTCGCCGCGGGTGGTCTGCGCCACACGCAACAGCTGGTTGGACGCCTGCGGCGGCGACGCTGGCTCCCAATTGCGCCGCTCGGGATCGGAGTCCTCGTCAGCGCCGGCGTTATCGCAACCAGCTCCCCGATCATGATCGCGGCGATCGGGGCGGACGCGGCGCGCAGTCACACCATAGGCCTGTATCTCCAGGGGCACGTTGCGACCTCTGAAAGCATCTTTGTGTGGGGCAACGCGCCGCAGGTTTACCTGGAGGCACAGCGGCCGGCGGCATCGCGGTACGTCTACGCGTATCCCCTGACGACGCCTGGCTACTCGTCACCGGAGCAGGTGGCGGGCTTGATCGCGGAGCTCAGCGCCCGGCCACCAGCCATGATCGTCGACGCGGGATCGCCGGCCCCCGGAGTGCCCGGCCTTCCGCCGCTCCTCGTTCCCAGACCCGTGGCCACCGACGGCCGCGACTACGATGCCCTTGACCCGCTTCGTGCCTGGGTGCGTGCCAACTACCGACTGATTGCGACGGTGTCGGGCTGGCCGGTGTACAGCAGGCGAGGCGGGTAGCCGCGGTACCTTTGACCGATGCCGGTGCCCGAGCGCACCGACTAGACTCCGGCCGATGTCGCCCCGCTCCCGCATCGCTGACCTGATCGTCCTGACGCTGCTGGCATTGGTCGCACGTACTGTGGCGGCGGCGCTCACCGACTACGCGCCCTACACCGATCCCTCCTATTACACCCTCGTCGCCAGGCAGCTCGCCACCGGCCATGGCTTCACGGTGCCCGTCATCTGGAGCTTCCTGGAGGTTGGCAACCGGATCCCGGACCCAGCGGTCCTGCCCGTTGTCAGCAATGGCCACTGGATGCCGCTGACGTCCATCGTGGCGGCCGGATTCATGGCGCTGCTGGGACCCACCTGGCGCGCTGGACAGGCGCCCATGGTGCTGCTCAGCGCCGTGCTGGTGCCGCTCACCTACCAGATCGGATGGGAGCTGTGGCAGCGTCGGTCGGTGGCCCTGCTGGGCGGGATCCTTGCAATCTTTGCCGGGCCACTGCTCATCTACTACCCGACCGTCGACAACTTCGCGGTGTTCGGCCTCGCCGGCGCGCTGGCCCTCTACGCCGCCACGCACGCGGTCACCGCCGCTCGGCCGGGACCCTGGCTCGTCGCGTCAGGTGCCCTCGCCGGCCTCGCAACGCTTGCTCGGGTGGACGGACTGCTGCTCGCTGTGGCACCCGCGATTGCCTGGTTCGTGATCCGCGGCTGGCGGAGCGGCCGACTATGGGGGTGGGGAGCGCTGAGCGCACTCGCCTTTTTCGCGGTAATGAGCCCGTGGTTGGCACGCAACGTGGGAGTGTATGGATCGCCCTTCCCGAGCGCCGGCGGCCATACCCTCTGGATCACGAGCTACAACGAGCAATTCTCCATCGGACACCCAGTCGACGCTGCGCACTACCTCGCCTGGGGCTGGGGCAACATCATCGGCTCCAAGCTGAGCAGCTGGGGCGACATCCTGGGGCGGACCGCCGTTCTGCTGGGCGGCCTCTTCTTCTTCACCTTCCTGCCCGGGCTCTGGATCCACCGACGACTGCCAGAGATGCTGCCGTTCATCGGCTACTGGGTCGTCATGTTCGTGGTGATGGGCGCGGTCTTCACGTTCCACGCCCCCAAGGGCGCCTTCTATCACTCGGCGCCGGCCTGGCTGCCCTTTGCGCTGCCGATGGGCGTAGCGTCGCTTGGTCCTGTCGCGAGCGTCGTTGGCCGGCTCTGGCCCTTCCTGCGCCGTCCTCAGACCCACCGATTCCTCGCCGTCGCGGGCACGGCCGGGGGGATTGCGCTTTCGATGATCGGCTCGTCCGTCATCTATGGGCAGTGGGACCGTTCCCATAGGCTGGACGCCGCGGCAGCCTCGTACCTCGAGGCTCACGGGGCGACGCACGACGTCGTGATGTACACGGATCCGGCCACGCTGGCCCTACTCTCCGACAACCCAGGGGTGGCGCCGCCGTTCGATCCGTATCCGGTCGTGAAGCAGGTCATCTCCGCCTACCGCGTGCGCTGGGTCGTGGTGCAGCTCGCTTCGGGCGCGACGACCGACGCGCTCAATTTCTGGCCGGGTGCGGCCGGGGTCGACTCCGAAGGCAACCACGCCGACTTCCTTGCCGCAAGGCCCTCATTTGACGTGCCCGGCGGGCTTCGCATCTACCGGGTGGTGTCGCCGTGAGAGCCTCGCGCCTAGTGCATGGCGGCATCGTCGCGCGTCATGGGCCGCTCTGGTGGGTGGGCGCCGGCGTGCTGGCAGTGCTGATCGCATTGGCCGGTTGGACGGAGCTCACCTATGCCGCCAGCGTTTCAGATGGTCGCGACATGAGTGCCTACTGGAATGCCGCGCTTCGATTGCAAGCAGGCGGCCCTCTGTATGTCGCGGGTATTCCGACCGACTCGGATCTCTACCGCTATGCGCCGTGGTTTGCGTACGTCTGGATCCCATTCACGCACCTGCCCAGGGAAGCGGTCCTGCTGGTCTGGATGACCCTCTGCATCTCCGCGGCGATCGCCAGCGTCGCGCCGCTTCTGTGGCGAGGTCCGGCCGGTTGGGCGACTCTGGCTCTGCTTCTCCCGTTTCAGCTCGAAGGCGCGGCGTACGGCAACGTCCAGCCCCTGGTCGTGTTAGCGCTCCTCTGGGGGCTCGAACGTCGCAGCGGACCGCTGTGGATAGCCTTCGCCGCCTCGCTCAAGGGGACGCCAATCCTCCTGGCGACCGTCTATGCAGGCCGCGGTGAATGGCGGATGGCAGGCATTGCGTTGGGGTTGACTGCCCTTCTGGTCGCACCGATGCTGTTCTTCGATCTGGGCGGATATTCGACTCGGATTGGCGGCGGGCAGATGAGCCTGTTGACCGTCTCGGTATTCCTTTGGGTCCCGGTTGCCGCCCTCGCGACGGCTGCGACCTGGCTTATGGCACGGACGCGCTACGCCTGGCTGGTGGCCGCAGTTGCCGTCGTGCTCGCCCTGCCGCGATTCCTGCTCTATGAGGCCGGTTTTGTGCTCGTCGGCCTGGCCGGTCCCCGCACCGGCGAGAAGGGCGAGTAAGGCAGTGGCGGCACGTTATGCCGTGCTCGGCGCCGGCGCCCTCGGGCTGACCGTCGCCCTCCGGCTCGCCCAGCGCGGCGCAAGCGTGACGGTCTTCGAGCGTGAGCCGGTCCCGGGCGGGCTGGCGGCCGGCTTCCGAATCGACGAGGGCGGGCAACAGGCTGCTGCGCGGATGGACGCGGATGGGCCGCCCTGGCTCGAGAAGTTCTACCACCACCTCTTCCGTTCGGACCGGCTGGCAATTGGTCTCATCACGGAGCTAGGGCTCGGCGACGACCTGGTCTGGCGCAGGCCACGCACCGTGGTGCTATGGGACGGCGCGCTGCACCAGCTCGACTCTCCCACGTCTCTCCTGCGCTTCTCGCCATTGGCGATCCCCGACCGGGTGCGGATGGGAGCGGCGATCGCCTTCCTTCGTCTTCTGCCTGACGGGCGACGCCTGGAAGGAAGGGCCGCCGCCGAGTGGATTCGCCGCTCCATGGGCCGGGCTGCCTACGACGTCGTATGGGGTCCGCTGCTCACCGCGAAGTTCGGCGCGGCTGCGGAGGAGATCGCCCTCCCATGGTTCTGGGCGCGGGTCCACGACCGCACCGCCGAGCTCGGCTACCTGCGGGGCGGCTTTCAGCGCCTTTACGATCGATTGGCAGAACGGATCCAAGGACTGGGAGGTGATCTGCAGTTTGGGACCGAGGTGCGGGAGATCCGTCGGCGCGGCGACGCCTTCGACGTGAAGCTCGGTACAGGAAATCTCAAGGCCGATGTCGTCGTCTCCACGCTGGCCACGCGGCTGACAGCGCGCCTGGCGCCGGACCTTCCGGAGGAATGGCGCACGAGGTACGAGTGGGGTCGCGCGTACGGGGCGCACTGCCTCGTTCTCGCACTGGATCGGCCTCTGAGTGATGCCTACTGGATCAACGTCAACCAGCCGGGCTTTCCGTTCCTCGCCCTGGTGGAGCACACCAACTACATGGATCCTGGCGATTACGGCGGCCGGCACCTGGTCTACCTGGGCAATTACCGGGCCATGGACGATGCCATCTTCTCGACTCCAAAGGAGGAGCTGCTGGCCGCCTTCCTGCCCCACTTGAAGGCCTTCAACTCGGCCTTCGAGGCGTCGTGGGTGACCGAGAGCTGGTCGTTCGCGGCACCATTCGCCCAGCCCATCGTCACCATGGACTATCGCGACCATATCCCGCCGTTCCGAACGCCGATCCCGGGGCTGTTCGTGGCGAACATGTTCCAGGTCTATCCCCACGATCGAGGTCAGAACTATTCGATCGCGCTCGCAGACCGGCTCGTCAGGAGCCTCGCCGGCTAGGTCGTCGTGCCGGGAAGAGGGCGAACCCGCTCGAGGAGGAAAAGGCCAGCGTCAACTGCGCACCCACACGGCCGCCGTCGCATCGGTGTAGACGCGACGCCATGCGCCGTTCGCGTCGAGCCAGCCGGCCAGCAGCGTGCCAGGCGGAAAGACGATGTAGTCGATCGCGTACCTGTCGAAGACGACCTGCGGATCTCCTGACAGCCCGATGACCGATACGTACTGGCGCAGGAGAGCGTCACCGTAGACGTCAGCCCTCCCGTCCATGAAGATCGGCAGGCTCGGGATGTGCTCACCGATATAGCCGCCCCACTCGTACTGGTTGAAGATCCGAGTGCCGGGGTGGTGCTCCTGAATCCAGACCACCGCATTCGCGGGCAGGCCGCGGGCGATCTCAGCGGCCTGAGCCGCCGGGTTGACCCGGTAGAGGGTCACGCCAAGTCCCAGGATGACGAGCAACGTCGTGACCCCGATGTTCGCGACAGCCCTGCCGCCGCCGCGCGGTGTCGAGAGGCGCTCGAGGATCGGCGCGAAGCGCGCACCCAGCCACGACTCCGACAGGATTGGGGCCAGCACGATGCCAACGATGGCGCCCCCAATCGGTCCGACGATCAGCAGGAAGCGGATGGCCTGCCACGCCATCACGGTAAGTCCAACCAGGATGAATGCGTCCGAAATGCGCATCCGCCGGCGTCCGAGGACCAGGGCAGGCACAACGCCAACGATCACGAAGCCCGCCAGCAACCAGCCGAACAGGTTATCGAGCGACGCGGGGAACCATTCCATCACGTACCGGCTCAGAGATGTGATGCCCACGGTGTAGAACGGATAGCCATACATGGCCGTGCCGTTTGGATTCACCACCAGGACCCCCGCACACAGTGCAAGACTCAGGCCCAGGTCGCGGAGCTGGCCCCACGTCAGCGGTAACGGATCCACATCGCGATTGAGTATTCGATCGAGCGTTTCACCCACGAGCATGCCGCCACCCAGCAGGAACAGCAGCACCCAGCCAGCGTGCATGTTCTCCCAGAGGATCGTCACGAGTGGCAGCCCCACTAGGAATCGGCGGCGCCCGCTCACCAGGTAGGCCCACAGAAGCCAGACCACGGCTGATGCCATCAGCAGGTCGAGAATCTGGACGCGCACGCCCATCACCGGGCCGCCGATGGCGAGGCCGATCGAAAGCCAGACGATCCGACTGAGCCATCCGAGCTTCGGCACGCGAAGCGCCATGGCGCGCCACAGCAGCCAGAACGCGGCAACGGTCAGTGCGCCGAACAGGAAGGAGAGACCAGTCTGGCCCCACGGGCCCAGGTCGTTGCCAATCGCAAGGACGACATTCGGGAGCCAGTCCTGGCTCGTCCAAGGAAGGCCAGCGCCCACGATGCTCCAGGTGTCGACGTGAGGAATGGCACCGGTACGCAGCACATCCTCGCCGGCCCGGATGTGCCACCAGACGTCCCCATCGATGAGCGGCCATGTCGCACGCGGCAGCACGGCGGCAACGAAGAAGGCCACGACGGCCGGCAGGGCGGCGCTGGCGCTCAGCGCGGCTCGGTCGCGTCCGCTCGTTGCCGCAGGTGCGATGAACCGGTCGGTGTGCTCCATCTGCGCGCGAGTCTACGGCTCGCCCGCCAGCGATCGGCACCACCTCGAAGTACTGCTGACCGGAATCCTCCCCGTGCTAGCCTCCGCGGGGTGCATGGAAAGCCAGTGGCAGCCGCCTACGCGACGATTGCGCTGCTGCTCGCAACCGGCTTTGTGGTCGCCATCCTGGGCGGTGGGTTTCGCGCGATTCAACGCTCGGACTACATGACCTACCACCTTGCCGGCCGGATGCTTCTGGCCGGCAAGGGTGACTGCCTGTACGAGATCACGTGTCAGGCCAGCGAGGAGCGCTCGCTGGTTGGCGAGGAGCCGATCGTCAAGGGGGGCCCGCTCCCGTTCAACAGCACGCCGACCGTCGGGGTGCTGGCCATTCCGTTCGCTCTTCTGCCCCTCGAGCTCGGCTTCGGCATATGGACCATCCTCTCGGTCGGCGTTCTCGCCCTGGCCGCCTGGCGGCTGGCATGGGGAGGTCGGCTCGTGCGCTTCGCCGCCGTGGCGCTGATCCTTTCGGCGTGGCCTACGGCGACGGCCGCGATCCGCGGGCAGCTGAGCATCGCCGTCGTTGCGATGCTAGGACTCTCGGCAGCGGCCCTCCTCTCCTCGCTGAACCGGGCAACTGGAGTACACACCTCCCGACCATCCGGTGGGATCCTGGCCGGCCTGGCCAGCCTCAAGCCAACGCTCGTTCCGCTCCACTGGCTGTGGTTCGCGGCAACACGCCGTTGGGTGCAGCTCGCTCGTGCAATTGCGGCGGCTGCGGTGCTGGTCGCGATCGCCCTCGTCATCGTCGGTCCCCGGGCGGTCCTGGACTATCCCGCCTATCTGTTAAGCGCCGGAAGCGACACGGCACTCGGTATCCACCCCGAGCAGATGATCAACTGGCGTGGAGCGGCGGATCGCGTGGGCGGCGGCGCAATCGGCAGCGCCGTCCTCGTGATGGGGACAATCGTCACGCTGGCTTTCGTGGGCGCCGTCTGGACCTGGACTAGCCGGTCCCACAGGGCGATTCCGCTGGCCATCGCGGCCACGTTCCTGGCTACTCCGCTCGTCATTCCCCATGCCAACCAGCATGAGGCCATGCTCGCGGAGCTTGGCGTGCTGGTCCTCCTCGCGGGCGTCCCGCCGGCGCGCCCTGCGCTCGTGCCGGCCGCCATCGGGTTCCATTCCGTGCTGTGGCTGGGTCCAGCGCTCAGTGCTGAGGCATCGGGTTGGCTGCTCTTCGGGTCGCAGCTCGCGTGGCTGGTTGTCGTCGCTGCCGTGGCGTGGAGGGAACGGCGCGGGCACGACCGTCCACCCGAGAACGCACAGCCGGCCGCGGCACCTGCCTAGGTACTTTCTGCTCGTTCCGGTGCTCGCCGTCACCGTCTAGACTCCCGCACGATGTCCAGCGTCGCCGTGGATCGCACTGCTGCCCGCACCCTGCTCGGCTGGATGCCCTCGCCTATGGCGATCCTGGCGTTCACCGTCGGTGGGGTGCTGGTCGCCATTGTGGTGACCAAGGGGATCCAGGACCCGGACTACTTCTGGCACATCACCGCCGGCCAGCTCATTGCTGACACCGGACGCGTCCCATTGACCGACCCATTCAGCTTCACCTGGGCCGGGCAGCCCTGGACCCCGCACGAGTGGCTGAGCGAGGTGCTCATGTACTGGCTCGTCAGCGGGCCCGGGAGGATCGCCGCGCTCTTCGTCTTTGGGCTCTTGCCGGCCTCAATCATTGCGGTTCAGGCCGCCATGGTCTCCCGCCGCGGCGTGCGGGCGCTGGCGTTCATCGGTCCGGCCACGCTGGCGGGCCTGGTCATCACGCCCTACGTCACCCTCCGGCCGCAGGCGGAGAGCTGGCTCATGCTATCCATCCTGCTCTGGGTGCTCCTCGAGCTCCGCCCTGATCACCCGCGCCGCGCCCTGCTGCTCATCCCGTTCTTCGTGCTATGGGCGAACCTACACGGCGTCTACGTGATCGGCCTGGGTGTGGTGGGCGTCTACCTGCTCTTCACGCTGTTCGATCGCACACCGATGGCACCCGCCTGGCGCTGGATGCTGGCGACGATGATCGGCGTGATCGGTGCATCGATGGTCACCCCGGCCGGACCGATTGGCATCCTGTACCCGCTGCGCTATGTCGATGCCGGCGATTGGGGCCTCGCCAATATCGCCGAGTGGCAGTCACCCTCCTTCCACGAACCGGCGCACTGGGCCTTCCTGGCGATGATCGTCCTGGTCGGCCTGAACGGCGGGCGTCGTACGCCGGGGTGGCTCGTCATGCTCTCGTGGGTGGGGATTGCCCTGGGGCTCGCCGCCGAGCGTAACGTCCCGATCGCTGCGGTCTTCTGCCTTCCAACGCTGGCCCTTGGAGTTGAGGATCGCCTGCACGCGCCGAGCAGCCGCCAGCTCAAACTGTCGCGGGCACTGGGCCGCCGGCTGCTGGAGCTGGGTGCCGCAATCGCCATCGTCGCAGGCACCTTCCTCTTCGTGGTGCCTCGGAACCTGGGCGCCGGCATCGACGCCGATATCGCCATGCGCTTCCCGGTGGCCGCGGTGGACCGACTCATGCAAATCGAGCCGAATGCACGCGTCTTCGCCGAATACGGCTGGGGCGGCTACGTGATCAACCGGATGCACCCCACGGGCGGCCGGGTCTTCGTTGACGGCCGCAACGACATGTACAGCCAGCAGATTCTCCAGGACTACTCTGCCATCCGTGCCGCAGACCGCGGATGGCCGAAGCTGGCCGCGCGCTATCGGGTCCAGGCCATCCTCCTGAGGCCGGAGGACACCCTTACCCGCGGTCCGGCGGTGGATGCGGGATGGTGTGAGGTGTACCGAGACTCGACGCAGGTCCTCTACCTGCGGACGTGTCCGCCTGGCGGGTGAGGTCCTGGGTCAGGACCGGAACCACCGACACGAGGTATCCAGCATCCGGGAGCCACACGCGGGGCACTACAGTGGGTATCGCCGCTGCGGCCAGCAGCCATGTCCAGGGGGAGCGGCGGCGGGCCAAGCCTGCGAGCGCAACGACCAGGCAGGTCACAGCCACCGCCCAGACCACGGGCGAAATGCGGTAGAGGGACACGCCTCCCAGGAAGAACGAGGAGCCGCCGATGTTCACCGGGTACCGGCTCAGGTCGAAGAGCAGCAGCTGGGCCCAGAGCAGCACCGCGACTGTGACGCTGGCGGCGGCCGCCCACCACCGGCGCTCGGCGACATACCCGGCCGCCAGCAGGATGGGAAAGAGCTTGAGCGAGGCCGCGATCCCCACCGCCACGGGCCCGGCCCGCGTCCGCAGGGTCACCGTCAGCAGGCCGACCAGCAGGGCGGTGACGTTCGCCGCCGGCAGGTTGCTCACCAGCAGGCCGCCCATCAGCACCGCGAGGGTGAGGGACGCCGGCGTCGGTCGCCGGAGCAGCGGCCAGACCGCGGCCACCGAGGTGGCAAGCAGGATCGCGCGCCAGATCGCGAAGGCCAGCTCGCGTGGCAGGTAGGTGAGTGGCAGCCAGGCGTAGGCAAACCACGGCGCGTACCGATAGATTTGCGTCTCGTCCCCCACCGGGCCGGAGTACAGGGGCAGGCCCTGGTGCAATCGTTGCGCCGCGAGCCAGTAGGCGTCGGCATCAGGATGGACATTAGCGCTCATCGCGGCGCCGATCAGGATGACCGCGCCAGTGAGCGCCAGCGCCATGGAGGCAAGGCGCGCGACGCGCTCAGCCGTTCGCATCAGGCTCCGGGGAGATCCGGTAGTGCGATCCAGCGAGCAGGCCGACAGCCAGGAACGTGGTGTACGTGATGTGCGATCGCGGTAGGGCCAGCGTCACCGCCAGGGCGGTGGCCACCCACACGTACTCGGAACGGCGCCAGGCGAGCACCGCGGCCACGACAGTCGCCACGGCCGCAGCCACTGCCCAGGCAAGTGGCGAGACCTGGTAATAGAGCGACGCGGACCTGCCCGGGTCGGTGGTGTAGCCGGAGAGGTCGTAGAAGAGGATGGGCGCCGTCAGCACGATCGCCGCCGTTATGGACAACGCGACGCGCCACCACTCGCGCCTGGCCGCATAGACCAGCGCGAAGCCGATGGGCACCGCCTTCAGGCTGGCGGCGATTCCGATCCAGAGCGGGCCGCTCCGCCGGGGGATTCCGTAGGCCAACGTGGCGACAACGAGCGGCTGGATGTTGCCCACCTGGACCAGAGAGAGGAGCCAAGGCGCGATGAGCAGCGCAAAGGCCCAGGCTGCCGGGCGCCCGATCCGCGCGAGGCTCACCAGGATCGACAGGGAGGCGATCCCCAAGATGGTCGCCCAGCCCCAGTCCACCAACGTGCGCGACAGATACGTCAGTGGTACCCACAGCCAGGCGAACCAGGGCGCGTACCGGAAGACTTGGTAGCTGTCCGGCGAGAGGTCGCCCACGTAGAGCTGCTGACCGTGACGAATCCGCAGCGCGGCCTGCCAGTAGGCCTCGACGTCGCCGAAGTTCCAGTCGGCGACGATCAGGTAGATGCGAATCAGCATCGTCCCGAACAGGATGGCGATGGCGACCCGCTCGACCAGATGGCTTCCGCTGAGACGCTCCCGCGCTCTCACCGCGACGCTCATGCCCGCCACGCTCCCAGAGTACCGAGCAGCCACGCCCCGCCGTATAGGAAAGCCACGACCACGAGTAGCGCCTGGTAGCCGGTGATCAACGCGGCGTACTCGAGGACGCCGCCTGCCATGGCGCCCAGGAGGTTGGCGCCGAAGGCCGTCGTCGAGTCGCCGGCGTCCCGGAAGCGTTGGGCAAATACCAGGTTTGCCAGGAAGATGGGCGTGAAGGCCAGGACCACGGCAGCCGCGAACCGCGGCGCCACGTCGAGCTGCAGGAGCAGGTTGGGCGGTAGCACCCACGCGACGGCCAGCGCGGCGAGCAGAACCACGTAGAGCACCCCGTACGCCCGCGCGCCGCGCAGGCGCCAGTGTCGCGCGACCTCGATCGCCGCCAGTACCGAGACCAGCACGCCGGCGAAGACGAGCGCGTTGACGAACCAGGTTGTCCCGAACAGCAGCGCGAACTGGACCACGTTCTTCGTCTCGAGCAGCAGGAAAGCAGCGCCCATGAGGGCGAGGTCGGCGTAGCGCGCCATCGGTCTGAATGAGCCAGCCGTCTGGCGCACCAGGACCACAGAGAACGCCAGGATGAGCAGGATGGCGAGCAGGTAGAAGGCGGGAATCTCCGCCTGGCGTAGGTACGGGAAGGGGTGGTCATCCGTGGCGGGAGGAGGCACGTCACCGGACGCCGTCCAGCTCGCGTTGCAGCGGATGGGGACCCCAGGATCGGCGACGGTCAGGACCGCGAGCTGGCCACCGGTGCCCACCGTGTCCAGGCAGGGCGTGCTCCCGAATGCGGTGCGCGATGTCTCTGCGTAGCGGTCCACGAGCCAGCGCTCGCGGTAGAAGTTGTACATGGCGAACGCGCCGCCGGGCCTGAGGTGATCGCGCGCTGACTGGATTGCCTGGAGGGTAAAGAGATAGCTCTCCAGGCGAATCGAGGACTGGCCGGCGACGAGGGTCAGGGAGTCCGGCAGCGCGAAGAGGATGAGGTCGTACCGGTTCGTCGTTCGTTCCAGGAAGGCCCGACCGTCGTCCACGTAGGCCGTGACCCGCGGATCCGCGTAGGGGTGGTCCGGATGAAGGTCGCGACCCATCTGCAGCAGGCGCGGGTCGATCTCGACCGCGTCCACGTGGCGCGCCCCCATGGCCAGCGCCGTGGCGACGTCGTTTCCGTTCCCAGCCCCGACGACGAGCACGTCGTCGAGCGCATGCCCGCTTACGTGCTGGTACGGGAGGAAATAAACGGGCTCGTGCTGCCGGCGCCACTCGGTGCTCGAGATCGCCTGGTGCGGGATCCCGTTGGCGGTGATGACGTACAGGTAGCTCTGGTCGTTCGGCTGAGTGAGGCTCAGCTTGTAATAGGGCGACCAGCTGTAGGCGGCAACGATGGATTCGCGGCCGAGAATGAGCACCAGGGCTGCGACCGCCACCCACTGGAGGATCCGCATGCCGCGTCCCCAGAGGAGGACGACGAAGAGGCCGGCCACCACCGCACCCCAGGCCACCGGTGGCGCCCATGTGAAGGACAGCGCGGAAAAGGCGGCGATGCCCAGCAGGCTGCCCATGATGTCGAGGCGATACGCCTCCAGTGGCGGGAACGCCCTGAATGTGCGCCCGACACCCTCGCCGATGAGCGCCATGACCCCAGCCACCGCCAGGAAGATCACCGGCAGCATCAGCCAACTGGGCAGGCCGCTCGTCGTGAACGACCCGAAGTAGAGGAGGTCGCTCCCGGAGCGGTCGATCTCCACGGGAAAGATCAGGACGAATCCGACGAAGAAGGCGAGCGCCACTGGGGCAAAGCCGAAGAGGTCGTGCGGGGCGCGTGCCCGCAGGAAGCCGATGCCAATCCCCAGGAAGCTGCCCAGCAGCACGAAGTTGCTGAAGTACGAGAGATAGAGGACGTTGGAGCCCGTCCATCTGATCAGCGCCAGCTCAACAAAGAGCATAAGGGCGCTCAGGAGCACCAGCCGCAGCCGGCTCGGCATAGCGCACCTCCTGGAGCTCCGAATGGACCGATGTCAGCGTGGAGCCCATCGGGCCCGGCTGGTGAGGCTAGCGCATGGGAGCGTCGGGGGGATTAGCCCGATAGTGCCAGCGAATCAGCGAATGCGCCGCCAGCTCGCCACCCCGCCTTTGATCTGGAAGATCGCGTCCACGTCGGGCGGGATCTGTCCAGCCTGGATCCGGTCATCGAGTGCTACGACCTCGTCCGATTTCTCGACGCTTGTCCATTCGAGGCCCTGGTATGTCCCGACGCTGATGCGGGCTGAGAGCGTCGGGAACCAGTCCAGGACCGGTTGCTCCATTCCTGGATCGTCGATGACCACCGCAAACCGCGTGTTCGGCGGCGTTGCAGCGCCGGCTTCGGCCATGGCGCTCCGGATGGTCGGCGCTAGAGCCGGGAAGCGCGCATAGCCCGTGAGGAGCGCTGCGATGAATACCCACGCGATCCCGACTCCGGCGCCAATTCGCACAGCCCCGAGAGCCTTGAGCGGCGGGATCAGGATCTGGACCCCAATCGCCGCCAGCATGGCCCAGACGATGGCCGCGTAGCGACCCTCGCCGCCGGGGACCACGATCAGCAGCACCACCCAGACCGGCAGGAGCCACTCGCGACGCCTGGCAACGACGACCAGGCCCAGGAGCGCGAGGGGGAGGACGAAGTCGAGGGTGCCGATCCACGACGGCCCGACCGTAAGGAACCTCCCCAGCGTCTCTTCCGCATGATGTGCTCCGCCGGCAGCCAGGATTGCGCCCACTCCCCATCGGGAGATGACAAACACTAGCCATGGGGCCACGACTGCTCCCCCCACGACGAAGGCGCCAGCGAGGGTCGCACTGCCCCTCCATGACCTGCGAGAGGTCAAGAGGAGAAGACTCGAAGCCACGCCCGTCGGTCCCACCGCGGGGTGGGACAGGATCGCCAGACCGGCGAGCACGCCGGCGAGAGCGGCGTTTCGGACCCCAGGTGCGCGAAGAGCAACCGCCACCCGCCAGAGTGCTGCCAGCAGGAGCGCAAAGGCGAGAGCTCGGGTCACACCGCCCCCCTCTATGGCCCACGCAACCGGCATCGCTGCGAACACGATCGCGGCGAGCCCCGCAGTCCGCTCCTCGGTCAGCTCCCTGGCCAAGAGGTAGGCGGTGATGATCGCCAGCATGCTCCAGACCACCGGCAGCCAGCGCTCGGTCGTAATGGGGTCGCCGGGGATCAGCGCCAGCATGTAGAGACCGAGCGGCGGGTAGGCAAAGGGGACATCGCCAGCGTTGAAGGAGCTGTACATCGGCGGGGCAAAGCCGGCGTTGCGCAGGTCGCGGGCCATGGTGACAAACAGTCCGCCATCTCGGAGCGGGAAATCGCTGACGAGAATCGGCGCTAGGCGCAAGACGAGGCCCATCGTCAGCGCGACCGCCAGGAGGAGACTTCCTTCCGGGATCCTCCTGGGGATCGCCGTGCCGCCCTCCACCTCCGAAGTATCGTTCGTCCCGACCGCGGTCAAGGACTTGATCCGGTGACCCGCATCGATGTCCTGGGCGCCGAGGCTTCATGAGAAGCGCCGTGGTGGACCGCCCGCGGGATGCCAGGTGCGACGAGCTCCACCCCGAGCATCAGCCAGTAGTACGGAAGCAGATAGGGACTTATGGCGAGACTCGCCCACCCGACGCGCCCCTTGAGGGTCAGCCATGCGCCGAGAGGTAAGCCAATCAGGAGCCACCACACCCCAAGAAATCGCGAGGGGCCAAGGTTGAGCTGGCTTGTGACATCGCCAGCTGAGCGCGTCAAAGCGGATGCCCAAGGACCGAGGTATCCCATGAATGCCGCCGAGACCATGACGACAAGCGCAAGAGCGATGGTTGGGATCCGCCACTCTGGCCGGCGCCACAGGATCCAGGCCGCGAGTGGCAGCATCAGTGGGCGCGGGACGAGAATGGTGAGGGCCATGTAGATGGCGATGCCGATCCGGCTGCCTCGCCACGCCCAGGCCGCGGCCAGCAAGACGAACATCATCAGATTCCCCGTGTCGACGTCGAACCAGAACGGGTACGAGACCAGTACTGCGACGACTAGCCTCCGCGAGGGAAGGCCAAGAGCAGCCACGATGTGGAGCACGCGCCAGAGGCCAGCCCCCAAGGGGACGACCACGCTGAATAGTGCTGCGGCAAGGGGTGCATACCGGAAGCTGTAATGGCCCACCCAGTCGTACAGGCTGCTCGTGCCGAATCGGTGGGCGGCCTCCGCGTACGCATTCCAGTCGTACGGGACGTGACCCGCGACCACGACGGACACGAGCAGGGTCGCGTTCAACATGGCTGCGATCGCAAGCATCAGGACGATCAACGGACGCCTGAACCTGAGGATCGGCGTGGAGAACGAACGCCCGATGCTCATAGGCGTCATGGGTTTGACTCCGTAGGGCCGGCCGATCGGGTCGCGGGCAGTACGCCGAGAATCAGGAACGTCACGTCGTAGACGAAGAGCCGCGGCAGGGCCAGCACCACGGTCGTGGCGCCAGCGAGCCAGCCGAAGCGTGTGCGCGCAAACGCCACCGTGACGCCGATCGCTGCCAGAAGCACCAGGGCAAAGAGGACAGGAACCGCAACCAGCGAAGAAGCTTGGCCGGCATCGGTCGCGTAGTGCGAGAGGTCGTAGAGGACCGCCGGCGCCCAGAGGAGCCCGGCCAGCGCGACTGTGGCCGAGGCACGGCCCCACTGTCGCCGGCCAAGATAGACGAGCGCGAGCACGATGGGAGTCACCTTCAGTGACGCCGCAATGGCGATCCACAGCGGTCCCGACCGTCGCTCGATCCCGTGCACGAGCGCCGCCACCAGCAACGCCTGAACGTTGCCGACCGCGCTGATCCCCAGCAGGATTGGTCCGAAGAACGCCACCAGGAGCCAGGCCCGGATGCGGATGAGCGGCATCAGCGCCCAGGCGCTGGCTGCGAGGAGAACCGCGGACCACAGGGCGCCGGCGACTTGGATCGGAACATACGTGACCGGTACCGTGAGCCATGCGAA
>Ga0070708_100001267_pt1 | contig 19435 bp, 19 predicted proteins | sample KBSK5503metaG_FD_65469 | JGI IMG/M metagenome (GOLD analysis project Ga0070708, IMG submission 65469) | Corn, switchgrass and miscanthus rhizosphere microbial communities from Kellogg Biological Station, Michigan, USA - KBS K5-50-3 metaG | ecosystem: Host-associated > Plants > Roots >... | reverse complement strand
ACGAGAAGCGAGTGATACACGGCCGTCACCCGGGTCCTCCCTCGAAGACCGGTACGGGGTGGCGGTGTCGGGCAGGTCTCCTGGCTCTCGGATCGTCCTACTCCCCGCCCCTTCCCGATCTGGCTCGTGCCGGATCAGTGGCCGATCGCGGGTTTCGTTCCCGATTACAGTGACGGGGTCGCGGCGGATTCGCACCGCCTTCCCTGGGGCCCGCACCTGGCGGGCCGCCCGGACACCAAAGACGGGCCCGACCGTAGCAGAGCGACGGGGCAAGCGCAAGGCGAGGCCCGGCGGCGGGCCGGGCTACCAGCGGGAGAGGCGATCGATATGCCGCCGCTGGCGCTTGGTGGGCCGGCCGGCCCCGGGCGGACGATAGGCCGGCGTCGCCGGCCGGGCTTCGCGTGGTGGGGGCGGCGGGGTGAGATCCTCGTACAGCAGCGCGGCCTCGCCGCCGCTGCCGCGCCGCTCCGCCAGGACCGCCACCCGGACGATCCGGCGCCCGCGCGGAAGCGTGATCTGGACGAGGTCCCCCGATCGCACCGGCTTGGATGGCTTCGCGGCGTCGCCGTTGACGTCCACCTTGCCTCCGGCGCACGCGGTGGCAGCGAGGGTGCGACTCTTGAAGAAGCGGGCCGCCCACAGCCACTTGTCGATCCGTACGTCCGACATCAGGTTTTTACCGTAGCACAGGGGAGGGCGTGAGAAACTGGGACCGCCATGACCCGCTCCGTGCTCGTGCTCGCGACGACGGCCGCGCTCCTGGCGGTCGGTCTCCTCGCCCTGATCGCCGGACCACTCCCCGCCGCCGACCCTCCACAGATGTCGGTCGAGGACTGGGCCAAGCAGCCGGAGGGCAAGACCGGGATCCCGGACGGGTGGAAGGGTCAGAACTGGGGGAGTCCGAAGTACGACTTCCGCATCGTCACGCAGAGTGGCCGCAAGGCCATCCACCTCAAGAGCGTCAACGACAGCTCGACGATCTCCAAGGAGGTGAAGGTCGACGTCAAAACCTGGCCGATCCTCCAGTGGAGCTGGCAGGCGGTGACCTTGCCGAAGGGGGGCGACGCCCGCAAGTCGGCGACCGACGACGAGGCGGCCCAGATCTACGTCACGTTCCCGCGTTTTCCGGCCGCGGTGCGCTCGCGGATCATCTCATACATCTGGGACACCACCGCGCCGGTCGGATCTGTCTTCAAGAGCGAGAAGACCGGGCTCGTGACCTACATCGTCGTGCGCTCCGGGCCCACCGACCTGGGCAAGTGGCTCACCGAGAGCCGCAACGTGCTCGACGACTACAAGAAGATCTTCGGGGAAGCGCCGGGCGAGGACGTGGGAGCGATCTCGATCGCCATCGACTCCAACGACACGAACTCGACCGCCGAGGCCTACTTCGGGGAGATCTTCTTCCGGAAGCCGTAGCCCACGAGCCGTAGCCCACCAGAGGAGGCGCAATGGCCGCGTACGGTGCCACACTGCTCCGACTCATCCTGGGGATCGTCTACATCATGCACGCCTACCTCGCGGCCGTGGTCTTTGGTCCGGCCGGCATGATCGCCTATCAGACCAAGAACGGCGTGCCCTTCGCCGAGGTCGGCACCTGGTACCTGATTCTGGCCCACGGGCTGGGTGGGATCTGCCTCGTGCTGGGACTCCTCACGCGGTGGGCCGCCCTGGCCAATGTGCCGGTGATGCTAGGCGCGGTGGCGTTCGTTCACCTGAAGAACGGGTTCTGGGCGCACTCGAACCCGAGTGGCTACGAGTACGCGCTGGTACTGCTGGTCGTCTCCCTCGCGGTGGCGATGATCGGGGGCGGGGCGCTGGCGCTGAAGCGGTAGGGACCGACCGCCTACCGCTGGCTGGCCGTCTTGCCGCCACCCTCGGCCGCGGGCAACGCAGGCGGGGGTGCGAACTTCGACGCCGGGACGGGGCTCGTGGCCTGAGCGAGCGTCAGACTCGTATCCTTGCCCGCCTCTACAGAAATCTTTTCGTCCCAGACCGTCGTGTCGCCAATCACCGCCACCACCCGGTAGCGACCGGACGGCACGTCCTTGAACTCATAGACATCGCCGAGGCGGAACGCCCGACTCCGCTTGACGTCCTGCGTGAAGGGCTCGTCCCCGACCAGGGAAAGAGTTCCCGTGATCAGCCGGCGCTGCGGAGTGACCTCGGGCCACTCCGTCCTCCCGACGAGACGGCCAATGCTGGATGCGTCAGCCGGCCGGGGCTGGCTCAACTGGCCCGCGTCGACCGATGCTGCGGGTGCGGGCAACGCGCCTACCCGCACCAACCAGCGGTGGGCTTCCTGGTACTCGATCGATCCCGTATCGGCTCGAGCGAGAACCCAGCGGAACTGCATGACCGCCTCAGGCCGCTTTTCCAGGAAGGAATTGGCCGTCCCGAGCCCGAAGCGGGGACCGATGGCGGTAGGATCGAGGTCGGCCGCCTGGCGATATTTCTCAATCGCGCTCACGTAGTCGGCCTTGGCCATGAAGGCGTCTCCCTCGGACTTGAGCTGCTCCGCCGGGGAGGCGGCCTTCGAGACCGACGGGTGGGATGCCGGCGGTTGCTGGTAGGCGGTGAGAAGGGTCATCACCGCCGCCAACACAAGGAGCCACGGCATGCCTAGTTCTCGCGGTAGCCGGAGATGCGGGTGTTGTACAAGCCCCGGAGAGCCAAATCGATGCTCGCCTTGCTGTAACGGATTTTCATTGTGGCGGACTGGTTCAGAAATTCGAAGTAGCCACCGGCCTCCGCCGAGTTCGTCTCGTTGGCGATCAGTGCCCCTCTGATCTCGGTGTTGCTCCCGCCCCGGAAGCCGACGCCCACGTTGCGGCCAGTGACTATCACGATGCCGTTCCAGGTGAATTGACTCGTCTGGAAGAATGACAGATCCGCCTCCTCCATTACGAGGACGCCATAGCCAGTGATCGGCTGACCCCCACTCACCGCCAGGCCGATGAAGTTCGAGCTCGGATCGTACTCGCCCTTCACATACACGAGCGCCGGCGACGAGGCGGTACCCAGGTTCAGGGTCTGGTTGACCTGGCTGGCCCCCGTGCAGTTGTTGGTGACGGCGACCTGGTTCGCTGTTCCGGTCGACACCATCCGCAGGCCTTCAGGCTTGCTGGAGGACCCGCTCGCATACTGACACGCCTGGGTGCTACTGAGAGTCTGAATCCCAGGGTTTGCATTCAAGTTTGTGAGGAAGGACTGGATCGCGGTGGAATTCAGTGACGAATCCGGCGCGATGGTGTTCAGCCCGGTGGTCGTCGAGGCAGGCGCGGTCTGGTCCTTGCCCTGTACGTATCCGCGCTTGGCGCTGTCGTCGAACCCCGCCTCCGCGTTTTGCTCGTACGTGAGGCTGCCTTCACCGGTACCCGTGCACGGGGTGCCCGCTTGGCAGGTGGCGATGCCGAACTGGGTCGCGTTAGCCATAGTGGGCGTCGAGGTATCGCTCAAGCTCCAGTCGCGGCCGTCGATCGAATAGCAGCCGGCGCACGGCGGGTCGTCGGTGAACGTGTCGGACTGCACGCCCGGTAGACTCAAAGCCGCCCGGATGTTTAGATTGCCCCGCTGGACGACCGCGGTGATCGTTCGGCTGGCGCCGCTATAGGTACCCGTCGAGGTGAGGATCAGGATCCCATTGCTGTCCGCAGTCGGGCTGCTGTCGCGGGTCACGGCCGTGCCGACGAGCTGCTGATCACCCGCATTGGTATTAAGGTCGTTCCGAAGTGTGACGGCGAAGGTGCCCTGCGTGCTTGTCAGGCCGGGCATGGCCTGGCTCGACGCGAGCACTCGACAGGAATTTCCGGTGCCGCATTGCCCGCCGCTCGTCATAGTTCCGGCCAACAGGTTCGTGCTGAGGTTGAAGTCATTGTTGCCGATCTGGGTGCTCATGGCCCATTCGAGGCCGGACTCGGCAAGCTGCCGCGCCCGCGCACCGTCGGAGAGGTTCTTGGAAATCTGCGGCTCGACCGCACCCAGCGACATGAAGGTGATGGTGAGAAGAGTCAACACCATCAGCAAGACCATCGCGAGGGGCAAGGCCACCCCGCGCTCGTCGCGTATCCAGTTGAAGACTCGGTTCATGCCAACCTCCCGCTCGTAGACTTCACTCATCGATTCCTGAGACGGACGCGATCCGACATGGTCACGTAGGCGCCCTGGTTCGCGCTCTGCGCCGTGACCGAGATTCCGATGACGCGAATATCGGCCGGCACCGTCGTGACGGTTCCATCCTCGGCGAAGTATGTCAAGCTCATGGAGCTGATTCCGGACGCGATGGTCTGGGCGGAGGCATCCACGCCGATCTCCTGCCGCGTCAGAGCGCCGCTAGAAAACGAATACACCACGCGCTCGCCTCGGCAGCCGGCCCCCGTCGCACAAAGAAACGGATCGTTCACTGTGCCCGACGCGGCACTGATTCCGTCGCCGTTCCAGTCGTACTGGAGGGTGACGGCGGTGGCGGTTTGCCCGATCGCGATCGCATCGAAGGTGTAGGCATAGCAGATGAGGCTGGCGCAGGATCCGGTGGTCACGGGCGTGGGGGCCTGCGGATAATAGCCGGCCTCCCGGATCTCCTTCACCATCCGCTCGATTGCGATACGCGCGGTCTGCTGCGCGTCGACCTGCGTGGTGCCGTACCAGAACGCCTGCTGACCCGATAGCACCAGGCCGAGCAAGCTCGCCATCACCAGCCCGACGATGGCGCAGACCACCAGCATCTCCGCCAGAGAATAGCCGCGCTCGTTCCTTAGCATCGATTCACCCCTGCTCATCTGTTGGCGAGGAAGATCGAAAGGGAGACCACCCGCTCGGTCGCGAGCACACCCCGACCGGTGACCGGCTTGTAGAAGACGCTCACGTCCACCCGCGCCCCGGTGGTGCCACCCGGGTTCAAGGTGATCGTCGAGGTTCGGCGGTAGCTCGACGGCACCCCCGAGATGGTTCCGTAGGCCTCGCTCGCCGGAAGGTTCGTGGTGTTCAGATCCGCCAGGTTCGTACCCGGGTGGGCGGCCAGCTCCTTCGCGAGCTCGATACGCTGCTCCGCCAGGAAGAGCGCGGTGCTCTGCTGGCGGCCCGCCTCGACCCCGTCGACCCCGAATCCGAACCCGGTGCTGACCGCGACGAGCCCGACCGAGATGATGGCGCAAGCCACCATGATCTCGGCCAGGGTGAACCCGGCCTGTCCGGAACGTATCTTCAGTCGGCGCAACGCCATCGTATGGACCTCCTGCGACTCGGCCGGGTAGGGAGCAAGACAGTTGCCACGCTGGATACACGGGAGACCCGCCGAAATCGAGCCCTAAGTGGCTGGAATCACAGGCCTGCAAGAGGAAGCCGGAGGATGAAAACCCTGCGGCTCCCCCAGCTATCTACAAGATGTGACGGGCTACCTGCACGAAGCGTCAGCCGCGGGACGAGCGAGGGACGCCCCTACGGGCCGCCCAGCCAGACCACCTCGAGCTGCGCGCCCCGGTCGAAAGAGTTCTTCGGGCCGTAGTTCTTGACCCGCGGCGTCCAGGCCGACAGGTTGCGCGGGCAGGGCGTGTACACGTAGTACACCTGGGCTGCCACGTGCCGCTGGATGTCGTCGATCACTTTCCGGCGCGACGACTTCGACGCGTACCTGCGCTGGGCCTCCAGCAGCACGTCGAGCCGAGTGTCGGCCACGTGGCTCCGGTTGCCCGGCTGCCCGCCGCGAAAGAAGTCGTAGAGGTAGCCGTCGACCTCGGTGAAGAGCGTCGACGGACCCCAGCTGACCTCGTCGAACTTCCCGACGAAGGATCCTCGCATGTACTGCCCGTACTCCTCGTTGACGATCTGCAGCTCCACGCCGATCTGCTTCAGCTCGACGGCCAAGCGCTCGAGGTCTTCCACGTACTCCGAGCCGTAGCCCGGCCAGCTGGTGCACTTCACCCTGAGGCCGCCGGGCACCCCGGCCTCGGCCAGGAGCTTCCGCGCGAGAGCGGGGTCGTGCTCGAGGTAGCGGGCCCCTTCCCCGAGGTGTTGGGCGGACAGCTTCCATTCCCGCATCGGGCCCGGTACCGGCCCCTGATCCTCGTAACCCTGCCCTTCCAGGTACTGGCTCACCCACTTCCGCCGGTCCACCGCGAGGCTGAAGGCACGGCGCACCCGCACGTCGTTGAACGGGGACTTGTCCGTCCGCATCGCCAGAGTCCGCACCGCCAGCGCGTCCCAGTACACCACCGGGTAGCCGGGGTTCACCTTCTTGAACGAGCCGGCGTCGGACCGGGGAATACGCCCGTCGTAGAACGGGATGTCCACCTGGCCCGCCCGGAAGAGCGAGAGCTGGGTCGAGCGGTCCCTGAGAAAGAGCCATTCCACCTTGTCCACATAGGGCAGTCCCGTCTCGTAGTAGGTGGGGTTGCGGGCGAAGATCGCCTTCACCCCCGGCTCGTAGCGCTCGAGCATGAAGGGCCCGCAGCCGACGAGAGACTCGGCCGCCTTGAAATCTCCGTGCCGGTCCTCCACCTCCGGCGGCAAGATGGCATTCCACGGCTCGGCGAGATTGTGCACGAAGGGCGCGAAAGCGTCGGCGAGATGGACGCGGATCGTGTATTTGTCCGCGGCCTCGATGGCCTCCACCGGCCCGAGCCGGGCCGTGAAGGGCGATCTCCTGAGCGCCCGCTCGAGCGAGTACTTCACATCGGCCGCGACCACTTCCCGCCCGTGTACCGGAGGCCTCGACTCCCAGCGGACGCCGGGCCGCAGCCTGACGGTGTAGACCTTGCCGTCCGCCGACACGCCGGCCTTGAGCGCGAGATCCGGAACGATCGTGAAGTCCGCCGGCCCGTACCGGGCGCCGTTCACGAACTTGAACAGGGTGCGGCGCACGAAGGACGATACGAGGTGCGTCGGGTAGGAAGCGGTGGCGTGGATATCGAAGGTCTGGGGCTCGAGGCCGATGTGCTTGAGCACGCCGCCTCGGGTCGGCGGCTGGGACCTCGCCTTTCGCGGGACCGCGACCGCGGCGGCCCCCGCGGCGATCGCGAGGAACCGGCGCCGCCCGAGGGCGTGGGCGGCGCGGTCGGTCGACGCGTCGTCCATGACCGCGGGATTATAGCAGAGAGGCCCGCCGCTATCCGATCGAGGGCACCTCTCGCTGGTTCAGCAGACGCAGCGTCCACCGCGAGCCGCCGCCCACGAGCACGGAGAGCGCCGCGTAGTCCTGCCCCAGGGCGAGGAGCCGCTCGGGACCGAGGCCCAGCGCACGGCAAAGGATCACCCGGTTGCTCCCGCCGTGCGCCACGACCGCGACGGTGCCGCCTGCGTGACGGGTCACGATGGCCTCGAACGCCGGCCAGGCGCGCGCCTCCAGGTCGGGCAGGCTCTCACCGTCCGGGAACTGAAAGCGCCCCACATCACCCATCCACGCGTCGAACGCCGGCCGGTCGAGCGCACGAATCTCGGCCGCGGTGAGCCCGTCCCAGCGACCCATGGCGAACTCTCGCAGCGCCGGGTCGCTGATCGGGGCGAGACGGTGTGGGGCAGCCAGGATCTCGGCGGTGCGCCGCGTGCGCTGGAGATCGCTGCAGTAGATCGCGTCGAAGGCGACGACGCGCAGGCGGGTCGCCAGGGCCGCGACCTGAGCCTCCCCGACCGGCGAGAGGGGCACATCGAGATGCCCGATGAAGCGGCGGGTCTCGGCCCCGACCACGCTGCCGTGGCGCACCAGGAAGACGGTGGTCGCGCTCAGAGCAGCCCTCGCCCGATCAAGGCGGCTCCGGCCAACAGCGCGCCGAGCTCGGCCAGCTCGACGACCGCACCCAGCACGTCCCCGGTGATCCCACCCAAGCGCCTTGCCGCGAAGCCCGCGCAGAGGATCGCCGCGACCCAGGCCAAGGCCGGGACGCCCGCACCCCACGGGCCCAGCATTGCGCCTCCGAGCGCGATGCCACCGAGCGCCCAGAGCGGGCCCGCCCATCGCGAGAGACCGGCGACGAACGCATCGCCGAGCCCTTTCCCGGGAGTGGCCGGGCGCAGCCAGACCGCGACGAGCAGCGGCGCCACGCGCCCGACCACCGGTGCGAGCACCAGCAGGCGCCCGCAGACCGGATCCGGGAGACCGGCCACGGCGACGATCACGAGCAACAGATAAAGGACCAGGCCGCCGGCGCCGAACACGCCGACGCGGCTATCGCGCATGATGGCGAGACGCTGCGCCTGATCGCGCCCGGCGAGCCCGTCCAGGACGTCGGCGAGCCCATCGAGGTGGATGCCGCCGGTCACCGCCTTCCAGCCGGTGACCAGGAGGCCGGAGGCCAGGAGCGGCGGGAATAGCGCGTGGAGGACGGCGAGCGCGCCGGCAAGCCCGGCCCCCAGCAAGAGGCCGACGACCGGGAACCACCACGCGGCGCGGCCGAGCGCGGACACCCCCTGCGCCTCCCGACCGGGCACCGGGAGCACGGTCAGGAATCGGATCGCCAGGATCAGCGACCCCATGGGCGGGGAACCGCGGCCACGCCGCTCAGACGGGCAGGACGGGATTACGCCGCGGCGGGAATTCGAGCTGCTTTGATTCCGCGTAGGCGAGACGCCGGATCAACTCGTCGCGCAGCTCGGAGCCCCCTACGATGCCGTCGACGAGCATCTCGGAGGCCAGCTTGTAGATGTCGACGTCCTGAGCGTACTCCTCGCGCTTCTTCTGGACGTAGGCGGCCCGCTCGGCTTCCGGCAGCTCCATGATCTTGTTGTAGTACACCGCATTGACCGCGGGCTCGGGTCCCATGATGGCCACCTGCCCCTGCGGCAGGGCCAGCGCCGCGTCCGGCTCGAAGGCGGGTCCGCACATCGCGTAGAGCCCGGCCCCGTAGCACTTGCGGACGACCACGCAGATCTTCGGGACGGTGGCCTGCGAGGTCGCGAACACCATCTTGGCGCCGTGTCGGATGATCCCGGCGCGCTCGACCTTGGTGCCCACCATGAAGCCCGGGACATCGGCGAGATAGACGAGCGGGATGTTGTAGGCGTTGCAGAGCGAGATGAAACGGGCCCCCTTGTCGGAGGAGTCCACCATCAGGACCCCGCCCTTCACCTTGGGCTGATTCGCCACCAGGCCGACCACCCGGCCCCCGAGGCGCGCGAACCCGACGATGATCTCCGGAGCGAAGAGGCGCTTGATCTCGAAGAAGGAGCCCGCGTCCACCAGCCGGTCGATGACCTCATACATGTCGAACCACTTCCGCTGGTCGTAGGGCACGATCTCCTCGATCGAGCGCCCCGGCTTGGCGGCCACCGCTTCCGTCGCGACGGGCCGCTCGCGGAAGGAGCCGGGCATGTAGCCAAGGTAACGGCGGCAGATCTCGATGGCCTCCTCGTCCGAGGCCGCGAGCACGTCGCCGCAGCCCGAGACGGTGCAGTGCATCCGGGCGCCGCCCAGCTCCTCGAGCGTGGTCTTCTCCCCGATCGCCATCTCCACCATCCGGGGCGATCCCACGTAAAGGCTCGCCTTGCCGTCGACCATGATCACGCAGTCGGTGAGCGCCGGGAGGTAGGCGGAGCCCGCCGGGGACGGCCCGAACAGGACGCAGACCTGCGGTACCACCCCGGAGAGTTGCACCTCGTTGTAGAAGATGCGGCCGGCGTGGAAGCGCCCGGGGAAGATCTTGATCTGCTCCGAGATGCGTCCCCCCGCCGCGTCGACCAGGTAGAGCAGCGGGACCTGCAGCCGCTGGGCGCGTTCCTGGATGCGCACGATCTTTTGGACGGTCTTCTCGCCCCACGAGCCCGCCTTCACCGTGTAGTCGTTGGCCATCACGCACACGGTGCGGCCGCCGACCGTCCCCACCCCGGTGACCACGCCGTCGGCAGGGGTATCGGCCTCCTGGTTGCGCGCGAAGAGGAAATCCTCCTGGAACTCGCTCCCCGGATCGAGCAGCAGCTTCAGACGATCCCGGACGAAGAGCTTGCCCTCTTCCTTGAGCTTGTCGCGGTACTTGAGGTGGCCCTGCTCGATGCGGCTCCGTTCCTGCCGGTAGCGCTGCTCGCTCATCGACTAGGGGTTCGGATTGGCCCAGAGAATGATGATGAGCACCCCGTTTCCGTACGGGGGACCGCCGAGCACCGCGGGGGCCCCGGGCGCCGCGAGGATGTTGGCGTTCATCTCGGGCCGCTCGCCGCGTAGGAGGCGCACCCGCATGCGGACCGAGGTTCCCTGCATCTGGTCCGGCGTGACTTCGAGCCAGCGCTCGCCGGGCACCGCGAAGCGCTGCTGGGTTCCCAGGGGGCCCTCGACCCGCTGGCGATCGAGCGTCGTGTAGTCGGTGTATCGGAACAGGGTCTGCAGACGCGGAATGATCTTCCGCAGTCGCTCGTCGGGCTCGGCTTCCGACTTCGGCGCGGCGGGGCCGGACGGACTCTTGGGGGTGCTGGAAGCCTCGAGGATGCGGACCCCGAAGCGAATGACCGGCTGGGCCTCGGCGGACGCCGCGAGCATCACGGTCAGGCCCAGCCAGAGCATCAGGGCGAGCATCGGTCCGAGGAGTGTCTTGAGACGCTTGCGTGCATTATGCAGCCTGGACATCACGGTCCCGATCGGGCAGTTGAGCACCTCGGCGATCTCGCGGTACGAGAGGCCTTCGACGTCACTGAGCATGATAATCGTTCGGGCCTTGGGCGGCAAGGCGTCGAGAGCGCTCCGGATTCTCTCTCGCTGCTCCTTCCGGGCCGCCTGCTGCTCGGGACCTCCGCCGGGATCCGGCGTCGTCCGCGCCCATTCCTCCTCGCTCACCCGCTCCGGCCCGAAGGCTCGCGCCTGGGCCCCGCGCTGGCGATGCCGGTCGGTGGCGACGTTGACGGTGATGCGGAAGAGCCAGGTGTAGAACGCCGACTGCCCGCGGAACGTCGGCAACGAGTGAAACGCCCGTACGAATGCCTCCTGTGCCACGTCCCACGCCTCCTCGCGGTCGTGCAGGACCTGGTACGCCAGGCGCCACACCCGCTGACGATACTTCTCGACGAGCGGCTCGAACGCGGTGGCGTCTCCGCCGATGCATCGCTGGATCAGCGCGCGCTCGTCGATCTCGGAGGGGCCCGGAGCCCCCGCGGTACCACCCGTGCCGGACGGCGAGTCGGGGGCCATCACCGTCGAACCCGGCGTTGGTCCCCGCGCCCCTTATCCGACAGCGGGTTGGACGTCAGGAAGCGCGCCCGCATTCACCGTCGACGTCGCGAGGCGGCGCGGCGCCCGGAGGGCTCCGGCGACCCACCGAGCAGGGCATCCACCCCGAGCAGGTAGCTGGCGGGCCCGAAGCCGGAGATCTGGCCGACCGCAGCCGCGGCGACCACCGACCGGTGGCGGAACTCCTCTCGGGCGTGGATGTTCGAGAGGTGGACCTCGACGACGGGAACGCGAACCGAGGCGACCGCGTCGCGGAGCGCGATCGAGTAGTGCGACAGTGCGCCGGGGTTGAAGACGACGCCCTGGAATCCCTCGCGCGCGGCCGACTGGATCCAGTCCACCAGCTCGCCCTCGTGGTTGGACTGACGGCACACCGCCCGCGCTCCCCGACTCTCGGCGTGGCGCTGCACCGCCCGGTTCACCTCCGCCAGCGACACGCGGCCATATACGGCCGGCTCGCGGGTGCCGAGGAGATTGAGGTTGGGGCCGTGGAGCACGAGGATGGCCGATGCGACGCGGCGTGCCATTGGTGGGAGAGAATACACCGCGGCGGCGATGGCGCCAAATACCGGCCACGGCGCCCGTATAATGCGACGGGGCTCAGACCGCGGCGTCGCGTGCGGCATCCGGGCGCTGGTGCTCCGGCAGTCCGGAGGCCACGACCGCGTGCACCCGGCGGGCAAGGTCGCGGGCGGCCTCCTTCACGTCGAGATCGGATGGAGGCGCGACGAGTGGATGGTAGACGATCGTCAGCCGCCCCGGCCGCGGCAGGCGCCGGCCGGGCGGCCAGGACTCGTGCCCTCCGACGATGGTGACCGGCATCACCGGGACCCCGAGCGAGCACGCCATCCGGAACGCCCCGGCACGGAAGCGCTGCACGCGCCCATCCTGGCTGCGGCCGGCTTCCGGGAAGATCATGACCACCTCGCCCGCGTTCAGGAGGCGCACCGCGGTCCGGGCGGCGCCGGCGTCCGCGGCCTCGATGTCGACCGGAAACGCACGCAGCCGCCGGATCAGCCAGGCGAGCCCGGGAACGCGAAACAAGGCGCTCCACGCCATGTAGTGGACGGGCCGACGGATCGGGATGCTCGCGAGCACGGGATCGGCGTAGGTCACGTGGTTCGGCACGACCAGCAGAGGCCCGGAGCGGGGGATGTGATGCACGCCTTCGAAGCGGATCCGGAAGTAGAGCCGCGCTCCGAGCCACACGATCGGGCGGAACGCGTCGACCACGGGCGTGCGCACGGCCCGATAGTGCCACGCGACGCCTGAGCACGCCAATGCCCCCCGCGACCCGGCCCGTCCTCATCGCGCATCGGGGCGCGGCCGCCGACGCCCCGGAGAACACGATCGCGGCCTTCGAGCTGGCGCTCGAGCAGGGAGCCGACGGCCTCGACCTGGACGTCCATCTCTCGGCCGACGAGCACCCCGTGGTGATCCGCGACTTCACGCTCGAGCGCACCTCCGACGGGGCCGGGCCGGTGAGCGCGCTGCGCGTCCGGGAGCTCAAGCGCCTGGACGCCGGGGGCTGGTGGGACCGCCGGTTCGAGGGCCAGCGGGTCCAGACGCTCCAGGAGGTCTTCGAGCGCTTCCGGGACCGCACCCGTTTCTGGCTGGAGATGAAGGGCGGCTCCGCGCTCTATCCCGGGCTGGAAGAGCGCGTGGTCTCGACCATCGAGATCTACGACGTCATCGACCGGGTGCTGGTGCAGTCGTTCGATCCCGCCGTACTCGCCACGGTCCGGAGCCTGAACCCGGAGATCCGGGTCGGGACCCTGGTCGCGCAGGACCCGCTCGACCCGGCCCTGCTGCGGCCCGATCCCCCGGGCGCGGTCTGCCCGGCGATCGGAATGTGTTCCGAGGCACTGGTCGGCGCGATCCGGGGAGCGGGGCGAGACTGCTACGTCTGGACGGTCAACGAGCCGGCCCATGTGGACCGGCTCGTCGGGTGGGGCGTGAGCGGCATCATCACCGACCGGCCGGGCGTGCTGCGCGCCCGGCTCGGTCGGTAGGCAGGTTCAGGGTTACTCGTCCTCGGACTCGTCGGTGTCCGTCGCGGCGGCCACCGTCTCCAGGCGCGGCACCATGCGCTCGAGCCGGTCCTGGCACCGCACGCAGGTCGTCACCTCGGGCATGGCGCGGAGCCGGGCGGGCGCGATGGCCTCGCCGCACTCCTCGCATACCCCGTACTCCCCGCCCCGCAGGCGCTCCAGCGCCTCGGCCAGCTTGTTGGCGCGGTCCACGAGCAGGCTCCGCGTGGCGAAGCTCATCTCCCGGTCCTCGTTGACCCGGATGACGTCTACCTCGTCGGCGAGCGGCGAATCACCTCGGCCGCCCCCGAGCTCTTCGAAGGTCATCACGCCACCCATGTGCCGGATCCGCTGCACCGTGTGGCTGAGCTCTCTCTCAAGGCGCTTCTTGATCTCGTCCATCGTCACTGTCTCCCTCCTGGGCCCCGGATCGAGTCGACCCGGACCGCCCGGCTGGGCGTCCCCTGCTGCAAGGCCTGTGCCCGGACGCCTTAGGACAGAGACGGCTCAAAAGGGCCAATATTCGTAGCGACCTACGATCGTGATGTGGTGGTGCAGGGCAGATTGCCCTATGGACAGCTGGGAAAATTCGGCACTACGTGTGTCAATTATGGGTGGTGTGGCCACTGACCCGGTCCGGCTCGTGGCACGGTTCGTCTCGGCAGGTCATGATGGCCGCCACGATCGGGTGGGCTTCCCGGGCGGGGCCAGGACGACGGCCCCGCCCGCAAGTAGCTGAACTACGAGCGAACGGCTTGGGCCTTCTCGGGCTCCCAAATACTGATGTGCCGCGTTTCAGGCATGATGAACAGGCAGATGATGAAACACACCGCCGGCACCACGATGGGGTAGATCAGGGCATTGCCGACACTGCCGGTGGACAGGAACGCAGCGGAGGTGATGAATGGCACCAGGCCTCCGCCCCAGCCGTTGCCGATATGATAGGGCACGGAGACAGACGTGTAGCGAATCCGGCTTGGGAAGTACTCAGCCAGAAACGCGCCGACCGGGCCGTACACCATGCCCACGTAGGACACCAGGATGAAGATGATGAAGATGGCGACCGGATAGTTGACGGCGCCGGGATTGGTGACCTGACCCAGCCACGCGTAGAGCGGATAGTACGTCACGGATGCCAGGAACATTCCCCCCAGAATGACCGGCTTCCGACCGATGATGTCGGAAAGCCATCCGAAGAGAATCAGCGTCGGCGTCGCGATGAGCAACGCCGCCCCGACAAGGTAGCTCGAGGTGAGCACGTCGAGCTTCTTCACCGTCTGCAGGAAGTAGAGGGCCCAGAACTGGCCGCTGTACCACACGACTCCCTGGCCGATCAGCACCACGATGGCGACCAGGATGTACTTGATGTTGGTGCTCAGGAACGCCTCTCTCCATGGGTTTGTCACCATCCCGCCCTTGGCCTTCATCTCCTGGAAGATCGGGGTCTCTCCCAGCTGCAGCCGGATGTAGATGGCCATCATCACCAGGAGGAACGAGATGAGGAACGGAATCCGCCAGCCCCAGTCGTTGAAGGCGTCGTTTCCCAGGTAGCTCCGAGTCCCAACGATCACCCCGAGCGAGACCACGATGCCCAGCGTCGGCGACGTCTGCAGCCAGCCGGTGTAGTATCCCCGGCGCTCGTCCGAAACGTGCTCGGCAACGTAGGTGATCGCGCCACCGTATTCCCCGCCCAGGCACAGCCCCTGGATCATTCTCAAGACGAACAGAATGAACGCCGCGGCAACGCCAATGGAGGCGAAGGTCGGGATCAGACCGATGGTGGCGGTCGCCAGGCCCATCCCGGTCAGCGTCACGATGAACGTGTATTTGCGGCCCACCCGGTCCCCCAGCCACCCAAACAAGAAGGCGCCCAGGGGACGAATCAGGAAGCCGGCAGTGAACAGGGCAATCGTGCTCAGTAGCGCCGCCACTGCGTGGGTCTTGTCGAAGAACTTCACCGACAGGATCGAGGCCAAGCTACCGAAGATGTAGAAATCGTACCATTCGATGATGTTTCCCACCGCGGCAGCCACCACCACGCGGCGGAAGTCCCTGGGGACCTGGTTTTTACCGGCCATAGTGTTCCCCCTTTGCTGAGGTTGGTCTATCTCGACGTTCGGAACTCGTGCGTACAACTCCGCCCCGAGCGGACCGCGGCCTGTCGCTGACTCGCCTACGATTCTCGTCACGCTTGCTGATAGGCGGCCTCAAACAAAGGACACACATCGATGGCGCACCGAGCATCGATACGCATGAAAGGTGCCAGGGAGACGAGACGCGTAAACTGCTGATTCCACAGCACCTCGTCACGGGACCGGGCGGACCCTCTGTGGCAACAAAGCCAAGGTTCTTGGCAGAGACACCCTGACGCGCCAAGCCAGGACGAGGGGGGCAGCCCCTACTCCTCCTCGCCGTACTTCTCCTTGAGCATGGCGACGACCGCCGGGTCGGCCAGCGTGGTGGTGTCCCCCAGGGCCTTGCCCTCGGCGATGTCGCGCAGCAGGCGGCGCATGATCTTGCCCGAGCGGGTCTTGGGCAGGTCCGAGGCGAAGATCAGGTCGTCGGGACGCGCCAGGGCTCCGATCTTCTTGGTCACGTGCGCCTTGAGCTCCTCTACCAGCTCCTTGCTGGGCTTCGTCCCGTCCTTGATCGTCACGAAGGCCGCGATGGCCTGTCCCTTGATCTCGTGCGGCCGCCCGATCACCGCGGCCTCGGCCACGTGGGGATGGTCCACCAGCGCGGACTCTACCTCCATGGTCGAGACCCGGTGGCCGGAGATGTTCATGACGTCGTCGACGCGGCCCAGCAGCCAGAAGTACCCCTCTTCGTCGATCTTGGCGCCGTCCCCGGTGAAGTAGATGCCCGGGTACTTGCTCCAGTACTGCGCGACGAACCGCTGAGGGTCGCGGTAGATGCCCCGGAGCATGCCCGGCCAGGGTTTCTTGAGCACCAGGTAGCCGGCCTTTGCGGGCTCCCCCTTGTCGTTGACGACCTCGGCCTCGATGCCGGGGAAGGGCCGCGTGGCGGACCCCGGCTTCAGCGTGGTGATCCCGGGCAGCGGGGTGATCAAGATGTGGCCGGTCTCGGTCTGCCACCAGGTATCGACGACCGGACAGCGACCCCCGCCGATCACCTTCCAGTACCAGACCCAGGCCTCGGGGTTGATCGGCTCCCCGACCGAGCCGAGCAGCCGCAGGCTCGACAGATCGCAGCGCTTCGGGTACTCCTCGCCCCAGCGCATGAAGGTGCGGATGGCGGTGGGCGCGGTGTAGCAGATGGTCACCCCGTACTTCTCCACGATGCGCCAGAAACGATCCTTGTCCGGATGGTCGGGCGTGCCCTCGTACATCACGGTGGTGGTGCCGTTGGCGAGCGGCCCGTAGACGACATAGGAGTGGCCGGTGACCCAGCCGATGTCGGCGGTGCACCAGTAGACGTCGGTGTCGCGCAGATCGAAGACCCACTTGGTGGTCGCGTAGACCCCGGTCAGGTACCCGCCGGTGGTGTGCACGATGCCCTTGGGCTTGCCGGTGGAGCCCGAGGTGTAGAGCAGGTACAGCATGTCCTCGGCGTCCATCTTCTCGGGCGCGCAGTAGGCGGGGGCATCCTTGACGAAGTCGTCCCACCAGGTATCGCGGCCGCCCTGCATGTGGATCTCCTGACGGGTCCGCTTGAGCACGACCACGGTGTGGACGTCCGGGCACTCGCGCAGCGCCTCGTCGACGTTCTTCTTGAGCGCGACCGTGCCCCCGCGCCGGAAGCCGCCGTCGGCGGTGATCACGATGCGGGACTCCGCGTCGTGGATGCGGTCGCGCAGGGCCTCCGGCGCGAAGCCGCCGAAGACCACGCTGTGGGGCGCCCCGATACGCGCGCAGGCCAGCATCGCGATGGGCAGCTCGGGCACCATCGGCATGTAGATGGTGACCCGGTCGCCCTTCTTGACCCCGCGCCCCTTCAAGGCCGCCGCGAAGCGATTCACCTCGCGGTGGAGATCCCAGTAGGTCAGCACCCGCGTGTCGCCCGGCTCGCCTTCCCAGATGATGGCGGCCTTGGTCTTACGGGAGGTGGCCAAGTGGCGGTCGAGGCAGTTGTAGGATACGTTGAGCTTGCCCCCAATGAACCACTTGGCGTTGGGCGCCTTCCACTGCAGCGTCGTCTTCCAGGGCTTGAACCAGTCCAGCTCGCGCGCGAAGCGCTCCCAGAAGCGGGCCGGGTTCTTCGCGGCCTCCGAATAGATCGCGGCACGGTTGGCGATGGCGCGCTTGACGAACTCCTTCGGCGGAGCGAACTTCCGCTTTTCCTTCAGAAGGGCTTCGACGGCGCTGCTGCCTTTGGTCTCGCTGGCCATGGGGATCCTCGTCGTGGGGTGAGATCGGCGCTTCGGCGCGCCGCCCCACTTCTAAACCATCGGTCGGTGAACTTCAAGGGAGTAAGCTCACCGCGTGGCGACCCCCCTCCCGCTCTATTCCGTGCTGCCCTTCGTCGCGATGCTGCTCGCCATCGCTCTCCTGCCCCTCGCGCTGCCGCACTGGTGGGAGCCGAACCGGAACAAGCTGCTGCTGTCGGCCGGTCTCGGCCTGCCGATGCTGCTCCTCTACCTGGCCCGGGAGCCGCGCGTCCTCGCGCACACCGCGGGCGACTACGTGTCGTTCATCGTGCTGCTGGCCGGCCTCTACGTGGTGGCGGGCGGGATCCTGCTCCGGGGCGACCTCGAGGCCACCCCGCTGGTCAACTGCGCCTTCCTGGCCGCGGGCGCCGCCCTCGCCTCCCTCATCGGCACCACCGGGGCCTCCATGGTGATGGTCCGCGCCCTCCTGCAGACGAACCGGGAGCGCGAGCACGTGACCCACACCGTGGTCTTCTTCATCTTCCTGGTCTCGAACATCGGCGGCATGCTCACGCCGCTCGGCGACCCGCCGCTCTTCCTCGGCTATCTGGCCGGCGTGCCGTTCGCCTGGACCCTGCGGCTGTGGCGGCCCTGGCTGACCATGACCCTGATCCTCCTCGTCGTCTACTTCGTCTGGGACACGATCCAGCGCCGCCGCGAATCAGGTGCGGCGCTCCGACGCGATCAAACGCGGATCGAGCCCCTGCGCATCCACGGCGGCCTCAACTGCGTCTGGCTGGCCGGCGTGGTCGCCGCGGTGGCCCTCCTGCAGGCGCCCGGGCGCGAGATCGCCATCCTGGGCCTGGCCGGTATCTCCCTCTGGCGGACGCCCCGGCAGATCCGCCGGGCCAACCAGTTCACCGCGCACCCGATGGTGGAAGTGGCGGTGCTCTTCCTCGGCATCTTCCTCACCATGATCCCCGCGCTCGAGCTGCTTCACGCTCGCGGTGGCGAGCTGGGGGTCCGCGAGCCGTGGCAGTTCTTCTGGGCGGTCGGCGGCCTCTCGTCATTCCTCGACAACGCGCCCACCTATCTCACGTTCCTCGCCCTGGGCCAGGGACTCGGCCTGCCCGGGGAGGTGGTCGGCGTGCCCCACACGATCCTGGCCGCGATCAGCGTGGGCTCGGTCGCGATGGGCGCCAACACCTACATCGGCAATTCGCACAACTTCATGGTGAAGGCCATCGCGGAGGCGGCCGGGGTGCGCATGCCGACCTTCTTCGGCTACACGATCTACAGCGGCGCGGTGCTGATCCCGCTCTTCGTCGCGATCACGCTCCTGTTCTTCTAGGCGGGCGGGGCCTCCGGCGGCGTGGCGCGGCGCAGGCCATAGCGCTGCATCTTGTCCGAGAAGTTCTTCGGGTCCATGTCGGCGTGCTTGGCCGCGATGGTGAGCTTGCCGCCGTGGCTCTTGAGCAATCCCTCGATGTAGGCGCGCTCGAAGTCCTCCACCACCCGGGCCTTGGCGTCCCGGAAGGGCAGCGAGAGGTCCACCGGGGCGGGCGCCCCGGTGGGGGCCAGAAACCGCTCCACGTCCGCGAGGGTGTCGCCCGCGGCCACGATGGCCGCGCGCTCGATGACGTTCTCGAGCTCCCGCACGTTGCCCGGCCACGGATAGCGCGTCAGCGCGCCCAGGCTCCCCGGCGAGATCCCGCGCACCGCTTTCTTCAGGCGGCGCCCGGCCTGCTCCACGAAGTGCCGGGCGAGTAGCGGAATGTCCTCGGGCCGCTCGCGCAGGGGGGGCACACGGACCGGCATCACCGAGAGCCGATAGAAGAGGTCGCGGCGGAACGTGCCGCGCTCGACCTCGGCCTGGAGGTCCTTGTTGGTGGTGGCGATGAAGCGCACGTCGATGTCGACCGGTCGGTCGGCGCC
>Ga0070708_100001261_pt1 | contig 19463 bp, 11 predicted proteins | sample KBSK5503metaG_FD_65469 | JGI IMG/M metagenome (GOLD analysis project Ga0070708, IMG submission 65469) | Corn, switchgrass and miscanthus rhizosphere microbial communities from Kellogg Biological Station, Michigan, USA - KBS K5-50-3 metaG | ecosystem: Host-associated > Plants > Roots >... | reverse complement strand
GACGCGTTGTTCGACAACGGTCGTCGCTCGAAGGCGATTCGCGGCCGCGGCAAGCGTCCGCTCAAGTCGCTCTCCGACATGCTCAAGGGCAAGCAGGGCCGGTTCCGTCAGAACCTGCTCGGCAAGCGCGTGGACTACTCGGGCCGCTCAGTCATCGTCGTCGGTCCGGAGCTCCAGCTGCATCAGTGCGGACTCCCCAAGCTGATGGCGCTCGAGCTGTTCAAGCCGTTCATCATCCACAAGCTGGTGGAGAAGGGCATCGCCGAAACGGTCAAGCGCGCGAAGAAGATTGTCGAGCGCGAGTCGCCGGAGGTTTACGAGATCTTGGAAGAGATCATCCGTGACCATCCGGTGTTGTTGAACCGCGCGCCGACGCTGCACCGCTTGGGCATCCAGGCCTTCGAACCAGTACTCGTCGAAGGAAAGGCGATTCGTATTCACCCGCTCGTGTGCGCCGCCTTCAACGCCGACTTCGACGGCGACCAGATGGCAGTACACGTGCCGCTGTCGTTCGAGGCACAGCTCGAGGCGCGCCTGCTCATGCTGTCGTCGAACAACATCTTGAAGCCGTCCGACGGCCGTCCCGTCGCGGAACCCAGCCAAGACATTGTGCTCGGCTGCTATTTCGCGACCAAGGCGCCGGTCAACTTCAACACGGTCGATCAGAAGTCGCTCCGCCGCTTCACGCAGGTCGCGGAGATCGAGATGGAGCTCGCGCTCAACCGCCTCACGCGGCACGACGCGCTGCTCTACTTCGTGCGGGACGAAGCGGGCAACCGCTGGGAGAAGACGACAGCGGGCCGCGTGTTGTTCAACGCGATCATCCCGAGGCAGCTTGGCTACAAGAACATCGACATGAAGAAGAAGGCACTCTCCGAGTTGGTTTTTGAATCCTACCGCAAGGCCGGACTGGCGGAGACGGTGCAGTTCCTCGATCGATTGAAGGAGTTCGGGTTCGCCAACGCCACGCGCGGCGGCGTCTCGATCGGCATTGAAGATCTCGAAATCCCGAAGGCCAAGCAGTCGATGCTCGACGAGGCGACGGAACGCGTCGAACGGTTCCAGCGCGCCTATCAGACCGGCAACATCACCAACGGCGAGCGATACAACAAAGTCATCGACACCTGGACGCACGCGAACTCCGACATCGCCGACGAGATGGTCAAGGCGATGCGCGAGTCCAAGAGCGGATTCAACCCGGTGTTCATGATGTTCGACTCCGGCTCGCGCGGTAGCCGCGACCAGATCCGCCAGTTGGCGGGCATGCGCGGACTCATGGCGAAGCCGCAGAAGAAGCTCACCGGCGGCATCGGTGAGATCATCGAAAGCCCGATCAAGTCGAACTTCCGTGAAGGTCTGTCACCGCTCGAGTACTTCACGTCGACCCACGGTGCTCGTAAGGGTCTGGCCGACACCGCGCTCAAGACGGCGGACGCCGGCTACCTCACGCGTCGTCTGGTCGACGTCGCGCAGGACGTGACGATCAGCGAGGAAGATTGCGGAACGATCCAGGGACTCGAAGTGTCGGCGCTGAAGGAAGGCGAAGACGTGATCGAGCCGCTCTCGGAGCGTATCGTCGGCAACTTTGCGGCCGAGGACGTCGAGGATCCGCATGAATTGGATCAGGCTGGCCGTCGCACGTTGATGGTCGAAGCTGGTCAGCTGATCGACGAAGAGAAGGCGCAGCAGATCGAAGAGTCGGGAATTGAAACGGTCAAGATTCGCTCCGTCCTCACCTGTGAGGCGAAGCGCGGTCTCTGCCGCATGTGCTACGGCCGCAACCTGGCGACGATGAACGTCGTCGATCTCGGAGAGGCGGTTGGAATCATCGCGGCGCAGTCCATCGGTGAGCCGGGCACGCAGCTCACTCTCAGAACCTTCCACATCGGTGGAACGGCGGCGCGTATCGCCGAGCAGACGGCGCGCAAGTCGAAGGTCGCGGGCACGGTCGAGTACTCCGACCGTCTCATTGTCGTCACGAATCCGGACAAGCAGCGCATCGTGACGTCGTACGAGGGTGAAATTCTCATCAAGTCGTCGAGCGATAAGAACGCCAATATCGCGGCGCGCTTGCAGGTACCGCTCGGCGCGATTTTGATGGTCGACGACGGAGCGGACGTGAAGCGCGATCAGGTGATCTTCACCTGGGATCCGTACACGAACCCGATTCTCGCCGACGTCGATGGTGTCGTGCGATTCGTCGACATCGTCGAAGACGAATCCGTGTCCGAGGAGTTGGATGAGCTCACGGGCTTACGTCAACGCGTGATCATCGAAGATCGTGAAAAGAAGCTCCACCCGCACATCGAGATCATTCAGGAGAAGGGCGGGAAGGAGAAGCGCGTGCGTGACTTCATCATTCCGGCGGGCGCGCAGCTCACCGTGGAAGATGGACAGAAGATCTATCCTGGTACCACGCTGGCCAAGGTTGGACGTGAAGCGTACAAGACGCGTGACATCACGGGCGGTCTGCCGCGAGTCGCCGAATTGTTCGAGGCGCGCCGGCCGAAGGATCCGGCCACTATTTCGGAGATCGACGGCGTCGTGCGGTTCGGCGATATCAAACGTGGCAAGCGTGAGATCTACGTCGCACCGATCAACCACGACGGCTCGCTCGACGAGACGCGTGAAGCACAGCTGTACGAGGTTGGCGCCGGTAAGCACTTGCGCGTGCACGAAGGCGATCGCGTGCGGGCCGGTGATCGCCTGTCCGAGGGTCCGGTCAATCCGCACGACATCTTGCGGATCAAGGGACCGCGTGCGGTGCAGGAGTATCTGCTCAATGAAGTGCAGGAGGTCTACCGTCTGCAGGGCGTGAAGATCAACGACAAGCACATTGGCGTGATCGTCAAGCAGATGCTGCAGAAGGTTCGCGTCATGGAGCCGGGCGAGACGGAGTTCCTCGAAGGGGAGCACGTCGACCGTCAGGTCTTCCGCGACGAGAACGACCGCGCCAAGAAGAAGAAGGAAACGGCGGCGTCGGCGGAGCCGTTGCTGCTCGGGATCACCAAGGCGAGTCTCACGACGCAGTCGTTCATCTCGGCGGCGTCGTTCCAGGAGACCACGCGGGTGCTCACCGACGCGGCGATCCGCGGTGCGAAGGACGATCTCCTTGGTCTCAAGGAGAACATCATCATCGGTCACCTCATTCCGGCCGGTACGGGTATGTATCGCTATCAGGATGTCGAGATCGAGATCGCGCAGCCGGAAGGCTTCGAGGCGCTCCCGCCGATGGCGGCGGAGTTGCCGAATGTCTTCGCAATAGCGGACGAGGACGAATCACCGTTTCCGCCACTGCCGCGGCCGAGCGTTCGAGAGGAGCGCTAGCAGCACGAATTCAACGAACAAGAGAACGGCGAGCTTCGGCTCGCCGTTTTTTTTCAGCCAGCCGGACGTGAGGCGAGTTGACATTCTGCTGAGATTGCAATGATCCATCTTGCCACTCGAAGCGAGCTGGGCATTAGAGATCTATAATAATGTTTGTGCCGTAAACCCTCATTGTAAAACCGCGGCGGTGCGCATACATTAAAAGTCTGCCCGGGGACCGAGGTTGATTCCCCCGCAGACGCTGCGTCATCCTCGTACGCCGGCGGCGTACGCGCGGACGGATTGATGCAAATCACGCTACAATTGGCAGACGACGTTGCCCGGGCGCTGGAACAAGGCGCCACGGCCGACGCGAGCGCGCAGCCACTTACTCGATTGGCGAGCGAACTGGGGATCGCGTTGCGTCCGCTTCACCCGGGAGCGCGTGATGCCGCCCTTCGTCGCTACTTCGTCGCGGAGCTCGCCGACTCCTCCGCGACCGATAGCGCGCTGCAGCGGCTTCGTACGAGCTCTGGCGTCCTTGCCGCGTACGTGAAACCGACCGACGCGATGCCCTGACGACGAATTGACGCGGCCCCACAGTCCAACCCACCGAGGTGGATAATGCCTAGTCGAAAGGGGCCGCGACACGGCCACGCGGAGCCCACGAATCCCAAATCCACGATTCCAGCCGAACGCGAGTTGATCGTCGTTGCGCATCCCGACGCTAAGTTGCGCGCAACTCCGTTCGGGGTTGCGGCGGCGCCCGGGTTCGAGGTCGACTCGCTATCCCGGGTTCTCGCAAGCAAGGGTGCAACCGTTCGCCCGCTGTTTGAAGGCGCGGATCGGCGACCGAGGGCCGCGACACTCGCGCCAGTGATGGGCGACGCGCGACCACGGGATGAGACCGCACTGCCAGATCTCACAGGCTACTTCCGCGTGGACGCGGCGGACGAAGACCTGGATTCCCTCGCCGAATCGCTCAGAGCTCTGCCGTCCGTGCACGCGGCCTACGTGAAACCAGAGACACTCCCGGCGCGCGTCATCGATCGACCATTCTCCGACTCGCACGACGCGGGCGTCACGAACCCGGAGGCTGGAAGCCAAGCGGTCCTCGAACCACCGCCGAGCGATCTCAACGAGATGACTCCGTCGATCAGCGAGGCGCCGCCGATCAGTCCTGACTTCACGGCTCGGCAACTCTATCGAAGCGCAGCGCCGGTTGGCGTCGACGCGGTCTTCGCCGCAACCATTCCCGGCGGTCGCGGAACGGGCGTTCGCATCATCGACGTCGAAGGTGAGTGGCGATTCACGCACGAGGACCTCGTTCAAAATCAGGGCGGTGTCGCCGCCGGCACGCCGCCCAGTGATATCGGCTGGCGCAATCACGGAACGGCGGTCATGGGCGAAATCGGTGGCGACGTGAACGGCCTTGGCATTACCGGAATCGCGCCCGACGCCTTCTTCCGCGGCATCTCGATCTTCGGCGGACTTGGCTCTGCGCCAGCGATTCGACGCGCAGCTGACCTCCTCTCCCCGGGCGATATCATCCTTATCGAGCTCCACCGGCCCGGACCGAGAGCGACCGGAGTCGGTCAGCAGGGCTACATCGCCATCGAGTGGTGGCCGGACGACTACGACGCGATCCGATACGCTACGGGCCGAGGGGTCATTGTGATCGAGGCGGCCGGAAATGGTGCGCAGAACCTCGACGATCCGATCTACGACACGCCAGCGCCGGGATTCCCGGCGACGTGGCGCAACCCGTTTCGCCGGTCGCCGAACGATTCGGGCGCGATTCTCGTTGGCGCGGGCGCACCACCGCCCGGGACCCATGGTCACGACTGGGGACCAGATCGTTCGCGCCTCGATTTCTCGAACTATGGCGCACCAGTCGATGCGCAAGGTTGGGGACGCGAAGTCACCACCGCAGGGTACGGCGATCTTCAGGGCGGTACGAACGAAGATCTCTTTTACACCGACCAGTTCAGCGGAACGTCAAGCGCGTCGCCGATCGTTGTCGGCGCCGTCGCCTCGGTGCAGGGCGTTCATCGTGCCCGCGCGGTCGCGCTTCTCACGCCTGCGTCGGCCCGTAGCCTACTTCGCACCACGGGGTCACCGCAGCAGGATGCCCCCGGGCGGCCGGCGACGCAGCGCATCGGCAACCGACCGAACATCCGGCAGATGGTCGGTGGCATCATCCCCGTCGCACTCACCGTGCCGCTCTTCCGCTACTGGAATCCGGGCAACACGGATCACTTCTACACGACCAACTTCAGCGAGTTGGGCGCGGGGAAATACGGCTGGGGATACGAGGGCATTCAGTGCTACGTCATTCCGCAGGCAACGCCGGGCGCCGTCCCGCTCTATCGATACTGGAACGCTCAAATCGGCGATCATTTCTACACCACGAACTTCGGCGAGCTTGGATCCGGCCGGTATGGTTGGGCGTACGAGGGTGTGCAGTGTTACGTCTACCCACAGCCGGGAATTGGTCGCGTGGCGCTGTATCGGTATTGGAATGGTCAAACGGGCGACCATTTCTACACGACGAACTTCAATGAGCTCGGACCGGGGAAGTTCGGCTATCACCTCGAGGGCGTGCAGTGCTTCGTCGCGACGGGCGTCCGCCCGCCAGAAGAGGAGTCGGAGGCGATGACGACGCCTGAGTCGTTCCGAATAGAAGCGCAGTCGTCGCTGGGTACCGCTGAAAGTCTCATCGTCGCTGGAGCGGACAGTTTCACTCCGGCACCCGCATCGGTGATCTCGACGCCTGTTGTGCCATCCGTGGCACCGATGGCGATGGAACGCTCGATATCGGAACTTGAAACGGTTGCTGGACGTCCGATCAACTTCCACTTCCACTTGGGTAGCAAGTAGCGACTGGCGAAAGCGGGCCAAGCCGTTGAAAGGCGGGGTGAGCGAAAAGCTCACCCCGTTTTTTCTTGTGCCGCCTTCCATGAATTCGATGATGCTCGTTTCGGTCGACGGTGCCCCCGCGTCGTGATCTGGCGAGCGCACCTCTGATGCCGCGTGAAATGAGAAGATGACGCTCGCATGTCGCTACCCCTCCACTTTGGATGAAATAATCTCCGGGGGCGATGGTGTCATATACGATTGTCAGTCGCGGCCGCGTGCTCGGGACGACGGAGTTCGAGTACAGACGGTGGCGGGAAGGAATCCGCGGCGGAAGCTTCGTGCCTGCCGCGGATGCCGCTCACCTGGTGGACATCGCGGTCGGAGTTTCCCCGGCGGCCATCACGCTTGGCAAGAAATTCCGTGAAATGGACCGGCAGCGCGATCAAGCTTTGTCGACGGGCGCCTGGCATTCGCCCCATCACAGGGCGACGACCGAACACGCCGATCTCGCCTCGGCGTGTGATCATGAGGGCGCGCTCGAGCTCGAGCTGCGGGGACCAGACGGCGCGCTGATCGAGACCGACTGGATCGCGCTTCAGGACACCGAGTTTCTCCTGTCGCTCAACGACGACGATCTCGCGGAAACCGAATGCTGCGACGATTGGTCGGACGACGGATTGGAGCTCTCGGCGGCCGGGATCAGTGGCCTTGACGACGATGAGGTGTTCGGCGAGATGTTCGACGAGACGGACGATGAGGGCGAGCCGTGGAGCGACGACTGCGATCTCGAGTGGACCGACGAGGTCGAGAAACCATTCCCGCGCTATCAGATCTTCGTGACTTTGCGCGATGACGACGCCGTGCCCTGAGACTTGACGGTTCGTACCCGGCCCGCGATGGTCTCCTCGTGAATGCGTGGATCATCGCGGGCCTGGTCGTCTTTGCGGTGCTCGTCGGCGGTGGATGGTACACTCGCCGGTCGACGCGTCGCGCGCTTCTTCGATTCCGCGGACGCATCGATCGCTTCAAGCTCACCAGTCGGAAATCCGTCAGAGAGCGGTTGCTCAACGACCCGGCGGTCACCGAGGCGGTGAAGGTCCATGCTGCATCGACCGCAGAGTCGGAAGCTGCGGCGTGGCAGCGCGTCGACGAATACGTGCACGAGATCGTGCCGTTCTTCAACGTCGTCGCCTACTATCAGATCGGATACCGGCTCTCCGAGCGCGTGCTGAATCTGTTTTACAAAGTGTCGGTCGAGCAGGAGGATGCCGGCGCCTTGGGTCGTCTTCCGCGCGATTCGGTACTGGTGTACTTGATCAATCATCGCTCGAATGCCGACTACGTTCTCGTCAGCTACGCGCTCGCCGGACAGGTCGCGATCTCCTACGCGGTCGGGGAGTGGGCCCGCGCGTTTCCGCTCGAGCATCTCTTCAAGGCGTTCGGTTCGTACTTCGTGCGCCGGAGATATCGCGAGCCGCTCTACCACGCGGTATTGGAGCGATACGTCCAGCTCATCACTCGCGAAGGGGTGACGCAGGGGATCTTTCTCGAGGGCGGTCTCACGCGCGACGGGCTGCTCAAATCGCCCAAGATCGGGTTGCTCGACTACGTGCTCGGCATCGCGCGCGATCCGGCGTATCGATCGCGCCTCTACGTCGTGCCGGTCGCGGTGAACTACGACCGCGTACTCGAGGATCGGTCGCTGCTGCGTGAGCTGGCATCGCGCGACGGCCGCGAGCGAAGGTCGCGCGTCAAGCAGCTCTCTGAAGTCACGCGCTATCTATGGTGGAACGCCGCGCGGCTCATGACGCGACGATGGAAGCGATATGGACGCGCGGCCGTAACAGTCGGCGCGCCCATCCCGCTCGATCCCTGGTTCGCGCGAAACCCGGACCTCTTCCACCTCGCCAAAGCGGAACGACGGGCGCGCGTGCAGTCGCTGTGCGACGACGTCATGTCGCGGATCGGCGAGCTGGTTCCGGTCACGCCCGTGCCGCTCGCCTGCGCCGCAATCCAGAGTCTGGACCGCGATTTCATTCCACGCGCTGACTTACTCGAGCGGATGCTGGAAATGCGCAACGCGCTCGTCGAGCTGAATGGACGGGTCATCCGCCACGAGCGCGGCATCGAGGAGACGTTCGACCGTGCCTGGCGGATGTTGCGAATGCGACGCGTGCTGGCGGAGGAGGGCGGAGGCTACGTCGTCCTGCCGCGAAGCCGAGAGCTGGTGAGCTATTACGCCAACAGCATCGCGCATCTGCTGGGTCCCTTCGAGGCGGCCGTGCGTCGTCGCGATGCGTTGCCATCGGCGCCTCTTTCGAATATTCCGTAACACGTCAAGCAACGTAACGATCTTGCAACAACGAGCTCCAGATGCGAGCATTGGCTCTGAGAAATCAGGCCGATTTCTCACGCGGTCTAGGCACGAACCGCGTCCTACCTCGCCGAACCACGTCCACGAAAACACGGCAGACCCACATGATGAAGAAAAGAGTACCGATGATGTTGATGGCGATGCTCTTTGCCGCCACGCAGGCGAGTGCGCAGCAAGGGACCGTCACGGGCACTGTTACCGATGAGCAAGGCGCTCCGTTGAGAGGAGTGTCGGTCGTCGTCAAGGGCACGAGCACAGGGACGCTGACGAACACCAACGGCGCCTACTCCATTCGGGCCGCGCCGGGCCAGGTGCTGCAATTCAAGTTCATTGGCACAGCCCCGGCCGAACGTCCCGTCGGCGCCGAAAGCGTCATCAACGTCCAACTCAAGCGCGTTGCGGCGTCGCTCGACGCGATCGTTGTCACGGCGCTGGGCCAAACTTCGTCGCAGCGCGAGCTCGGCACGGCACAGCAAACCGTTCAGGGCGCCGACCTCGCGCAGACCCAGCGCGTGAACTTTGTCAACGCGCTCGCGGGACGCGTCGCCGGTGTCGATATCACGAGCACGTCGGGCGCGCCCGGTGCATCGACGTCGATCGTTATCCGCGGCGTCAGCTCGATCAGCAGCACCAATCAGCCGCTGATGATCGTTGATGGTCTGCCGATCGACAATAAGACCACGAATACCGGCAGCTTGGGGTCCGACGCGCCAACGTCGGCGCTCGCGTTCAGCAATCGCAACGTCGACTTCACCAACCGCGCGGCAGACATCAATCCCGAGGACATCGAGTCGCTGACCGTGCTGAAAGGCCCGGAGGCGTCGGCACTGTACGGCATCGACGCGGCGAACGGCGCGATCGTCATCACCACGAAACGCGGGCGCAGCGGCGTGGGTGGGTTCAACTACAGCAACAGCTTCACCGTCGTGCAGGTGCGCGCAACGCCGGATATGCAGAACACCTTTGGTCCGAGCGGTACCCTCAGCATCTCGGGGTCCGGCTATGGCTCGTACCTGTATTTCGGCGCGCCGTATCCTTCGGGGACCTCGCACTTCGACAACATCAACAACTTCTTTCAAACAGGGCTCTCGCAGAAGCACAACCTGTCGTTCAGCGGCGGCGCGCCTGATGGCCGGCTCTCCTACCGCATCTCCGGGTCGTCGACCAAGGAGGTCGGTGTCGTTCCGAACACTGGGCTGAACAAGATCAACCTGACCGGTACCTCACAAGGTCAGGTCGCCCGCTGGCTGACCGCCGACCTGTCGATGATCTACTCGTACGCCAACAATGACAAGGCGTTCAAGGGCGACGACAGCCCACTCATTGGCCTGCTCGCGTGGCCGGACACGAACAACGCCGCGAACTGGCTTACACCCGCCGGGACGCGCGCGCGGATCACGGGGCTCTCTGCAGCAACCGAGGTTGATAATCCGTACTTCGCGGTCAACAAGAACAGGAGCAATGACCGGACGAACCGCATCATCGTCAACGCCGGCTTCAACATCTTGCCGTTCTCGTGGGGCTATCTCAAAGCCAACATCGGGACCGACGCCTACTCGAGCCAGAGCTTGATGCTGCGCCATCCCGAGAGCGCCATGGCTGGGTCGAGCAAAGGCATCATTGACGTCAACGATGACATCACCCGCAATCTCACCGCCCAGACGCTCTTCCATGTCAACGACCGTCAGATCGTCCAGGGGCTGTCGCTGAGCGGCTTGGTCGGAAACTCCGTCTCCGACCAGAAGTCCACGGTCGACGGCGCCGAAGGTGTCAACTTCCTCGATCCGAATTTCGTTTCGATCAACAACACGTTGACCAAGTCGGACCGCACCGTCATCACACAGCGGCGCCTCGTGAGCGCGTTCGGGCAGGCAACCGCCAACTTCCACAATTATCTCTACGTGACGGGGACCGGCCGGAACGACTGGACATCGACCATTCCGGTCGGGCAGAACTCGTTCTTCTATCCGTCAGTCTCGTCGAGCTTCATCTTCACCGACGCGTTCCCGTCGCTTCAGAAGTACCTGACGGGTAAGCTGCGCGCGGCGTGGGCCGAGGTTGGCCGTGACGCGCCACCGTACTCCTATCGCACGACGCTCGAGGCGAAGGCAACGTCCTTCGGCGGCTACGGCTATGGTTTCACGGGGCCGAACCCGCTGCTCAAACCCGAGTTTGCCAAGTCGTACGAATTCGGCACGGAGCTCGCCTTCTTGCACGATCGCCTCGGCATCGATGCGACCGTGTACCACAAGAGGACGCAGGACCAGATCGTTCAGAATCTCCGCGAGAGCTACGGCACTGGGTTCATTCTCTTCAACCTGAACGGCGCGTCGACCGAGAATAAGGGCACGGAGATCACGGTGCGCGGCACGCCCGTGCTTGGCTCCACCTTCTCGTGGGACGTGTTCGCCAACTTCGCCAGGGCGCGCGGCAAGACCGTCTCCCTGCCGAACAACTTGCCGGAGTCATACGTCTCCGACACATGGTTGTATGGCAACGTCCGCAATGGCACGCAGCCCGGACTGTCGACGATGTCGCTGACCGGGTTGTTCTATCTTCGCAACAAGAACGACCAGATCCTGATCGATCCGACGACCGGCCTCCCGATCCGATCGCCCAGCGCATTTATCGATCACGGCTACGATCGTCAGCCGAACTACACGCTCGGCGTCTCGAACAACTTCAGGTACAAGCGCGCCACGTTGAGCTTCCTCTTCGACATCCGGCGGGGCGGCGATGTGTTCAACGCGACCGAGCACTATCTCACCGTTCACGGACTCGCCACGAGTACGCTCGATCGCAACACGCCCCGCGTCATCCCGGGCGTCCTGCGTGATGGCAAGGAGAACAGCGCCAATCCCACGCCGAACACGATCGTCATCGTTCCCGCACTTCAGACGCAGTATTACACGAGCATGAGCGAGGAGCCGTTCATCGAAAAGAACATCAACTGGTTGCGTCTCCGCGACGTGACGCTGTCGTGGGTCGTCCCGGAACGCGTCGCTCGGAATGCGAGCGTGTTCTTTACCGCCACCGACGTATTCCTGTGGACCAACTACACGGGCCTCGATCCAATCGCGAACGGGAACGACGCGGCGGTGGGCGGATCTGGCGGCGTTGGCATCGATTACGGGGACTTCCCAATTCCGCGCGGAATCAACTTCGGATTCAGATGGAGCTTCTGAGGACACGATGATGAATAGACGACACACAACCATCGCGCTCCTCGCGGGCTTCCTGAGCCTCGCGAGTGGATGCCGCGACTATCTCAATGTCAATACCAACCCGAACGCGCCTGAGGCGGTGTCGGCGAATCTGTACCTCTCGCCGATGGAGCATTGGATGGTGACCGCGCCGCAGTTTGACGGCCGCTTCGTCGGCCGGTACACCCAGGAGTGGGTGCTGACCAACGGATCAACTGTGCTGAGCACGTGGGACCGCATGGGGTACGATCCCGGGTCCGACAATGGCGCCGAACAGTGGCGAGACGTGTACTGGTCGCTCGGCCAGAACCTCGTCGACATGATCAACAAGTCAGAAGCTGAGCAGCGTTGGGATCTCGCCGGCGTTGGTTACTTCATGAAGGCGTGGGGCTGGCAGGTGCTGACCGACCTGCACGGTGAGATCATCGTCAAAGAAGCAATCGATCCGACGCGGAGCACGTTCGACTACGATACGCAGGAATTTGCGTACACGGAGGTCCAGCGGCTGCTCACGAAGTCGATCGCCGACCTCCAGCACACCGACGGCGCTGTCGACCCCGCGTATCTTGGCGCGACGGATCACATCTATCTCGGTGATCGCACGAAGTGGTTGAAGCTGGCGTACGGGCTTCAAGCCATCAACTTGAATCACTACTCGAACAAGGCGACGTACCAGCCCGCGGCAGTGATCGCCGCAGTCGACAAGTCGTTCACGAGCGAGGCGGACGACGCGCTGCTCGGATATCCGGGCACCGACCCCACCTTTGCCGATTTCAACTTCTGGGGCCGCTCGCGCAACAACCTCACGAACTACCGTCAGTCGCAGTTTGTGGTGAATCTGATGAACGGTACCGACTTCGGCGTCGTCGATCCGCGCATGAGCCGGATGCTCGCACCGTCGGCCGACGGACAGTTCCGTGGTGTCGACCCGAACGTAGTCGCCTATGGCGCCATGCCCGCGACGCAACAGCCGTTCAACTTCTTCGGCTATGCCGGCACGGCCGGTACCGGTCTGCCGAGCCGGTACATCTTCGACGATCGATCGAAGATGCCCTTCATGACGTATGCACAGCTCCAGTTCATCAAGGCCGAGGCTGCGTTCCGATTGGGCGATAAAGCAACGGCGCTGACCGCATACCGGAACGGTATCTCGGCGCACATCGACTTCGTCAATTCGCGGAATCTCGACGCCAACTCAACGGCGACCCAGATAACGAGCGCGGAGAAGGCGGCCTTTCTCGCCGACGCGCGCATCGTGCCGACGAGTCCGTCGGCGCTGACGCTGACGCAGATCATGACGCAGAAGTACATCGCACAGTGGGGCTGGGGTCACAACGAGCTGTGGATGGACATGCGGCGGTATCACTACACCGACAATGATCCCGCCACGGGAACGCCGATTTACCCCGGCTTCGCTCCGCCCACGAACCTGTACGCGGACAACAACGGCAAGATTGTTCAGCGTATCCGGCCGCGCTTCAACTCGGAATACGTGTGGAACCTGGCGGCGCTGACCGCCATTGGCGGCGACCAGCTGGACTACCACACGAAGCCTCTATGGATCACTCAACCGTAACCCCAGTCATGACCAGAATCCGACTCATTCCGGCGCTGCTGGGCGTAGCGGCGCTGGCGGCGTGCTCCAAGGACGGCGTCCAGAAGCTCTCAGGACCCACCGCGGGCGCGTACATCAAATTCTACAACTTCGGTGTGAACGCACCCTCCGTGAATTTCTTCGCCAACGACACGAAGGTGACGGCAATCAGTTCCACGAGCTGCACGCCTCCGCCCACGATTCCGAATCCCGCCTGTGCCAGCACGGGGGTCGAATCGACGAACGGCACCGCATACGGCGCTCTTGGGAACGGCGGGTTGTATTCGTCGATTGCGCCGGGCCAGTACTCGTTCTCGGGGAGAATCGCCGCCGCGACGGACAATGGACTCACCGTCGCGAAGCTTTCGTCGGCGCTCGCCGACGGGAAGTACTACTCCCTCTATACCAGTGGCTTCTACGATGCGTCCGCGAAGACCATGGACGCGTTCATCGTCGAAGATCCGTTCCCGGCGGACATCGATTTCACGAAGTCATATGTGCGATTCGTCAACGCGAGCTCGAACTCGAGTCCGATGACGTTGTATGCGAAAAACACCGCGACGGGCGATTCGGTGGTGCTCGGATCGGCCGTCGCGTACAAGAGCGCGAGCGCATTCGTGGGGGTGCCTGGGGCCTTCTATGATCTGACGGCTCGAATTTCCGGCTCGAACACGGGCGTCATCGTCCGCACCGGAGTCTCGTTCGTGGCGAGCCGAGTCTACACGGTCAGTGCCCGGGGCGACATGACGGTGACCTCGACGACGGCGACGAACCGACCAACCCTCGACAACACCGCCAATCGGTAGCGACAGCTCATAGGCCTGACCAGGCGGACAGATAATGGCTCGGCGATTTCGCCGAGCCATTATCGTAGGCGAGGAGGTCGAATACGACCCGCTCCCCTCGCGGGTTGTCGGCCGTGTCCGGCGGTAGTGGGTCCAAGGCGCACAACCGTGCCCGGCTCCTAAGTTGACACGTGCCGGCGACTTATCTACCTTTCCCAGTCTCCCCCGGCCACTTTCGGTCGAGGGAAGTGCAGCCACGGGGCTATCCCGTTCAGTACCTCTTCCGTCCTACATGCCAACGATCAATCAGCTCGTTCGTCGTAGCCGACGCGACGTCCTCAAAAAGGAAAAGTCGCCGGCGCTCAAATCGAACCCGTTCCGCCGCGGCGTCTGCACCCGCGTCTACACGACGACTCCCAAGAAGCCCAACTCGGCGCTGCGCAAAGTCGCCAAGGTTCGGTTGACGAACGGTTTCGAGATCATCGCCTACATTCCCGGCGAAGGGCACAACCTGCAAGAGCACTCGATCGTGCTCGTCCGCGGTGGTCGTGTGAAGGACCTGCCGGGCGTTCGCTATCACATCGTGCGCGGCTCGCTCGATGCATCGGGCGTGAACGGCCGCAACCAGAGCCGCTCGAAGTACGGCACCAAGAAGCCCAAGGGCGCCGCGGGAGGTAAGAAGTGAGCCGCCGTAAGAGTTCCGTAAAACGCCCCGTCCTGGCCGACGCGCGTTACGACAGTCAGACCGTCTCGAAGTTCATCAACGCGATGATGCTTCAGGGAAAGAAGTCCACCGCCGAGCGCATCTTCTACGGCGCGATGGACCTCGTGGAATCGCGGACGAGTCAGCCCGGCGTCAACATCTTCAAGCAGGCGCTGGCCAACCTCAAGCCGGTCGTCGAGGTCAAGAGCCGCCGTGTCGGCGGCGCCACGTACCAGGTGCCGGTCGAAGTACGTCCCGAGCGCCGCACGGCGTTGGCGATGCGTTGGTTGATCTCCTACTCGCGCGACCGCAACGAGAAGTCGATGCCCGAGAAGCTCGCGGCCGAGATCATCGCGGCGTCGAAGGGCGAAGGCAACGCGGTAAAGAAAAAGGAAGACACGCACCGCATGGCCGACGCCAACAAGGCGTTCGCGCACTACCGCTGGTAGCCTACGATCCAAACGACAACGTCCCGCCGAGTCAGACTCGGCGGGACGTTTTGCTTTTCCTATACAGCCGCAGTCTGCTGGCAGCTGGTCAGGAACGACGCGAGCTCCTCGCGCGTGGTGAGCACGGTCTCATTCACCGTGAGCTTGGGATGGACATCGCCATCAGCGTAGCCCGTCGGCCGGCCGCTGGTCTTGGAAACGATCCATGAGTTGTCCGGTGCCCGCGGACGCCCGTGCATCAGGAGTCGCGGCGTTTGCCCGAGCAGAGCGGCGACCGCACCGTATGTCGCGCGTTGCTGATGGTGATTCAGTGCCGCAAGAACGCCGTCGAGATCATGAGTCGTCATGCAGGGCCTCTACAGTGATGAAAGAGTGGTGCCCCACGATGCGTCGCGCCGACTCATCTCGCGCAACCAAATCGCGGCACGCGGCATCGAAGGAACGCGGCGTTCCCCGTGGCTGACGTTCAGGCCACCGATTGCCTCATATCCGTCCCGCACGTGGCCCACGATCTCGCGATACCTTGACAGTCTAAGTATCGGCGCGTATCGTAGCCAAGACTGTCTAGGCAACGAGACCAATGCCCGCCACTGAGACGAAGGACCGCCTGCACGGCACGCTCGACGCGCTCGTGCTCAAAACTTTGAGCTGGGGCCCGAGACACGGCTACGCCATCGCGCGTTGGCTCGAGGACACCACCCAGAACGCCATCCAGGTGGAAGAGGGCTCCCTCTATCCCGCGCTCTACCGGATGGAGCGCAAAGGGTGGATCGAAGCCGAATGGGGCATGTCGGAGCTCGGACGCAAGGCAAAGTTCTACACGCTGACCGCCCGCGGACGGAAGCAACTCAAGGCGGAGAGCGCGGAGTGGGCCGAGTTCGCGCGCGCCGTGTCGACCGTGCTCGCGCCATCGAGCTGATCGAATGCCTCGCCTGGGACGCGGGGGACGCCAGCTGGGGTCTCCGCTCTGGAAAGCGAGCGTCGAGAATGAAGTCGACGCCGAGTTCGAGTTCCACGTCGAGATGCGCACGCGCGAGTACATCGCCCGAGGGATGGATCCGTCCGCGGCGCGAGCGGCGGCGGTCGCGAAGTTCGGCGACATCGCCGGCGTCAACGCCGAGTGTCGCAGCATCGGCAACCAACGGGAGCGCAAGATGGTGACGACTGAGTATTTGGGCGAGTTGGCGCACGATGTTCGCTTTACCTTGCGCCAGCTGCTCAAGGCGCCGGGCTTCACGATCGTCGCCGTGGTCACGCTCGCGCTGGGAGTAAGCGCCACGACCGCGATCTTCAGCGCCGTCGAGTCCGTGGTGCTGCGACCGTTTCCATATCCCCGGCCCAACGAGCTCGTATTTGCGTTTACACATTGGAAGTTCGGCGACGGCGGCGTCTCGGTCGGCGATTATGCCGAATGGCAACGTCGATCGAACAGCCTCGCGCAGCTCAGCGCGTTTCAGTTCAAGGGCGTGACGATCGCCGCCGACGGTTCTCCGGACCGAGTCACGGCGGCGTACGCGACGGCCAACGTTTTCCCGATGTATGGCGTCAATCCGCAGCTCGGACGCGTGTTCACCACCGACGAGGATCAACCGGGGCACGACGGCGTTGTCGTGCTGAGCGACGGATTCTGGCGACGCAACTTCGCCGGTTCGGCGCACATTGTCGGCCGCACGATGACGATGAACGGCCGACCGGTGACGATCATCGGGGTGATGCCCGCGTCGTTCGATCCAACCGATTCCCATGAAGACCTCTGGGCGCCGATTGCCTTCACGCCGGCGCAGCTCGTGTTTCACGACGAGCACTATCTCACCGTCGTCGGCCGGCTCAAGCCGGGCGTCACCATGGGGTCGGCGCAGCGCGAAATGGACCTCGTGGCGAAACAGCTGAGCGCCGAGTTCCCCGCGACGAACAAGGTCTCGGGAATTCGCATCCAGGATTTCTCCGCGGCGGTGATCGGCGACTATCGAGCACGCCTGCTCGTGTTGCTCGGCGCGGTGATGTGCGTGTTGTTGATCGCCTGCGGTAACGTGGCGAACCTGTTGCTCGCCCGGGGCGCGGCGCGCTCCAAGGAGTTGGCGATCCGCACGGCGATCGGTGCCGGCCGCGGGCGAATCGTTCGACAGCTGCTCACCGAGAGTTTGGTATTGGCGGTCTTGGCGACGATCGTCGGACTTGCCCTCGCCTGGCTCTGCATTCACGTCCTCATTGGTGCCGCGCCGGCGTCGATCCCACGTCTAGCGGCGACGCGACTCGACGGTGTTGCCCTGCTGTTCGCGCTCGCGCTCGCAGTATTCAGCGCGATCGTGTTCGGATTGGTGCCCGCGGTACGCGCAGCGCGTGGCGACGTGCAAGGTGCATTGCGCGACGGCGGACGCTCGTCGATTGCCAGTGCGCGCGACCGCGTGCGCGCCGTGCTCGTCATCGCGGAAGTGAGCATCGCCCTCACGCTGCTCGTTGGCGCCGGGCTGTTGATTCGGAGCGCGATCTTCTTGAATCACGTCAATCCCGGATTCGACGTGCGAGGTCTCCTGTCGATGCGCATCGCGCTTCGGCCGGCGTCGGACTCGGCCAACGCGGCGACCGAAGCGGAGCAAATCTTCACGCGGTTGGCGACGGAGCTCCGAGCGCGACCAGGCGTCGAAGCGGCGGCGATCACCTCGTCGGCGCCCCTCGGCGGCGGTGGGGGATCGAACGGAATCGTACCCGAAGGGAAGGAGCAAAGCATCGCGAACGCGATCGATGCGCGACTTCGCATGGTGTCTCCCGGCTACATCTCGATGATGCGGATTCCGATTCTGCGCGGGCGTGACATCAACGAGCAAGACGCTCGCGGCAACGTTCGGGTGATGGTGGTGAGCGAGGCGCTGGCCAACGCCGCCTGGCCCAATCAGGATCCGATCGGGAAGCGCGTCAGCTGCTGCGAGGGCTCCCCAGACGATCCTCGCTGGAAGACCATCGTCGGTGTCGCCGCGGACGTGCGCACGGGAGGACCGACACAGGAGATTCGGCCCGAGTTCTATATCCCGATCGCGCAAGCGCCGTCCGACGCGTGGCGATGGATCAACCGAACGATGACGGTTGTCGTTCGCGCAACGTCGGGTGACGCGGTTTCGCTGACGCCGACGGTGCGCGCCGCTGTCAAGTCGATCGATCCGAGCCTACCCGTGTACAGCATCGCGACGATGAGCGACCGCCTCGCGCAGTCGCTCGCCGAATCGCGATTCCACCTGGAGCTGCTCGTCGCGCTGGGCGGGGTGGGGTTGTTGCTCGCGGCGGCTGGGATCTACAGCGTCATCGCGTATTTCGTGACGCTGCGTCGCCACGAGATCGGTGTACGTATGGCGCTCGGCGCGACCGCGGGCGATGTCGTCCGTCTGATGACCTGGCAAGGACTGCGGCCCGTGTTTGTCGGCGCGGTGCTCGGCGTGATCGCCGCAGTGTGGGCCACGCGTCTACTCCGCGGATCGCTGTATGGCGTCACGGCGAACGACCCGGCGACGTTCGCGGCGGTGACGGTCGTGTTGGTGATTGTGTCGTTGGCGGCGATCCTCGTTCCGGCGCGTCGCGTGGCCTCCGTCGAACCGACGACCGCGCTTCACGGGTAGACGGCGCGCACGGCGCGGCGTATTCTGTGCGACGGTCGCGATCTGACCGCCGATCGCAGGAGCGTCATGCCAAAGCTCGCCACGTTGGCCCCGCCGGTGTCTCCGCCGCCATCGCCGCTCGAAACGGTCGATGGGCGAGCGGTGCGCGTCGTTCACCTCGCGGCCGAGCTTGCGCCGTTCGCGCGGAGTGGCGGGTTGGGGGAGGCGGTGAACAGTCTCGCCAGATACCAGGCCGCGTCGGGACTGTGGACGGCGATCGTCATGCCGCTCTACGACGCGGTGCGCGCGACCGGCGCCGACCTCGAGCCCGTCGGCGCACCGTTCCATATACGAGTCGGTCCGAGAGCGGAGGAGGTTCGGCTGTGGCGACACAACGCCGATCCGGACCACGCACTCGCTGGGGTTCACGTCTACTTCATTGAATGCGATCAGTACTTTGCACGCCCGTACATCTACGGTCCGCCAGGATCTGACTTTCTCGACAACGCTCGTCGTTACGCGTGTTTCACTATGGCGGCGCTCGCGGCGCTACCTACCATCGCCGGAGCGGAGCCCGTGTTGCTGCACGCTCACGACTGGCAA
>Ga0070708_100001260_pt1 | contig 19488 bp, 12 predicted proteins | sample KBSK5503metaG_FD_65469 | JGI IMG/M metagenome (GOLD analysis project Ga0070708, IMG submission 65469) | Corn, switchgrass and miscanthus rhizosphere microbial communities from Kellogg Biological Station, Michigan, USA - KBS K5-50-3 metaG | ecosystem: Host-associated > Plants > Roots >... | reverse complement strand
GACCGGCGCAATGGCCCTTGGTAAGGCCCGAGCTGTACGGTCCCAGCACGAACTTCACGCCGTCCTGGTTGATCAGCCGCTCGGCGAGCTGCGCGCCGCGCGCCGGGGTGGATTCGTCGTCGTAGTAGACGACCTTCAACTGATAGGTCTTCCCGCCGACCTTCACGCCGCCCATCTCGTTGATGCGCTTCACGGCGAGGTCGTAGCCATCCTTGGTGTTCTTGCCGTTGACCGAGTACTTCCCGGTGAGCGATACGGCCGCGCCGAGGACGACGGTGTCGCCTTCGACCTTCGCGCCGGTGCTCCCCGCTCCGATCAGCAGCAATGCGCACACCCCGGTTGCGAGGCGGGCTTTCCAGATCGACTTCGGCATGTGCTCTCCTCTCGTGCCTGCAGTCTTCGTCGTTGAGATCTGCCTTAGCAGAACGTCGCGCCACCATACGTACCCCATGCCAACTCTGACGCAACAGGCCAGACTTGGCATGGGGAGTTGCGTATCGTGTCCCCAGATCAAGGAATCCTCATCGACTCCGACAGGGCGCGCTCCAAGTGGCTCGGAGGCGTGCTCGGGTGGCTGCATCGCGGGATACTGACGGGCATGCCTGCTTCTGGCCCGCTGAACGGAATCCGCATCGTCGATCTGACGACCGTCATCATGGGTCCGTACGCGACCCAGATCCTCGCCGACTACGGCGCCGAGGTGATCAAAGTGGAGCCGCCGGAAGGCGACATCATGCGTGGCGCGGCGCCGATGATCGGTCCCAAGATGGGCCACCTGCACCTGCAGATGAACCGCAACAAACGCGGCGTGGTGCTCGACGTGAAGAAGGAAGGCGGACGGCGCGCCCTGCTCCGGCTCTGTGTGAAGGCGGACGTCTTCGTGCACAACGTGCGACCCGTCGCGATGGAGCGGCTACGGCTCTCCTCCGCGGAGGTTCGCGCCGTAAGCCCGCGCATCGTGTACGCCAGCCTCCTGGGCTTCGGGAGCGGAGGTCCGTACGCCGGAAAGCCCGCGTACGACGATCTCATCCAGGGCGCGTGCGGCCTTCCGGCGCTCCTGGCGCGATCCGGCTCGCCGCCGGCGTACGTGCCGGCGAACATGGCCGATCGCGTGGTGGGCGTGAACGCCGTGCACGTCATTCTCGCCGCCCTTCTCTGCCGCGAGCGCACGGGAGAGGCGCAGGATGTCGAAGTGCCCATGTTCGAGACGCTCGCGCAGTTCGTGCTCGACGATCACATGGGCGGCCGCAGCTTCGATCCGCCGCGCGGGCCGCCGGGATACAGCCGGCTGCTCCACCGCCGTCCCTTCGAGACGAAAGACGGGTACGTGTGCGCGCTCGTTTACAACGACAAGCAATGGGAATCGTTCTTTCGCGCCATCGGACGGCCGGGCGACGTGACGGCGAACCCGCACCTCGCGACCTACGCGGAACGGGCGAGGAACTACGAGGAGGCTTACGGCTCGCTGGCGAAGATCTTCAAGACGCGCACCACGCGCGAGTGGGTCGATCTGCTGGAGGCGAACGACATCCCTTGCGTGCGGCTGAGCGAGCTCGACGACCTCATCGACGATCCACATCTGAGAGCGGTCGGCTTCTTCCAGGAGATCGATCATCCCACCGAGGGACGGCTGCGGCTGACGGGGATCCCCAGCCGCTGGAGCCGATCGCGCCTGTCGATCGGCCGCCCGCCGCCCCGCCTGGGTGAGCACAGCGTCGAGGTCCTGCGGGAGGCCGGGTTCACTCCTGCCGAAATCGATGGGCTGATCGCCGAAGGTGCGACCGTCGACGGACGGTAGGTTTCCGGCGGCGCGGTTTCCAGTGCGCCTGCAGCTGTGCCAAGGTGAGTCCCATCCGAGGAGGGCCACCATGGATCGGTCGCATCTTCATGCCGCCGCTTTGCTGTTGGCCGCCGCCTCCGCTGCCCAAGCGGCCGGGAAGCTCGAGCAGCCGAAGGTCACGATCGCGGTCGGCGGCAAAAGCCTCTTCTACTACCTGCCGCTCACGCTCGCGGAGAGGCTCGGCTACTTCAAGGACGAGGGCCTGGACGTCCAGATCGCCGACTTCCCAGGTGGAGCGAAAGCGCTCCAAGCGATGATCGGCGGCAGCGCGGATGTCGTCTCCGGCGCCTTCGAGCACGTCGTCGACATGCACGCCAAGGGCATCGAGGTCCAAGAGTTCGTGCTGCAGGATCGCTACTCGGGGATCGTGCTCGGCCTCGCCAGGGCGAAGGCCGCGACGTACAAGTCGCCGAAAGACCTGCGCGGGCTGAAGATCGGCGTCACGGCTCCAGGCTCGAGCACCAACATCTTCGTCAACGCCCTGCTCGCGCGTGACGGTCTCGCCCCCGACGCGGTCTCGATCATCGGCGTCGGCGCCTCCTCGGGAGCGGTGGCGGCGGTGCAGAAGGGCCAGGTCGACGGCATTTCCAACCTGGACCCCGTCATCACGCGGCTGGAGAAGGCGGGGGACCTGGTCGCCGTCGTCGACACCCGCACGGCGCAAGGGATGAAGGACGTGTACGGCGGCGCATACGCCGCCGGATGCCTGTACGCCAGGACCGAGTTCCTGCGGAAGAACCCGAACACCGCCGGCGCGCTGGCGAGCGCGATGGTGCGGGCCCTGCTCTTCCTGCAGAAATCGTCGGTGGACCAGATCGTGGCCACCGTCCCGCCCGAGTACTACGGCGACGACAAGGAGATGTACAAGGAGGCGTTCCTCAAGAACAAGGACGGCTTTTCGGACGACGGCCGCATGTCGATCGAGGCGGCGGAGCACGTCTACAAGATCCTCGACGCGTTCGAGCCCGCCGTGAAGGGCAAGAAGATCGACCTGAAGCAGACGTTCGACAACCGCTACGTCGAGGCCGCGCTGCGGAAGCACAAGTGACGCCGCCGCCGGCCGGCGCGGCGCCAGTCCTTGCCCTCGATCGCGTGGGCGTCGAATGGCCCGGCGCAACGCCCGGCGCTCCGGCGTACGTGGCCGTGGAGGACGTCAGCCTGTCCGTCGCTCGCGGCGAGTTCGTCTCCGTCGTCGGGCCGACCGGCTGCGGCAAGTCGACGCTGCTGAATGTCGCCGCCGGGTTGCTGGCCCCGACCTCCGGCGCCGTGCTCGTCGGCGGCGAGCGGCTTTCTGGTCTGAACCGGCGCGCCGGATACCTCTTCCAGGCGGACGCGCTGATGCCCTGGCGCAACGCTCGCGAGAACGTCGAGGCCGGGCTCATCTTCGCTGGCGCGGAGCGCGACGAAGCGCGCGAGCGCGCAGGGCAGTGGCTGCGCCGCGTCGGCCTGTCCGGTTTCGGCGACCGCTACCCGCACGAGCTGTCCGGCGGGATGCGCAAGCGCGTCGGCCTCGCCCAGGTCCTGATCCTGCAGCCGGAAATTCTCCTGATGGACGAGCCGTTCGCCGCGCTCGACGCGCAGATGCGCCAGCTCATGGAGAACGAGCTGCTCGATCTCTGGTCCGCCGAGCGCCGCTCGGTCGTCTTCATCACCCACGACCTCGAGGAGGCGATCGCGCTGTCGGACCGCGTCGTGCTGCTCTCGGCAGGCCCGGGCACGCGGCCGATCGGCGAGTTCGCCATCGACCTGCCGCGGCCGCGCGACGTGGCCGAGATCCGGCTCACCCCGCGCTTCCTCGAGCTGCACGGCCGGATCTGGGGCGCGCTTCGCTCGGAAGTGCTCAAAGCCTATGCCGTCAGCCAGCGGCTCGCGTAACGGGGCCACGCGCCCGCGGCGGCGTGCTCCCCTGTTCCTCTACCGCGTCCTGCTCTTCGTCGCTGTGTTCGCCGCGTGGTACGTGCTGACGGAGACGCGCGTCCTGCCCAGCTTCTTCTTCGGGCGGCCGCTCGTGATCCTGCGGCGGGTCTGGGAGTGGTTCTCGTCCGGCAAGATCTACTCCCATCTCGCCGTGACGCTCGTCGAGACCGCGCTCGCCTTCGCGATGGGCACGCTGCTCGGCGTCGCGGCCGGCCTGTGGCTCGGATTGAGCCCGACAGCGGCGTCGCTGCTCGATCCGTACATCAAGGCCGCAAACGCGATGCCGCGCGTGATCCTCGCGCCGATCTTCGCCGTGTGGTTCGGCCTGGGCATCGCCTCGAAGGTAGCGCTCGGCATCACGCTCGTGTTCTTCATCGTCTTCTTCAACGTGTTCCAAGGCGTGCGCGAAGTCAGCCCGGTGGTGCTCGCGAACGTCCGCATGCTGGGCGCCACGCGCCGCCAGCTGCTCCGCCACGTCTACTTGCCGTCCGCGACGAGCTGGGTCTTCTCCAGCCTGCACACTTCCGTCGGCATGGCATTCGTGGGCGCCGTGGTGGGCGAGTACCTTGGCTCCGCGGCAGGCGTCGGCTACCTCATCCTGCAGGCGGAAGGCACGTTCGACATCGATACGGTGTTCGCCGGGATCCTGGTGCTGACGGCTTTCGCGTTGCTGCTGGACCTCGCCGTCACGCGCGCCGAGCGCCACCTGCTCAACTGGCACCCGCGCGCGTCGACAGAGCGCACCTGATTGGCCACGTGCCGGGAGCCGGCAACTGTCCAAACCTGTCCAACGGCGACCTGCCGGTTCCGCTGTTGGTCGCCCCATTCACTACCTTCACGCGGCGATGATCGGCCGCTCAGTGTCCGTCCTTCTGCTCTGCAGCGCCGCGGCACACGCCGCAGAGTTCCAGCCCCTGATCGATCGGCCGATCACGCTGCCGCAGGGGAAGATCGATTTCACCCTGCATGGCACCTATACGGATTGGCACAACGGCCTCTTCGGACTTACGCAAGCGCTCGACGGTGAGACACTGGCGCTCGGAGTCGACTATGGAGCCGCGGACCGGATCCAGCTCGGGGTCGGTCTGGCAGTGCCCATCCATCCGGGCGCCTCATTCGGTTCCGTCCTGGTCAGCGGCCTCTTCTCGGCAGATCCGAGGCTCGCGGTGCGCGTGGACGCTGGCTATGAGCGCGTCGGTATCAATGGCGGCGGCGGCACCATCCGGCAAGACCACGGGAATCGCTACTTCGGCGGTCTCGGCGCAGCCATCAAGGTCCCGATCACGGGAGCGGTGGCCTTCGTCAGCGGCCGGAACGACGCCGTGAGCTTCGGCCAGTTCGCGAACGTCGGCTCAAACGCGGGATTCTACTTCGGGGCTACCGGGGTGACCCAGACCTCTTCCGACTTCCTCGTCATCAGCGGCTACGACCAAGCCAACAGCGAGACCGCCGTCGGAATCAACGTGCCGGCCGGCCTGCTCGTGCAGCCGGACCCGCACATCGCCATGACGCTGCGGGCCGGCTACTCGGCGGTCATCTGGTCGTCGACAGGACCCACGGGAACGCTCCACTTCATCCCACTCGCGCTGGAGGCCGTCGTGAGTCCCTTGCCTGCGCTCGACATCGGTGCTCGCTTCTCGCTCGACGGATACGTCGGCGCATCGGACGACAGACTCAGCTTGCGAGCCGGCTATTTCGACATGCTCGCGCTGATGGTTTGGTTCCGGTTCCGTGCCTGAGATCGGCCGGCGAATCGTACCCGACCCGGCGTTTCCGCCCGAAAAGATCAGAGCGTCGCGCGATAGCGCTCCCACTCTTGCTTTAGCTCGCCGATGAACGCGAGGTAGCTTGCGTCGCCGCGGATCCGCTCGAGGTTGGGATCGTTTGCGAAATAGGGGTAGCACGGCCACCCAGTCTCCGCCGCCACGCGCAGCCAGCGGCTGGCCGGCCTGGCCTGGCCAAGGAGCGCGTATGCCGATGCGATGTTGTAAGCGGTGTGGTGGAAGTGGATGAACCCTTTTCCTTTGTCTGTCGCGGTGCGGATGTCCGCTTCCGCCCGCCGCGCATCGCCTGCCTTCGCGAACCAGATCGCGCGCGTGCTACTGACAACGCCGCCGCGATCCTCGGGGTGGGCAGCCAGGTATCGATCGATGAGCTCCCAGGCCTCCTGGTTCCTGGCGAGATAGAGGAGCGTCCATGCAACTTGATAATTCCAGAGGGCCGAATTCGACTCTGGTGGCACTTGCTGGAAGGTCTTCAGTCCCTCCTCGTACTGCCCATGATAGATGAGGGCAATCCCGATGCGGCGCAGGGGATTGTTGTTGGTCGGCACCGGATTGAGCGCCATCGCCTCGCGGAACTCTTCCACGGCCTCGTCGATGAGCCCGATGTGCAGGTAGATCATCCCGAGCTGGTGATGCGCCTCGTCTAGATTCCCATTCAAAGCGATGGCGCGTTTCAGCTCTCGCACCGCGCGCTCGTGCTCGAACTGGCCCGGCACGGTCCCCCAGAGAAGGAAGCCGGCCGCGTAATGGCCTTCTGCCAGGTCTCCGTCGGAGCGAAGCGCTTTCTCCGCGGCAAGGTGCGCCCGTTCTAGAGCAGAGGCGTCGTTCGGGGCGAACTGGGTGACGCGCAGCGCGTAGGCGTGCGAAAGCTCGGCCTGCGCGGCCGCGAAGCGGGGATCCAGAGCGACGGCATGCTCAAAGAGCGCGATCGCCGCAGAATTGTCTTCCTCGTTCTCGCGTCGGACCCGGATCTTTCCTCGCAGGTACGATTCGTAAGCCTCCGAGCTCGAGGTGGAAGCCCTCTGCGCGCGCTCATCGCCAGACGAAGCGGCGAGCGCAAGGCGCAATCCGCGCGAGGCGCGGTCCTCGAGCGCAAAAACGTTTCCTGCGGTCCCGTCGAACTGCTGCGCCCACACCTGCTGCCCCGAGGAAGTCCCGATGAGCCGCAAATCGACCCGGAGCCTGTCCCCCGCGCTCTGTACGCTCCCCTCCACAAGCGCGTCCACCTTGAGCTCCCTGCCGATTTCCGCGGGTGTCTTACCCGTCGACCGGAAGGCGTTGGTGGAGTGCCGCGAAATGACGCGCATGCCCTTCGTGCGGCCGAGATCGGTGGTGAGCGCCTCGGTAACCGCGTCCGCGAAGGGGGGCCCCGCGGCAGAGAGATCCTCGAGCGGCAGCACGGCGAGCGACCGCACGTTCACCGCTCCTCGCGATCCCTGCATGTCCGCCAGCCATTCGCCAGGACGGATTGCGAGGATCGCGGCGAGCAGGGCGCCTCCGACGATCAGCACCAGACCCGCCAGGCGCCAGGCGCGCTGACGCGCCTCGCGCTGGTTCTCCGTCGCGGAGAATGCAGCGGTCGGCGGAGCTCGCGCGGGCGGCTCCCGCGGGGCTGCGTACCCGGCCGCGACCCGCTGAACCGGGACGAGCAAGCGGTAGCCGCGCTTGGGAAGCGTTTCGACGAAGCGGGGGCTCTGCGCGGAATCGGCGAGCGCACCCCGCAGCTTCTTCATCGCCGTGTTCAGCCCGTGATCGAAGTCGACGAAGATGTCTTCGGACCAGAACAGGAGCCTGATCTCCTCGCGTGCGACCACCTCGCCAGGGCGTTCGAGCAATGCGGCGAGAATATGGAAGGGCTGGTCTTGCAGCGGGACGAGGGCGCCGCCGCGGCGGAGCTCCCGCGCCCGCAGATCGGCCTCGAACTCGCCGAAGCGAAATACTGCCTCGCCCGTGCGTGGCTCAGGCATCTTGCATCCCCTGCCCACTGGTCCGTTGAGAGCTTCAAGATAACGCAGAACGGCATCGCTCGGAAGAGATGTGGTTCACCTCCAGATGAGCCCCGGTGCATCGACGTCCCTCAAAGGGGGGAGCACTTTGCGCGCGAGCGGGCAGCTCCGCCCGCGCGGCAAAGGGGGAGTTCATGCTTTCTGCAAGGATGTTTCTCTTCGCGACGGCGGTTGTGGCCAGCGCCTGCGGCCGGGACAAGACGCCTGCGGCAGTCTCGAACCACTCCCGCTCGGTCAGCAACGAACGTGAGGATAACGATCCGGGGATCAGATGGGGACCTTGGTCGCCCCCCGTCAATCTCGGCGCGTTGGTCAATTCGGAGTTCAACGACCGGCACCCGGCGATCTCCCCCAATGGTCTGAGTCTCTACATCACTTCCAATCGCCCGGGCGGTCTTGGCCCGAACGGCACGTACAACATCTGGGTCTCTCAGCGCGCCAGCCTCCACGATCCTTGGGGCCTACCGCGCAATTTGGGGCCAAACATCAACAACCCACTGGGCTTCGCTCCAAATATCTCGCCTGATGGGCATTGGCTGTTCTTCGCTGGCGGCCAGCTGTGCGGCGGGGGTTCCCCTGGAAATATCTGGGTCTCTCACCGCGAAGACACGGATGACGACTTCGGCTGGGAGCCGGCGGTGGACCTCGGTCCTGAAATCAACGACCCCCGGTGCGACAGCAACGCGCCGACTTTCTTCCGAGACGAGGAGACGGGCATCACACGCATCTACCTCACCGGTCAGCATCGGGCTGGTCTTGGTGGTTTCGATATTTTCGTCAGCACCCAGCGAGAAGACGACGGCGATCGCGGATTCATCGGCACATTCGGTCACGCTGTCCTGGTTCCGGAGCTGAGCAGCCCTCGTCGTGACACGCGTACGGCGATTAGCCTTGACGGGTTGGAGATGTTCGTTTCCTCGAGTCGGGACGGCTCGGTACCCGATATGACCGATGTGTCGGGTCAGCCGTCGCTCGATCTCTGGGTCTCGACGCGGGCAAGTACGCGCGATACCTGGTCGAGGCCCACGAACTTGGGTCCCACGGTCAACACGCCCTATGCAGACTCAGGTCCCGCACTCTCGTGCGATGGAACGACGCTCTACTTCTACTCGACCCGTCCCGGGGGTTTCGGGGGAGAGGATCTCTACGTGACGACACGCAGGAAGGTCAGTGGAGACGATCACAAAGCGGCGCGCGGGAGGCATGGGTGCAAACACGACGATGACTGAGGTTAAGACGGCTCACCATGACTCCCGCAGTGGCCGTCCTGCGCAGCCGGGGGTGTGCCACACTCCCGCTGCGCTACGCCAAGGGCCGACGTTGTGAGGCCCCCGGTGCACGCCTGGTCGCGATGACGAAGCGAAAGGGACTCTCGGAGGTGAATCGGAGGAAGGCGGGTAAGCGCGACCTCCAGGTCGAGGAGTTCGAGAAGCGGGATCTCGGAGACGACATCCGGGCAGCGGGTGGGCTACGCCCGATCGGAAGACCCTGCCAACCTCAATCGTGCTCGAGCAGGACCTGATGGACAAGCTGCGCAAGAAAGCCGCGAAGAGGGGCCTCGGCTATCAGACAATGCTGAAAGTGATCGTCCGGGAGCACGTCGACGAGTACTGAAGTTACCTTGACGTCGGCCTCGCGGCGCAACTGCCGCGACCCACTCTGCAGCCTGCGGCGGCCGAGCTGACGAGCGCACCCATCTTGAGAAGCCACCGATGTCGTACGAGCAGCCCAACGAGGTACAGCGGCAATGGTCTTTCCGTTCGAATTGCCCAAGACGTAGGTCTCGTCTTGTCCCGATGGACGTCCTAGGCTAGAGGTCCCGATTCGGCGCCGTGCGATTCCCGGTGCCTGGGGGACAAATGGATGGCACGCGGAGATCCCTTCGCGGCGCCACCGCTTGGCGAGCAGGCATAGCGGAGACACCGTCAAGATCTGCGGTCCGCGCATTGCACCGCACAGACGCTTTGCGAAGAGGCGCGCATCACGGGCGCCAGCCGCGACGGATTCCGCCGAACTACTCCTGCGCAGTTCAACTGCACGAGGCGAGACATGAGTCGGAACACTCGAAGAGGCCGCGATTTCTTTTCCTCCGTATTGCTGTCGACGGTGGCCGTCGTGCTCTGCGCCGGTGCGTGCAGCGGCGAGTCCTCGGTGCCCGCACCTCGGTTCCCAGAGCCATCACTCGCTCGGGCAGCCGCCTCACGCGACCCCGGCGAGGAGCGGCACAACGAGATCACGCAAGCGCTGTTCGGACTGGATCTGCCAACGAGCGGCCCCTTTCCTGCGGACCGCTTCACGGTCCGTGACGAGACGCAAAACACGTGCAAGCGTGTGAACCTGCCGACCCCAAGCTGCACGTCCGACCCGAACGCGACGCATGATTGCGTCGAGCTCCGCTTGTTGAACGAGCTCGACGGATTCAATCTGCGCCCGCGCATCTCGGTCCCGTTCAGCGGCAAAATCGACTTCTCGACCGTCGACAGCAGCACCATCTTCCTGGTCAGCCTCGGAAGTAGCCTGACGGGTGGCGTTCCTTCTTGCCTGGTTGCCACGGATTCACATGAGGGTGACGGCGACGACGAGGTTGTCAGTGCGCCGGGCTCGGGCTCGGTCGTCGGAATCGATCAGGGGGTCTGGGATCCGAACACCAACACGCTCTACGTCGAAGCCGCCGAGCTCCTCGAGCAGCACACGCGTTACGCGGTCGTCGTGACTCGCGGCGTGCATGACGCGGCCGGCGAGTCGATCCTGCCCAGCAAGGCGTTCAAGCAGGCCATCGGCGACGATGACGATGCCGTCGTCGATCCCGCCATAGCCGCCTATACCAGCGATCTTCGGCGCGCCGTGAATGCGTTGCGCTCGTTCGGTGTCAAGCGCAACGACATCGCCGCCGCGAGCGTCTTCACGACAATGAGCACGAGCGCGATCGCAGAGAAGATCCGCGACCAGGTCAAAGCATTGCCGAGTCCCTCGAAAGCCAATTTCGCCATCGGCGTGGGCGGCGCTCGCGCGGTCTTCGCGCTATCGACAATCACGAAGATCACCTTCAATCGCCAGCTGAAGACGACGGGTCCGCTCAGCTCCATCGACGTCACGGCCGGGACCACGCCAACAACCGTCACTCTTCCCGTGCTCCGCGTAATCCCCGGAGCGATCAGCACGGTTGCCTACGGCAGTTATGAATCTCCAAATTACCAGTTGAGCGCTACCGACCCGAGCATCCCGGTGATCGGGACCTACTCGGGGACGCCGGTGGTGCGCGAGATGAAGACCTTGTACTTCAACGTCATGGTGCCCTCCGGGACGAAGCCGGCGGCGGGCTGGCCGGTAGTCATCTACGGGCACGGCAGCGACGACACCATGAACGGGGCGCCGATGAAGGTCGCCGCCAATTTTGCGTCGCATGGGCTCGCCACGATCGGCTTCAACGAAGTCGGGGCCGGTTTTGGCCCCGCGAGCACGTTGACTGTCGCCCGCTCGGACGGACCATCGGTCACATTCCCGTTCGGCGGCCGTGCCTTCGACCTCAACAGCGACGGCATCTACGGCCCGTCGGAAGGTGGCACTCCCGTCGGTACAAGGCGCATCCTGAACACCCGCGATTTCAACCGCCAGAACGTCGCCGACCTCATCCAGCTCATCCGCGTGCTCGACCAGGGCGTCGACATCGATGGCGACCGTACGAATGACCTCGATTCATCCCGGATTTATTACTCGGGTCAATCGGCCGGCACGTCGTTTGGAATGACCTTGCACGCCATCGAACCCCGCATCCGGGGCACCGTCCTGAGCAGCGTCGGCGGCTGGCCCTCGCCCGAGGCCGTGCCCGCGAACCGCGGCCTGCTCGGACAGTTCTTGCAGTCGCGCGAGCCATCTCTTCTGAATCCGCCGGGAACAACGGTCATCACGGAGCTCGGCGGGCTCCCGTGCGCGCCGCCGTTCTTCAATGAGAACGTTCCGCCTCGCGGCCAGCCGCCGATTGTCAACGAGATCGCCGGCGCGCTCGCGATTCAGGATTTCCTGGAGCGGTTCCAGTGGCTCGCCGGCGGATACTCGCCGGGCCCGTTCGCGCCCTTCGTCAGACTGAGACCGCTCGCCGGCGTTGCGGTGCGCCCATTCATGATCCAGATGCCGATTGGTGATCAGAGTATCGTCAACCCCAGTACCGTCGAAATGATTGAGGCTGGAGCGTTCCCGGATCTCGTGACTCTCTATCGACACGACTTGTTTCCTCAGCGCACCTTGTTCAAGAACCCGCACACGTTCGTCTTGCGAACCGACAACACCGTCATGAGGATGATCGCGCTGGAAGCCCAGGACCAGATATCCGCCTTCTTCAACGGGAACGGCACGATGATCGATCCCGATGGAGCGCAGCCACTCTTCGAAGCGCCGGCGGTGAAGATTCCGGACGGCTACGGGTTCACGCTGTAACAAGAATTGCTGAAGGCGCGAGGAGATGAACCTGCGGCCGTCCCCGGTCGTTAACGCCCAGACCGTCGTCCATCCTTCCGCGCTTCCGTGCCCCAGGTCTCCCCGGCCATCTCATCGTCGAGGACCTGCGCGAGGCGATCAACCTGCTCCCGCCGGCGCCGTTTGCTGCATCCTTGCTGCAAGACCCGAGGTCCACGCCCTCCGGCGTGCAGGACTCAACGATCGGCAGCGGGGAGAATCAGCAGCTTGGATTGGAGCGGGAAACCGGAATCGAACCGGCGACCCTCAGCTTGGGAAAAGGAATCGGCCGGTTTGTAGGGTCGTGTAGGCATTCGCAACCGATGGCAGATGCTGGAGATTGTCGATCTGGCGATTTGCATTCAGTATCTTTTGGAGCAGGGATTTGCAGCCCGTTTGCTGCACCGGTGCTGCAAGCTTTTTTGACGGTTCGCGAAGTGGCTGCGCGGCTTTCCGTCTCCACGGCGACGGTCTACAAGCTCTGCACGACGCACCAGTTGCCCTGCGTGCGCGTGCTCGGCGCGATTCGGATAGCTCCGGCGGATGTCGCGGCGTACATCAGGCGAGCGAGGGACTTGACAGTCTAAGCCAGTATTGGCATATTTCGCCCCGGTGAGCTCGACCGAGGGCGAACCGACGCTGAAGCCCGTCGTCTGGATCGGGAGCAGCAAGGAGGACATATCCGAGCTCCCCATCGAGGTGAAGCTCGTGTTCGGCCATGCGCTCTACCTCGCTCAAATTGGCCGCAAGCATCCCGACGCCAAGCCCCTCACCGGAATCGGGGGCGGTGTTCTCGAGGTGGTCGAGGACTTCCACAAGAACACCTACCGGGCGGTCTACAAGGTCCAGCTCGGCGACGTAGTGTACGTGCTTCACGTCTTTCAGAAGAAGTCGAAGTCGGGCAAGGCGACACCAAAGGCCGACATCGACCTGATCAAGTCGCGGCTCAAGTTGGCGAAGCAGGACCACGACCGGCGAACCAAGGCAAAGGGGAAGTCGTGACCAAGACCGGCAAGAATCGCAGCAGCATCACCGAGGGCAGCGGGAACGTCTTCGCCGACATGGGCGTGCCCGAGCCGGAGCACGTCCTCGCCAAGGCCAAGCTCGCCGCCAAGATCGCCGCTGCGATCGAGGAAGAGGAACTCACCCAGATCGAAGCGGCCGAGCGCCTCGGAACGGACCAGTCGAAGGTGTCCGCCATCGTCCGCGGCCGCCTCGACCAGTTCTCGACAGAGCGGCTCCTGCAGTACGCCCAGATGATCGGCTACGACGTGGAGATCCGCTTCAGCCGCCGGCACCAGGGAACCGGGCGCTTGCGAATTGGCGCGTAAACCTCGTCAGAGAGGACGTCGGACGAATACAACGCGCAGCTAACGCTGCGGTGTGACGCCCTCGCAGGTGATGGAGCCTCCAACATCAGCGACAGTTCTAAAGCGCTTTCCTATTCGGCTGCTGTCAGACCATGTCGCGAGAAGGCCTCTTGGCCGTGTCGGTTTTCAGTAGCTAGGGCCACCCCTGTTCAAAAGCTAGGGACCTGCGAGGTAGGCTTGCGGCTTGCGCGCGATCTCTCCGGCAGCGCACGGGACGATGAATCCGCTCTCTGGAGCCCAAGGCGATAGGTCGGATAAGTCCCGTTCTGTCCTCTGGCGCCTGCGTGCCCCGTTCTTCGCAAGCGTAGCAGAATCTCTCGCGGCAGGCTCACGGAGCCGCCGCGCACGGGCGTCGTCATGCGGCGCCTTTTACCACCGCCCGTCGACCCGCGCCGCTATCGCTCTTCGAGGAGAATTGCGGGCGCGGGTGGGCCGGGGGGCCAGTTCGAGCCGTCCTCGAGCCACTGCAGCACCCACGCTTTTCCGTCCGCAGAAAAGCCCGTGCTGAGCGCCGCTGGACTCGTGGGCATCCCATACGTTGTCGTCGTTCCGTCGGGCTCGCGGATCCAGAGCGTCCCGGAGTGCTGCTGATCGTACCGATGATATGGATCGGCGATTGCGACGCGCCGACCGTCTGCGGAACGAGCGACGTACGGCAAGGACCCGTCCGTCGCCAACGGAATGGCATCGGACCAACCGGACGCGGTTCGCTCGAATACGACCAAGCGGCGGTCAATCCCGTTGAGCAGTTGAGTCACCAACGTCACGCGCCCTCCACCGGCGAGCAGCGCAAGCGGCATTTGGAAATAGAGCGGATCCGGGATCGACTCAGACTGCCATTGGCCGGCCTGATCTCGAAAGAAATGCATCACGAAGTCGGAGACGTCCCCGTTGGTCAAGAGCAGATGCGGTGCGCCGGTCTCGTCGCCGGCAACGTACACCTTTCGCCATTGCGCCGAACGAACGGCGGGAACGTCATTGATTGCGTCGTCGATCTGCCATGTGCTGCCGGAGCGCGTCGCGACACCGACGACGAATGCCCCATTCCGGAACGGCCCCAGCCACGCCGCGTGGAGCGTTCCCTCGACTCCAATATCGAACGCCGTGCGGTTCTGCGCCGTCAGCTCCGTTGCCACATCCTCGGACTGCCACGACTGCCCGTCGAACCACGTATGAACGATCGGAACCGGGCTGGAATCCAGCCGATCCGCATCGTCCACGTACAGCGCGTGCGCCTGACCACTCGAATCGACTGCCACGCGTGAAACGGACCGTGGGTCGGGCAGGATCAACGCGTGCGAGGCGTTCGTCGCGTCCGGAACGATGGCGTTTCCCACCTGCGCCGTCTGCGTCTGATCGAAGCGCAGCAGATTCGACACGACCGCGAAGCTGCCGCTGGGCGCTCGCGCGGCGAAGATACCCGGCACGAGATCCACTTTCGAGGCGGAGAGAGTCCCCGGCCCGGACGCTGATACGACCACCCATTGCGGGACGGGGACGCTCCTGATCGTGGAAGAAGCGTACAGCGGCCCGGTAGCCACCAGGACTTGATAAAGGTAAGCGCCTGGGGGCACGCCCGGATCGAGGAAGCGCGCCTCGGTCCAGTTGGCCGGCCCCGGCGTGTCGGCGATGAGGTCGCTGTACTCGTCCGTTGGCGTCTTTCGATACACCTCGATGCCGGCTCCATAACTGCTTCGATTCCCAATCGTCAGGACGACGCCGTCCGTCGTCGAAGCGCCACTGACGACCGGAGCGTTGAGGGGCGCGGTCAGCGACACAACCCACGAGGCCCTACCGGGATCGTCGTCCACGTAACCGACCAATCGGTATTCGTACGTTGCGCCATCAGTCCAGGCAGCAGTTTCGGAGTCATGCACTTCGAACGGACCGTCGCCGCGGACGTCGGCGATCGCTGTGTCCGTAAAGGAAAAATCCGCCAAGAAAATGCGGCGAGTCAGAATGTACCGGTTGGCGGCGGATTCCTTTGCCCAGTAAAGATGGAAACCCGTGGAACCCGCCGTGCAAAAAGAGAGTCGATCGGAATCGCAGTGAAGAATTGATTGGTAGGCGCTGCGCTTCACCGTCACGACATCGCTCGAATATCGCTTGCCGCCGGCTTCGCCGGTCAGGCGGACCTGCAACTCGCTGGCCGTGATAGTGGGCAACGTCACCGTCAAATCGACCGTGACGGCAAGGGCTCCGGGCGGAACGCTTTGCGAGATGAGAGGAGGCGGTCCCGCGAACATCACGTCCACGACAAGGTTGGTGAACGCCGCATCGACGGCATTCCAGGTGACCCCAACCTTGTCATACGCGGTGTACGATGCCCGAATCGATGGCAACTTCGGCTCGGAAGCGCCGCACGCCGCCATCACGGCGAGCGGCCAGGTCATCTTCAGGTGCTTCATGAATTGGCCGGAAGAATTAGCACGGGCTCGACAATCGCCTCAACGACGCGTCGCGGGAAAGCGCTAGATTCGAACACGTTCGTGAACGGCCGTGACCGCAAGGGTGGTGCCTGGGATGACGAACGGCCGGAAGGTACGGCGACACTCTGGACAACTCCACTCCGTCGAGCCGCCGCTGGGGCACTGCCATACGGCATTCTTTTCGACGACCTCCTGGCCGCACTTCGGACGGTACAGCGCACGGGCTTCTCGAGCCGGAGTCGCGAGAAGCGCTGTGGCGCTCGCGTTCGTTGGCGCTCACGAAGCATGACGAGCTGATCCACAGGGAACTTGTCCCGGGACAAGTTTGGACATTGACAGTGCGCACCCGCCATGTCCCCGAACTTGATTTGAGGAGGCGTCGTCAAAGGTCCCACCTCTGTGGTTGAATGGCTGGGTTCGCCCCTCCCGATCCGCATGGATGAGGACTCGAGATGAGCGCCTGTCTCGCGCTGCTGCTGCTCGCCGTGCCATTGGACGTGTCGCTCCGGGGTGGCGCTGCGGTCGTCGGCGGTGAGCAGGACCGCAGCCGGTCGACGGGGATGGCCGGTGCGTCGGTCCTGTGGCGGTCCGATTCGCTCCTGGTCGGCGCCTCGTTCGATGCTTCGTCGCGCGTCCCCCAGTCTCTCGATCGGAGACGTGCGCCACCTGTTCTTTGCCGGCGCGGTCGGTTTGCTCGTCCCTGTTGCGGACAGGGTCGAGTTGCAGCTGCTCGGCGAAGCTGGTGGTCACCGCGTCTCGGGTACGCGTTTTGGCCCAAAAAGGGTGCCCGCCTTTCCGGGCGGGAACGCGCCCGTTGTCGACGCCTATTACGGTACGAACCCCGCCTGGGCGCCGTTCGTGGGAGTGCGGCCCTCCCTCGAGGTACTCGTCAGTCCCTTCATGATCGGGCTGGGCGGCTGGGTGCGTGTTGACCTCCTGGAAGTCTCGCCAGCGCCGTATGTCGAGTCGGTGATGTTGGAGGGCCCTGCTGCCGCCACGTTGAACCGATCCTCTCTCGGCGCCGACTTGCACCTGGCTTTCCGGTTCTATTGAGGCGGGTCTACGTCTCGATCCTCCAGATGTCCATTCCCCCGCCCTCCACCGCGCATACCGCACCACCTTGGGGTGCTTCGGGTCGAACGGGTCGAGACAGAGGCGCTGATAGGGATCGTACCAGGTCCCGCTCGTCTGTCCGGATTCCCCGCCCGTCGCGGACGCGGTCATGAACTGCGCGAGCCTCTCCGGCAGATACCGCTCGCTGAGCAGGTAGATCTCGTCGCCTGGACAGAGCGGAACGCCTTCGCAGCGTTCGTTCACCAGCCAAGGGACCCACAGGCTCGGATTCTTCCCGTCGTAGAGGTACACGGTGGACGCCTTGATCACCTCGGCGACTGCCAGGGTGCGGCCTTCGGCCTTCCCCGAGGCCACCCGGATGGCCATCGGCGAGTCCACCTTCACCTCCTGCCCGGGCTCTCCCACGAACTGCAGCTTCATCTCCGGATGATCCGCGTTCGCGCAGACCGCGTACCACCAGTTCGCCCAGTTCTTCGGACCGCCCAGGTATCCGCCCACCGGCGGCTCCTTCGCCCATTTGTTGCCGACGTACTTGAGCTTGAAGCGGTCGCCGAACTTCAGCGTGGTCTTCGCTCTGCGCGCGTCCCGCGATCCGTCGACCAGCCCCATTCCGGTCGCGGCGAACCGGCGGGGATCGGCGGGGTCGCTGGGATTGTCCAGCACGCGGTCGAACGTAGGCGCGTTCGCCACGCGGTTTCCCAGCTTCCAGGTCTGCGGATCGATCTGCTGCCATTTCAGGATGGTGGCGATGATCGAGGTGTGATCGAAGGGCACCTCCGTGTCCGGGCGGAACAACGTCTGCGGCTTGATGTGGCTGGAGATGAGCAAGGTCGGCACGCGCACGCCGTAGCAATCGAACTTGAAGCCGAACTGCGTCGCGAGCTTGCCGTCCTTCTCCGGCTCCCGCCCCGGGGGCGTCGCCGGCCAGGGCGGGAAGTGATCGTAGGTGCCGCCGTTCTCGTCGAAGGTGATCACCAGCAGCGTGCTCTCCCATTTCCCGCTCTTCGCCAGCGCGTCGTGGACGCGCTTGACGAAGAACTCCCCGTTGAAGACGTCCTGCACGGGGTGGAACTCGTTGCCGACGCCGCGCTTCGTCCCGTCCGAGGTGAACCAGAAGCCGCCGCCTCCCCAGTACGGCTCGAGGTACGTGACGGTCTTCAGCTTGTCCTGCTTCAGGTCGCGGAAGAAGTCCTCGATGTTGCGCAGGTTGTCCTCGTACTTGGGGTGGAGGAAGCGCGGGCACATGTTGGTGAGGTAGCAGCTCCCCTCCGGACAGAACTTGGGCGGCCACTTCATCGACCAGTAGTAGCCCCAGTCGACCTGGTTCTCTTCCAGCACGTCGAAGAGGCTGCGGTTCAAGCCCTCCGGCAGCCGGTCGGCGGCGAAGTGCTTCACCTTGTCCATCCTCTTCAGCACCGGATCCCAGTCGTTCGTCACCAGGCCGGCGGCGGAGCCGACGATCCAGAACGCGCGGTTGGTGTTGGTCTGGCTCGGCACCGAGCAGAACCAGAGATCGGACACGGCGTAGTTTCGCGCCAGCCCGCTCATCACCGGGAGCTGATCGGGCAGGTACATGTCCAGGATCTCGGAGACGTGCTCCTTGCGGAGGATCATCCCCGGATCGTCGTGGTGGTGGAGGATGCCGTCGCAGTAGTTCTGCGGCCATCCCTTCATCTTCGGCACGATGTACTTGCCGTCCGGACCCTTGAGCCGCTTCTCGCGCACCTCCGGGTCCTCCATGTCGTACGGATCCGGGATCGCCTCGCGCCCGTACATGTCCTGCAGGATGTGGACGAAGTCCTCGTGCGGATTCGTGCTCGGCGGCGATAGGTCGGATAAGTCCCGTTCTCTCCTCTGGCGCCTGCGTGCCCCGTTCTTCGCAAGCGTAGCAGAATCCGCGCACGGGGAATTCAAGGCGTAGCGCGCACGGGTCCGTCAGCGCAGCGATTGCTGCAGCTCCGGGACGTCGTCTCGCCACTGCGGCGACTCGCGGTGCGCTCTCAGGCGGGCTGGCGCCGTCGGCGGGCCGGTGGTGGGCAGTCCGAGGTGGCCGAGGATCTGCTCGATCACTGACCTCTCGTCGATGAAGGCGACGACCTTCCGGCGGGCGCCGCAGGGGCAAGCGAGAACGTCTTCGCGGAAGACGCGGAGGAGGAGGTCACGCCACGGGATACGTGAGTCGGGTTGGCGCCGGACGGTCGCGGGCTCAGGGTCCTGGGTCGGGCTGGCTGCTGCTGCTGTCGGTTCGGGGCACGTCGGCGGCTGCGCAGGCTCCGGCACCACCGGAATGACCTCGGCTCGCCAACTGGAGGCCGGAGCGAACACTCCGTGATAGCGAACGAGGTGGGCCCGCGGCGGAGGGACCAGGGTGGCGAGGCGGCGCAACAACTCGCATGGCTCCAACACCAGCACCTCGCGGCCGTCGCCCAGGCTGCGCTTCATCCGGTAACCGAGCTTGCCGTCGGGGAGTAAGAAGAGGCGCTCTTGCGTGAGCGGCGGGCGCGCGCCGTAGCCGCAGAGATGCGCGAGGCCTTGCCGGTCATTGGCGTGCAGGTGAACGCCTGCGTGAAGCGAGAAGCCCTGGTGATATGCCGCCAGCCGGTTTGGCTTGGCTGC
>Ga0070708_100001259_pt1 | contig 19489 bp, 19 predicted proteins | sample KBSK5503metaG_FD_65469 | JGI IMG/M metagenome (GOLD analysis project Ga0070708, IMG submission 65469) | Corn, switchgrass and miscanthus rhizosphere microbial communities from Kellogg Biological Station, Michigan, USA - KBS K5-50-3 metaG | ecosystem: Host-associated > Plants > Roots >... | reverse complement strand
CTCGCTGATGACTCGTCTGATTCCGCAGCAACTAGCGCAATCCGTTTCGGGATCAGCTGATGTTCGCTAGGATGAGCGGACACCGACGAATGGAGCTAACGATGCCCAAGAAACGCCCCACTGCGAAAACCGCGGCCAAACGATCGACCGCGCGCGCGTCGTCGAAGTCCACTGCTCCGAGTCACAAGCCGACGCCTGGTCTCTACGGCTGGATCACTCACACGGAGCTCGTGAGCAACGACCCCGAGGCGACAAAGGCGTGGTGCGCGAAGGTCCTTGGCTGGACGTTCACGTTCAGCATGCCCACACCGGACGGCGGCACGTATCACCTCTTCGCGTACTCCGACAAAGGCGGCGGCGGTATTCGCGGCACCAGCCCATCGGAGACGCCGGGCAGCAGCTTCTCGGTCCACGTCGAGGATACGCAGGCGGCGTTCGACAAGGCGCTCCGCGAGGGCGCCGAGGCCTTGACGCCGCCGACACGCATCATGGAAGGAGTGACGATCGCGGTGGTGCGCGCTCCGGGCGGGGTCCCGATTGGGCTGGCGGGTCCGTAGCCGCGCGCCCGACGATGACGCTGCAGCCGCGCTTGGTACACGCGGTGACGATTCGGCCTGAACCGGCAGTCCAGCTGATAGAGCGCTGTCGAGGTCGCGCGCTGCACCGCCGTCGATGTGAGCCACGGAGCAAGAGCGATGTTCAGAGGTCGGTTTCGGCTGGACCTGAGTCGTTTGCCGCGGGTTCCGAATGGGCGAGGACCAGCCATGATTGTGGCGTCGATCAATGGCGTACAAGGCCTGGGATTCGCCGAGGCTGGCGAGGAAAGCGAGGGGTATCCGTACAGAACGGGCCTGCTCAAAATGCCGTTCGCGAACGCGGCGCGGATACAGGATCTACTCGAACGCAGCGCGCGGCTCACGTACCGAGGTCCCGTGTTCGCGAACGGGAAATGGTGCGCCGAAGCCTTTCCAATACTCGTGACGGATTTTGACGCCGACGGAGATGTGTCGGCCTCGATTCGCATCGCGCAGAGCGAGCACGCACCAACGGTCCGCGGCAGCAGCATGATTGTCATCCGCGAGATTCGATCGCGCGACTAGCGGTCGCGGGACCTTCGCTCGCGTGCAAGGCGGCCAATGTAAACAGCTCGGCAACGATGTGGGTCGTCAATAACACCTGCATGATGGACCCGAGCCCGTACAACTTCGTGGCGTTCTATTCCTTCGCATGAACGCACGAACGTTGTCACCAAACGCAAGACATGAATGTCTTCCCGACCATTCCTGATTCTCGTACCAGACTCGAAACGCTAGTACGATCGGATTCGGGCGCTCTAAGTCTTGCCGTGGTGTAAGGGGGAAGTGGCTTCAACGATGCAAATGCGGCGATCGTCACCGCCAACACGATCGACAAGCCAAACCCGCCGCATTACTTCGTCTGGGGTCGATACCCTAACAACACTGCCTGGAACCGTGGCGACGTTGCCCCCGGAGGCAGTCTCGCACCGGAGTGTTAACAATGAGACTCTCACGAGTCCTTGCTCGCTTGATCGTCTTCGCGCCTCCGGCCATTGGTCAGGTTCGGACGCGCCCAGCGATCGCCGATTCGTCGCCAGCAGAGATCATGACGCGGGCCGGCCCCAACGCCGATGCTTTTTATGGCTTAGAGACATCCTCCGGCAATCGGGGGCGGAATAATCGCAGCCCAAACTCGACGAAATCGCGGACAGTCTGGTAGCACGGGCGGTTGATCCGCCCGGCGGCGTACCGCGGGGCGAGGAACGCACGCAGGCTCTTGAAGCAGTCAACGCGCTGGCGGTGGCGGGCATGGGCGGTAACTCGGGTATGGGCCGTAGCTTGCGCGGACGCCCATATGCCGGCGCGCTTGACCGATTGATCACGGTGCACCGACGAGCATCGACACGCGCCATTCGGTCTCACGCCCTTGACGGCATGCTCGATGTCTCGTCCGACCGGTCGCGGGCGATTGACTATCTGCGACGTGTCGCTGAGTCTGAGGACATCACGGCATATGATGCGGTGGAAGTGTTGATCGCCGATGCGAACGCCTCAGGTTGGGGAGGTGTGAAGACCACACCTTCACAGCAACTACAAACGGTTTTCTGCACTAAAGGCCTTGGCAGCAAGGCGTCGCGTCACAGACCAAGCGACACGCACGCTGCTCGAGATCTGGATTCAGAACCACCCATCCGATCATCCTTCGGATCAGCCTCCACAGCTTCACTGTCAACACCGGTTGATTCAACCGGTGTTGACAGAGGTGACCGTGGCTGCCACGTCGAGTGAGGATGCAACGGGCAGCGACTCGATGTCGGTCGAGGAAGCGGAGACGTGCGTTGGTCTCAACAGGTCTTGGGCTCCCCAAGCAGTCGGCACCATCCTGTCGTCGATTATCAGTTTCGGTGGTGCTGGGACTACGGATGCGTCGCTGCGGCGATCGGCTCGACTGAAACTGCGGCCCGCGTGTACGCACCGCGGCATCCGACGAATTCGGGGGATTCTCGCGGGTGTACCGCCGCCACTCTTGGGTTCAAGACGCCACTCCTTTAGGGATGTACCGTCATCAAGATCGTCGGTGACTGTAACAGAATGGGCTAGAAATGTTCTCTAATTGGGGCCGCTGATCTAACTGGCGACGCGGCTGCTTGCGCGCCTCGACCGGGCCACATGATACGGGAGCCATGATGAAAGCCAGCCGGACGCTCGTCGGAGCGGGTCGCTTTTTCGCAAGAATGAAGTTGATAAGGCGCCTTCCACTCGCGGCAATTGTCGTGAGCAGCATCGCAGGACTGTCATGTGAACAGGCCCAGGAGCCGGTTGCTCCTCGCCCATCGGCAAATGCACCAGGATCCTCATTGGCTAGCCAGCCGCTCGACAACGCAAAGCTCGAGAGGTTTCGCGGTCTTGGCGAAGGATGCGCTGTTGGTGCCGCAGACTCCGCAGGAACGCTGCGTGGCTTTGCCACGCCGCGAAACGCATTGCCGTTTGTAGTCCCTCCAATACAGACTAATCCGTCGTCCCATCGAGGGAATGGGCGCGTCGTTCGAATGGTTATCACGCGCCGACTGGGAGCGCCAATCACATTTACATGTTGGCTGCCAAAGACACTGACGGTCGAGCAGTTGAGCGCCCTTGTTCGAGGATCTGATAACGATGAACGCTGGCAAACGCTCCTTTCAAATCTTGCATCGGCGCGGCAGTTGCCTCCAGCGAACGAGCGATCGAACTTGAGTCCTGAGGCGGCGGCATTCGAGAGCGAGATGATCGAGCCAGATTCGACAACTCTCGGCGGACCGCACTTCGTCAGTCGCGCAAACACCGACGAGGCGTCGGCAGCCGATAAATCGCATGCATTATCCCTAGACTGCGACGAATATGAAATGGGCCGAGGACCAAGGCGCCCAGGGTCGACGGATCCGTCCGGGCCCCCGCACCGGCAGAGCGGAACTTGCTCCTGCTACGAGTGGGGTGCGACAATCTGGTACGATGGTTCGTCCTGGCACTTCAGCGTTTCGTTCTCTTTTTGCGGCGGTGGCGGTGGCGGAGACTACGCGTGGATGATTGACAATGGCTATTGGGCATGGCCCTGTGGGGGCCTCGAAGCGGATCAGCGCGACAAGATGCGGCAACAGTACATCGATAGCGCGCTGACTCAAACTCCGAGCTGTTCTGATTTCTCGTGGCAGTCCTCCAGCACTCACTTCAGCTGGTCGGTTGTTCAGTCCCATGCATTAGAGACGGCTTATGACCCTTACTTTGCCTATGGGATTTACCGATCGACCCTCAGTAGCGGCCTTGAGACGCTTTACGCGGATACCGCGTTCACCTTGACGACCAGCAACCGGATCTATAGCACGCCGCATCATAACTACACCCTGCCGACTCATGCCACGAACAGCCGTCACGTCTATGGCGATGCTGCCGACATCCAATCAAAGTTTGACAATCCGGTCAGCTCAAATGATTCACTGCGCTGGAACGGTTTGCGCAATCACGCGAAGAACCTCAGCCCTCGACCGTGCGCAGAACCTTACGCCTGGAGTCGGACGCACCTTCATATTGACTACCGAGCCGCGTCCGGAGCCCTCGCCGGGCTAACTGCCTGCCCGTCCACTCTGACGATTCCATGAGGATTCCGACAATGACAAGGCGAGACATCTATCGGTGCTGCGTATTGTTCGGATTGACCGTTGGCGTTCCGTGCGGGTCGCAAGTGGCCACGTCGCAGCACGATTTGATTCGGCAACTCCAGTCCCCGAGTTGGGTCGAGCGTTCGAGGGCATTCGCTGACCTACAACGACAACCACGCGGGTTAGCGGCCCCCGAAGTGCGCTCAGTGCTATTGGCGGTGTTCGAATTGGAAAACCGAGTCGTCATCACGACGCTTCGCGACTCGAAGGGCGCGGCGGGCGTGTCGGAAAAGTACGGCGAGGAATTCGGTGAATACTACGCCCAGCTATTTGATGCGTGTCTTCAATATTGCGACAAGGGTAGTTTGCTGGCGGTGATGCTGCGCAACTCACAGAGCGGATCGCCGATTCAGCAGCACGCGGTCGAACTTCTAGGAATTGTCCGATCGCGAGGATTCTCCATTGAACAGCGTGGACAAATTGATAGCGCCCTGCTGGCCTCGGCCACTGATACCGTAAGTTTCCTCGTAAGGGAATCGGCCCTGGTGGCACTGCAGAACGTAATACACGCGGATCATGGCTTAGCCGCCGCGATGCGGACACGAATTCATGATGCTGCGGTCAAGTCAGCAGCTGATCGTTACCCCAATGTACGCGTGGCGGCAGTACGAACCCTGGGCGATATAGGCAATCCTGCGGATATTGTGTTTCTTCGGAGCGTCGCTGCTCATGATACTGCCAGGGGGCGCAGTCACGGGAGATCGACCTATCCGGTGCAGGATGAGGCCCGACGAGCAATCGCCAAAATCATAGCCAAGTAATTCAATGCCTTGTAGACCGGGGAGAAAAGAGTCTCGTTCCTCTTCCTTTGCTCTGGCATTGCCATGTTGTTATTTGGGACGTCTAATGCGCGTGTGTAACTCCAGAGAAGTGGAGAGCGCGAAAACAGTGAAGTCGCTTGTTGCACGTCAATCGGATCGATATGCTGCACCTTTGCACCGGTGTCCAGCGAATCGCGTGATGGCGGCGACGAACCTTCGGTGACGAGGCCGCGCAGTGGATCGGAGCCGCGATTCAACGTGTGCGTGTCGTCGAGTTCTCCGCCACATGCAACGCGAGGCACCTGAGCGGCGGGCTCTTGAATTGCGCTTCGAGAGGAGCGGACGACAGTCGCGCCGCCGTGGAATCACTCCAAGCTTTGGGCCCGCGGCTATCATCGCATCCTTCGTGTTGCGCGGACGATCGCCGATCCTTTTGTCGGGGGGAACGAGACAGCGGACCACGTCGTCAAGGCGTTGCGGAGTTGCCCCTCTACTCGCCGTATTTCTCGCAGAAAGTGATCGTTCAGCCTATCGATTTGTCCGGTTCGCTTGGCTTTTATTAAACTATTGTGCTGAAAATTAGAGAGCTCAATGGGTGAGGGCTCGGTCGGTTTTGTGGCTATCGCCACACCGAAGGGAGTTTAGCCTTCATAGAAGCTCTCAATTAGGATTCTCTCGCGAGCTTTGCTCGCGAACTTTGCTCGCGAACTTGCTATTGACAGGCCAACGATCAGTACGTATCGTCCGTTCGCACTCACGGCGCACCTGGCGCAACGCGGCCGTCGGGCATGATGCGTTGAGTGTGTTGTTGAACCGTTCGTCGGCGTTAGCGTCGACGACCATGCCAATCCGGCTCACCGTCAGCCGGCGGCAATCGCCGCAGAGTCCCTGACATCGGGGCGCGCTTGACAGTTCGCCGGCGGACTTCACAGCATGGCCAGACTGGGCTCAGAGACGGGCGACGTGCAGGTCGTCAACCGTCTTGACGTCGAGGATGTTTTGTCTTCGCGGGATGATGAGTGTCGATGGCTCGACGTGGTTGCGCGGTCGATGCCACGCGTCCGCGCGTACATTCGCCGCATGTCTCAGGACGGTGACGAGCTCGCCGATCTGTGGGCAGAGGCGCGGGCGCTCGCATGGTCGGGACGTGCCGACCTGCTCGCTGATCCGTGTCCGATCCACGTCATGATTCGCTACGCCCGAGAAGCGTGCCGCAACAGGATGGTCACACGTCGTCACGAAACACGACTCGACGAAGTCACAGTGGCGATGTCACCGAATCAGGATTCAATGGCCGTCGACTCCATGTCGCATGAGGAGGCGCTGGAACGGCAGCGCTGGAGTGTGCGTGTGTTGGGCCGCCTGAGCCCCCAACAGCGCCTGGCGGTCGATTATCGGTATCGGTGGTCGTGGGATTACGACTACGTCGCAGCGGCGAGCGGCTCGACAGAGGCTGCGGCGCGTGTCAACGCACACCGTGGCCTTCGGCGCCTCCGGGCGATCATCGCGAATGATCCGCCACCTCTCCTCGCGCACGAAGACGGCTAATACCCGCGAGCGTTAGTCATGCGCTGACGGAGGCTGTAACAAAACACGTCAGAGTTGTTCTCTAGGTAGGACCGACGCATAGGTGAAGGTGCGCGATCGCCTCCGCAGCGGGTCCGCAAAACCTACGGGTAGTCGCTGGTTCGGCCAGTCGAGCGGCGCGTCGCGTCGCGGAAATTGCTTCCTGCAAACGTCGATGATGGCGCCAAAGAGATGGATGTGACTCACCGAGAGGCTGGAAGAGACAATGATTTCGATCTTGAAGGAGACGAGAGTTGTTGGCCACGGAGCATTGTTGGCGCTGGTCGTATTCGCGGCGAGTTGCGACCGGCGACAAGACCTTGCTCCCACGGGGCCTGTGTCGGGAATCGCACGGAACGTCGGTCCTGCTGCCGCGCACGTTCGGCCTGCGGAAGCGCCATTCGCGGAACTGTCGAAGATGGTGCCAAGTTCCGCCGGCTTCATATACGACCCTGCCGGAAACATCGTAGTTTTTGTCCGCGAATCTGCCGAGATGCCTGGCGCAGCGCACGCACTGTCGGCCCTGGTCAGTTCTAAACGGATCAACCTGCGTGCTGACCGCCGGCAGATGCCTGCCGTAATTGTCAAGCGCGCGGATTTTACGTTCCAACAACTTGCAGCATGGCGCGACACGGTCGGCAACTACATCGATAATACCGCGGGGATAGGAGTGGTGTCCCTCGATCTCAATGAGGGAACAAACAGGCTCACCGTCGGAGTGCGCACTTCTGCGAATCGGCAACAGTTGTTGTCGGCCTTCGCGGCGCTAGCCGTCGATACGAAAGCCGTAGAGTTTGAGACGGCCGCAGGGTTTGGCTTCTTGAGCCGCACGGTGACACCCCGCGATGCTGTCGCGCGTTCGACCGCCGCGGCAGCATCTATGAGTCTCCAATCAATACAAGCGAACGCAAGCCAGTTGGTCGGAGGACTATCGATAGGAATTGCGCGCAGCGACGGGCGAGGGCAATGCACGTTGAGCTTTGCGGCCCGGGAGTATCAAAACGGCATCACCACAACCGGGTTTCTCACAGCGTCTCATTGCACGCAGAATTTGTTCGCCTACGATGGAGACGCGTTCTATCAAGCGACCTTCGGCAGCTTTGTCGGAAACGAAAAAGACGACCCGCAGGGATATCGCTGCGGCATTTACAACTGCAATGTGGCCGATGCCACGTTCGTGCAGACAACCCCCGGCACGAACGTCGGGCTTGGCCTAATCGCTAAGGGAGCCGGCGGTCTCCAATACGACACCAGCGACCTATGGATTGTAACCCAAGCCGAACACAACGATGTGTATTTGGGACAGCCGTTTTCGTGGGTTGGCCAAACGTCGGGTTTTCATACCGACATCATCACGAACACGTGCGTCGACTTCTGGCATAATTATGACTTTCCTAGTTTCAGTGAGTACAAGACAACGTGTGAAGAAATGACGAGCGGAACGGCGCAGGGTGGTGACAGCGGCGGTACGGTGTATATCCCGCTCGGGACCGGTAACGAGGTCGAAGCCGTCGGCATGATTAGTGGAAATTATTTTAATACTAGCGGTAAGATGTGTTTCACGCGTGTGAGCCGGATTCAGGCGAACTTTGCTACCGAAAATGGGACGATCTACTTCGGCCCTCCGTCTCCTCCGAGTCCCACTATCACGCTCACCGGCACCTTGAACGGGAGCAGCAATCCCTCTCTCGCCTGGACAGCGTATCCCGGCGCGCTGAACTACAATTTGTACCGAAAAGATGTCGACGGCGGCTGCACCGACCTCGGCACAACACTTCTATATTCGGGGACGTCAACGTCGTACGTCGATTGGAATATGACTGGGGGCGGAATCACACTCTGCCCGTCATCGCAGTACTACGTGGTCGCGACAACGAGTAACTCGGTGCAAGAGAGCAATAACGTCGTCTTTGCACCGCCGCAGTAGACGCGTGGACCATGTGATTGACGTAACATCGTTGCGCAGATGAGCGGCGTATGATATGCAGGGTCTGTGGCCTGCTGGGTCGCTCGTCTGCTCAGCGGTAGGCGGGTGAGACCATCTGGCGGTGGCGGAACTCGCCGGCTTAACGCTTTGATCAGGGGTGTTTATCAAATTGTGGGAGGTGGGTATGCCCGTTCGACGTTCTCTATCTCTTCGAAGTATTGCAATTGCAACCTTGAGCGCCGTATTCACTCTTGCCGGCAGCGCCTGTCTCCACCCGACTGGGTGCGACGCGGACCTTAGGATCTCCTATTCTCCGGTCGATACGACACTTCGTATCGGGCAAAGCTTTCGGCCGAACGTGCGCTTGACTACTTGCGGTGGAACGGAACAAGTAACTGAAGCGCTGCGCTATGCCGCTGACGACACAACGATCGTCCGCGTCGACTCGTTGTCGGGTACTATGACCGCTCGAGGTGTAGGCCATACAAACGCCTCGGTGACCTCTGCCAACAACGGTACGGTTGCCCGGATAGGAATAACCGTTCAGTAGCCACCGGTTTGCGATACCCTGATGGACGCGAGTGCGCCCGGGTTAACGAAACCTTTATGCATGATTCTGCGGCTTCCCCCACGCTGATTTGAGGCCCGCGAAGTGCGCGATCGCGCAGGTCGCCCTCACGAGGAGAACACATGGCAGCCACCGGGGCCAAACTGGGAGCCACCAGTCGATATCCCGAATAAATACGGCGACTGCACCGAGTCGCGGAAACTCATGCAGACGTGCCGCAATCGTCTCTTTGTATTTCTCTAATTTCGTGACTTCCGGCGGACGCGGCGTGCGACAACGCTCGGCCAATCCGACATCGGATATGTCGAACCGGCTGGCCACTGGTCGCATCGGCTCTGACTAAACGAGCGCGAAAAGCTCCTCGCACGACAATCGGAGCTGTTCAGTCGACATCGCGAGTGTCCTGCCTATTCGGGTACATCTTCCGCGCGCAGTACGGGGCGACGGTAGTCCACTCTTACCGGGGCTGGGACTGGTGGCCGCCGGTCCTTCTGGGGGAGCAGTTGCTCGATCCACTCGGCGATTTGCTTAGCCCCCACGACTAGCGAGTAGGCTTTTTCCTTGGTCACGGGCGTTTTCACATTTCTGCCGGTCGCGAAGACGCCAGTATGCATCATGTTATTGCGTACCTGCCGGAGTTCTGAAAAGGCTGTCCACAGCTCCGGTTGTTCTTTAAGGGACTGCCCGGTTAGCGCTTTCAACAGAGTGCTCGCCTCATCGGCAACACTCGGCTCCTGAAAAAAACTCTCGCGATTAGTGAGGAATTCCCAAAGCGCACCGGCTTGTCCGTCACTCGGAGCCAGGGTGGTGAGACATGTTCCAATAAGGCACTCGACAGCGGCGGCGGCGAGCATCACTGCTGGAATCGTATTGGGCAGCAGCGCCTCGGCGTCGAGGAGCAGCTCCGCCCAGGGACGCAATTGATGGTCGCGCGGCAAGGCAATGGCGTCGCGCCAATACCCATCCCATAGAGCCGAGATGCGACCACTAAGGTTGATTCCCCCCTTGGCCCGCATTTTGTCCGCGGACCTCTCAAGAAGAGCCTCGTTGTCATCGAGGAACTCCAACCGCCATAGTGCGTCGTCTGGGTTGAGCGTTCGAATATTCACGGCCCGGCCTCGGGTGCGAAGTCGGCGCAGCACCGAGTTGAGGGCGTCAAAGAACAGCGAAACCGGCGGATCGCCTGGGTTTGGCGAACCATCATCCAGTGTAAAGCGTCGGTCAAAGTCGGGTTTTTGAACGTCGATCTGAATTGCATTGGCGAGGACGGTCGCCTGCCCATCGATGGTCGTCGTCGGATCGATGGACGGCGGCTCTGCGGGCGCAAGGTTCAGCACGATTTGATATGGTGTCGTCGCCGGATCGAGCATGTCGCGGGACGAAACCCTCGCCTGGTACGGCGGCGAGACTCGAATCGCATACTCGCCGACGGTAAAAGCCTCCGCCGGCAAGTCTTGGTTGGCTCGAAGAGAGATCTCGAAAGGCAATAGAATCCGAAATCGTGCGATCATGTCTTTACAAACCGTTGGTAGAACCGCTGACGTGATGAGGGCGGTTGACAGATGCCTCGCGCGCGAGGTCATGACAGACAAATGGTCTATCCGAGAGCGCTCTCGAATAGACCTTTGCCAATTGCGATACCAGTGTCGTTGCCACCGCCCTCAACCTCTCAGGGACCCGGTCGGAACCAGCGTCCGCGTCTTGAGTGGGCTGCCGTGCACCGCCACAGTGGATTCCACCGCCGCTCCCAACTACCGCTTCTCACTACCGTTCCCAACTGCCGACTCCAGAACGGAGCAGACGCAAGGGGACTGACGCAGGAAGCTGACGTATGGAGTTGCTGACGCGGTGTAATTGCAAGATAGCTGGGCCAATCGAATCTGGAATCCCCTAGAGCTTGGTCACCTTTCGAGGAACAACATGGCGCGAAAAAAGAGGGCCCCGGTGCCCGACTATCCGTTCTCGGAATTCCTCCAGCACTTCGAAGAGTCGCACCGGATAGGTGAGAAGGCGCGCGCCGACGGCGAGGAGGTAGACCAGATGTCCATGATGATTCGCATGCTGGAGGTCATGCGTGCACGATACTCTCTTGAGGAGGCGAGGTATAAGGCGGTGAAATTCATGATGGTCATGGACTACCTCGCGAGCCACATGGACGACTGGGACATCGGCGACTACGGAGTTACGGGCTCAGATGCCAGCGGATCGCTGATCGGCGAACACGTTCTTCGAGCTGTTCACCAAGTACTTGTCACCGATTCGGGAGGGCGACACCTCATCGAAGAGCCTTCCCCGGAGCGCATTCTTCACCTGGCACGCGAATTCCGCGACGCATAGCGCGTGGATTGAGGCGGCTGAAATCGACAACGCAGGGTGAAGTCCGGCCCGGCTTACTCATTGGAAGCGAATCTGCCCGGAGCCCTGCGGCAGCGACCGTAAAAAGCGCATTGTACTGTCCGCATAGGTGACGGACTTGAAGCGAAACGACGTCTGCGATTGCCACGGCCAGAAGCGAAGATGGTACGTGATTACGATTGCGACTTCAGTTTCTCCGGACGGCGGCGGAAACCCGCTAGACAAGCTTAGGTTTTCAGGGTCGATCCCTGCGCATGAGATTGAGTGCGAATCACCCAAAGACATCGACGGCGCGTTGAAAACGAAGGCGGAGTCGGGAAAGGAAATCGTGTCACCGACTTTGAGAGTTAGTCGCTTCAACGCACACCTCGCCCACACCAGCGAAGTTGGCCATAGCACGTCGTACGTGACGACGAAAGGCGTCGTCAAAACGTTCCGTCGGTCCAGTGGTTCTCCTGGCTGCACAGTGAACCTCGGAGCGAGCGGTCCGACCGACAGAATGGAGGCGAGACCAGCGATAGCGCCAAAGATCAACCATGCGGACTTGCCGACGCGAGTGAGCTTCTGATGCTGGCGGGGGTCGGTCTGACTCGCTGCATCCGGCGGCGCGATCGCGCCAATGGACGATGTCACCGGGCGTATCGCCTTCGCTTTGGGCGGTTTTGGACCTCTTTTCCTTCGTCGAGGCTTCTTTCGGTGTGACATCGGTTCACCATCCTCGCAACGTCGGCCTCAGGCAAAGGAATGGTTATCCTGGCCGCAATGCATTCGTGGAAAGATGCCGCAGTCGGTTCGTCGGGGTGAGTCGGGAGGCGAAGGTTACACCACGTGGAAATTCGGCTGAGGTGAAGTTCCTCCGGGCTTATCTCCTAACCCCGCACCACCGTCACGCCTGAGGACTCGATCGAGTATCGACTTCTGTTGGGCGTCTTTGCGTCTGGACTGTCGGCTCTCGCTGAGGCGTTGGCGGAAAGCCGGCAGGTGGGACAAGGCATCATGGCTCTATCTCGTGGCGCGTTCGAGGTTGAGCGTTCTCAAAACGCGCTGGAGCGGCTTGCGAGCTGATGCCGGGGTGTCCGCTTCGATCCGGCGGACCGTGGCCTCGTCCGCCCCGGCCTCCCTGCCCAGTCGCCGACGAGACCATCCGCGCGCGAGCCGCTCCCGGCGGACTGTCTGGCCGCGGGTCGTGGCGGCCGGGAGAGGGTTGTATCCCAAGAATTCGATGATGCGTGGGTAGTACCAATTCTGGATTCCGTGTCGGCCAGACTCCCAGTTTCGAAGATTCCAGGCTTCGGTTCCGAGTATGATCGCTGCCTCCTTCTGCTGAAGCCCGAGGTCGAGGCGCCGCTTGAGTAGATGGTGGCCCACGTGCTCAAGAGTGTCGGGATAGCCTGGAATCGGCCTCGCGGTAGTCAGGGACGACCGGTAGAATGGCAACGAAACAGTGTTGATGCGTTGCCGTTTTGTCGCGATGGGAGGGATCGAACTGAGTGAAGCACGTCGAAGGTAAAGTCCAGTGCTCCAGCATTCGACCGCTTCGACCAAAGTGCCATTATACACGTATCGTAGAATTCCCGCGGGTCCGATCGGCGAGTGCGCCACTTGGTAAAATGTCACTGTGCGCTGCTTATCCCTCCGCTGGCCCCGATGGCGAGGAACGTCGAGGCTCAACGGGCCATGGAAACCGCCGGCACACACCGCCGCTCACGCGACCCTCGATCTGGCTCGTCGCTGTTCTTGTTACCATACTCCGCGCATACGCTCGTCGACCTGCACCGCTTCTGAACTGCGGAGCGGAATAGAGCGGGTGAAAGCAGTGTTCGACCCCTTGGCGTTTGCGTCGGCGCAGCAGGAACAGTCGGCGACTCGTCCTCACACCGTGTTGGGGCGCTTCGGCCGGGCCAACCGTCGTGGCAACTGCCGGATACGCCAGAGCGATACACAACGCGAACGAGTGTCACGCACGCGAAAGTCTGCCAATCGACGTATTTCCAGATCGTCGCTTATCTTGCAGCGCTCGGTCCACGCGGAGTGCTGGTTCGGACGTTGTCGGGGCGCACTCGACGGCGCGTTGAATACTCTCGCTTTCGTGTACGGACTTGTCTCCCGATCGCATATGGCGTCTGGTCACGAGCGTGCCGAAGTTCACCCTGTCGAGCAACGACTTTCCGTCAGTTGAGAGGACTTTGCCGCGCCCATGAAGGACTTTTTCCTCCGCCATGAACGACTTGACCTCGGGCGTGAGATGCTTCTCCCCGATCGCGATACGGCTTGCGAACACCGAGGAAGTGTTCGTCGTGACGTGCCAGTTCTTTCCTTGATGCTCGGCCGAGATGCGTTGGGAGACGACACTTCTTCTCAGCGATGGGCGACAGTTGACTAGTTGCGTCCAGGACATTCTCCGCGTCGGCCCCGATTTCCACCTATGAGATCAGGCAGATTCCCGGACCTGCAGCGCAGAAACGGCGGCTGCTCAGCAGCTTGCTATGAATCGCTTCGGTTTATCCGCTTCGCGCGAGGCACTCTCCGGCCGGCGCCAGAGAGTGCTCCCCGACCGGCCGTCATTATAATGATGCTCGCGACTCACTAGCCACCCGCCGCGACGGACTTGCCTCGCGAGGGTCCGACATGCCGAGCAGGATGCGAGGGATTGATGCACCGTCGGACCGATCTCACCGACGGGCCACATGATCCCACGTCGTGCTCGCTGGATGCCACGCTCTGCAACTGCGACCCCACGCTCCACCGTCGCGGTCGGACGTGCTCGCCCGTCGAGCTCACCTGGCACCTTATCGAGCGAACGTCGCGACAGTCGCCTCGCACGCCGTCCGCGCGCAACGATACGCGAGGCATGCCTCGCCTCACGCCAGGCGCGATGCGTCTTACTAGCGGCGACGCGTCGATCACGCCGCGCGCCGCCTGTCCCACGGCGTTTCCGAATGCAGGTCACGTCGTGCGCGCAGCGATTCACCGCGGACCGCGGCGACTCCACGGTCCAACAGCCGTCGCGTACTCGGCACCGCCGTTCGCGCACGGACCGCTGCTCGACGATCACGATCCGCATGCGGCAATCCACGTCCGGGTCATGCTGCCTTACGGTCTATCGCCGGTCGCCCACTCGTGGTATGATGATTCTCACATCATCGGTGACCACGTCCACGCGATGCGCGCGGAGCGCACGGAACCCCCGCTGCGAGCGCTAAAGCAAGGTCGATCGTCACCTTCCGAGAGAGAGATTCGTGAACCAACGACAGGAACGGAGTCTTACCGCGTATCGGGGCGCTCTGGCCTTCGTCGGCGAACGTCCAGTGGCGTTCGCGCCTGAGCTTGCGCACCTCTGCGAACGTCTCGACGCGACCGTCGAGGCGATCGACAATGCGGCAGGGAAGCAACAACTGCGCGGAGGGAAACTGCTCGGCGACGCGCGGCGCCGGCTCGATCAGATCCGCGAACAGCACATGCTCCCTCTCGTTCGGCTCACGCGACGCTTGTTCTCCGGAGAAACGCGCATCCAGGACGCCTTGAAGGTCCCGCACAAGCGCGCCTCGACCGAGGAGTTGCTCGCGGCGTCGGCCTCGATTGTGAAAACCCTCGCCGCCCAACGGAAGTTTCTCTCCGAATCCCGGGTCGACCCGCGCCGGATCGACCGGTTGCGCGAGGAGACGCGTCAGGTGAAGCAACTCTTCGCCGCTGCGGCTACCCGCACACCGGAATCGGCCATCGCGACGAGAAGACTTCGCGCGCTCTTCGCCGAGGCGCGGGCCGACTTTGCTGCCATCGACGGACTCGTGACGCTGAGCTGCAACCCGGACGATCTGGCAGGGTGGCGAATGATAAGTCGCGTCGGCAAGCGACTGGGCCGGCCGCGGAAGCAGAAACGGCGGAGAAACAAGGGCAAGGGAAAGAAGGTGTCGGCGAAGACGGCGCAAGCAAGGAAGGCGAAGCCAAAGAAGGGGAAGCCGAAGCAGACGTCGGAGGCACGGCTACCGGAGTAAAAGTCGCATCATTCGACTTACGAAAAACCGAACGGTTTGCGGCGACGGGATGCCTTACGTGATAGACCCGAACCAAAAGAGCATCATGCCGCAGAGTATGTTGCCACGAGTTGGAGCGCTGTCAATCGTGCTGACGGTCACGCGGTGTTTCAGTACGCATTCGCGCAGTCTCGCACGATGCGCTCGTGGTCATAGACGGCACACCACTCCGCGAGAATGGCGGCATCGTGCTGCTGACACTTCATCCCGCCAACATCGAACGGATCGACGCACTCAAGGATGCTGGCGGTACCGGCAACTACGCTGCTCGCGGAAGCAACGGCGTCGTTCTGATAACAACCAGACGCGCAAGGTAGGCCGCGATGTTTCACGATCCACGTTTCGTTTTTTCCACCGGCGTCACCGCTTGTACGCGCCGCCGTGCCTCGGCCACTCGCGGCTGCAACTGCGGAGGCTCCTCGCAACCTCGGATCGCGGCTACCGTTGGTCGGGAGGCAGCGGCTTCGGCAGAGTGCCTTGGTCACGTGGCATACACACCTTGCGCCAATCGTCGCCGGGCCTGAGGGGCGCGCATTTCGCTGCGTGCAGAACGCTATCCGTGAAAACCGTTCGGTCTGTTAGAGTGCTGCCGGCTGAGGGCGAAGCGGACGGTCGCCGGCAGGCGACGATTACCACGGCCGCAGCGCCGATACCCAATCCCTGCTTGAACTGCATCGGGAACTCCTTCTGATATAACAGAAGGATAGTGACTGTCCCAACGACGGTCATGCGGCAGAATGGCTAAGGTTGCATGCCTCGCTGGCGCATCACGCCCGACCCAGACCGGGACTTGAACCCGCAACACGTCAAGGCCGCGCATTCGCGGTTGCGCGACCCCGGCGAACAATTCTGAGAGGTATTTGCATCATACGGAAGGAAAGTGGAGGGAATCAGTGGCAATGACGATCAATGAGAACGTTTCACCTTCTCCACCGGCGTCAACGCTTGCAGTCGCCGCCTCACCTCGGCCACTCGCGGCTGCAACTCCGGATCCGCATTCTTCCATTGTTCGATGAACGCCCGGTATTGCTCCACCGCCTTCGCCGTATCTCCCTTCGCCTCGTACAACTCACCAAGCCGCCGCCGCACGCCAGCGAGATACATCGGGTCCACGGGATCGGCGAACGCCGCGAACAATGGAGCGTCCAGGCGCTCGATGTACGGCGTCGTGAGATATTTCTCATAATTCGCGATCGCCGAATCACTCTGGTGCGCGGCGTCGAAGGCGCGCGCGAGATTCGCGGCGAGACAGACGAGGCACGCAGTCGCGGGGCCGTCCGGCAGAATGTCGGCGCGTCGGAACTCGGCCACCGCTTCGGCCGGCTTGCTCTCGGCCAGTGCGATTTCGCCGAGTGCTTCGTGCAATGCCGGCTCGTGCGAGCGCCTGAACGCGCTGTCGCGCACGTCGCGGTCGTACTCGGCGAGAATCGCGCGCGCGCGCTCGGGGTGCGCGAGTCGTGCATACGTTTTCGCTACGCTGAAGTAGGGGCGGTCCTCGAGGCTCATCCCCTTGAGCGGAACCCTGGCGAGCACCGCGTCCATCCGTTGCATGCCGCGCGGCGATTCGCCGAACGCCGCGAGCTCCAATCGAGTTTCGCCCGCCGAATCGGCGACGGGGTTGGACGCGGTTCCCATGGCTGCTCCGTTCGCGCCGGATTCCGCGTACAGCGCAAGCGCCCGCTTGAATCGACCCTGAACGAGCGCCAGATCGCCGCCTTGCAGGGCGGCGACCTGGCGCAGGTCGGCGCGACCGTGCTGGCGAACGTCGTCGATGTAGCGTTGCAGGGAGTCGAACGCTCCGGCGTGATAGAGCAGGTAAGCGGTCACGATCGGACCAGTCGAGTTCTCAGGGAACCGCCGGTCGGCCGCCGCGAGGCTCGCTTCCGCTTGCGACCAGTGCCCTTGATTCGCCTGCGGCCACGCGATCTCGTAGGCCGGGAGCGCATTATTCGGAGAGGCACGGATCCCTCGCGCGAACGTCGACTCGGCGCGCACCTGGTCTCGGCGGCTCAGGTAGGCCAGGGCGAGGTTCGTCCCAGCGGTCGGATCGCCCCGGCTCACGAGCCCTTCGTATAGTGCGATCGACTTGGCGCGGTCGGCACCCGGGCCTTGGCCGTAGTAGAACGCTTCCTCGTAGTCCCGCTCGTTCTCCGTGAGGTGGTCGCGATGGCGGTGCGCTTGCTCGAGCGCGGCGTTTGTTTCAGCGAACGGGCGCCCGGCATTCCCCAATGCCGCGCCAAGTTTGCGCCAGGCCATCGCGAAGTTGCTGTCGATCGTCACCGCCTCGCGGAATTTCGCGATCGCGTTTGGCCAATCGGCGAGCACGTCGTGGTAGCGCGCGCCTTCGCTGTACTTGCGTAGCGCGTCGAGCGACGTCGTCGTCACCTCTTGCAGCGGCGCGCTCGCTTGCACGGCGCGCAGCGATTCGCCAGCCTTGCCACGCAGTGAGCGCGTCAATCGATCTGTCGCGTCGATGAGACCACGTGGCCCGTCACCCGTCTCGCGCGCCGACCACAGCTCAGTTCCGGAGTCGGCCGTCACCAGTCGCAGTACTACGATGTAGCCGCCACCCACGCCGGTCACGTCGCCGTCGACGATCGCCTTCACTCCCGTGCGCTGCGCGAGCTGGCGCGCGAGCGTGAGGTCGATCTTCGACAGCGGCGGCTTCTCCATGAGACGGAGCGCCTGTGCGGTTCCCCCCGTCGACATCAACGCCAGCACCGCCGATTGCGACAGTCCCGCGCGTACCGCGTCGCTCACCACGCGCCCGAGCGAGCTGTCGGCGCCGGTGACGTGGAAGTCGGTGATGAGCAGCGGCTCTTTCGTCTTGAGCTTTCCCGACGCGACGAGACTGCCGAATGGCCCGACACCCATCGCTCGCAAGGACATGAATGCGACAATGCTCAACATGAACACGCCGAGTGCGTACACGCCGCCCTTCGCGGTGCGATACCAGCTCACGTGCGGCGCGGCCTTGAGCGCGATCGTCGCCATCGTACCTTGCACCGCGCTCGGCGTTCCGCCCGGCGTAAACGTCGGCGTCGATGTGATCGCCCGTCGCGTGACGCGCTGTACGTATCCGGTCCACAAGATCACCGGCAGCCCCAACGCCATCATGATCAACGAGCCGGGGAAAACCCAGTCCGGCAGACCGATGCCGACGATTGCCGCCTTGGCGAGAATCGCCACCGCAACGAACGCCGCGGCGTAGATCGCGAGCGCTTTGCGCAACATGCCCGGTCCGCCGAACAGCACCGGCGGCATCGCCTGCATGCCACTGCCGCTCGTGATGTTCTCGAGCACACGCACGATGTCGGTCGCGGTCTGCGGACGAGCATTCGGATCTTTCGCCAAGCACCGCATCACGAGATCGGCCAACGGCGCCGGTACGTCGGGGCGGGAATCCGTCACCGGACGCGGCGCTTCGCTCATGTGCGCCGCGAGCATTCGCGGCGCGGTGCGATCGGCGAACACCGGACGCCCCGCGAGCAGCTCGTACGCCATGGCGCCGAGCGAGTAGATGTCGGCGCGATGATCGACGTCGGGATCGCCGGCCGCCTGCTCCGGAGCCATGTACGCCGGCGTTCCGATCGACGTGCCGACCTGCGTGAGCGTCGCGCCGGGTGCGGACGTGCGCGCGGCGCTGATCGCTTTCGCGATGCCGAAATCCGTAACGACCGCTGTGCCCTCGGAGAGCAGCACGTTGTCGGGTTTGATGTCGCGATGCACCACGCCTTGTCGGTGCGCGTACGCCAACGCCTTCGATACGTCGCGGAGCACACCGATGACTTCCGTCACGGTGAGCGGCCCGCGCGCGAGTCGGGCGCGCAGCGATTCGCCGTCGACGAAGGGCATCGTGTAGAATGGAAGCCCGTCGGTATCGCCGGCCGAGAGCACCGGGACGATGTTTGCTTGCTGGAGCGCAGCGGCGGTTTGGATCTCGCGCTCGAACCGACTCACCGACAATCCCTGCGCGAGCTCCGGCGAGAGCACTTTGATCGCGACTTTTCGCCTGAGTCTCAACTCCTCGGCTTCGAAGACACGGCTCATCCCGCCGCCGCCGAGCTC
>Ga0070708_100001258_pt1 | contig 19490 bp, 25 predicted proteins | sample KBSK5503metaG_FD_65469 | JGI IMG/M metagenome (GOLD analysis project Ga0070708, IMG submission 65469) | Corn, switchgrass and miscanthus rhizosphere microbial communities from Kellogg Biological Station, Michigan, USA - KBS K5-50-3 metaG | ecosystem: Host-associated > Plants > Roots >... | reverse complement strand
CGCGCTCGGCCACCCAGCTGGAGCGGGCCAGGGAGGAGGTGGCGGAAGCCCGGTCGTTCGGGTTCGGCGACGAGGACCTGCGGCTGCTGTCGGCCGAGGAGGCCCGCGGCCTCGTGGGCGCGTGCGGCGTCCTGGGCGGCACCTTCACCCCGCACTGCGCGGCGATCCATCCGGCGCGGCTGGCCCGCGGGCTGGCCGACGTGATACGGCAGCGCGGCGTCCTGCTGTTCGAGCGCACTCCGGTGCTGCGGCTGGGCCCGGGACAGGTTGTCACGGGGACCGGGACGGTGCGGGCCCGGTACGTGATCCGCGCGACCGAGGGCTACACCGCGGTCCTGCCGGGACAGCACCGGGCGCTCGCCCCCGTGTACTCGCTGATGATCGCGACCGCACCGCTGCCGGAGGAGACCTGGGCGGAGATCGGCCTGGCCGGGCGCCCGACGTTCAACGACCTCCGTCACCTGATCATCTACGGGCAGCGCACGGCGGACGGGCGGCTGGCGTTCGGCGGGCGGGGCGCGCCGTATCATCTCGGCTCGGCCATCCGGCCGTCGTTCGACCGGGTTCCCGCGGTGTTCAACGCGCTGCGGCGCACGCTGGCCGGGCTGTTTCCCATGCTCGGGGACGTCAAGGTGACGCACGGCTGGGGCGGCCCGCTCGGCGTGCCGCGGGACTGGTGCGCGTCCGCCGGCCTCGACCGTTCCACCGGCCTGGGCTGGGCGGGCGGCTACGTCGGCGACGGGGTAGCCACCACGAACCTGGCTGGCCGCACCCTGGCCGACCTGATCACGGGGGCAGACAGCGAGCTGACCCGGCTGCCGTGGGTGGGCCACCGCTCGCCGCCCTGGGAGGTAGAACCCTTGCGCTGGCTCGGCGCCAACGCCGGCCTGCAGGCGATGAGCTGGGCCGACCGGGTGGAGGCCAAGACCGGGCGCCCGTCGCGCGCGGCTCGGATCGTCGGCCGGTTCATCGGCTCCTGACCCGAAGCGCCCCGTTTCGGCGGGGAGCAAAACCGGATGGAGTTCGCTCCGGGAGCGCTGGCCTGCTAACATCACACCGTCTCTGGCGCCGCTAGCTCAATTGGCAGAGCAGCGGACTCTTAATCCGCGGGTTCGGGGTTCAAGTCCCTGGCGGCGCACCCGACTGACCTGGGGGTTCTTCCCGCTGGCCGGTGTCGTTCGACCTCGGCCGTTGCATTCCCCGTTGCGGTTCCGCAGCATCCGGGCGCATCCGGCATGCGGTGGTGGCTAGCTTGACGGCTTTCTTGATCGTTTCGATGGATCGGTGCTGGCTAGGTGTGCCGTTTCTGGTGCTGGGTCGTGTATGACCTAAGCGTCTGGCTTAGGCGCCGAGGTTGACCAGGCCGAACCGGCGTTGCTGGGCGACGCCGCGGTCGGTGAGCACGCGCGGTGCCTTAGACCGTCCGCCGGCGGAGGGGTCCTTGTGCCGCTGACCGCGGGAGATACGACGGGCAGAAGTTGGTCTCACGGCGTGGTCGGCAGCGGGCAACCCTCCCGCCGGGAGTGACTACGCGAGTGTGGACCGAGCAGGAGGAGGGGGCGGTGATGATGGCGAACGCGCACGGGTGGCCTGCGACCGATTCGGGGATGCTTCTGCCTCCGGCGAGCCCGGCCCGGACGAGCTGGTAGGTGTCGGCACCGTAGGTCTCAACGCACGGCGTGTCGGCCAGGAAGCCTCCTGGCATCCGCGCTCAGCGTCCGCGTCGATATCGTCGCAGAGCCCCATAATCTGCCGAGTAAGCGGATCCTGACGGTAGCTCTCGTCACGCGTTAGGCCCCGCAGCCAGGCGGGCACGCCACGTCAGTGAGGAGAGCCCACAGCTCGCCGCCCGACCGCCTTCCCAGAGATGCCCCCCGCCTGATGGCTACCACCTACGACAGCCGAGGCGTTCCACATGAGCCGACACAACGGATGTCGTAGCATATGTCCCTGAAGGGGGGGCGACTTCCGATGTTAGGCAAGAGTCACCGCTTGTCGAGAATATTCGACCAGCGTAGTGGAAGAACGATAATCGTTCCAATCGACGATAGCTTGATCTCCGGACCACAAGGCGGGCTACTAGACCTGCGTGCAAAGGTCGCTCAAATCGCTAACGGTCGACCCAATGCTGTGCTAGGCTTCCCGGGTCATTTCGAGCAATACACAGAACTGCTGAACAGGACAGCCTGGATCTGTAACCTCACCGCCAGTACAACCCGATCAACACACACGCGAAAGGTCCAGATCCTATCGGTACGCGAAGCCGTTGCGCTCGGCGTCGACTGCGTCGCCGCACACGTTAACGTAACTAGCCGGTTCGAGGGCGACATGATCGCCACGTTGGGCCACATCATCGCCGATGCCCGCCGATATGGCATGCCGGTAGTCGCAATCATGTATCCGCGGCGAGAAGCGCCAGACGGATGCGATGATAACTATGAGGAGCTTAAGAGGGCCGAATCCGGCAAGTACGCTCAGCTAGTCAGCCACTGCGTGCGCATAGCAAAAGACCTCGGCGCGGACATAATCAAGACGCAGTACACAGGATCTACGGCGACGTTTCAAACTGTCGCTAAAGCAGCGCACCCTATCCCAATCGTTATAGCAGGTGGCCCTCTTACAGGTAAAGAAACGGCAATTGCAATGGCTCTCGACTCGGTCAGAGCCGGCGGATCCGGTATCAGCTATGGAAGAAACATTTTCGACCGCCCTGACACCACAGCAATGATCAGGTCTCTACGATCCGTAATCATAACGAGCTTGACGCCCGAGACATTCCGACTGAGGCCGACCGATGTTCGATAGACTGGAAGATCCAACGTGGAGCAAAATGAATGGATGGCACCTCGTGCTTCCACCGTCACGGCCTGACACTCTTGATCTCCGTAGAATTTCTGCAGCCGCTGACCCTATTCCCAGGACCGCAAATGTAGGAATTCTTGGAAGCACGCCCGAGTTCAGGGATCTGCTTCACGAGATGGGTTTCAGGTCCATAACCATTCTTGAGCGCAATACCAGCTTCTTCGAAGCCATGTCCAGGCAGCGCATATATCAGAACGTGGAGACTCTAGTCCAGGGCGACTGGCTAGAGACTTTACCAAAGCTCACCGACAACTTTCACCTCTTGCTCTCAGACCTAACAGCTGGAAACGTACCTTATGATAGCCGCAACCACTTTTATACTGGCATAACGGCAGCCCTTGCGCCTGGAGGGCTATTCATTGACAAGATTCTCACGAATGAAAATGGGTACATCAGTGTCCGCGCCATCCAGCGCAAATACTCAGGGCAAGCTCTGAACCTGCTGACGGCAAATCACTTTTCATGCGAAGCCGTGTTCTGTTCGGAACTGCAGTCCGCGAGTCAGCTCATAGACACTACAGCCATCTACACAGAGCTCTCGGAGTTGCTAACGGGGCAGCGGCTTCAAAGTTTCATCAGATACGCACAGCTCATAACACCATTGGACTGCATCTGGTACTATGGTGTGCCTTGGTCAATGCTTCGTCCAACGTACTGCCCGAGACTGCAGCTTATCCGAAGGTACGATCTGTCATCGGGGCAACCGTACCATGCGCATGGTTTCCAATACGTCTGGAAGAAGGGAACACTTCAATGATCACACGTCAGCAAGTCACTGAGTGGCTAGATGAGCTAAAGACGGCCTGGGAAGGTCGGGATCCAGAACGCGCTCTCAAGCTCTTCAAAGACACGCGTTACTACTATGAGCGTCCGTTCCATGCGGGAACCACACAGGCAGAGTACCGTGAATACTGGGTAGGAATAGCGAATACTTACGACATTCGCTTCGACTACGACATCGTAGCGATCGACGGCCAAACAGCCTGTGTACACTGGGGGAACTGGTTCCGCGAATCTCCGTCGGGGACGCTAGAACATCTCGACGGCGTCTTCGTAATAGTCTTTAATGAGTCCGGAGCATGCGATAAGTTTAGTCAGTGGTGGTTTCAGGAGAAAACCTAATGGAGTTCTTCGAGGCACATACCAGTGATAGTCTGCGGCTGCTCGGCCTTCTTAGCATAGCCGAGCAGCCGCGATGGTTGGTAATACACGTGCATGGCTACGGAGGAGACTTCTTCTCGAATCAATTCGTCAGAACCGCTCATGAGTATTATCCGACTCGGGGGATATCATTTCTCTCTTTTAACCTGCGAACGACCGCTTACGTCTCAGAAATATATTCGGAGGCGTCCGTAAATTACGTCGGCTCAAGCATCGCAAATCAGGACGACACTTCGAAAGATATCGATGGTGTACTGGCCGCATGCGGAGTTGATCGCTCCGCGGTGATATTGCAGGGTCACAGTTTCGGAACAAACATAGTGAAGCGTTACGCGCGACTGAATCCGGAAGTGGCTAGAGTGATTTTCCTTAGTCCGGCGGATAGTGTTGCACTATATGAGCAGTGGCTGGACGGGTGCAAGACTCCCACCCCGCTAACGGCCGACGACCAGCTCGTACGATGGGATCTCTTCGGTATGGCCGTGGGAGGTGCTCGCTACGCGCTACCAATCACAGCTAAGTGCATGCAGGAACTCCTTCGGAGCGAGAGCTTCAACGAGTGGTCAAGGCGAGACGCGGTAATCAGCCAAGATGCTCTAGTGGTGCTCGGTGACCAAGATCCGATCAGCAACCTTGGCAATACAGCTGATGAGGCGTTTCTGCGCCAGGTTGTTCCCAACGCCCGCATCAGCCGCATAGGCGGCTCGATGCATATATTCTCAGGCGTCGAGCAGCGTCTCTGTGAGACCGTCGCAGAGTGGATACTCGCCAACCCTGCCTAAGGTCCCCGATGAAGAAGGCCCCCGTCGATGCAGATGGCTTGCCCTGTACATGCGGAGGCCGCATCAGAAGCCAAGAATAGTGCGACCGCTGCTACCTCTTCGGGGGTGATGAGCCTCCCGATCGGAACCTCGCTTCCTACTGCCTCAAGGTAAGCGCTCACGCTCGGATACCTGCCTCTAGCCACCGCCTCGGCGCCCATTGCACGGAGCATGTCAGAGTCCACGGGACCTGGGCAGATGTCGTTGACCGTTATACCGAAGGGCGCGAGTTCTTGTGCGAGCGTCATAGTTAAAGCGCGCAAGGCGAACTTGCTGATCGAATAGCTCAAGCGCCGAGGGGGCGCAGTCAGGCCGTAGAGCGAGTTGATATTGATTATCCTACCGTACTTTTTCGTCGTCATGCGAGGTGCGTATTGCCTGGAGAATCGAAGTGCCGCCATCAGGTTCACCTGATTGCTAATGAGCACCTCGTCATCCGAGGTATCGTTAAACAGATGTCCAGATAGGTTGACCCCGGCATTGTTAATCAGAATATCGACGTTCGTCTTAGGAGGTTGCCAATCCGACCTAAAGTTTATCTGATGAGCGGTCACATTGTATCGGCGAGACAATTCGAGCGCCTGCTCATGATGACGGTTATAGGAGAAAGTCACTCGATAGTCGCTTTCGACGAAGGACCGGACTATCTGGCTGCCAATGGTGCCAGTTCCACCGCTTATGAAGACATCTTTCATCGGCTAGCCTGTTCAGCTGACACGGACGAAGACGGCGAAGCGGTCGACTGACCACTTGGCGTCTCGGGATTCTGAACGCCTTCTCCAAAGAGCCACTCAAGTGTAACCTGGCGACTCATTGGAACAGGGGGTGGTGGGTCGCCTGTCTCCCAGCACGTCTCGAAGCAGTCGATGAAACGGTCTATCTCCGCCCTATCCCTAGAGTAGTAGCCCACTATCTCGTCACTGCGATTCACGACTCCTTTATAGAGATATGAGTTCCCATAAATTCCGAAATCTTGCACTAGGTGATACAGGTTGTAGTCCTTAACTATACGCTCGAAGATTCGGTCTGGCATAGTCATGCATTCGTAGCCGCTTGTGGTTTGGTGAAACGCTATAAGACGTTGGGTTCGGGGGTTCGTAAGCTCGTCTATATTTTGGTAGACGATTATTCGCCTAACTCCTTTTATGGCGCCGCTTCGCACCATGTTATAGCCTTGGCAGAAGTAGCGTTTTGCATGAACATCGAAGAAAAAGTCGGTGTCAGACGTGAAGTGAATGGCGCGGAAGATGTCAGTCGAGCGTCCTCGGAACGAGGATTGCATAAGCCACGTTGTTACTTCGAGCATGGTCTCGTCGATCCGCACCTCCTGCTTTGAACACGCCTCACGTAGGTCGATTTCGAGATCCGCCAGCTTCTTGTTGAAGAAGGATACAAACAGGTCGGGATCCCCGACCTTGCGCTCCTCCACTTCGTGAAAAAGGCGACGCACCTCCTGAAGCCGGAAGTCGAGATGCTCGCGCGCATCCCACATTTTCTCGATTTTGATCTGCTTTTCGAAAGCCTTCTCAGCAAGAACGTAGATCTCGAATACAGTAAGCGCAACAAACATCGCCACGCCTAGCAGGTAGTTGGTACCCTGGCTGAAGAGATGGGGAGAGATGGCTGATATGATTAATGGGACCGCGACAGAAACAAGCAGGTTTAGCGCGGCGACCAGCGCACGGAGCATTGGAGGCCCTCCCCTCGCGGTCCTAGCCAGGAATGCACCCTAAGAACGGCACACGCTTGTCCTTGGATGGAATCTTACGACTTCTACCGGGAAGTCAGGCTACGAAGAAGCTGCGCTGACTGATTCAGGGTGGTTTGTCCGGTATCATTGGGCTCGGCAAGTCGCTCCCATGCGCCGGTCTGGTGGCGAGCCGTGCGGATTGCGGCGAGTTGTCCGAATCCGAGAGTGGCGATCGATCGGCGTGCCGCGTAGGCTTGACAGGCACGAAGCGGTAGCTGTCGGATGGAGTGAAGTGGCCAATGATCGCTGTACGTCGCGCGAACTACGCGGATCTAAAGGGTCTCGCCGCTCTTCATAGGCAGTCTTGGGTCGACAGTCATGGTGATATATTTCCGGCGTGGTATGTTGCTGAACGTCCATTTGCCTTCTTTCACGGCCTCTGGGAAGCATTCCTGGATGACGATCAGCGTCCGGTCTTAGTCGCCGTATCGCAGTCTGGCCTTCAAGGATTCGTGAGATATGGCCGACTTGGTTTAACGTCCGGTTCACACGGGATGCGCCTTGGCGAGATACATACTATTTATGTTTCTCCTAACACGCAGGGACGCGGTATAGGCTCAGTTTTGTTGGCGCATGCGGAGCAAGGACTGGCTAGTGCGGGTTGGAATAATGCTGTGCTTTCAGTCTCGGCTCAGCGAACGTCCGCAATTCGGTTTTACAAATATCATGGCTGGTCTCGCCAAGGAGATGAGTATCTGGCTGAGTTTGAGGGTGTCCGCCTACCTTTTGTCACAATGCGCAAAGATCTTGAATTCACGAAATATGTTGGGACTCAGGTCATGGTTTCTGCTGGCGCTAAACCGTCAATGTGACATTCAGGTCTTGACTCGGGAGTAGGCTGCCGCAGCTGATGATCACCCGTAGGGCTCAACCCGGAGTTGCTCCGGGAGTTCGGTCGAGAGCAGCGCCCGGTCGTCTGGCCGCCTACCCCCGGCTCCTGGCGTTCGTTGAGCACGATTCCAGCAGGTCAGCGGCATATGAGCTGATAGCGGTCGTGGCCGCAGATCTCTACGGATCGGAGGGTTGGAGGTTCGAGTCCCTCCGGGCGCGCCAGCCAGCCAGCGATACCGCAGGTAGAGAGCTTGATTACGGTGTCACCTGCTCGCCCTTGGCGTCGTCTGGCCTTGGTTCGGCTTTACGGCCATCGTCGGCATCCGGCCACAGCGCGCTCCCGATCCGGCCCACGGCCTCGCGGGTCAGCGGGTCGGTCGGGTCGGTATAGATCCGGGTCGTGCTGACCTGAGCATGCCCCAGGATGCGCTGGATCACGTGCAGGTCCACGTGCTGCTCTCCGAGCAGGGTGCCGGATGTGTGCCGGGCGTCATGCAGCCGGGCGTCCTTCATGATGCCCGCTTCAGCCACGAGTGCTTTCCACTCGTCCCAGTCGTCGTGCGGGTCGATCGGCCGCCCGTCCGGCTCGCACCAGACGAGGTCCCAGTCCTGCCAGTTGTCTCCGGCTGCTTCCTTCCCGGCGTCCTGGTCCGCGAAGTGCTGGCGAAGCGGCGGGATGAGCTGGGCCGGAATGGGCACGGTCCGTTTCCGATTGCCCTTCGGCCGGGTGAACTTCCAGCCGCCCTTCCGCTTCGGGCAGGCTTTCGCATGGCGCGTGCAGCCGGGCTTGCAGAAGTCTGGGCACTTCCCGCCGTGCTCGGTGCAGCCGGGCGGGCAGGGTTTCCAGCAGGTGTGCTTGCGGCCAGAGGTCCGCCTGGCCTTGGGGCAGTTCGCAGGGCACGGGTAGAAGTGGAGGCGCTCGCCGCACGCGTGCGGGTCCTCGCAGCCGTGGCGGTACCGTTCGCGCTTGATCTGCCAGTGCACGTGCATGACGGCGCGGTCCAGGTCGACGTAGGAGCGCCGCAGTCCCAGGGCCTCGTTCTGCCGGAGTCCGAGCGCGAGTGCGACCGACCACCTGGTGCCGTTCCGGCGCCCGGCGGTGAGCCGCAGCAGCGCACGGGCCTCGGCCGCGGTCAGCGTCTCGCTCTCGGGCTCCTCGGGCTGCGGCGCGTCAATCAGCGTGCACGGATTCCTGGAGATCAGCTCCTGGCGTACCGCTATGGTGAGCGCCCGGGACAGGATGCGGTGAACCTGCACGATCGTGTTCGGGGCTAGCCCTTCGTCCCGCAGCGATGTGTAGAACGCGTACAGGTGCTCGGGGTAGAGCCGGTCCAGGCGGTGCCTGCCCAGCTTCGGGATGATCCACCGTTCGGTTTTCGGCCGGTACGTGCTGTCGATCGTTCCCTGTCCCACGCGCAGCGGCGCGATGTCGGTCAGGTAGGTGCGCATCCATTTCGCGACGGTCGGCACCCGGCCGGGCCTGCTGGTCTTGCCCGCGTCGCGCTTGCCCTCCAGCTCGCGTACTTTCGCGGTCACCTCGGCTTCGGTGGCGCCCTCACGGTGCCGCCGGTCTGGCCTGCCGTCTGACCCGAGGCCCATAGAGACGTATCCGTGCCAGCTGCCGTCACGGCCCAGGTAGATCGATGAGCGCAGGTTCGGCTTCCGCCGTCCGCTCCCCCGCGGCTTCTCGCTCACCTGGCTGCCGCCTCGGTTTCCCGCTCCAGCAGCGCCACGTAGTCCGCGATGGCCGCCGCAGTCACGAACACTGACCGGCCCCGCTTTACCTTGCGCAGCCGCCCCGCGCTCATCTCCTGGTACAGGGCACCGCGGCTCATCCGCAGCATCCGCATCACTTCAGGGATCTTGTACAGCACCACGTCCGGCGCGGGCCGCACGGCCACATCGGTCACGGCCGGCTCCACCCGCCGTCGCTACACACCCGGGCCCTGCGGCTCCTCGCGTCGTCCCGCCACTGCCGCGGTTCCACGGAGCCGTCGCCGCCGTCACTGCTCCATAGCAGGCTCACCGATCTTCACTCCCCGCGCTCGGGCTCCAGGCCGTCCGCCTGGTAGTTGTGCTCGTTCCAGTCCTCCAGCTGCCGCTCGCCCGGCCCGGGGTCTTCCTGGCTCTCGGCCGCCCACTCGGCGTAGGACGCTGAGGGGCCGCGCGGTCCCCACGCCTCGGCGTCGGCCTCCGCCTGGCCCTCCTGGACCGCCCCCAGCTGCTGCTCATCGCCCTCCGGGACCTGGCGCTCGGCCTCGGGCTGCCGCTCGGGGGTGACGTAGTCGGTGGTCACGTTCATGTGGATGTCGTGCGGCTCCCCGTACGGGTTGATGATCTCCCGGGCCTTCGCTTCCGCGTCCTCCTTGTAGTAGGCCAGCGCCCGGGGAATGGTGAACGTCGGTACCTGCCGGGACGACTGCCAGCCGTCAACGGACCGGCATACCTGCGCAGTGACTTGCCAGGGCTTGTCCGGGTCCTCAGGTACTCCGGCGTCAGCCACCGGGGGGACAGCCTCAGCTGCGTGGACCTCCTCGGCCTGCCGGATGGTCTCCAGGACCTGGTCATCGCGGGCATCCAGCCACTCGCGGCAGTAGGCGTACATGTTCGTGGCGCCGGACTGATAGAAGTCGCCCAGGAACGTGGTGATCGTCGTCGTGGTCTCGGGGTCGCTGCTCTTGCCGAACCCCTCGGGGTCCAGCTCCAGCAGCGCGGTGAAGGCCGCCGAACGGTCCAGCGGGTTACGTGCCATGTCTGTCATCTCCCCAGATGAATGGGTCTGTAGATCATCGTCCGCGCCGTCCCGATCTCTGTCCTCAAACGCCAGCCCGCTCGTGCTCCTCGGGCCGACTGATCGTGATCTCCGGGGCCCTGTCCATTGGCCTCGTGCGGTAGGCCATGGCGTGATAGATGATCAAGCCGGTGATCAGCCCGAGAAAGATGACGAATAGCATGATCGCGGGCCCCACGGCCTCGCCGAGGCTGCCGCCCGGGATACTGAATGCCTGGCTCATTCCGCCATCTCCTTACCTCGCAGTCCCCGGATAAGGTCTTCGGTCTCTGCCTGCTGGCAGCCGTCGCACGGCTCCCGGGTCCGGCCGCACCCACTTTCCGGGCACCCGGCGGGGGTTTCCTGCTCTGCCTGGAGAAGCTCGCGCATAACGCGGCCCACGTCGTGGCAGCATTCCTCCTTGCAATGCCCGATGATCGTGACGCTGCCCGATTCCTGGATGCCGCAGTGGTGGCCGCATTCCTCACCGAGCCGCTCCCCCGGCTCCGCTACGCGATTCACTCCCCTACCTCTTTGCCTTCGAGAAGCTGTCTCCCGCGTTCCAGCTCGGCGTCCAGGCTTGCGGCCCGTCGCTCGAACTCGGCTAGCGCTCGTTCTGTCTCCCTGTTCTGTGCCTTGACCTGTGCCAGACTGGCGTCGGCCTTGATGAACACCTGTGCCTGGGTCCGCTCGTAGTCGTCGGTGCCGTTTTCGAGGACAAGCCTTTCCGTGGCGCGGTCGCCAAGCTCGATTCCCAGGGGGTCCTCGGTGCGGAATATGTCGCGCTCGTCGTAGGCGTACCTCATCCCGGCGTGCTCAGCGGGGTTGGGGTCGCGCCATTCGAGCCCGCCATCGGGCCCGCGCACCACTCCCGCCTCTTCGATGAGCTGGTCCACGGTGATTCCCTCGCGCTGGGCCTGGGCCTCAATCTCGCGCATGTCGGCCGCATCAAACGGCCGGTTATCCAGCTCGTCGTCTACCGCGTAATACGTGCGCATCTACACTGCCTCTCTTTCTGCGCCTCGTCCTTTTGGGCGCATCTCCCGGACCTGGGCCTGCGGTTCGGGATGGGTGCGCTGGTATTCGCGAAACCACCAGTCCGCCATGATCCGGCCTTGCCGCTCGGAAAGGGCCACGATTTCCTCGGGGGACTTCGGCTCGGGAACGGGCCCGTCATGCAGCCCGAGTTCTCGCATCTGGCCGTGGTGGTCATGAGCCTCGCCTTTCCAGTGCGCCTCGTCCACGGCCATCAGCGCGTGCTCCACACCGCGCCGCCAGCCCATCTCGTCGCCGTGCTGATAACCACGGTCGAAGGCATCCTTCTCGCGCTTCAGGGCTTCCAGGGCGTGCTGATCGTCCCCCGACGTGGCCTCTATGTGCTTCTGGACCAGGCCCCGAAGTTCGGCCAGCTGCCGGTCCTTCTCGGCCACCTCAGCCCTCAGGCGCTTGATCTCGTCCAGCGGGGTGCTCATAACTCGCCTGCTTCCCGCTCGGCCGCCATGCGGATCCGGTCACTGGAATTGCCGGGCTCCCCGGGGAGAATGCAGTCCGTCACCAGCTCGCCGCGAGCGCGGGCTTCCTTCACCCGCTCCACCTCGCGCCTGTGCAGGTATGCCTGGATGCGCTCTGCCAGAGTCATTCCGCTGCCTCAACTCCCGGGGGCCAGTAGGAGTAACTGGGGAAGTGCAGGGGGTTGTAAGGATCGGGCTCGCCCCGGACTTCCCGCTGCCGGGGGTACTCCCATGCGCTATCAGCGGCCTTCTCCATGGGGATGATGCGGAGGAGCCCCGGGGCCTCGGGCTCCTGCGCCCGGACGTCGCCCTGGTCGCGCTCGGGTACCTGCCACCCGAAGCCGCTATACGCCGGGTCGTTCCGGCATCCTGCGTCGTGCCAGTCCCCGGCGGCCTGGCCGCACTCGCCGCAGTACCGGGTCTCCTCGGGCTCGGCCATGGGATCCTGTCCGGCCGCGTACCCGTGGGCCCAGTCGGCGTACTCCTCGGCTATCCGCTCCTCCACCTGCTGGGCATGCTGCAGCTCAGCCTGATCGGGCGGGAACTGGCGATTGATCTCGTCTATCCGCTCTCCGGCATATCCGCGTTCTAGCGCCCACGTGGTGAACGTCCATCCCTTGTGCTGCCCGGGGGCTTTCCAGTGCAGCGGCGGCTCGGTGAAACCGGGGCCCTCATACTGAGGGAAGCTCCAGTTCGGCCCGCGGGCGTAGGCGGCTTCCTCGAAGTCCCGCTGTTCCTGCTCCAGGTGACTGACCTCGGGGAATTGCTCGCTGAACCGGCCGATTTCCCGGTCAAGCTCGACGCTCTTGGGCGGGTTGCTCTTGTGATACTCGTTGTCTGCCCATTCCCGGTATCTCGCGTCGGCCTGCCGTTCGGCCTCTTCTTCGGCCCAGATGCGCGCGTCTTCCAGGTCGGCTTTCTCCTGTTCGGCCGCCCAGTAAGCCTCAGCCCGCCGGGGGTGAAGTTGCTCCCACAGCCGCGACGGGCGCCGGTTGTCATCCGGTCCGTGGTAGATGTCCCTGATGCCCATCACTCTCCTGCCTCCTCCTGCAGCTCGCGCACGAGTGCGCGAGCGGTCTGGTCATACTCGCGGGCGAATACCCGCCCTTCTCTCGTAGTGGCCTCGCTCAGGTTCCTGATGGATATCTCGTCCTGCACCGCCGCTATCCGGCTGGGGGACATCCCTGCATCGCATTGCGCGATGATGGTCTGCTCAGCCACTTCCCTGCCGAGCATCCTGTGATTTGCAGATGGCACTCTCACCGCTGGCCGCTGCCAGCGCTCGTGCGCTTCCTCTGCTACCGCGCCCATAACCCCGCCTCCAGTTCGAGCTGTGGCTGCCTGGCTTGCATTTCCTTCTGCCAGGCTTCGCGTCTGGCCTGAACCTGGGGATCCGCGTAAGTGATGTCCAGCATCCGCAGACTCAGGCGATCGGGTATTGGCTCGGCCTCGCGCGCACCGGCCTCCCGCTGCGCCTGCCTTTCCCGCCGCTGCCTGCGGCTGAGATACCTGGCGTCTTTCCTCGGGGGATTAGTCCCCGGCACCGGATGGTCGGTGCAGTCGGGGCAGTAGGCTTTCGGGGCACGGGTCTTTAGCTGAAATTCTTTCTCCCGGTTTCCGAGCCATGTGCGGGTGAGATGCCAGGTGCCGCCTGCCTCTCTCTGTACCTGCATGAGACGGGCGCCTTCGGGACCGCCCTGTTTGGAATCACGACCGGGGAAATCGCGGCTAGACCCGAGGTAATGCCCCGCCCACAACGACGGATTATCTTCCGTACCCTCGGGAATATAAGGCGGATCGAAATGGTACAGATAGCACACGTACTCCGGATTCTCCGTAGTCAGGTGCTCGAACTGCTCGAACTGCTTCCGGCGGGACATAATCGAAGTCCCCTGGTTTCCACGAAATAACGGACCTGCCCGGAGTCGCCACGATTGGGATGAGGCCCGCTGACCTCCACCACGTGAAAGACCGTCTTAAGGGCCGTGATCGCGGCCTGGCACTCCTCGTCCAGGCCCATTAGCCGGATGTTCACGCGGCCTCACCCCGGAATCCGAGCGGGTAGTCATCGGCTATCCCGGTGCCGGTCGCGTGCTTCCACGGGTGGCGGGGCTTGTAACCGGGCTCGTCCAGGAAGTCCTCGTCCAGACCGGCGGGGCATGGCCACTTACTCCGGGCCGCCCGCCTCATGGCCTTCGCCGCAGCGGACTTCTCGTGCTGGTCGCGGATCCGGGGCTTCCTGTCCCACCACGCCTCCCAGAGCTGGCAGATATCCCGGTGGAGCCCGGGGGTCACCGTCTCGACCTCGCCGCCGATGATCCGGGCCACATGAACGGGATTGATCCCCAGGGCTCTTGCCATCCTCGGGGCTGTGTGCGACATGGCCTGGAGAGAACGCAGACGCCACATCGCTCCCCCGGCGGGAACACGCCTCGGGGTGATATGGCGAGGCTGGACCGCCAGAAGCGCGCTGGCCGTGTCCTCGGTCATCGCCTCGGGGAGATTGACTGCCTCCCACGCGGTCGCGTAACCGATACCGGCCGCTGCGGCTATCTCCCGGTAGCTGGCTCCGTATGTCCGCAGGAGCCTCACGTGGGCCCGTACTGCCGCGCTGTCGTCTATGACGATCACGCTCATGCTGCTCCCTCCCTTTCCTTCGCTGCCTGTTCTGCCGCTGCCTGCCGTGCTCGTTCTCGCTGTGCGTTTACGTCGTGCTCGGGGCACCTGTGCCATTCCGGTCTGCAGAGCCCTTTAGGCAGCCCGGCATTCCAATCCGCCCACTTCTGCGTTTCGGCTTCGATTACTGCGGGGTCGCCGGGCGCCTCATCCGGCTCGGCCTGGAGGGACGGATCCGCCTTCGTCTTCAGCCGCTTTTCGTGCTCGTCCCAGGTCCGTGACCGTTCGGGGTCCAGGCAACGGGCATCGGTTAGCAGCCGGAATGCACGATCGAGATCCCCGGCTTTGTAGGCCTCGGCCGCCTGGCGGTCGGCCGCCCCGGCCAGGTGCTTCCTCTCCTCGGTGCTGATCTCGCCGCCGGGCAGCTCGGAGCCGCACGGGGGGACGCGCTCGGAGACGAGCCGCTGGCCGTCCTTGCTGTAGATCACCAGCGGCCGGTTGGTCGCGGGGTTCCAGCGCCGCTCGGCCTCCATGCCGCAGCCCTTGCGGAAGCAGACCTTCCGGCCGTCGTCAGTGGTTGTCTCGCCCCAGGAATGCCTCTGACGGCCTTCAGGTGGCCGCTGAGCCTCTGTCGGCCGCTGGCCGTGCTCCTGCTCCTCAGCACTGGGAGCTTCCTGAGCCCTCTCAGAGCGCTGAGCCTGACGCTGGCGAGCCCTGTGCTCCCCAGCCTCGCGCCAGGTGACCGGCCGGGCCCCCTGCCTGATCGCCCGCTGGCGAACCGACGAGGTCACGTCGAAATGGACACCCGCCTCGCCGGGGTGCTGAATCCACGAGTCCCTCAGGCCCAGCTGCTTCGCGAAGGCCCGAAGCTCGGCCTCGGTGTCCGCGTAAAGATGGGACCACCGGCCCCGCACGACATGGTCACCGTTGGGCACATCGGCCCTCAGGTTTATGTCATCCACGTAGACGGTCATTCCGGCCGCCTGTGAATGTGAACTGCAATCGTGACCCCGGCGGAGATCAGCGCCAGCATGATGACCATGAGCGTGATCTCCAAGCCGTTCACGGGGGAACCTGCGACAACGTGGGTGACGATGTGCGTGGTGACCTCGTGAATGATCTCCGTGTGCGTCGGCACCGGCCTGGGCGCGGGGGCCTTCACCGCCGGGGCACCCGGCGAATTGGCCTGGTCAGCCAGGATGCCAACCGCCATGATGAACAGCCCCGCGCCTACTGCCACTTCTCGCCCGCTCATTTCGATCTCCTTACTCTCCTAATTCGGGGGTTTCGCGCTTGACGAGAGTCCCGTGCCTGGTCATTCACCGCCTGGCCACTCCATTCCGCGCTCCGTTCAGATCCAATGCCGTGCGCTGCTGGTGCTCGCACTTGCCCTCGGCCGCCATGAGATCCCCGAGCGCGGGCATGAGCCTGGTGAGCAATTCCGCCTGGCCGGAAAGCAGGCCCTGATTACGGGTCGGCTGGAGGTACAGGCACGAATGCAGCTCCGAGGCCACGTCGAGCACTACGAGGCAGAAATCGTGCTTCTCCCAGCAGGGTGGGAGCTTGCGGGCGATGAACCCGAACTGGCTCCTGTAAACCCCGTCCACCCAGGCCCTGAGCCGCTCTATTGCCCGCTCCCGGTCCCCTCCGGTGAGCTTCCAGAACCTGGGGGTGGTGATCGGGCTGTAAAAGCGCGCGTCCGGGTCATCCGGGGGGAATAGCGCGTTGAATCGCTGGACCAGCAGGTCAACCGTTTCCCGCAGGCCATCCACCGACCGGAGCACGTCGCGCTGATCTTCGATCGTGCCCTGCACGCCGCTGACGGCCAGGGCCAGCTCATCGATCCGGGCCCGGACGTGGGCCAGCTGGTCACCCAGGACAGCGATGTCGGCCGCGTTCCTGGCTTCCTGGGGCTCGGTCATGCGTCGCCGTCCCAGGGATAGACCGGCCGGTGGCCGTTGCCCGGATGGCCGTTGCCCGCAGGCACCGGCTGGCCGTCCTGCAGAGCCGTGATGCTCTCGCCTGCCTCATACCGGGCGGCAAGCTCAGCCACGAGCTGGCGCTCCGCCAGGACGGCCCCGACGTCAGCAACGTCATGACCACGCAGCCGGGCCCAGAGGTAATCCGGGGACCTGATGACCCGGGGAAGGTGAACAAGCACGGGAGCGCGGTTGCCCCGGATGCACAGCGCCAGGCGATCGTGCAATGCCCGGATCATGCCAGGGGTCATCACGTCGTGCTCGGTGTAGTACTCCTGGCCGCGCTGCCGCAGCGAGCCGGCGTCCTGGCCGCGCTGCCTGAGCGAGACCTTGTCCAGGACCTTCGACGCCTTGTCCAGGGTGTTGTCGTCGGTGATCCCGGGGAGCAGGAGCTTGACATCGGAGGTGTCCCAGATGGTCTGGGCCCCGTTGTCGCCCCAGCGCTTGCGCAGCTGCGCTTCCCCGTGAACGACGGAGAAGATCTGGACCCCGAGCCCGCCGACGTGCGATAGCCACTTGTCCAGGGGCACCGGGCAGATGTTGACGACCTCGTCCAGGAACCAGCCGAACGGCCTGCGCAGGCGGCCGTGGCCGTACTGCTGGCCCATGGCCGTGGCCTCGTGCTTGATCTCGGACAAGATCATCGCGAACAGCGGCGCCAATGGGGAGACCTCGTTGTCCGCGTCGGCGATCATGTACAGGGTGCCGCTGGAGCGGATGAACTGGCGGATGTCGAATCCCAGCCCTCCCTCGGGGAGAACGCAGCGCGCCAGCTCGGGGAACATGAGGAACCCCAGGATCTGGGACAGCACCATCTGGAATGTGGCCGCCGTCTTCTCCGCCGGGGAATTATGCAGCTCGCGAACAACAGAGGCCATCTCCCGGTCCCCGCGCGCGACGAGCGTCCTTTCGACCTCGTCGGTGCTGGTGAAAGCCCACGCCGCGACCATCCGCATGTCCGCCCCCAGGAGCGCGCCGACGTGCATCAAACCGGCCAGGATGGTCGTGGCCTTCTGCCGGAACCAGTCGCCGTCCTTCATCTTGGAGGTGTCCACCGATTCCACGAGAGCAACAGCCCGGCGGCTGGCCACCATCTTGTCCTCGCAGCCGTACACGGGATCGATCGCGAAAGTGCTGGGGACCCCCCCGATCTCCTCGGGGTTGAATACCTCCACGGGCCCCACCCGCTCGCGGATTCCCGAGGTGAAGCGGAAGACGTCTTCCTTGACGCTGGTGGATATCGCGGGTCCCGGGTAGCGGAGGAGCAGCTTCGCCAGCCATAGCGTCTTCCCCTTTCGCGGGGGAGACATGATCAGGACATGGAGCTCAGCGAGAATCCGCAGAGCATGGCGGTAATGCCCCCGGCCGATGAACACCGAATGCCAGCTGGGATGGCGGAGCCGCTTCCACCAGGACAGGCCCGGGCGCATCCTCCTGGACTTGCGCAGGACGCTCCACTTCCCCCAGTGCAGCCACAGCTCAAAGACAGTGGCGTGACCCCGGCCGGGATGCAGGCGCAGATGCGACCGCAGGTTCATGTAGCGGACGCGGTTCCCGGGGAGATGACGCTGCGGCCACCATGCCCACCTCGCGAACAGCAGGAACAGCATCACCAGGACGACCAGAATCAGCAGGGTCTTGATGCCGGGCATTAGCGGGCGCCCCCGTTCTGAGCGGCCCGGCGGATCTCGCCGCAAATCGCCCCGACGTCACCGGCCGGTATGGTGACCGACTCGCAGCGGTTACCCCGGTCCTTCAGGATGCTCAGCCCGGCACCGCCGCCCGGTCCCCCGACAATTCGTAGCTCGTGGTACGGGTTGTCCTTGTACGGGACGTAGCGGAACGTCATGACTTTGATCCCTCCTGAATGCCCTGGAGCCTGCGAACGTGCTTCAGCAATGCGGCCCGCGCTGCCCCGCCGTCCAGGCCGATCTCCCCGGCAATACGGGTAGCGAGGGCCGAGACCTGGTTAACGGGAATGGTCTTCAGATCGGCCTCGGCCGCAGACGCGGCGATCATCCGCGCTGTCTTCGAGCCCTCACGCGGGGCTGCACCGGTCGCCTTTGGCGTCGGCCCCTTCGGCGGAATGACCTTCGCCGCGGCAATGACCACCGCCCGGGTCCTCGGGGATGCCGGGGTGCTCAGAACCCAGGCACGGAATCCCCTGACAGTGCCGCCGGGATCCATGACCAGCCGAAGGCACCACAGCAGGAACGCCCCGACCACCTGGAGAGGGGTCGAATCGTCGGCGGCCAGCGCGCGGTTCAGGGCCCGGTGGCGGGCAATCCAGTAGGCCCGAAGAACCCCGATCAGGGTGTCCGACGCGACGGCATAGACAGCCGGTGCCATGACCCAGACCGCCGTTGGCTTCCACCCCGGGACCGACGCCAGCGCGTTCATCCCGACCGAGATCCCGACGCACGCGACGTTCAGGAACCGGGCCCGGATCGCGCGCTTGCCGTGCAGCGCCAGCGCGATGCCCAGGCACGCGAAGACCAGGGCCCCGATGTCCGGGATCCCGGCCTGGATGTACGAAACGACCTTCTGGTGCTTGACGTGATCGATGAACTCGAATTGCGCCCAGTAGCTGACCGACGCAGCCGCGGCAGCCAGGCCAGCCAGGGAGATCCCGGCCCCCCGCAGCCAGGCCCCGGCCCGGTCCTGCTCCGCGCGCTCCCGGTGCTCCTTCGCGGGCTCCTGCCCCGGGCGCCTGGCCGTGACCACCTGGTGATGGCCGTTGCCGTTCGCCGGCGGGGGCCCGACCTCGCGGCCGTCCACGAGCCAGGTCCTGAGGCGCTCCAGGTCACCGGGGGTCTTCGTCATGCCCGCACCACCAGGCGGACGTTGCCAACCCCGTGCACGACCTTGCGGACGGTGCCGAGCGTGTGGCCGGCCTGCCGGGCGATCTTCGTGAACGCGGCGCCCTGCGCGGCCAGGCTGGTGATCTTCCGCACGTCGGTGCCCGGCAGGACCGGGTGGCCGCCCTGGCACTCCTGCGGGTAGTCGTGGCCGCAGAGGCAATGCGCGGCAGTGCCAGGCCGGGCGCACCAGCCGGGCTCCTGCCGGCATGGCTCGTGGTAGCGCTTCACGGGTCCCTCCTCCGGGACGGAGGGGGCCCGGTCGCCGGTGCCGGGCCCCCGCGTGCGGACCAGCGTCAGGCGGCCTCGGGGCCGTCGCGCTCGGGCGCCG
>Ga0070708_100001255_pt1 | contig 19506 bp, 17 predicted proteins | sample KBSK5503metaG_FD_65469 | JGI IMG/M metagenome (GOLD analysis project Ga0070708, IMG submission 65469) | Corn, switchgrass and miscanthus rhizosphere microbial communities from Kellogg Biological Station, Michigan, USA - KBS K5-50-3 metaG | ecosystem: Host-associated > Plants > Roots >... | reverse complement strand
CAGGCACCGCCGGACGATCTCGTTGTGTCGTTCGAGTAGCGCGCGCCATCCGGCGTCACCGCGCTCGGACGCGACGTTCGTCGAATCGACGATGTCGGTGAAGAGAACCGTGGCGAGGACCCGGTCGACCTCGCGCTGGGGCCGAACGCCGGTGACGAACTCCTCGATCTCGTCGGCGATCGCGTCGGAGTCGCCGACCCATGGAAGGTGATCTATCCCCGACAGCTCGACGAAGCGTGCCCGGGGTATGTGCTCGGCAAGGTACCGTCCTGCGCGTGCGTTGACGGCGCGGTCACCGTGCCTATGCAGCACCAGCGTCGGCACCCGCACGGCCGGAAGGACGTCGCGAACGTCTATGTCGAGGAACATCACGAATATGTCGCGCAATGCATTCGGTGGGGCGCCGATCCGCTCCCACCGAGAAAGCCACGACAAGTACGACGGGTCGTCAGCCACACTGGGCGAATAGACCTCGGCGCTGACGCCTGTTCCGTGAAACGGAACGAAAAACTCTAGAGCCGCCTGGACCGCGGCGGCCGCCGGAGGCGCAAGTGGATAATCGGGGGCCTCAGTGGCGCGCGCCATACCTCCGTAAAGCACGAGCGCGCTCGTCCTCTCGGGATTCGACGCGGCGAACAAGATGCTCATCGGCGCACCCTCGGAGATGCCGAACATGACGGAATCCCTACTTCCCGCTGCATCCATGACGGCGCGAACGTCGTCGATCCTTTGCTCGAGAGTGGGTGCGCCTTCGGCGTGATCCGAAAGCCTATCCCCCGCTTGTCGAACATGATCACTCGTGAGAAGGTCGCGAGCCGCTCGATGAATCGTCGGTAAGGCGGATAGTCCCACCCGGCCTCGAAGGGCATCGTGAAACCGGTTACGAACACGAGGTCGCGGGGCCCGTCACCAACCGTTTGGTAGGCGACGGAAACCTCTCCGCTGCGCGCGTACCGGATCTCGCGGTCACTCATGTAGTGGGAGGAAGAGGGTTCGAACCTCTGAAGGCTGAGCCACCTGATTTACAGTCAGGCCCGTTTGGCCACTTCGGTATCCTCCCGCGCGCGCCGGTTGCCCGGCACGCGGCCTCATAGAATACACTCGCGATATGGCCAAAGATGCATCGTTTGACGTCGTCTCTGAGGTCGATCGGCAAGAGGTCGACAACGCGCTCAACCAGGCGCGCAAGGAACTCCAGCAACGCTTCGACTTCAAGGGAACCGACGCCAAGATCGAGTGGACGGACAAGCTCAAGGTCGAGCTCAGCGCGAATGCAGAGCACCGCGTTCAGGCGGCGCTCGACGTCTTCAAAGAGAAGATCGTCAAGCGACACATCTCTCTGAAAGCACTAAACACGAGCCCGCTAAAGCCAACCGGTGGCGGCGGTTTCAAGATCGAGATCGAGATCAACCAGGGCATCGCTGATGAGAAGGCGCGCGAGATCGTGAAGACGGTCAAGGCGGCCAACATCAAGGGTGTGCAGGTCGCGATCCAAGGCGAGCAGCTTCGCGTCTCCGGCAAGAGCCGCGATGCGCTGCAAGAGGCGATCCAAGTCATGAAGGACAAAGACTTCGGCATCCCTTTGCAGTTCGTGAACTACCGCTGAGCGCGCAGGTGCGGCGTCTAGGCGCGGGGATCCTCGCGCTCTTTTTGACGGCTACCGCGTGCGGCACGCTCATCCACCCGACCGTGCAGGCAACCTCGAGCGCCAGGCCCTTCCCCGACACAACCGCTTCGCCGTTCAAGATCGTTCCGGTCCTTTTGATCGGGGACTCGATCTTGGTCGGCGCGCGCGACATCGGAGGCCTGCAAGGGCTGCTCGAAGGAAGTGGATGGAACGCAGAGATCGTCGCGAAGGTCGGCCAGGGCGTCCCCTGGGGTTTGCAACAAGTGGAACCTCGTTTGGTGGTTCCTCGCATCGTCGTCATCGAGCTTGGCTCCAACCCCGGTCCGCTCTTGAACGACTTCGAGAACGAGGTCGGTCAGCTCATCGATGCACTAGTGGCGCGCGGCGCGAGACACATCATCTGGATCGCGCCTGAGGCGCGCGATCCCACGCGTTATGCGGACAAGGACGCAGTCATCGCGCGCGCAGCCGGCAGCACCGTGCGCGTGTCGGGTTGGCCTGCAAAGCTCGAGCAGAACCCGCAGTGGTTCGGCGACGAGCTGCACCTGACCGAAGAAGGGTACCGGGAGCTCGCAACGTTCATGCGTGACGAACTACAGCCACTTCACGGCTGAATGGCCGCGGCCACCATGCGCGCATAGCAGGCGGAGCCGGAGGGTGTGGGGTGGATGCCGTCGCTCCAGAAGACGTGGGTCCCGCACTCGCGCCAGCGATTGTGCCAATCGACGAGAACCGCGTTGGCGTATCGCGCCACTCCGTCACCGATCGTACGGTTGTCCGACGTTTCCCATCGCCGGGGAACTTTGAGGTTCACAAAGACGACTCGGTCGACCCCGGCGAGAACCTGCATGATCGAGTCGAAGTCCGTGCGCGTGAACGCACCGTTCGTGCCGAGATGGATCACAACCACGTTCCCGAGCCGGCCCGCGTTGCGCAAGCTCCGCAGCACCGAGATGCCTCCTCGCAGGTGGCGGCCGACGAACGCATCGACGTAGATCCCCGGGATCTGCGCGCTCAGCGCGTTCGCCGTGTCGACCATGACGGAGTCCCCGATGGCGATGACCGCCAGCGGGCCCGCCCCCACGGTTGCGCCCGGTTCCGGCCCCGCCGTCGCATCGGGCTGCTCGGTCGAGACGGGGGACACCGTCGACCTGCTCTGGGTGAGCGCAAGCTGCTGGGCGCTCAACGCCGGTGCGGGTGCTTGCACCACGCCGCCGACCAGGAGAGCCATCGCGATGAGGAACGCCATCGAACCGCCGGCCCAGCGGAGCTGCAAGCGCCGCCGCTGGACGCGCGAAGCGCGCGCGCGAGCAACCAGCCGCCGGCCGATCCGTCCGAGCGCGCCGCGGCGGACCGGCTCTTCGAGATAGCGGAAGGAAAGCTCGGCGAGGATCAGCGTTATCCCGAGGCGCAGGGCGAGGACGGGTCCGCTGCTCCACCCGATGTCGATCCCCGGACGCGTCACAACGAAGACCGGCCAATGCCAGAGGTAGATACCGTATGAACGGCGACCGATCCATCGCAGCGGCTTCCACCCGAGGATCGCGTGCAGTCGCGTCTCGGGGTGAACCGATGCGGCGACGAGCACGGCGGACGCCAGCGACACGATCTGGATGCCAGGCCGGTACGTGAACGACGAGAACTCATCCCAGCGCACGAATGCCCAGACGAGGATCGCGCCGGCACCGAGCGCGGCGACCTCGAGCATGCGGGGCGAGATGCGCGTCTTGTAACCGGGCGTCCATGGACGCCACACGACCGCGAGCGCCGCGCCGATCAGCAGCCCGGCCGCGCGCGTGTCCGTGCCGTAGTAGACGCGCGAAGGGTCGGCGCCGTTGTAAAGGATCCACATCGCGGACGCGGACAGCAGGGCTGCTCCTCCGATGAACCCCGCCACGCGCTTGGGGCGCCGGATCCGCGCGAAGAGAACCGTGATGACGAGGGGCCAAAGCAGGTAGAACTGCTCCTCGATAGCGAGGGACCAGAGGTGGCCGAACGGCGAAGGACGCCCGAATGTCTGGAAGTACGAGCGCTTGACACCGATCAAATACCAGTTCGAGCTGTAGCTGAACGCTGCGGCAACGTCCCCGCGGATCGCCGCGATCTCGTGCGGCCACCCGATCAGGAATGCCGCAAGGGTGACCACCAGAAGCCCGAACAGGGCCGGGAGGAGCCTGCGCGCACGACGGAACCAGAACCCACGGAAGCCCAGCCCGCCGGTCGCGGTGAGCTCGGACCACAGAAGCGCCGTGATGAGGAAGCCAGAGAGAACGAAGAAGACCTCGACGCCGAGGAACCCGCCCGGCGCCCATAGGAGGTCGGCGTGATAGAGAAGAACAGCGACAACGGCGATCGCGCGGATGCCGTCGAGAGCCGGGATCGGCGGGATGAACCCGCTGCGCCTGTTGGCTCCAGGAAATCCCATGCTCCCCCTCGAACACGGCAGTGTAGAAGTCGCTTGAACATGCGCGCTAGCACGAAGAACTTCGCCATGCCGTCGCGCTTGGGCGAACTATAAGACTCGGAACGGCCAGCCGAAGGCACTTGGGAGATTTTCTTCCCCAGTGCGGACGAGATCACGCGTCGGTCTGTCGGCCGAGCGAAAAGCTTGTTGGCTCAGACGCGCGCGCCGAGCTCGCGGAGCTGGGCAAGACGCTCCTCGAGCGGCGGGTGCGACATGAAGAGCTTGGTCAACCCCTGGCCGCGGAACGGGCTCTGAAGGAACAGGTGCGAGACGGCGGGGTTGACCGCGAGGGGCGGGGTTCGCTTCGACGCCGCATCGATCTTGATCAGCGCGTTGGCGAGCGGCGTGGCGTCGCCGAGGAGGTGGGCGCCGGACGCGTCGGCTTGAGCCTCGCGCGACCGTGACACCGCCATCTGGATCATCACCGCGGCGATCGGCGCCAGAAAGATCGAAAGCAGCGCGGCCAGGCCGCCCCCTTCCCGGTCGTCCCGACCACCCCCGAAGATCGCGCCGAACATCGCGACACGGGCCAGCATCATGACCCCGGCCGCGACGGTCGCGGCGACAGCGCCGATCAGTATGTCGTGGTTGCGGACGTGGGAAAGCTCGTGCGCAAGGACGCCTGCCAGCTCTTCTTCATTGAGCACCTGGAGGATCCCCTCGGTTACCGCGACGGCAGCATGGTGCTCGTCCCGGCCGGTCGCGAAGGCGTTCGGCTGCGCTGCGGGCATCACGTACAGGCGAGGCATGGGCATGCCCGACTTCTGCGTCAGCTCGCGGACGACCTGATAAAGCCAGGGAGCTTCTTGTTCGGTGACGGGTCGCGACTTCGTGACCTTGAGCACGATCTTGTCGCTCCACCAGTAGCTGGCGAAGTTGATGGCGACGGCGATAAAGAGGAAGAAGAGCATGCCGTTCGCGCTTCCTCCGAAGTACCTCTTTCCAAGGAGGTCGCCGACGACGAGCAAGAGTCCGGTCAGAACCCCCATGAACAGCAGGGTCTTCATCGTGTTCCGTGCGGTAACCATCGTGTTTGTCCTCCTCGGCCCCACACGAGCGAGTCTCGCGAAGGGACCGGGAATGATGGTATCGCCTGGATGGACGTGTCGCCGACCGTTCAGGCGTTCTCTCAGGGAACTCTTAGAAAGCCACGAGCGTGGATCGCGGGGAGAAGTGGTTGAAGAAGTCCGGGTAGACGGTGACGGCAGCGACGATAACCACCATGAGGATGATCGCCATGACCAGCGCGTACGGCACCGCGATGCGCGCGCGATCCCGTGGCTCCCGCAGGTACATCCTCGCCCCAACGGAAAGGTAGTAATAGAGCCCGATCAGCGTGTTCGCGACCATGAGGGCGGCCAGCCAGAGCGTCCCCGCCCCGATCACCGAGCGGAAAACGAAGAATTTCGCCCAGAACCCCGCCGTCGGGATCATCCCGGCCAGCGAGAGTAAGAAGAAGAGCATCGCGAATGCGAGACCGGGCTCGCGGAACGCAAGGCCCTCGTAGTCCTCGATGAGGTTGCGGGGGTGCTTCCGTCCCACAGCGATCACCACGGCGAACGCGCCTAGTTGCATGAAGGAATAGATCAGGATGTAGGTGAGAGCGGCCGCAAAGGCTTCCTTCTGGATAGCCGCGCTCTTGTTGGCGACCACCGCCAAAGGCAACAACATGTACCCCGCTTGCGCGATGGATGAATACGCGAGCAGCCTGACGATGTTCTTCTGCTGCAGAGCGATGACATTTCCGATCGTCATCGTGAGCGCCGCGATGACCGCGAAACCGGGTGCCCAGACCGACGTGTAGCTACCGAAAGCGACGAACATGATCGAGATGAGGCCGGCGAAACCGGCGGCCTTCGATGCAACGGATAGGAACGCGGCTACCGGAACAGGCGATCCTTCGTACGTGTCCGGCGCCCAGAAATGGAACGGCACCGCAGAAACCTTGAATCCGAACCCGACGAGGATGAGCAAGATAGCCGCCGCGATGATCGACTCGGCGTGATGGATCGGCATGGGGTACACCTTGCTGCTCAGAACGCGCGCGATCTCGTACAGGTTGGTCGACTTCGTCACCCCGTAGATCAGCGCCATGCCGAACAGCATGACCGCCGACGACAGAACGCCGAATAGGAAGAACTTCACCGCTGCCTCGTTCGAGCTGTTGTCGGACTTCTTGAACCCCGCGATGATGAATCCGGGGACGGTCACGGTTTCCAGCGCGATGAACAAGGCGATGAGATCGCGCGCGCTCGGCATGACGAGCATGCCGAGGAGGCTGGTCAGCAACAGGAAATAGAACTCTCCCTGGATATTTCGAACGACCTCGTTGAGGTATGTCACCGACATGAAGATCAAGATGGCCGCAACGGCGATGAAAAGGAACTTGAACAGCATGGCGTAGTTGTCCAAGACGAACATCCCGCCGAAGGTCTTGCGCGTTCCGCCGTTGACGAGCGACATCAATGCGATGGCCGCTCCCCCGACGCCGGCCATCGAGATGATGCCGTTCGCAGATTTCGCGCGGTCGGGTAGGAAGAGGTCGACCACGAGGACGGCCATCAAGGCAACCGTGATGATGATCTCCGGCAGGATCGCATGGATGTCTACCGACGACAGCGAGAAAGCAGTCTGGGCGAGCATGCTAGGTGAAGAGCCTCGCGAGTCCGGTTACAGCGCCGTTGGTGATGTCGAAGATCGCGCGAGGATAGATCCCGAGCGCGAGGATCCCGACGAGGAGCGGAGACCACGCCCAAACCTCTGCAGGCCGAACGTCATCTATCGCGGGGTCGTTCGCCCACTTGTCACGGACGACGCCGAGCGTCAGCCGTTGGATCAGCCACAGCATGTAGCCGGCCGTCAGGATCGTGCCGATACCGCCGAGCACCATGTACGAGCGGAACAGGCTGCTCGACAGTCCGGGCGCCGGGTTGAACGCGGACAGCAACGCGAGCACCTCGCCCCAGAAGCCGGCGAGCCCTGGTAAGCCGAGCGATGCGATCGCCACGAACACGAATATCGCCCCCACCCGTGGGAGCTTCTGCAGCACACCCGGCCCGATGTCGTCGATGACGCGCGTGTGGTACCGCTCGTAGAGCGAACCGGCAAGGAAGAAGAGCATCCCGGTGATCACCCCGTGCGCCACCATGCCGAAGATCGCCGCGTTGATGCCCCTATCAGTAAGGGTCGAGATCCCAAGCATCACGAAGCCCATGTGTCCGACAGAGGAAAAAGCGATCAGCCGTTTGATGTCGGTCTGCGCCAGACAGCAGAGCGCCCCATACAGGATCGAGATGACGGCGAGCCCGCCGATGTAGGGCGCCCAATCTTTCGCCGCGTGTGGGAGCAACGGCAGCGCGATCCGGATGAAGCCGTACGCCCCCATCTTCAGCAGGATGCCGGCAAGCAGGACGCTTCCGACCGTCGGAGCGTCACCGTGCGCGTCGGGAAGCCATGTGTGGAACGGCCACATGGGAACCTTGATCGCGAACCCTAGGAACAAGCCCAGGAACACGAGGTTCTGGAACCCCACGCCGCCGAAGTGCTGCCCTTGGAGACGGATCATGTCGAACGTGTGCCCGCCGGTGACCGGATCGACCGAACGGAAGTACATCGCAAGGAAACCGAGGAGCATGAACACAGAACCGAAGAGGGTGTAGAGGAAGAACTTTGTTGCGGAATATTCCTTCCTCTCGCTTCCCCAGATCGCGATGATGAAGTACATCGGAACCAAGACCATCTCCCAGAAGACGAAGAACAGGACGAGGTCCAAGCTCGTGAACGTACCGACCATGCCGGTCTCGAGGAGCAGGATGAGCGCGAAGTACCCCTTCACTTTGTCTTGGGGTTTCGGCATGAGCTTCTGCGAGTAAACGACGCAGAGGAACGTCAGTGCGACGGTGAGGACCACCAGCGGTAGTGCGATCCCGTCTACGCCCATGTGGTAGCGCGCGCCGATCGAGTCGATCCATCGGGTGTTGACGCCGAATTGGAACGTGCGGCTGTGATGGAAATCGAAGCGCACGAGCGCAACGACACCGAATACCAGCGCTGCTCCCGACGCCGCCAAGGCGATGAGGCGGATCAGTGCCGCCTGCGCTTTCGGTATCGCGGTGATCACGCCGGCGCCCACCAGCGGCAAGAACACCACCAGCGAAAGCAGCCACTCATCAAACGTCATTCGTTCCCCCTATCGGAATACCAACGTGAAGAGGAGCACCAAGACGGCGACACCGGCGAACAGCACGGCCGCGTATCGCTGGACGTCTCCCGATTGGATGTAGCGCAGGATCCGGCTCCCGTCCTGCGTACCGATGCCAACCGCGTTCACGGCGCCATCGATCACCTTCTGGTCGATGTTCTCGTAAACTCCGCGTCCCGCAGCGCGCGCGACTCCGGCCGCTCCATTGACGGCTGCGTCGAACACGTTCTGGTTGAGCCAGTACATCGCGGTCGAGATCGAATCGCGGATCGGCCTGACGATGCCCTTCATGTAGAAGTCGTCCAGGTAGTACTTGTTGACGAGCAGCGTGTGGAACCATCCGAGCCGCTCCAGCGGCTCCGTCGCCGGCGCGGGCATGTACAAGCGGCGTCCGGCATAAAGCCCGGCGACGGCCACAACGAGCGAGATCCCGATGAGCACAAAGTTCGCGCTCGATACTTTCACCTCGCCGCCGACGCCAACCCATGAGGCGAAGCCGTCGCGCCATGCTGGGATGCCGACGAAGCCGGCGACCACCGACAACACGCCGAGGAACTGCAGCGGGAACGTCATCGAACGAGGAGATTCGTGCGGATGTGCCGATCCTCGGTATTCCCCTTCGAACGTCAGGTGCACTGCGCGCGACATATAGAAGGCGGTCAGGAATGCCGTCACAACGCCTACGCCGTAGACGACGTACCCCACCGCGGGCGTCCCGTGCGCGGCGGCGGTGCCGTGTCCGACGCGAAACGCTTCTGTCAGGATCTCATCCTTCGACCAGAACCCGGCAAATGGAAAGATGCCTGAAAGAGCGAGGGTCCCAACGACGAAGGTCCAGTACGTGGTTGGCATGACCTTCCGCAAGCCACCCATCTCGCTCATGTTGTTCGTATGGACCGCGTGGATCACGCTGCCGGCGCCGAGGAAGAGCAAAGCCTTGAACCACGCGTGCGTGAAGAGATGAAAGATCCCTGCGTTCCCTGCACCCACACCAAGCGCAGCCATCATGTATGCGAGCTGACTGATCGTTGAATACGCAAGCACGCGTTTGATGTCGTCTTGCACCATCGCCAGCAATGCTGCCATGAGCATGGTGACCGCGCCGATGATGGCCACCACGTTCATCGCCGCGATCGATCCGGTGAAAACAGGGAAGAGACGCGCAACCAAGAACACGCCTGCGGTGACCATCGTGGCCGCGTGGATCAGCGCGCTCACCGGCGTTGGGCCTGCCATCGCATCGGGGAGCCACACGTGGAGGGGGAACTGTGCGCTCTTCCCCACCGCGCCACCGAAGAGAAGGATCGCCGCGGCCGACAGCGTCAGCGTCGAGATCTGATGCGCTTCTGCCTTCGCGATGATCTGTCCGATGTCGAATGTGTGAGTCGACGCGAACAGCACGAATATGCCGATGAGGAACGGGATGTCTCCCGTCTTCGTCGTGATGAAGGCCTTGATCGCAGCGTTCGAGTTGGCTTTATCCTCCCACCAGAAACCGATCAGCAAGTAGGAGCAGATACCGACGAGCTCCCAGCCGACCAGTAGCTGAAGCAAGGTGTTCGAAACGACGAGCAACAGCATCGACGCCGTAAACAGATTGAGCGCAGTGAAGTACCACGTGTAGCGCTTCTCGCCGTGCATGTAGCCGGTCGAATAGATCTGGACCATCAGCGAAACCGTCGTGACGACGGGAAGCATGATCGCGGTGAGCCCGTCCATGCGGATCCCGAGACCAAGCTTCTGGCCGATTCCAAATGGGAACCACTGAAGCTGCTTCACAACCAACGGACCGTTTCCACCGATGTAGTTGGCCAGCACGATGTACGAGAGCACCGCCGCGACTCCCATGCCGATGATCCCGAGCTCTGATCCTCCTCGTGGCAACCGTTTCCCGAGCGCCCAGATCAGAACGACGAGGATCGCCGGTATGGCCGGGATGATCCACGCGTTGCGCGTGACGACGTTGGCCACGTGCGTCGCGGCCACCGCTTCTTGCGCGAAGAGGGTCGCTACCACTTCAGCAGGTCCACTTCGTCGATATTGATCGTCTTGCGGTGCCGGAAGACGAGCAGCACGATCGCGAGACCGACGCCGACCTCGGCGGCTGCCACCGTGATGATGAACAAAGCGAATATCTGACCGACTGCCGCCGAGTCCTTGAACCAAGCGTTGAAGGCGATCAGATTGATGTTCACCGAGTTCAGCATCAGCTCGATCGACATCAGAACCAGAACGGCGTTCTTCCGCGCGAGCACCCCGTAAACGCCCACGCTGAACAGGAACGCGCCGAGCGTCAGGACCCATGCAAGGCTCACGTATAGGCTCCCCTCAATCCCTCTTCGCCAGCACGATCGCTCCTACCAAAGCGGCAAGGAGAAGAACCGAGACCAGCTCGAACGGCAAGATGTACCCGCTGAACAGAGACCGTCCGATGTCGGCCGTTCGAACGACTTGGTTCAAGTGGATCCGCGCCGACCCGAACGACCGCCAGATGATGAACGTGAAAACACCGAATACCGCCGCAGCGGTGATCAGCGCCACGCCTCTCTGTTGGTTGTCGAGAGCCGACCGCCCGATAGGAGCGGCGGTAAGCATCAAACCGAAGAGCAGCAGAACGATGATCGCACCGACGTAGATCAGGATCTGGGTCCAACCGACGAACTCCGCCCCGAGCATCAAGAAGATCGCGCCCGCAGCACCGAGGACGAGCACGAGATACAGAGCGGCGTGAACCACGTTCTTGCTCATAACCACCGCGACGGCGGAGAGGGCGACAACGGTGCCGAAGATCGCAACGAAGACCGCCGGCCAGCTCATCCCTGCGCCTTCCTGCGCTTCAGGACCCAGGCCTTCTTCGCCAGCGCGCGCGCTTCACGGTCCGGCTTCCCCTGCGCGATCGCCGCGTCGTAGGCCTCCTGGTCGATCTGAGGCGGCTCGTCGTCGTGGGGCGCTGCAGCCGGCGCAGCGGGTGTGGCCACCTCCGTGGTGGTCGCTGCAGCCTCGGCGGCAGGGGCCGTAGCCTCGGCGGCGGTCGGTTCCGCGATCGCGGTGGCGGCGGGCGCGGCGGCAGTCGATGGAGGGGCTTCCCCAACTGCGGTCGCCGCAGGGGTGACAGCAGGTGCAGGTGCAGGTGCAGTTGCTGCCGGGGCCGGCACGGCCGGACCACCGTACGAGACCGCCTCCTTCGCGATCTCGATCGGATCCTCGGCACCGTCTTCGAGCGCCGGCGGCGGCGGCACGTAATCCATCCATTTCGCCAGCGTGTCCATCTCGTGCGTCAGCGTCGAGAGGTCGTCGGTCGAGTATTCGAAGTGCGGGCTCCAGAACAACGCGTCGAACGGGCAGACCTCCACGCAGATCCCGCAGTACATGCACAGCGCGTAGTCGATCGCGAAGCGATCCAGGACGTTCCGCGTGCGTGCGCGCGCGCCCGGCGTCTTCGGAGGCATCACATCCTTGTGCGAGTCGATGTAGATGCACCAATCGGGACACTCTCGCGAGCACAGCATGCAGACCGTGCAGTTCTCTTCTTTCAGGGCAATGACGCCTCGCGTGCGCGGCGGCAGATCGGGCTTCACGTGCGGGTACTGCGTCGTGATTGCGGGACGCAGCATCGTCTTCATCGTGACGGACATGCCTTTGACCAATCCGTACAGAGCCCCGATCCCTTTCTTCGAGGCGATCTTGCGCTCGAGCTCGTGGAGCTTCTCTAGCCGCTCTTCTTTGGTCATGGCCATATCGCTAGAACGCCACCTTAAAGATCATGGTCAGAAGGATGTTCACCAATGCGATCGGGATCAGGTACTTCCAGGCCATCTTCTGCAGCTGGTCTTCACGGAGCCGCGGGTACGTCGCGCGCAGCCAGATCACGAGGAATGAGAGCGCACCGATCTTCGCTAGCGTCCAGATCGGCCCCGGGATCCAGGGAACAAGGAACCCATGCCAGCCGCCGAGATACAGCACAACCGCGATCGCCGACAGCGAGACGATGCCCGCATACTCCGAGAGGAGGAACAGACCGAAGCGGATGCCTGTGTACTCGGTCATGTGGCCGAAGATGATCTCGGAGTCGGCGATCGGCATGTCGAACGGCGGACGCGAGAGCTCCGCAAGGCTTGCGATGACGAAGATGATGAAGCCGGCGATCTGGGGGAACACGAACCAGTAGGAATCTTGCGCCGCCGCGATGCCCACGAGCGACAGCGTTCCGGCCTGCATCGCGACGGCGGATGCGGCGAGAACCAGAGGCAGCTCGTACGCGATCAGCTGTGCGGCGCCGCGGATCGCACCGATCAAGGAGAACTTGTTCGCGCTGGACCAGCCGGCCATCAGCATGCCGATGACACTGATCGCGCTGATCGCGAGCACGAAGAAGATGCCGACGTCGAAGTTCTCGCCCCAGAACCCACACCCACCGGCACCCGCCGGCGCGTGACAGCTGACCGATGCCGGACCGAACGGGATCACCAGGAACACCAAACTGACGGGGATGATGACGACCATCGGCGCCAGCGCGAAGATGTGACGGTCGGCCGCGTCCGGGATGATGTCTTCCTTCTGGATGAACTTCACGCCGTCGGCGATGAGCTGCGCCCAGCCGTGGAACTTCCCGGCTTCCATCGGCCCAAGGCGCGACTGCATGTGCGCGAGACCTTTGTGCTCCACGTACCCCAGAACCAAAGGCGCCGTCAGGAAGAAGATGAAGACGGCGGCGAGCTTCAGCGCGAAGACGACCCAAGGGTTCGAGAAGAAGTGATAGAAGATCATCTATCGACGTCCCCGACCACGAAGAACACGCTCCCCAGCACGGCGATCAGGTCGGGCAGCAACACGCCCTTCAAGAGGTACGGGATCATGCTGACGTTGTGGAAAGACGGCGTACGCATCTTGAGGCGCCACGGCGTCGTCTCCCCTCGCGACACGAGGTAATAGCCGGTCTCGCCGAGGGAGTTCTCGGTCCGCACGTACGTCCAGCCTTCCGGCGGCTTCAGATACTTCGGCATCTTGCCGGGCATGACCGGTCCGGGCGGGAGCTTGTCGTGCACCTGCTCGATGATCTTCAGGGACTCTTCGATCCGGTGGTACAGAACGTTGAACCGGTCGAACGAGTCTCCGTGCTCCCCGACGGGAACCTCGAACTCGACCTCTGAGTACTTCAGATAGGGCTCGGTCTTACGTGAGTCTTCCGCAACGCCGGACGCATGCAGGATGGGGCCCGTCACGCCGTAGCTCTTCGCGACTTCGCCGGGAAGAACGCCGATCCCCACGGTTCTCTTCTTGAAGATCTCGTTTCCAAGCAACAGCCCCGCGTAGTCGAGCAGCCTGTGCCTGATGCGCTTCACGAGGACTTCGGAGTACAGGAGGAACCCCTTCGGCAGGTCTTCCTTCAAGCCGCCGACACGACAATACGTGAAGTGCATGCGCGCGCCGGTCGCCATCTCCATGAGCGTCTGGATATCTTCGCGCTCCCTGAAGGCGTAGAACATCGGCGTCATGGCCCCAAGTTCCAGACCAAACGAACCGAGGAACATGAGGTGATTGAGGACTCGGTTCCACTCGGCCATCAGCATGCGGATCCATTGCGCGCGCTCCGGCACCTCAAGACCCATGAGTCGTTCGGTTGCCAGCGCGACGCCGAGCTCGTTGCCGAACGCGCTCAGCCAGTCGTGCCGGTTCGACAGCGCGATGATCTGGCGGTAGTCACGCACTTCCGAGAGCTTGTCGAACGCGCGGTGCATATAGCCGATCACGGGCGTCGCCGTGTCGATCCGCTCGCCGTCGAGCGTCAGAACGACGCGGAGCACGCCATGTGTCGACGGATGCTGCGGCCCGATCGACAAGGTCATCTCCTGCGTCGGGAACTCGTCCCCCGCGATGACGACCTGAACGCCTTCTCCTGGGCCGCCCGGGAGCATGCCGGCCGTCGGCAGCTCGGTCACCGACATCAGTGCTCGACCTCCGCCGGCTCTTTCATCCCCGGCCACTCTTTCGCTTCACGCGTCATCAACAGGAAATCCTTGCGGAGCGGGAATCCCTCGAACTCGACCGGCAACAACAGCTTCACAAGGTTGGGGTGCCCGATGAAATCGACGCCGAACAGCTCCCACGTCTCGCGTTCGCACCAATTCATGCCGTTCCAGACGCCGCTCAACGTGGGGAGGCGCGCAGCGTCGCGCGCAACCTGAGTCTTGACGTTCACGTGATGCTGTCGCCGGACGGAGTACATATGCAAGACGATCTCGAAGCCTTGATCCTCCATGTCCACGGCGGTGAGGAACGTCGGGAAGTCGAAATGGCACCGGCCGCAGTCACGAAGGTGAGTCGCAACCTCCACCCACTTGTCGTTCGGAACCCAGACCGAGACCTCCCCATGTGCGACTTCCGAACGCTCGATCGCACCGGTGGCTTCGGTGAGATGCGACGCGATCTCGTCCGGTGTCATTCGTCCCTGATGCTCGTGTCGGTGATCGAACCACCGCCGACAACGATGGGAACCGTGCTGGTGAACGCCGGTTCGGGCTCGGCGACCTCACGACGCGCGTAGTGCTCTTTCAACGACTCTTTCCCGATGCGCTCCTGCAGAAGGAGTATGCCTTCGAGCAGCGCCTCCGGACGCGGCGGGCAACCCGGGACATAGACATCGACGGGAACGATCTGGTCGACGCCCTTCGTGACGGAGTAGGAGTCCCAGAACGGACCACCGCAATTCGAACAGGAGCCGAAGCTGATCACGTATTTCGGCTCAGGGATCTGCTCGTAGACCCGCTTCAACGCCGGCGCCATCTTGTCGGTGAGCGTCCCGGCAACGACCAGCATGTCGGCCTGGCGCGGGCCGTGTGCGACGGGGATCACGCCCAAGCGGATGAAATCGTGCCGGCTCGTAGAGGCCGCGATCAGCTCGATCGCGCAGCATGCCAGACCGAAGTTCATGACCCAAAGCGAATACTTCCGGCCCCAGTTGAGAATGAACTTCGCCGGCTGCGGGAAGTTAACTTTGTCAGTCAGGCCCATATCGAGCCTTCCACCGCTACAGCCACTCGAGGACCTTCTTCTTCCAGGCGTAAAGCAGCCCAACGGCCAGGATGACGACGAACACGATCATCTCCGTGAGGACGATGCCGGCGCGCGCGAACTTCTCGAAGACGGTCGCGAATGGAAACAAGAACACGCTCTCCACGTCGAAGATCACGAAAAGGAACGCGAAGATGTAATAGCGGATCTGGGTCTGGCTCCAACCCTCGCCGACGGGGTCGACCCCGCACTCATACGTCGTGTACTTCTCCGGCCGAGGCTTGCGCGGCCGCATCACCCGATTGGCGCCGAAGGCGAAAGCAACGAAACCGACACCCAATAGGCTGAGCGCGCCGAGAGTGCCGTATTGCCAGTAATACTGCGTCACGTCGAGCGCTCCTCTCCCCCGCATCCCTACGAGCGCCGTCTGCCCACGCCACTAACATGCGCGCTCGTGAATGCGCTCACAAGAAAGCGGCAGCATGATAACGCAGCGGTCGGGGGCCACCCAAAGCGAAGGTCGACGTTGATGCTCGAGGCCCCCGGAGGACCGTTAGGATTCCGGCGTGGACCCCACGGAATCCTCCACCGAGCTCACCCGGGTGCGAGCGGAGGTCGAACGACTTCGTCTCGACCTGAACCGGGTTGAAAGCTTCCGCCGGCAGCTCGAGGCAGCTCGCGACCAGTTACGCCGCGCGGAAGAGGCGATCGAGCGGCGGGACACGATCGTCCGGGAAGCCCGCAAACAGATAACGACGCTGTCGCGGAACCTGGACGAGGCGCGCCGAGAAACGCGCGCCCAGCGCCAAGCGCTCAGCGAGGCGCGCGGCAGCCGCTGGTACGCGATGCGCGACGCCGTGCGATGGGCGAAGCGACGCCCCTGGCGATGGCTGGTGGTTCCGTGGAAGGTACTCCGCCGGCGAGAGGCAGAACCGGTGCCGGAAGGACCCGAACCGACCCCCACGTGGGAGCCTCCAGCAGCGGTGTCCGCGCGCCCGCGCGTCCCTCGCTCCCCCGCGTCGTTGCGTGTCGCAGCGCTCGTCGGCTCCGGCTTGCACGCACAGCTCGAACCGGAGTGCACCCTCGTTACGTTCGGACCGGAAAGTTGGCAAGGGGTACTCGAAGATTCACCGCCGCACGTGTTGCTGGTCGAATCGGATGCATACGCCAACGACGGTGGCTGGCAAGGGCAGCTCGAGGAGGGCGCCGAGCCGAACGAACTCAGAGCCGTCATCGCATGGTCTCGTGCGCGCCAGATCCCGACGGTCTTCTGGAACACCGCTGATCCGATCGAGCTGGAGCGATGGCTGCCGATAGCCGCCCTTTTCGACAACGTCCTTACCGTCGACGGCGACGCAGTCGCACGCTACGGCGCGCGCGGCGCTCTCGGCATGGCGAATATCGCTGCGGTGGCTGGAGGTGTGCAGCCTCGGACCTTCGGCCCCGGATCGTCCGGACGCGCGAACCGTGCGTGCTTCGTCGTGACCGAAGCACACACCGAAGACGCTCGCTTGTGGGGGGAAACCCAAGAGATGCTTGGCGCCGTAAAGGAAGCCGGCGTCGATCTCTACGCACAGCCGGGGATAACCGTTCCGCCTTCGCTGTCGGCGGAAGTGCGCGAGCTAACCGAGCCGCTTTCTTCGCTCTACCGTCGTTATGCCGTCGTCTTGAGCAGCCCTGCTCGCGGTGACTCGAAGGCGAAGATCCCACGCCGCGTACTCGAGATGCTGGCGTCGGGCGCTGCCGTTGTCGCGGTCGCGAGCCCCGATGTGTCTTTGCACCTTGGATCCGTCGTCACCACCTTCCGCGACAACGCGGACACCGCTGAGGGTGTCCGTCGTTTGCTCGACGATGAGGCTGGGCGCGCGCGCATCGCGCTCGAGGGCCTGACCTTCGTATTGCGCGCGCACACGATGATGCATCGGCTGGCGGCGATCGCCTCCGCAGCCGGTCTCGCGATCGACGCAGAAGCAGAGCGTCGGGTCGCCGCTCTCGTTCTTGCGGACGATGTCGACGACGCCGAGCAGGCGGTCGGGTCCCTGGCAGGTCAATCGCACTCGCCGGATGAGATCATCCTCGGGACCAAGTCCCGCGCTTCCGATCTGGACGGGATAATGAACTCGGTCACCGGTGCGCGAGTTCGCATCGTCAAGCAGGACGGAGATGGGCGGGCTCAGCGGCTTCGCGAGCTTGCACGTACCTCGTCGACGCCGTGGGTCTTCGTGACCGCCGCGCGAGGCGATGCTGCACTGCTCGAGTCCCTGATACTTCGTGCCCCCTTCGTGGGCGCCGATGCGGTCGCGCATGCGACCGCGCCGGGGGCCGCGGATAGCCTTACAGCGGACATAACGCCGACGCCTGTTGTCGTGCGCACTTCGCTGGTAGCGGAGCGCGGCTGGCCGGAAGACACGGAGACGATTCATCGATGGTCGCGCGAGGGAGTCCATATCTACGCAGTCGAGCCTCCTCGTTGATAGGAGGACACCCTGCGGCTCGTCATCGCATCTCATGACTTCAAGTTCTTCGAAGAGATCCGTGCGCATCTCGCGTCATCTCCGTCCGTCGAGATCCGGGAGGACCGGTGGACCGGAACCCGCCCCGGTGACCACGATGAAGCTGCGAGCAGAGCCCTGCTCGAATGGGCCGACGTCGTCGTGTGCGAATGGTGTCAGGCCAATGCGGTCTGGTACAGCCGGAATAAGAGTCCGGGTCAGCGGTTGGTCGTCCGCTTCCACCGCTTCGAGTTAGAGAACGACTTACCCGAGTCGGTGGACATCGCCAACGTCGACCTCATGGTCTTCGTTGCCGAGCACATCATGCACGCGGCGCGCAGTCGGTTCGGCTGGTCCGACGCGTCACGTCAGCGAGTCGTGTGGAACGGTGTCGACATAAACGCCCTCGACCTGCCGAAGCGTGCGAGCGCACCGACCACCCTGGGCCTCCTCGGCTGGGTGCCGCGACGCAAACGGCTCGACCGCGCCCTGGACCTCCTCGAGGCCGTGCGCGCGAAGGACACCCGCTACCGGCTGCTCGTCAAAGGGAAGCCGCCGTGGGAGCATCCCTGGATCTGGCGGCGCGAACGCGAGCGCTGGTTCATCGCCGACGAGCTTGCGCGCATCGAGCGGGCGCCACAGCTTCGCGATGCGGTCATCTTTGAGCCGTTCGGCGTCGTCCACGAATGGTTGCGAGGCGTGGGGCACATGCTTTCGGTGAGCGACGATGAAGGGAACCAGGTTTCGGTCGCTGAGGGTGCCGCGTCGGGCGCCGTCCCCGTCGTCCTGAGGCGCCCCGGAACGACCGACTATCCGGACGAGTGGGTCCACGAGGATCCCGACGCGGCTGCGGCGGCGGTCCTCGCCGGCGGGTGGGCCGGCCGAGGCGCGCGCGCGAAGCGTTTCGCCGCCGAGCGTTTCTCGAGCGAGCGGATCCTTCCCATCTGGGAGGAGATCGTCGGCCCCTCAGAGCGCGCGCTCGAGGGCGGCGAGATACGCGGGTAATGCGTTCTCGGGTCGGACGAGCGGCTCGATGATCGCGCGCGCTGCAGCCGTCAACGACCGAGCGAGGGCCGGCTCGGCAAGCACCCTCGTGATGAGCGCGAGTGCGGCATCGTCGTCGCCGCGCGCGAACAGCCCTTCGGGGGACAGCAGCTCGGGGATCCCGCCGACGGCCGGCGCGACGACCGGACACCCCATCATCGTCGCCTCCACTACGGTGTTGGGGAAGTTCTCGTTCTCGCTCGTCATGACGAGCATGCCTCCCGACGCCGCCGTCGTCGCGTAAACCCGTCGCATCAGGTCGTGCGGTACCTTCGTCAGCCAGATGGGACGGTGACGCCGCGGGGATCCGAAAAGCCGCTCGACCGTTTCCATCACTTCTTCATCCGTGTCGTTGGTCCCGCCGACGAGCATCGAGATGACACCTAGTGGATCAAGGGCATCGCACAGATCGATGAACCGGCGCACACCCTTATGCGGTTCGAGCCGGCCGATCCACAGAAGGATCTTGGCCGGCGCCTGCCACGGCTCGGCCGGCTGGAGCCACGCGCGTCGCAGCGAGTTCGGGACCACGGCGATCGGTGCGATATCTCCGAGGCCACGGTCGGCGAGAAGGCCGGCGAGGTACCGGCTCGCGACGATGAACAGATCGATGCGCTGGGCAGCTCGAAGTTCGTCTAAGAACGTGAGGTTCGTCGTTGTCGTGTGG
>Ga0070708_100001251_pt1 | contig 19522 bp, 25 predicted proteins | sample KBSK5503metaG_FD_65469 | JGI IMG/M metagenome (GOLD analysis project Ga0070708, IMG submission 65469) | Corn, switchgrass and miscanthus rhizosphere microbial communities from Kellogg Biological Station, Michigan, USA - KBS K5-50-3 metaG | ecosystem: Host-associated > Plants > Roots >... | reverse complement strand
GTCAATTGTCTTGACTCCTCTCGAGATCGCGTCCAGCACCATGAAGTGGTTCGGACTTTCGTTGACTCGAATGCTTGACATTTCAATGGTATTATGTGCAATGCAGTATTTTAAATGATCTTTAAACTCGCTAGTTGAAAGTAGGAATCACGCGATATCTGTCGACATTTAATGAAAGTGAGTTTATCATTAAAGGATGACAAAAAGTAAAGAGGAAGTTAGCCCGAGCCGCAGCCGCTAAAGCCGCATTCGATGCAGACGTTGCACCCTTCGGTGATTATCAGCTTGGCGTTGCATGTAGGGCATCGGTCCTCGTTTGCGTCCATCATAGTCATCTGCATCACCTGCTGTGGAGCTGGCTTTTTCGCTGCTGCCGGGATTTCTTGAGGAGGCACTGCCTTTGGCACCGGCTTGTCCTCTTCCACTCCTGACTCCTTGAATATCTTTTGCATCTGCTCCAGGACGTATGGCTCTCTGATGTAGTGGTCTGTATAATCTGCCACGTACCTGGTTGGCTTTACGGCAAACGCCTTTTCACCCGTGTTCTTGCCGGTGATGTGTAGCACCTGCTCGTGACGCGAGCCGTCCCTAAATACCGTAACGCCCTTCAGTCCAAGCTCGTGTGACAACAGGTATGCGCACTTGACGTCCTCTGCCGTTACGTCCCCTGGCATGTTGATTGTCTTTGCAATGGCGTTGCTGATCCATTTCTGCCACACTCCCTGAGCCATCACGTGGTCGGTCCAGTGTATGTCTATTGCAGTCACAAATATGCGCTGCATCCACTCGGGGATTTCTGCAAGTCCACGTACAGAGCCATAGTTGTTTGCAACCTTGGTCAGTATCTCGTCGGTGTAGAGATTGTTCTCCTTTAGCATGTTCTCAAACACTTTGTCAGTGTAGAAGAACCGGCCTACAGTCACGCGCTTTTCATACACGAGAGCAAACACCGGCTCGACGCCGTTTGCAGTATCGGCGATCATGGACAGTGTGCCCGTAGGCGCAATCGTCGATGTCCACGAGTTGCGGATGCCGTGCTTCTTTATCTTTTCAATGAGGGTGTCCCAGTCGTAGAAGTGGGTCTCCTTTGGCAGCTCGTAATAGCCTGCCACCGGGATGCGCCCTTGCACATAGTCGCTGTCCTTGAACATCGAAAAGGGTCCGCGCGCCTTTGCGATGGCAACGCTCTCTTCCATGCTGTAGTACGATACGGCTTCTGCAAGCTTGTTCATGAACTCATAGCCGTCCTTGGAATTGTAAGGAACCTTGAGCAGGAACAAGAGATCTGCAATGCCCATGATGCCAAGGCCGATCCTCCTTGTCTCCTTGGTTGCAATTTTGATTTCCTCGACAGGGTATTTGTTCATGTCGATGATGTTGTCAAGGAATCTTGTCGATAGCCTAATCGCCTGCTCGTAGCGCTGCCAGTCAAATTCGAACGCGCCATCGGCTTTGCGCTTGACAAAGTTCGCCAAGTTGATTGATCCAAGGTTGCACGATTCGTACGGGTACAGCGACTGTTCGCCGCATGGGTTTGTCGCGCGCAACGGGCCGTGTCTTGCGCTGATTAGCGGATTGTACTTGTTGATATTGTCGAAGAATATCACTCCCGGCTCTGCGCTCTTCCATGCGCTCAGCGCGATCAGGTCGATCAGTTGCTGCGCGTCGATCTGCCTCATTGGCTCCTTTGTCCTTGGGCTGCGCAGTGCGTACTTGTGGTTGCCTTCTTTGTTCACAAGAGTCTGCCAAAAATCTTCCCAGATCCCCACGCTCACGTTAAAGTTCTCAAAGACACCCGGCTTTGTCTTGGCGGTCACGAATTTTTCGATGTCCGGGTGCCAGGCTTCGAGGATGCCCATGTTGGCTCCGCGGCGCTTGCCTCCCTGCTTGACCACGTCTGTGATGGTGTCGATAATTCGCATGAACGATGTCGGGCCCGACGCGACGCCTGACGTCGACGCGACAATGTCGCCCTCCGGTCGCAGATCGGAATAATTGATTCCAACCCCGCCACCTGACTTGAAGATCATCGCAGCGTCAGTCGACGCCTTCATGATGCCGGCCATATCGTCTGGCATGTCAAGCACAAAGCACGCGGATAGCTGGCCTAGCCTTGCGCCGGCGTTCATCAGCGTCGGAGTATTTGGAAGGAAGTCCCTTGATACCATAAGGTTGTAGTATTCCCAGATCCGCTCCCCGTACTGCTCCATCTTGTTCTCTGCTATCATCCTGAGCACCTCCTTGAAGCTGATCTTCATCTGCCCGTGCTGTGCGCAGTAAACATAGTGGCGTATCATTGCTTCAAAGTGGTACTTGTTCAAGTAATAGTCGCCGACGTGCAGCTTGTTGTCAAAGTCGTCTAGCTTGCCGTAGTAGCGCTCAGCCTCTTCGATGTTCTGAGTGTGGCCGCCCGCTTGATTGAAAATAGCTGGGTCGTGCAGGACATCTGCGACTGCCACGAGTATGGCAACCCTCTCAAACATCTGCTTGGGGCCCTCAATGATTTCGTTGTTGCTGTCCCTCAGCAAATAGCGCGCCGCCAGCACCCTCAGGGAATTGATGTCAAACGCCTTATCCACCTCGTCAAGGTCCTTCTTGTTGAGGATCTTCATCTTCTCGTCGCGGACTTTGCGCCTCTCATGCCGGTATAGTATGTAGGCCTTTGCTGTCTCAGAAAGACCCTCCTCGATGAGTATCGACTCGACCATATCCTGCACGTCTTCGACGCTGGGAACGCCAGTCTTTTCACTCTGCTGTACCATTTTCTGGACAACCTTTGTAGCCAGCCTTTCCGCTAATGGGTAATCAGGCTTGCCTGTTGCCACAAGCGCCTTGTATATTGCGTTTGAAATTTTCGAGCTTTCAAAGTTTACAATGCGTCCATCACGTTTGCGTATCTTTGCGATTAGTGCTTCGGAATTTGAATTTGGATTAAACTCAGTAACTCCCGCCATCCCGCACTATACCATAAGCTAGTTGTTATTATGCTTTTACATAGAAGTCTGCGTCTAATTTGGTAGAAAATTTTTACTATTGTATATTTAGATACCCGTCGAGTTTGTGCCTGAACAATTTTTCTTAAAAAATGGTGAAAAAGTTGCATCAATTATGCCGTACGCATCTTTGCCAAAATCTGCCAGCTACTGTCAGTACTTTATTTCAAAAAAAATTGTTGACATGCGGCGGAAGACTAGTTTTGCAGCTGCAAAAACTTTTTAGATATGAGTTTGCCGAAAAGTATTTTCTGCGAAGGCAGCAAATGTTAAATATCCAGCTACTTAGTCTACCTTAGCTCGTAATTATCATAACAAGAAAAATAATGATGCGGCGCAGCAGCTCTGCTGCCGCTGCTACGAATACAGCGTTAGCCTTTGTGGGGACTTGCAGTGTTCGCATTTGTCTGCAGCAGCTCTGGAACGGCGGCCGCACGTTGTGCATACGCCAAGCCTGATCCGGGGGCGCAAGAATGGTAGCTCCGCCGCAGCTTCAATCGCGCTCTTGACCTCAGCTGCCGACAGGTCAGTCACGTCCACACTTGCTGCAAAGCCTCCGTTCAACAATTTATCTATTGCAATGCATTCTTGCACAGCAGCTCTGTCTGAGAGGATTTCCCTACCATTTAGCGTCATTCCTTGGGAATAGCTGGCTGTATTCTGAGATTCCGTGAGAGAGATCTTACCGTACTTCTCAGAGTCAAGGCTGGCAAACCTCACGCCAGAATCGTCTGAGACCATTGCAATGCTTGCCCCCTCTTCGCCAAGATGCTTGCCCTGAGTGGCTGCGACTTCGACTGCTGTCTTTAACACCTTCTGGAGCACATCGCCTGAAGACTCGCCTAGGATGTTGTAGACAGACTCCGGGGCACCTGTTAGGTTGATCACTATTGCAGACGATCCCCTCTGCATCGACTGGGTGGCGCTTGCAAGCGACGGGAGCAGGCCCTTCTTGACATAGTCGACTATTGTTTTCTTGCGCATCGACAACGCTTGCAGCGATGGCTTGATCATGAGCGCAAGCTTTGCGCGGAAATAGGTTTCGTCCTTGTTTGATTCATACGCAAGTCGCGGTAGGTTTACCGAAAGCGAATGGAACGACATCGAAGCTACGCCTTTGCTGCCAGACTTGCGGATGCCGCTGCTCGCACGCACGCCGCTGCCGATTGCAATGATACCGCCGCTGCGCACTACTGCAGCAACGTGGTCAAGGCTGTCCTTCATTTTGCCTGCCAGTGCAAGACCAAGCCTTGGCACGGGCGTGGCATCAACGTACTTTTTGTAGCCGTCGAGCAATGCATTTAGCTGCCGCATGTCCACGCCGTCTGGCACGACGATTGTTGTTACCGGCAGGCCTGAAGAATACGAAGGCGCGGCTGACGAAGCAGTCAAGACCCTTGCAAAGCGCGAAGCAATGTCTTCAGGGTCCTTAATGTTCTTGAGCAGTGGGGACACAATGCCTTCAATCACTACTTCTGTTGAAGCCTCCCTTGAAAGGAGGGACACCAGCGCCGGCAGTGCGGCCATTGCATCATCCGAGCTCTTCATCGCCGGGATTCTAGTCACGCTCAGGAACCGTCCTTTTAGGTCCAGACCATCTTCAAGCTCTGACAGGTCGAGAAACACGGTATCTGGGAGCAGCCCCCAGACGCCGGCGTTTGAAATGTTGATTTCGCCGGCGAGATGCATGTCGGCGATGTCCTTTGGTAGCGTGTTGAACACCAGATATTCAGAGAACACCGAGCCGGCGGTCCGTGCCATGACGTTATCTATGGTTGCCCCGTCGCCTGCGAGCATCTCGACAATGTCCGAGGACGCCAGCCCAAGCCTTGCAAGCTTGTTCCTGTACTCCTCGTGTCCGTGCTCTATGAGGATAGAGTTGACAGTCTCTCGTATCAGAGATGATGTGAGGTAGGCGGTTTGGAATTTGTAGATCTTGTTTTCGACCTCTTCAGTAATTTTGTGAGCCTGCTCAAGTGGTAGGTTGGCCTCCCTCACGAGCGATTGGATTATCTTGTGGGAATTGAACTCCTCGATAGTGTGCCTGCTTGTCCTCACGTACATCTTGCCACTCTCGATTATCGAGCGCTCTTCGATCTGGCGAGCAAGACTCAGGACAAGCTTTCCCAAGTTTGTGATGGTGTACCTGCGCTCTGCCTTATTGAGGGCAACAAGCAACTGCCTCAATAATTTTCTCAAGTGGTACGCAAACTTGCCTGACTCTTTCTTTGACTTGAAGCCAGCCAGAGCCTTGAGCTCCGAGTACGTGAGCGGCCCCTTTGTGTTGAGAATGCGCAGTATATCGATCCTATTCGGGCTTGCCATCACTGAGAAAATCATTCTAACGCGCTTTGAAGCAGATTCCAAGACCCCGCCTTTCTTGGCATCCTTTAGTTGAGAATCAAGACTCACTTGTTCCATTGCACCCCGTTATCAAGGTAAATGATTAAAACTACTTTGTAAAATATTTTTCACTAAGAGTACGATTGGCCCTACTTGGGCTTGACCAAAAAGTCAACTATTCTCTAGCTTTCAACCATTACCCTAGTCTCTTCGGCCGGCGGTTCCTCCTGCTTTTGAACTGGGATGTTGCTTGGCACCTCGGGGAGCTTGGCTTTTGCCTCGTTCTCGAGCATGCCTTCGATCTCGTTGAGGATTGAAAGGGCGTCCGCGTCCACAGGAGTCGAGATCCTGGCGTCTGCATTGACGTTTGCGCTTAGCAGTACGTCCGTGGTCACCGTCGAGACTTCGGAGAGCGCTACGCTGGCAGCCGGGATGGCCTTGCTCAGCTCCGTCTGAATTCCCTTTATCATCTCAATGGTCGGGTCGATGGTGTCGAGGATCATTGCAAATTCGTTTATTGTGCTGAAGCGAATCACTATAGCCTCAAGCGCAATGCCAGTGTGCTGCGTAGTTCGGCGCAACCTTCTCAAGTTAGTCAGTTCAGTTGCGAGCATCTTGGCACGGCCGTTATTGCCTGACTTGATGTTCGAGGTTATCTGCTGGAAGTAGTACGCCTCTATTGACGCAAGCTTCTTCTCGAGCATCGTGAGACGTCCAAGCTGGCTATAGACTACGCCCGTTGCTGTGGTGATCTGCCTCATGAATTGCTGGCGCTTGTCTCCTCCTGCCATCTACAATCATTCCGCTAAGCAAAGTTGGAAAACTCCCGCTGTTGACGTCTATGTACCAAAAGCTGCTATAAAGCTGAGCTACGAAAAAAATTGTATCTTTAAAAGCGATACCACTATACATATTCGAAATGGTCGCAGATGAGGATCACAACCGTCTCTCAAAGAGAGAGCACATTGCACGGCAGCTTGGTGCACGAAAGATCGAGTTCATCTCAACCGCGATCATTGGAGTTGTGTTTGCTATCAGCTTTGCCCACCTCGAATACTATTACATTAAGGACCCGGCGCTCCAGATTTCAAACGGCGAGGTCGTGGTCACCGATTCGAATTTCGACAGGAGCAGGGAGACTGAGCCGATTATTGGAAACATGTATCAGTATCACCTGTTTCCAATGCTTTTCATCTTTGTCCTCATCAGCTTTGCTGCGCTGTGGGATGACATGTCGTTCAAGCTGCTTGGCCGGTACAAGCGTGTCAAAGCGGGATTTGTGGGCATTGCCAACCTCATCACCGCTATAGTGGTCGAGGATTTTGGGTGGTTTGTCAACAGGTGGGCGGTGCCGCTTGAGAGCGACCCGAAAGGTGGGCTATTGATGCAATCGACAGATTGGACCTCGATGCACCTGGGCGCAATAGACGTTGGCATCTTTGTGGTGCCCACGTGGTATTTGGTTGCAATAGCGATCGCGGCGCTCGCATACTATGGTGGCTTCCGCAAGCACAACCGCCTGAACTAGCGCTTGTTAACAGCAATAGCAAAGTCGCCGGGGTTGAGTGCTGCGCCGCACACGGGGCAGTGACTGTTTGTCGCTCGCAATGCGTCTTTGACTGACTTCAGCATTCGCATCTGGTAAATGATTGAGCCGCACTTGCCGCAAACTACGTCCGCCGATAGCATATTAGCAGCCTGCAATAACTGGAATATGAAAAGTTTCCTTGACAGTTTTTAACAAAACACGCAACTGCTGCTACGCTAGATCGACGACTTGCCGGCTCTGTTGATCCTAGGCGACGGCTGCGCCGGCGACGTCCAATCGGTCACCTTGAATTTGGCGTGGCCAGTCTGGCTCACGTGCTCGTCGGCATCTAACTTGAAGAAGAAGAACTGGCTACATGATTGGCATTCATACACCTTGGATTCAAACATGTACACGGTGGTAGAGATGCGTGTTAAGCATATAAGAAAAAGCTAGGTGTGTAGTATTACATACAGGCACTATTTTTGGAGCATCAGGCCATGTTTGGGGTCAAAGACTGCCACCCTCACCCGGGTGCCTATCGGCAGGTCCGCAGGGGTCTTGATGCCGGGCAAAAACCCCGATGCTCTCAATTGAGAATTGTCTATCTTGAACACGACCCACGCGTACGAGCCGGCATCCTCAAAGCCCTCGGGCGCAACTGCCTGGATTGTGTATGTAACCACTGTGCCGGCGCCGTCAAGCTCTGTATGCTCAAACTTGCTGCCGGAGCATTTCTCGCAAAAAAGGACCGTCTCTAACATCAGGTGGCCGCAATTCGTGCATTTGTGCGCAAGTATCTTTTTCCTGTTGGCAGCCTCGATGAATTTTTGATGAGAGCTTTCCTGTGCCGACAATTTCTCCATCATTTCCTGTCAACTTTTCTGAATATATGGACCGCGGCGCTTGCGCCGGTGGCACCAAAGTTGTGTGTAAGTGCGATCTCGGCGTCGGGCACGGTGCGCTCGCCGGCTTTGCCAGTGAATTGCTCAAATACTTCAACCACCTGCCCGACGCCGGTTGCCCCGATCGGGTGGCCCTTTGACTTTAATCCTCCGGATGGGTTGATTGGGATTTCGCCATTGAGCCGAGTGGCTCCATCTCTAACTGCGTGTGCAGCCTTGCCCTTAGGGAAGAAGCCGAGATCTTCAATGTCGATAATCTCTGCAATCGTGAAACAGTCATGCACTTCGGCAAAATTGATGTCCTTCGGGGTCACGCCGGCCATCTTGTAGGCCTGCCTTGCGGCAGCCACCGTGCTCGGGATAGTGGTGATGTCTTCTCTGCCTTGCACAGCTGCCGGCGAAGCGCCCCTGCCAGAGCCGATTACCTCCATGTATGGCCTGCCGCTTTTTTTTGCAAACTCTTCGCTGCAGAGGATTGTCGCGGAAGCGCCGTCAGAGAACGGGCAGCAGTCAAGTAATTTCAACGGCGAAGCGACCACCGGCGAATTCAAAACATCGTCTACTGTGATTTTCTTGTGCACGTGCGCCTTTGGGTTCAAGAGGCCGTTGTCGTGGTTCTTGACGGCAACGTTTGCCAGATCCTCTTCAGTTGCCTTGTGCGTGTTCATGTAGGCGCGAGCCATAGAAGCAAAGAGACCGGGGAAAGACGCGCCGTTGCCACCTTCATAGAAAAAATCAGAGCAATAGGAGAACAAAGTCGTGCTGTGCACCGTGCCTGTGTGCGTTACTTTTTCAACACCAAGCGCAAGCAGACAGTCGTAAAAGCCAGCCGCCACGTTGGCGTATGCTTCTCTAAACATTACAGAGCCCGAGCCGCACGCCGATTCAATTGTAAGGCCCGGAACGTGGGAGATGCCAAGGTTGCTCATGATGACAGGCGCCATGTGGACCTGCTTATCGGCAACCCCGAAGACGTTCGAGATGTAACCGGCCTGGATCTCCTTTGGTGTGATCCCGGCTGATTCGATTGCATCCTTGGCCGCATTTAGTGCAATCTCAATGACGCTTTCATTCAATTTTCCATATTTCGTGCTGCCGGCCCCAAGAACGCAGACTTTACTGTTGGTCATCTCATGAAAATTGGCGTTTTGCATTATAAATAGCTTGATTACCGTTGCAACAGAAGAATCATGGGCATTGTGTAGCCTACTAGATGATCGGGTTAATATGAGTAAAATTGCAAAATTGAATGTTTGTACACGCTTGTTGTCTGCGAAAAGCCTGATGCTGCAAGGAGGATTGCGCAGGCGCTAGGCGATGCAAAGGAATCAAGGCTGGCGGGCATTTCGGTTTTTGACGTGACAAGTAACGGGCGGCACTACAAAGTTTGCACTGCCCTTGGCCACCTTTACGGTCTGGCTGATGCGACAATGAATAGAAGCGTCTATCCTGTGCTTGATCTGCAGTGGGTGCCAAATGTCAAGAACCCAAGGGTGGCTAGGGCTATCAGGGTCATTTCTGATCTGGCGAAGGACGCGGTGTCATTTGTGCATGCGTGCGACTATGACCAAGAGGGCGAAGTGATAGGCCACAGCATTTTGCAGTACGCGTGTGGGGGTAAGTATGAAAAAGCGCTACGAGCAAAATTCTCGACTCTGACTGACGACGAAATTAGAGAGTCGTTTGCCAGCCTAGCAAGACCAAACAGCGGCCTTGCAGAGGCAGGACGGTCGCGTCACATGCTTGATTTCATTTACGGCGTCAACTTGTCGAGGGCGCTTGCCCAGTCGCTCAAGACAGCCAAAAGGTACCGCAACCTTTCTATTGGCAGGGTGCAGGGGCCGACCCTTGCGTTTGCAGTCGACAGGGAATTAGAAATCAGGCTGCACGTTCCTGACCCCTATTGGACAATAGCAGCACAATTTGAAAAAAATGAACAGAAATTTTCTGCGCAATGCGATAAACCAAGAGTTGAGACATTGGTTGAAGCTAGGTCGATAGTGAGCGCATGTGGCCAGAAGGATGGCACCGTAAGTGATGTCACTGAAAACAAGGAGGTGCTCCGGGCGCCAACCCCATTTAACATCGGCGACTTGCAGCGTGAGGCGTACAGAATGTTTAGGCTTGGTCCCGGTTACACGCTTGCGATAGCAGAGAAATTGTACCTTCAAGCGCTAATTTCATATCCACGCACATCGAGTCAAAAGCTGCCGCCTTCTATAGGGTATGGTAAAATAATTTCAGGCCTGTCAAAGATCGGATCCTATGGTAGCCTGACATCAATGCTCCTCTCAAGGAATCGCCTTGTTCCAAATGAAGGAAGGATGGCAGATCCTGCGCACCCCGCGATTTATCCTACAGGCGTTGCGCCGCAGCAGAAACTGAGCGGCCTTGAATTCAAATTGTATGACCTTATCGTGAAAAGATTCCTCGCGACGTTTGGAGACCCGGCAATCAGCCGACAGACTGACTTTAAGATAGACGTGAATGGCAACATCTTCAAGGCTGAGGGCAGGACGCCAGTCTACGAAGGTTGGATGATTTTTTACAAGCCGTACGTCAGGCTTGAGCGGCGGGAGCTCCCGGAGCTTCACAAAAACGATCTGTTAAAGAATCTGGGTGTGGAGATGGAGGAAAAGTTTACGCAACCATCCTATCGATACAACCAGGCGAGTCTGCTTGCAAAGATGGAGCAGGAGCAGATCGGAACAAAGGCCACAAGGGCAGACATCATTGCCACACTGTTCAAACGCAACTACATCGCTTCTGGCAGGGGCGGGATCGATGTGACGGACCTCGGCTTTGCGGTCATTGATTCCATGAGAGCGTTCGTACCGGCCATAGTCTCAATAGGACTGACAAGGTCTATGGAGGAGCAGCTGGAAAAGGTGGAGCAGGGGTCGGCTGAAAGTATCTCGGTCATAGAGCAGGCGGTGGACAAGTTGGTAGAGTCCCTCGCAGCATTTATGGAAAAAGAGGCCGACATTGGCGAGCGGATAGCCGATGCGGCGTCTGTCGACAGCGCGCAGGCCGCAACAATCGGCCCGTGCCCGGTGTGCAAGAAGGGACAGCTGCGCATGATAAGGTCGTACAAGACAAAAAAGAGGTTTGTCGGCTGCTCAAATTATTCTGCCGGGTGCAAGGCCACCGCGCCTTTGCCGCAAAAAGGTTTGATAAAGACGGCACGCAAGTCGTGTCCCGAATGTGGCTGGCCGATCATTGGAGTAGTTTTTGCAAGGCGAGCAAAGCAATGGAAAATCTGTGTCAACATGCAGTGCCCTGCAAGAAAGAAATAAAGTTCTATAGTATGCTTCGCTAGGATCCTTCCACTAACGTAATAAGAAAAAGAACGGCAAATGAAAATATGATGTACAGCGATCATGCACACCTGTGCGAATATTGCAGTGAGAGGTTCCCGTGCCCTCTTGACAAGCGCGAATGCAAGATCGAGTGGAAGACTTCTCACAACGACCACCATCTAGCACTGTTGTGCTAGTACAATAATCTGTACACGTCTGTCCGCCGACTCTTCAGCAGTGGCAATGATTTTCTAACCTGCTGCACTCGCAATTTATCTATCTCAACCACCTCGATGCCCTCTTGCTGACCCATGTCGACCAGCACTACACCAAACGGGTCGACTGCCATGCTCCTACCGCAATAGATGTTGCCAACCTGGTCGGTGGCGACCACGTATGAGCCGTTCTCAATTGCCCTTGCCTTCACCATTGTCTGCCAGTGCTCTTCCTTCATTTCGCCTGCGACCCACGCGGAGGGCGCGACAAGCACGTCAGCACCCTTGACCGTCAGGATCCTTGACAGCTCGGGAAATCTCAAATCATAGCAGATCAAAAGCCCTACGCTGCCAGCATTTGTTCTTGCAGGCTTGACTATGGCATTTCCCGGCACCAGCTTTGCAGACTCTTTGAACCCAAGCGCATTGTAGAGGTGCAGCTTGCGATAAACTGACGACAACTTTCCAGCGGGGCTTATCATAACCGCAGTGTCGTGGACGCGCTGGGGCCTGCCGCTCTTTTCATAGATCGTCGCGACAACCCCAATCTTGTTTTTCTTGGCGGCTGCTGCGAGGGACAACACAAAGTTGCCCCTGACGGTCTCGGCGATGCCGGTCAGCTGCGATGCAGACTGGCTGGCCGGCGAAAAAGCCATCTGGAATTCGGGAAAGCACACGAGATCCGCGCCCTTGCGAGCCGCTTCGCCAACAAGCTCGATCGACCTTTTCAGGTTTTTCTGCTTGTCTTCCGATGAGCGCATCTGCGCCAGTGCAATTCTCTTCAAGCAGTGCACAGAAGATGCCCAAAATAAAAATAGTTTGCTACTGGGCGTCGCTTTTCAGCTTCTTTATTGCCAGATCTAGGGCGTCAAACCATCGGGCAGACTCGTGAAGGAAATCGAGACGTTTGCCGCTCACGGGGAACCTATAGCCCTTCCTCTGCAGCTCTTCCCATATCTCTTGCCCTGTCAGTCGCTCGTAGGGGATGGAATATCTCTTTATCGCGTTGATGATCCCGCTCGCCATTGTCTGGAGTTCAGGGTCGTCGCGATCGTACATGACCTAGAGTGGCCTGCCAGATTGGAACCAGTTCTCCTTCGGCTTTTCGTCATAGACGACTATGACATGCTCCGGCTTGGTCTTCAATATCTGTGCAGCCGCATCAGTCACAGCTTTTGCAAACTCGTCCTTCTGCTCCTTGGTTCTGCCTGGGTACAATGACACTAGAATGAATGGCATGCGCTAGCTTTTGTCAGGGCGGTTTATATGCACATTGGCGACAGGCGAAGGCGCTACTTCAACAACAGTTTGGCCGTTTGATTTGGCGAGCTCGTAAAGCGAAAGCAGGTAACGCTGGATGAATTTAACTCCGGGGGAAGGCCTGCGGCCCTTTTCATAGTCGCTCAGGACTGACGGCGTGATGTCCATCTTTCTTGCAAGATCTGCTTGCTTGACGCCAAACCTTTTCCTCCAGTATTTCAGCTGCTGGGACGGGTTGTCGCTCAATACTACAGAGCCAGCGATCAAAGTCAGCTCATCGCCAGTGTTAGATTCGTTACTGGACAAACGTAAGACGAACGCCCTTACGGGTGATAAAAACATTGTTGCGATAATTGCTTTATGACCAATATGTGCTGATAATTTCACAAAAAGCATGACATCAGGAGGAACACGTAGAATACCACAATTCATTAATAGTCGCTAATTGACGGGATAAGGTAACTAATGCGCATTCTAGTAGCAGAAGACGAAGTAGTAACTGTGGAATTGTACGCTGCGGTCCTCGAAGAAAGAGGTCACAAAGTTATCGTAACCTATGACGGGCGGCAATGCCTCAATGCATACAAGAACAGTAGCAAGCCTTTTGATGTCGTCATTCTTGACTACAAGATGCCACTGCTAGACGGCATGCAAGTCGCAAAAGAGATATTCGAAATTAACCCGGACCAGAGAATTATCTTTACATCTGCATATGTTTTCGACACACTTTCCGACTCTGTCAAAGACTTGAAACGAATTGTCGAACTGATTCAAAAGCCGTTTCTACCACAATTGCTCATTGAGCAGGTAGAAGACGCTTCTGCAGCCCAAAAGTTGCGAGACCTGAACTCTGCCGTGAAAGACGACGAAGGCGACGTTGATAGACTATTAGAACGGCTAAAGGCTATTCAAAAGCCAAAGACAATATAGAATCGAAATATGACTTCATCGCACTTCTGATCTGAATGGAAGCCTAGTCCACCATGACGTGATGAATGCCGTGTTCCACGATGGGTCGGAAAATCAACTATGTAGCGGGCTTGATGTCAACCTGATTTTCAATCCTTATATTTATCCACTCTTACAATAGGCGATGACGATTCGTCAGGAACAGCTGAAGTGAGCGCTTCTTTAAACGAATGGAAGCTCGAAGGAGATTATTTTGAAGCATGCAACTGCGATATCGTTTGTCCATGTGTATTTCTAGGAAATCCCGATCAGGGCGAATGCGACGTTATTCTTGCGTGGCATATCCAGAAAGGTCATTTTGGCAGCACTTCCTTGAATGGAATGAGTGTTGTTGCGGTATTTCATACTCCTGGCAACATGTTTACGGGTCCAAAATGGAAGGCAGCGTTGTACCTGGATGAGAAAGCAAGTGGAGATCAGGCCGATGCTCTTGGCAAGATTTTTTCTGGTCAGGCCGGTGGCTTTTTTGGTGTCGTGGCAGGGCTAATCGGAGAACTTGCAGGTGTTCGCTCAGTTCCTATCAAATTTGAAACCGATGGAAAGAGAAGGTCGCTGTATGTCCCTTCTACAATCGATCTCGCGATTGAAGGCATTGATGGAGCTGACAAGAGTAAGGAAACGACTGTCGGTAACGCGCCAATGCTGGCAGCACCTGGTTTCGTTGCTGTCGTTTCCAAATCTATAAGGAATAGGTATAATGATCATGGAATGAAGTGGGATAACTCGGGCAAGAATGGGTTCTACTCTAGGTTTGCATACTCTCCATGATGAGCTTGCTAACTTATACTTGAAGAATTGCTGTGATTAACAATATTATCCTCACTGAAGCGGTGATGCGGGCAGTCCTTCTTGTACATATCTGAAGGCTTTGGTACGTAACGTAGCCAATTCATTAATTAGGCTGGATATGTACATGCATGGAGACATGCCTATCAGTAAAAATGACTTTGCTAAAGGTCGTGCTGAGGATGCACTAATAGTGAAGATTCAGAGCTTTCTTGATGCAAACAAGGACAAGGCCTTCACAGAAGAAGAGATCATGCGACATTTTTATCCTGACCACATCGCATGGCCAGGCGATACTTTTGCTTTTAGCAGTGCAATACTCATCTTGGCATTTGCAGGAAAAGTCGAATTAAGATATATCAATATCAGCTCCGGCGTAAAGACCTACTTTAGCTCAAAATCATGATAGCCAACTGGTTGATTGCCGTCACCCTTTTGTCCTCTAGACAACCGCAATAATCTAGCCAGCTACAGAACACGATGCAAATTAGCCGACTTCTGTAACATCATGGTATATGATTAAGATTTTTTCTTGCTTAAACCGTCTTTCGAGCTCGCGCTTATAATTAGGCAAATCCCGTTCAAGCGTAGAAGGTTGCCTGTTAGTTATTACATAGAAGCTTAGAATCTTCTCTGTCTTCCTGACACCTTCTTTATTGATATAGCGTCCTTCGCTCGTCTCCAATGCAGTCGACCCGCCATATCTATCTGAGATTTCTAACATTGCCCTTCTAAGCTCCTCTTCAGATATTTCTTTTCCATCTTCGTCTATTTTAGACAAGATAAAGTCTATCCTTACTTTCTTAGGAAGGGGCAAAAGTCAACTCTCCGATGCGTCATACTGTGTGTCAGCATCCATTAATGTATTCCCTTGGCTATGTTGGTTGCATGCATAATTGATTTCCGTCAATCTTCACTTACGCAACGACACTGCTTGATTTTGAGTCTCGCACATGTCAATTGCATGCATGTGCATCCTTGGTCATTAAAAAGGTTATTACGAGGAGACGACGACATATGCTGAGTTGAATTTCGACAGGATCTTCCGTGAAGTAATGAAACTCGATCCGCAGATTAGGCTTGTTACCATATGTGATATGGATGGCCAGATATTGTTGTCCCATCATCGCCCCGGTGTCGTAAATTTACTCACAACAGAAGACAGCAGAAAATCCATAGAAATGGCAGTAAAGGGTTGGAAGACAAGGAGCGAACTCGCACCAAAAATTGGTAAAGGAAAGTATGTGTTGGCCGAGTATGAAAAAGTTAAGCGTATCACGATGCCTTTGGGAGATAATCACATTTTATATGTAACAACTGAAGTGAGTGCTGATCATGCCAGCATAATCAACGGAATAAGCCAGATACCATTGATAATCGGTCCTTAATCAATTCTCTCTTAAAGCTGCATGAGTTAACAAGTACGTTCTTATGACTATAGTGCCACTAGTATTTGATGTCAATCGACAATAATACTAAATTTTTGTTTATTGCAGCAGCAATAATTACTTCGTCTCTCATAGTCGCGCTGGTTGGGAGCTTGACATAGTGAGACGAAATGAAAAGCATTTTGAAGCCAGAAAGTTCCATTATGGGTCATAGAGAATCGAAATATTGTGTATATTGCGGGACCCTCGCTACCCAGGAAGCATTATTTGATGCCGGCAGCGGCGTTTTAGTCGTAGAAAAATACTGTCATATTTGTAACGGGAGAGCTAACTTAAGGTTAGGCGCTCCTAGTTATCATTATGACATGATGAATTTGCTCGAGAAAAAAAATCCTTTACAAAATTTTTCCGTTAAGGCCAGAAGAATTTGGACAAAAACCTAGATGAAACCCAAGCAGGGTTTGACATTACATCGTATTTGTCAAGCCCAATTTTCGTTATCTTGTCCAGACGATAACAACTGAAGAGAAATATTACGATGTCGCGCCTCCCATATCTGTTGAAATGACATATCTGAAATCTGAAATGGCCTGGTATGCTTTTCTTACTGTTTCAAGAGTCCGAATGGCACATTATAGATGACTATAAAGGGATGAATGGTTGCTAATGGTAGTAAATACCATTTATTACCAACCTTTATAAGCACTGGATGTGTATGATAGTATGAAGTAAAATGGTAAACACAAAATCTGAAGAAAGCATCAGCAGACCAACAACTGGCGCAAGTGAAGTATACGATACAGTCAGGGAGAATGTCATTAAAGTAATCGACGAAATGGCAAAAGTTCAACCGCAGTATGCGCAGTCAATCTCGAACCTGCAGCTGGATTGCATCCAAACAGTGAAGAATACTATTCAGACAGTATTTTCAGTGCCAAAGCAACTCACAGGAAACTTGAACATTACTGTACCTGGTACGTTCACAGAACAATTCGCAAAACAAGCAAATGAATTCACAGGCAACCTAATAAGAGCAGTAGGGACTAATAACCAGCTGACAATTAACGCACTAGACGCAGCTAGGGAAAATGTGAAGATCTATAGCAGAACAGTCGACGCAATTACAGAATTCAACACCAACGTAGTAAAAGCCTGGACGTCTTTGTATTCCGCGCAGCAGCAACAGTTCATCAAACAATAACCCCACCTTTTTTAGTGGTATTTTTCTACAACGGTATTAAGTAATGATTGAAGCTAAATGCTCACAGCACTGTTAACTGTCCCCACTGCAATCAGTTGACTGGTGTTTGCAAAACTTGTGGTAATGAATAGGAATGCTGGTATGAATTAACGCACTTCGTTTTTTTCAAATTATAGCGAAGGTTCTTATCTCAGGGAGCCGTATGATATATTGAAGATCAATTGGAAACAGTACTAACGGTCCTCTTTGTTGGAATAGGCGGATTACTAGCCGCTATGGCGTACGTGCTCTTTGGCTCAAGAATCCGCCAGCGATTACATAATAACTCAGTCCGCACACAGTCGGCCTGAGCCACTCCCACTTTTGGGGCTTTCATTGGTTATTCAAGCGTGATAGCGCGACAAAATATTCCGAAAGGCAATCTCTATGACAAAGTATCGGTGCCTCAAGGCTAGAGCAGAGGAGAGATCTATATGACCTAAGAGTTTGAGCCAAATATACCGATTACTGAATTTCAGTGATCCCCATTGAACGTCGAGCAGCATTCATACTCGAGATTACTCTCTCAGTGTTTTCTAGATCATCTTGCTTTCTGAAAAGCAACTGTCTTCGCTCCGCATTAATTTGCGGCTTTATTGCAATATCTTGTTGTGCAGTCATGCTATTCCCTAATACTACTAGACACTCTGAGTAGAAATAACATTAGTCCTTAAGCGAGCTATCAGATGCAAAAAAGGCTTAGTTGAATGATAAGTTTGGTCTGAAAGACCATTAAATGACTGGTCATAGGAATCTAAGTGCTGCTTGATTTGACACGTACCAATACTCATTCGCTCAAATATTGTCAATGATTGTGCTTGGAACTGACCTTTTCTTGCCTACTATCTTTACAATCTCGCTCCATATTACGTCTTTGACACTAGGCATGGCCTTCACCTCTTCAAGCAGGTCAAGTAATTGCGAATTGTCCTTGACAATCACCTCAGCCCTTAGGTCAATCGTGTGCTCACCTATGCTTCTGCCAACATACACTACTTCATCACGCGCTAGTAACTTATTTGCAATCTTGAGGGTTTCGCCGCCTCCTGTGTAAATCAATAAATCCACACGCCTGTATCCCAATTCATGTAGTTTTAGAGAGTATGCAAATTCAAGAAAATGCTTTTCGAGGTAGTTACGCCTCCTTTGTATAGTCGTTCGAGGAAGCCCGAGCTTCATAGCCAGCGCATGCGACGAAATTCTGTCAGAAGGGATGAGAAGAATCTTTAGTATTTTCTTATCGATTCTTGACAATTTTCTTATCCTTGATATTAACATGCCTCAGTAATATCATAGTATTCGAGGATTAAAGTAACGCGGTCCAAGAGACCGTAATGATTGAACCAGATGCTCAATAATGCTGTAAACAATAGTCTTTTCGACTATCCTTGACCTTTGCAGAATCTAAGCATACTCATCATTCATGCACATGATTCACATCCTGAATTTCTTGGACATTCCGCCTACGCTCATTCGAGCCGCCCAAAACTTTTCTTTCAACTTATTAAGCACTGCATAACATGGCGAGCTGACAAGTATCAAGTTAGCTGATATTGTCGCTTCAGGTTCTGTGATCTGAAATATTCCTTTTTGCTTACACTCTGGACATCGCAAGTGTTCTTTGGAAAGTTTTAGTTCGCAAGGCGCACAGTAATTAGAAAAATAATAGTCAACCCTGCCGGGAGTTGGCTTCAATGTTGTCTCGCCGTTTGCAATTCTAGATGATAATATTGGCTCCAGATTCTGGGCCGCTAGGTTTATTGTTTGTGTTAATGGCATATACAGTCATAATCCTCCCGCTTTTTGTCTTCGTAACAAAGAAAACATGGGTCCAATACACCGCCAATTGATAGACCAATTTCTTCCATCACCTTCGGCTCGACAAGGGTCATTCCCCTCCCTACAAATTTTGAACATGTTTCAGCGACCTTTAGCGTGACTTGCTCTGTTTTATCTTCACCATTGTTTTTACTATTAATCATGGTTCACCAATCGACTCTCCCGTGTTTATGCAAGAAGAATTCTTGCATTGCAATGTGAGTCATCGTAAACCATTGTTACTTTTCCTTGGAAACATCTCCTCAAAAGGGTCTAGTATGTCTGTACAGAATTGAATTCCTCTATGAGTTGGACTATAAACGGTACTCATCTTCTTGCCATTTGTCACTCTCCTGCTGTTTATGAGGTTGTTAGATTCCATCTGGTCAAGGAGTGCTTTATGCCTTAATAGAGTAAGGCCACAAAAACCAATAAGTGATGTCTGGTCAAGTTCTCCCCTTTCAAAAAGCTTCAAGATCAGGTCTTTGATGATGTAGACCCTTTCTCTATAGGGTAAATGATGATTGGGCAAGATAACTGGCATTTCAGAAAGATCCTGTCAATTAACTAGTTTGACGTGCTCTTCGTGATAGTGGCTACAAATTCTTTTGCCTCTCCGGTTGCATACTTTACTATCATGTTACTTTCAAGCTTTTGTATTCCTTGCAAGATTCCAGAATAGAATGTTCCAACTCCAAGCCCTATTACGGCTAAAATTACAACTGCTATTATCACCCAGGTAAGTAGTCCCATAGAATAAAGAAGCAATCAGCCTACA